>Ga0157372_10007620_pt1 | contig 11511 bp, 10 predicted proteins | sample C55metaG_FD_115307 | JGI IMG/M metagenome (GOLD analysis project Ga0157372, IMG submission 115307) | Corn rhizosphere microbial communities from Kellogg Biological Station, Michigan, USA - C5-5 metaG | ecosystem: Host-associated > Plants > Roots > Rhizosphere > Soil | place: USA: Michigan...
ACAAGCGGAACTCGAGTCGATCGCGGTCGCGGCTCATTTCCAACGCCAGAGCCTGGCCGGCAGGCTTTTCACGTCGCTCCGGCAATCCCTCCTCGTCCTCGGCTGCTCCGAAATTCTCCTCGAAGTCCGCCAATCAAACCACGCCGCCCTTGCCCTGTACAGCGCTCTTGGCTTCTCCCAGACCGCCCGCCGGCCCGCCTACTACTCCAATCCCGCCGAGGACGCCATCCTGATGGCCCGCTCCGTATAAAGCGGCCCGAGATTCCCCGCACCCGCCGGAAAACCATTGCCTCGCGAGAATTCCACAGCGGCAATCATCTTCGCCCGACCTTCCCGCTTGCAGAGTCTCGCGTTGTGGAGCTATATCTAGTTGTTCGATGAATACCAGGAGGGAACATGGACGAAATTCACGATCCGCTGAGCGATGAAATCACTCGACTGCACTCCGAACACCATCGCTACGCTCAGCGGTTGGAGGAATTGCTTCAGAAACCTTATCTCTCCGACGATGAACAACTCGAGGAAGTGCGGCTGAAGAAGCTGAAACTCCATGCGAAGGACCTGATCTACGCCCTCGAACGCCGTCAGGCCGTGATGGCATAACATCCGCTCTCACAGGCGGTTAGGGTCGGGTTAAAACGGAGCGGCGCGCGCCGGGATCCCCGCGGACAGCTTCTCGTCCGTGGGGTGCTCTTGCACATCCACCCCCTCACGATCAGTGTGTCCCCCATCCACTCCTCGGACGCTTCGACCGTATAATCGGTAGGACGCATGGTTCGTGACGGTTACATTTACGGTTTGTCTTTGCTGGCAATCGCGGCGATTGTCGCCTGGCTCACCGGTGCCTGGTTCTGGGCCATTCCGCCCGTCCTTCTGGCGGCGTTCTTCCTCTGGTTCTTTCGCGATCCCCAGCGCGCCGTCCCCTCCGCTCCCGGCCTGATTGTCTCTCCGGCCGACGGCCTGATCACCGAAGCCGTCACCATCTCCACGCCCTCCGGAGAACGCCAGCGCGTCAGCATTTTTCTCAACGTATTTGACGTCCACGTCAATCGCGCGCCCATCTCCGGCTTGCTGACGGACGTGAGCTACCACAAGGGCCAGTTCGTCAACGCCATGAACCCCGCATGCGCCGAGTGCAACGAGCGAAATATTGTCACCATGCGCGGCGAAGGCATTGAGATCGTCTTTACACAGATCGCCGGCCTCATCGCGCGCCGCATTGTCTTCCCGCTCAAGGCCGGCGCTCGCGTCCAACGCGGGCAGCGCGTCGGCATGATCAAATTCGGCTCGCGCACTGACCTCATCCTCCCCGCCGACGCCAGGATCCAGGTCCGCGTGGGACAGCGTGTCAAAGGTGGCGCCACCATCATCGCCCGCATGGCCGACGCCGCCATGGCCGGCAACCCTCCCGATGGGCATCGTTCCGCTTCAGCCGCCATCGAACCCGAAAATGAGGGAGACCTGCAGTGAATGGGGACGAAGCCCGGGCCCTCAAGGCGCAGCGGAAGGCCCGCCGTCGCCGCGGCATGTTCCTGCTCCCTTCACTGTTCACCGTCGGCAACATCGGCGCGGGCTACTTCGCAATCACCCGTCTGTTTGCGGCCATCGGCGGCACCATGGACACACGCACCGCCCTCGATCAGGCTGCACTGGCCATCCTCTTTGCCATCCCCTTCGACGCCCTCGACGGCCGCGTCGCGCGCATGACAAACACCACCAGCGAATTCGGCAAGGAACTCGATTCCCTCGCCGATGTCATCACCTTCGGTGTCGCCCCCAGCCTCCTCGCCTTCATCTGGGGATTCCACCTCCTGTCCGACACTCTGGACACTCAATTGCGGCGGGATCTGGTCCACATCGGGGCATTCGTCTGCTTCCTCTTTTTGATCGGCGGCGCTTCGCGCCTCGCCCGCTTCAACATCAGTCACAACCCCGTACCGCGCAATCCGGGACGCCCCGGCCGCAAATACTTTGTTGGAATGCCTATCCCGGCGGCCGCGGGCCTGATCGCCACCAGCGTTCACTTCTGCATGGGATATCCCATTCGCGCGTGGTGGGTTGCCATCATCTGGATCATCCTCGTCGGCATCTGCGGCTTCCTCATGGTCAGCACCTGGCGGTTCTGGTCGGGCAAGGAAATCAACTTCTCGCGCCGGCACCCGTTCCAGATCATTCTTCTCATCGCCATCGCCGCGTTCCTCATCATCCGGTTCTCGCAGTTCGTCCTTTTTGCCGGCGCGCTGATCTACATGTTTTCCGGCATCTGGGCCCGCGCGGCCTATTCGTGGTCCCGCCGCCGCCGCCACCGCCCGCGTGCCTCCATCGAATCGACTGACCCGCTCAGCCACTCCTGACTGTTCGCATAAAGGACTTCCGTGTACAAGATCGCCATCGCCGGAGCCTCGACCCTGCTGGGCAAGGAACTCAAGGACGCCATCTCCGATTCCACCCTCGCGACCGCCACTTTCACCCTCCTCGACGAGCAAACGGCCCAGGGCCAGCTCGAACAGGTCGGCGACGAGGTCACGTTCGTTCAGCCCATCCTGTCAGACGCCTTCGACAAAATGGACTTCACCTTCTTTTGCGGTTCTGAAGATCTCACCCGGAAACACTGGGCGAGCGCACTGCGCGCCGGCTCCACAGTCCTCGACCTCTCCGGCGCCCTCGATCAGGAACCCGGCGTGCTCGTCCGCGCCCCCTGGCTGGCCGGCGATACCGGCGCGGGAGACCTCTTCACCCCCGCCGTGGTCCCCGCGCACCCTGCCGCCATCGCCCTCGCCATGCTCATGGAACGCCTGCGTCCGGCGATGCCCCGCTTCATCGCCGCCACCCTGCTCGCCCCGGCCAGCGAGTTTGGCAGCGACGCCATGGACGAACTACACCAGCAGACCGTCAACCTGCTCAGCTTCCAGACGCTTCCCAAGGCCGTCTACGACGCCCAGGCCGCTTACAACATGCTCTCCGGCATGGGCGAGTCTGCACATCTCAGTCTGCCCCGGCTCGAAGCCCGCATTCGCCGCCATTACGAGGCACTTGGCGGCGGACGCCTTCCTGCCCTGGCCCTTCAGGCCATCGCCGCTCCTGTCTTCCACGGGCACACATTCTCCATCGCCATCGAGCTCGAGCGCCCCGTCGATATCGCCGCCCTCGAGGAGGCTCTCAGCGGCGATCGCGTTGACCTCGTTCTTGAAGACACCGATTCGCCCTCGAACCTCTCCGCAACCGGCCAGAACGACGTGCTGGTCCGCCTTCGTCCCATCCTCGAAGGACGCAACCCCGCCCAGGTCACGCGGTTCTGGCTCTGGGCTGCCTCCGACAACCTCCGCATGTACGCGCAAAACGCCGTAGATTGCGCCCTCGATCTCCGCCGCCTCCGCCCCCAGGGCACCGTTCAGTAGACAGCGCCTTACCGGCATTACCAGATTCCCCTCTGCCCCTCGTCCCGAGCGAAGCGGGCGCGGCACCGTGCCTCATCGTCACCGATGGAGCTGAATTTCTCCATCGACAAATGCCGCGAATCATGAGATAAGTATCGAAACGCACACTTACACCTCCCCGTTTCCCGCTCCACGTTCACTTCGTGGCCAGCTACTTTCCCGAGATTTGCGTCGTTCCCACTCTCGGGAGGAAACCACCCATGTTGCGTACGCAAAGGATGTGGAAGCTGTGTGTCCTGTTGGCCCTTGTTTATGTCTGTGCCCAATCTGCGGCACAGGACATCTACTACACCGGCAAGCTCTTCGGCTACTACCGCATCGAGCCCGGTGAACAGACCCATCTCACCCCGGTCACGAACTTCCTTGCCAGAGATTTCGCCTCGAAGGGTTTGCTGCTCGGCATGGGCGACAACTTCGGCCCGGAGTTCGGTGCGAGCATCCAGCTCGAAAAGTCACTCGACCCGCAGTGCAACACGCCCGTGAAGCCCGACCCGAAGGTGACTGCGCCGGAGACGCTCTATAAGCAGGAGACCCGCTCTGCTCCCCGGGCCCATTGCGACAACGTAATGAACTTCCTCATGGAAGCCGGCTATCGCGCCGTAGTGCCCGGCCGCGAAGACTTCATCTACTCCGCCCACTGGCTCAGGAGAATGGCCGTTAGCGTGCGCGACCCCAGTGACGGTCAGTTCATCAAGAACTCGGAAAACAGGCTCAATTTTCTCGCGGCAAACCTCCGCCTGGTCAGCACTGACGACCTTCCCAAAGGAACAAAGCCAACCTGCCCGCTGCTATTCGGTGAAGACCTACTCGGCACGAAGGCGACGCCGTGCACCGAAGACAATCCGAACCCTGCCCCAGTGGACTTCGACTGGCTCGAGCGCCTCGACAAGGCGAGCACCGCCGAAACGCAAGATGCCATCAAGAGCGCACTGACGACAGAAGATGGCAACAAGTTTCAGCCGGATTCCGACACCGTCAGCGCCCGGGCGGTGAAAAACGAGTTCAGCATCCTCAAAGCGGCTTGGCGAAAGTGCGACATGAAAGACGTCGACAAAGACCCAACAACAAAGCCGGACGGTTTGCCCGGACCGTCGTGCTCATCGGCTCAGTTGAGCCAGGTTGAGCGGGACGACCTCAAGACGTATTGGGACGATTTCAAGAAGCGGCTGGTTGCAGTATTCGGTACCGGTGGCTCGCAGAAAGGGCTCTATGAGAACTTGCTCATCTCGACCGACGCTATGCAAGCCGCACAGCGCCAGCTGCTGCGGAACATCAAGCACGAGCTATCTGACGTCGGATATACAACTACCGGCCCTAAGGATCGACCCGTTCTGATTATCGGCGTCATCGGCAAGGAGACGATGACCGCCATCTCGCAGGCGAATCTGAAGGTATGCGTGAACAGTGCGGGGTTGGTGAAATGCCCGCAGATGGCGAAGGACGGCCGTAACTTCACCGTGAAGGTTTTCGATCCAACCCAGGCTGTGGTTACAGCCATACGCGCGGCCAGTTCCGACGGCCAGCAATTCGAGCGCGTGATCGTGATGGCCCAGATGCCTGCCCCCGAAGCCGAGGTGCTCGCCTCGAACGTCCGCTTCCGCATCGCAAAGCTTCACGGCGTGCCGCCCTTGGATGCCGTGATCGCCGAATCCCAGTACGATTACCAGAGTGGGACCTTCACGTTATCAGGTGTTCAGCCGGGTTTGACGACGCCAGTTTTGACTCCTCCTGCACCCGCCTCTCCCGATCAGATGTACGGCAGCGTCGCCCACCTGTACATCAACGCATCCATTTACTCAAACCGGATTGAGTTCTCCCCGTCAGTCCCCAAATCGGAGATCACATCAACCGGCGAGGTAAGGCGGCTACTGCAGGACAGGAATCCGAAAGGCAGCAAAGTAATCCCGTGTCCCACCAACGGCCAGCCGCTCCCATACTGCCAGTATGCGACCCTGCTCGCCATCATGAGTTCGCTGCAGCGCGCCAGTAACGCCGACCTCGTGCTGCTCGAACGCCGAGACATTTGGGCCGGCAGAATCTACGAGGGATACGGAGGCGGGGATGCCGACAAGATTTACTGCCTGGATCTGACCGAGAGCGAAGTTCCACACTGCCTGTTGCGAGTCGCTCTCGACCGCGTCCTCTGGAAGGGCGACTACGTGGAACGGGTCGCGGTCACAGGGGCTGACTTGAAGAAGATTTTCGACACATCCACCCCAGATATCAGGCAGCAACGAGTTGCGGGTGACTGACCTATACCAGCAATGGCTGGTGACATACGGCGTCACCCAGCCGCCCTTAACGAACCTCACCAGGCTCTCCACCGGGAGCGATCCGCAGTGGATTCCGGGCGATCCTCAATGCAAAAGGGTGGACCAGACGGATACCTCGAAAGCCGCCTACTGCGTCAACGGGCACCCCATCGCCCCCGACCAGATCTACTGGGTCGCCACCAGCGATGACCTGGCGGAAGATAAGAACCTCTACACCCAGCTCGGCGCGCTGGATCCGCAGAATCGGAGCCTGAGCCGTGATTTTCAGACCAAAGCCTCCGCGAAGGCGCTCGAGGGAATTCGCGGGAACGAGCCCAAGCATCCGTTCCCGTCGAACGAGAAGGAGTTCGCGTTCATTAACACCAATTTTGAGCAGCAACGCCTCTTCCAGATCGACTACAACAAACTCATCCTGAGCTTCAATAACACCCATGCCCTCGGACCCACCGATCAGATTCCAGCCGGCTTGCAGGGCGTGGCCGATTCCCGCGCAGCGGTGCCCCACAGCCAGGATGTGGACCTCGAAGCGACCCTACGCCTGATTTCCGATCATGCCTATTTCCTGCCTCTCGCAATCGGAACCCAGACCTCCACGGTTTACGAGCGTTCCATCAAAGGCAGCCTGAGCGGTTCGCCGGAGTCGGTCTCCTATCCGCAGAACAACGCCACGCTGGGAGCATTCGCGCAGATCACTCTGTCGACTCATCCTCGCACTCGCAGCAGGGCACTCCCGCGCGAATTGCTGGTCCTCACTCCGCATCAATTCCAGAGGCAGATCAACAACCAGCGCCTCTTCCTCGGCTTTGCCGCGAAGAATGGCCAGCTGACACTTACGCTCCCCCTGGTGAATAGCTTCAGTGACAAGTTCGGATACAGACACGAATGGGGCCTTCGCAAGAAGGGCACCTGGAGCCCCCTACAGATGGACTCCGGCAGCTACGCCGAACTCGGGTTCGAATACAGCACGCAGAACAATCTCCTGCAATCGCTAACCCTCACCGATGGCGGGACCCCGGCTACATGCGTCGTGAGCGCGGGGGTCGACCTCGCCTCATGTTTCAAAAACCTCAAGTTTGTCATCGATTCCTCAACTAAAGTGGTCGGACAGCCCGGCACCAAATCTCTGCACACCCCGGGCGGATATTGGGACATTCACCTGAGCCGCGGCCTCGACATGGGAGTCCTGAGCAAGCTCAAAACACCCTTGACACTGATCAGTGACAGCCAGGGCGACTGGTTCTCCGGCCGTCCCGCGGCTGCCGAACTCCCCACGCAAACCAGGTACGCGGTGACGTGGAACTCCTCGCTCAACGTGCCCGTCTGGGGCAACCTGAGCGTCGGGCCCGCTTACAACGTGTTCTTCTATCAGCCCCAGCTCAGCACCGTGCACGAACAGATCCGCACGCTTTCGTTCGCGCTCCGCTGGTACATGGCACGCGATCAACGGGTACCGTGGTGGATGGCCCCGCGATTCTCGGGACCCGCATCTGCGGATCAGACCAAGTCCTCCGGAAAATCGAAATGAGGAGAAAGGCTCGCCGGGCACCCCAGGTCCTTTGTGAGTTGACTCAGAACAAATGGGGTGCCCCAGGTATTTCGGTCTTGTGCTCCCGTCCCAATCACCCGCCCTGCAGATCCGCCCAAGTCTGCTCGATGAAGTTGTCCGTCATCCCCGCAATGTAATCCGTCACTGTGCGCGCCAGCCCATCCGTCGCGATCAGCGCGTGATGATCCTCGGGCAGCAACTCCGGCTCCGCCATGAACCGCGCGAACAATCCCTCTACCACCTGGTCCGCGTGCCGGTGCACCGCTTCCATGCCCGGCGAGTTGTACAGGCAGTCATACAAGAATCGCTTCGCCGCCGCCCGCTTCTCCTCCATCGCCGGACTGAAAGCCGCTATCCTCTGCGGCGCGTTGCGAACATCTTCCAGGCTGGCTATTCCTGCCGCCATCACGCCCGCGTGAACCGCGTCCACCAGGTCCGTCACCAGCGCATTCAGCATGCGTCGAATCGCTTCTCCCGCAATCAGCCGCGATCGCGCATTGGGATACTGCGCCGCCGCCGCATCGTGACACGACCGGAACAGCGCCACTCCTTCGCGCACCTGCTCCACCACCAATATGCCGGAGTCCAGACCATCGTCCAAATCAGCCGTGAGGTACGCAATCTCATCAGCAAGATCGATCAGTTGCGCCTCGAGCGGAGGAAACTGCAGCAGAAAATACTCCGCCAGTTCCGGATGCTCCTCCGCCGCATAATCCCGCGAGTGCTTGATGATGCCCTCGCGCACGCCCAGTGTCAGGTTCAGTCCGCGAAACGCCGGATACCGCTGCTCGAACCACGTCACGATGCGCAACGCGTGCAGGTTGTGGTCGAATCCCGCGCCGAGGCCCCGCAGCGCGCGGTCCAGTGCCTGTTCGCCCGCGTGCCCAAACGGGGGATGCCCGATATCGTGCACCAGCGCCAGCGCTTCCGTCAGGTGCACGTTCAACCCCAGCGTCGTGCCCAGCGTGCGCGCAATCTGCGCCACCTCGAGCGTGTGCGTCAGGCGGCTACGAAAATGATCGGCCGCGCGATCTCCCGGAAGCCGCGTGAATACCTGCGTCTTGCCTGCCAACCGGCGAAACGCCCGCGCGTGCAAAATGCGGGCCCCATCTCGCGCAAATGGCGCCCGATACGCGTGCTCAGGCTCCACATCCGTGCGCGCCGCCAGAGGCCCCGTACCCGGCACCGCAATCTGCGGCGGCAGCCGCCGCGCCAATCTCGATTCACTGCTCATTCACGTCTCGTTATACTGCATCGCGCGAAGAAATCGCGCTTCCTGGCCAGCCATCCTGCAGTGATTCATCCTTCGTGCGCGCCATCACCATCGCGCAGCCCGCCCGCCTGCTATAAACTGCTGGTGCAGTTTGCGATGGACAATTCCGCGTGTCGGGGGCATAATCCTGCCGGAAATTTTTTCGGCCGGCGCTTGTCGTGTGCGCCCGCTCTCGAGCCGTCTTTCCTAACTGGACCGGAGGCAAGTATGAGAACCCTTATGAAAGCTGCTGTCGGGGCATTGGGCCTTTCCATCATGCTGGTGAGCGGATGTCAGAGACATTCAAACAAAGAAGTGTTTTACATGGTCACCGCGAATGCGGCACTGCCTTACTGGCAAACCGCCGCCGCCGGATTCAACCATGCCGCTGCCGATTACAAGGTGACAGCCAAGGTCGTCGGGCCCGATGGCTATGACGCACAGGCCGAGCTCGACGCCTTGCAGAAGGCCGTCGCCGCAAAGCCTGCTGGAATCCTCATCTCGGTCGCCGATGCCGGCGTTCTGCAGCCCGCCATCAACTCGGCCGTCGATGCGGGCGTGCCCGTGCTCACCGTCGATTCCGATGACCCGGCAAGCCGTCGTCTCTATTTCATCGGCACGAACAATCTCGATGCGGGACGCCTCGCCGCCCGGCCCATTCTCGAAAAGTTCAACACCAATGCCAACCTCATCGTCTTCACCATCGCCGGCCAGCCCAACACCGACGACCGGCTGAAGGGCCTGAAGGACGCGCTGGCCGAAAAACCCGGCATCAAGATTGTCGATGTCATTGACGAAAAGTCTGACCCCCGCATCGCCTTTGACCGCTCTCAAGAACTGCTGGGCGAAACCGGTCCGAAGAAGATCGACGGATTCGTCTGCCTCGACTCCGCATCGGGCAAGATGGTCTCTGACGCCATCAAGCGCGCCAATGCCACTGACCGCTTGCTCGTCGCCTGGGACGTGAACCAGGACACCCTCGACGCCATCAAGGGCGGCACCATCACCGCGACCGTCGCGCAAAAACCCTACACCATGGGCTTCGTCGGCCTCAAGGCGCTCGACGAAATCTTCCACAACCCGCCCAAGACCCTTAACAAGGACTTCAGCGTCGATTCGTTCTCGAATTACCCCGTATTCGTCGACACCGGCAGTTCGCTCGTAAACAAGGACAACGTCGACCTGTACATCGCCTCAGCGGCCCAGGGCAGCACCAAGTAGACCGTCAACCCTTCATTGCCGCGCACCGCAACACCGTGCGCGCAAACATAAAGGCTCCGCCGTTCCCTCCTCCGGAGCCTCAGGCTGTCGACGAACCCCGTCATTTTGGCGGGGTTCGTTGTTTGGAAAACGCGTAAGGGAACATGGTCGAGGGGGCAAGTGATCGAATGATCGAGTGGTCGAGTGATCGGGCGAGCAGGGGGCCAGGTCGCTGAATGCCTGCAGAAGAAAGGCAGACCAGGTCTAGCGCAATTCCAGCGTGATGGGGGCATGGTCGGAAGGCTTCGCCTCGGCGCGCACGGCGCGGTCGATGGTGCAGGAGGCGATGCGCGGCGCCAGCGAAGGCGACACCAGGAAGTGATCGATACGGATACCGCGGTTGTGCTCGAACGCCGCGCGGAAGTAATCCCAATAAGTGAACTGGCCGGTTTCGTCCGGGTGCAGGCTGCGGAATGCATCTGTGTAGCCCAGCGCCACCCATGCGCGGTATCGCGCGCGGGGCTCGGGCTGGAAGAGGGCGTCATGCATCCATGACGAGGGCTTGTGGCAATCAATGTCCTCTGGAATGACGTTGAAGTCTCCGCCAATGAGCGTGGGGATGCCATCCTTCAGCCATTGGCGCAGTTCGATGGTGAGGCGATCCATCCATGCGAGTTTGTAGGAGAACTTTTCGCCTCCAGGCGGATTGCCGTTCGGACTGTAAATGTTGATGATGCGCAAGCCGGCGATGCGGGTCTCGAGGAAGCGCGCGTGGCTGTCGTGCTCGTCACCGGGAAGCGTGGTGCAGGCTACCTCGATGGGGCTGCGCGCGAGCACCGCCACGCCGTTGTAAGCCTTCTGCGTAACCGCCGCGCTCTCGTACCCGAGGGCCGTGAACGGCTCGGCGTCGAAGTGTTCCGTCTTCAATTCCTGCATGAGAAGCACGTCGGGTTGATGGCGATCGAGCCATGACTTAACGTGCTCGATACGGGCGCGGATGGAGTTTACGTTCCAGCTTGCGATTTTCAAGGACGTGCGATCTCCCGCATGGCTTTGTGGTTGGGGGCGAAATCAGGGCAATGTTGCAGGTACGTGTTCATTGCGGCAGCACCGAGATGGTCGCGCGTAGCATGTGTTCCTCACCAGGCGCGAGCGTCACGGCGTCACGCATCACGTTTCCTGCTTCCACGCAGAGCATGCTTTGCCATTCGTTTTCACCGAAGTCGGAGAGGGCTGCGGCGCCGTCCTGCCATGGATTCCAGACGACTGTGCTGCAAGAGTGCAGCTTTTCGGTGCGCAGCGTGCGCTGGAGCGAGCTGTCGACGATCTCGACCGATCCTTCCGTGCCCATGTAAGCATTGTCGGTCTGGCTGGCGATCAGCAGGTCGCCGGATTTCCGTTTTTCGCGAAACCCCTCGGTCTTGTCGAGATATGAGACGCCGTCGAGGCCGCGCACATAAGTTTCCTGTACACGGCCAACGTGGAAGTAGGTGTGCAGCGCCTCCTCAAAGCGAATGGGGCTGGCGCCGCGATTCACCACGCTGAGTTCAAGGCGCAGCGTTTGCGCGATGCGGATGCGATAGGCGAGCAGAAAATCGTGCGGCCACCATGTGCGCGTGGTGTCGTCGTTGGATGTGAGGCAAAGCAGAGTGACGGAGCCGTCGTCGTCGGCGCGCAGCGAATCCAAGCGCCACTCGCGAGTGCGGACGAAGCCGTGTTTGGGCGCTTTCGGGTCATCGGCCTTGTTGCCGAACCAGGGAAAACAAACCGGAATTCCGCCGCGAATCGGAACGCCCGGCTCCC
>Ga0157372_10007621_pt1 | contig 11511 bp, 10 predicted proteins | sample C55metaG_FD_115307 | JGI IMG/M metagenome (GOLD analysis project Ga0157372, IMG submission 115307) | Corn rhizosphere microbial communities from Kellogg Biological Station, Michigan, USA - C5-5 metaG | ecosystem: Host-associated > Plants > Roots > Rhizosphere > Soil | place: USA: Michigan...
GACATCCTCGAGCGCTTCCCGAAGACGCTCGAGCTCGCCGGCGCGGCGATGCTCCTCGCCACCGTCTGCGGCGTGACCCTGGGCATCTTCAGCGCGCGCAATCCCGGCGGCACGATCGACAAGTTCGGTCTCGTCGTCGCCTACCTCGGCATCAGCTTCCCCGTGTACTGGGTCGGGCTCCTGCTCATTCTCCTGTTCGCCGTCACTCTGCACTGGCTGCCGCCGTCCGGTTTCGGGGGGCTGCGCTACCTCATTCTCCCTGCGCTCGCGCTCGGCATGCGCTCCATCGCCTTCCTCGCGCGCATGACGCGCTCTTCGATGCTCGACTCGCTCGGCGCGGATTACGTTCGCACGGCGCGCGCAAAGGGGCTCGGCGAGCGCGTCGTCGTCTGGCGGCACGCGCTGCGTAACGCGCTCATTCCGGTGATCACGGTGCTCGGCCTCGACTTCGGCTCGTACCTCACCGGCAGCATCCTCACCGAGACCGTGTTCAGCTGGCCCGGACTCGGCCGCTACGTGGTGAATGCCATCGGCCGTCGCGACCTTCCGGCCATCCAGGGCTCAGTGCTCTTCCTCAGCGTGGTGTTCGTGCTCGTGAACCTGCTCACCGACCTCGCCTACGCGAAGGCTGATCCGCGCGTGACCTACTCGTGAGTCCACGAAACGACCTCGACGATTATCAGGCCGCGGCGGCACGTACGATCAACCCGGCGCTCGATGAGCGAGAGCGACTGCTCGACGCTGCGGCCGGTCTCGCCGAGGAGGCCGGCGAAGCGCTGTCGCACGTGCGCAAGCACGTGATGCAGGGTCGACCCCTCGACCGCGATGCGTTGGCGAAGGAGCTCGGCGACGCCCTCTGGTGCATTGCCGTCGCGGCCCGCTGCATCGAGATCCCCCTGAGCGAAGTCGCCGAGCACAACCTCGCAAAGCTCCAAGCGCGCCACCCCGACGGCTTCACCGGATACCACGAGTAGGCCGCGAGCGAAGCTCGCTTGTCATCCCGCAGGGCAAACGCCCGCTCGTCCTCCGCCAGGCGAGCCCCCTTGTCATCCCGCAGGGCAACGCCCTGCCGGAATCCGTTCCCCTGCAGCCGCTCCAGCTCGCCAGCGGGGAACACCTCTTGCTCTCGAGTCGGTTACCGTCCCTGCTCCCCTGGCGGATCCACGCACTGCGAGCCCGCCCGTGACTACTCTGGTCATCAGTCTTCTCGTCCTTGCGGCAGGCGCTGCACTCGTCGCACAACTCGTCTGGTGGCTGTCCGGCCGCCCCGAGTCAGAGCGCGTTCCGCCCCCGCTCGTCGTTCCCATTCATCCGCAATTCGCGCGGCAGCCCGTCGCGCCGGCGAGCGTCGCGCCGGCGAGCGTCGCGCCGGTGAGTGAAGCAGCGGTGAACGAAGCACCGCTGCCGCTTGCAGCGGTCGATCCGCTTCCGGTCGCCCCGTCCCCGGTCCCGCACCTCGCGCCGCCGCCGGAGATCACTCGAACGACTACGCTCGCCTCGTTCACGTCGCCGCCGCTCGAGACACCGCTGCTGACCGAACCGCCGCCCGACAGCGGAGAGCCACCGGCCGAAACGATCCAGTTCATACGTCCCACGGACGACGCGCTGCAATTGCTGCCGGCGCGTCTCGAAGTCGTCTCCGGCATGGCGCCGCAGCAGGTCATTCGCTTCGTGCGCGTTCCCGGTCAGCCCGCCGAGATGATCCTCGGCCGCGAGGCGGCATCGTCGCCACGCCAGGTGACGCTCACCTCGAGCACGGTCAGCCGGCGACACGCGCGCGTGACCTACGTCGACGGTCGCTGGCTGGTCACGAACCTGTCGCGCACCAATCCCGTCGTGGTGAACGACCAGGCGCTCGATGAGTTCGAGGGCGCGCGCCCGCTGCTCGACGGCGACCGCATCGAGCTCGGCGACGTCGTGCTTCGTTTCTGCACGAGTTGACGCGCGCCGTCATCGTGATGCACTCGCGGTCCTCCGCTTCCCTCGTCGCGCGATGAACGCCGAATCAGCACCCACAGCGCTCGACGCCCTGAACGACGATTACGAGATTCTCCGCGAGCTCGGCCGCGGCGGCACGGCCGTCGTCTACCTCGCCCGCGAGCGCGCCACCGGCGACGAAGTCGCCATCAAGGTCGTGCGCGCCCAGTTCGCCGAGGATACGGAGGCATTGGCGCGTCTGGCCCGCGAGGCACGCTTCGTCGCGCAGCTTCATCATCCCAACGTCGTCGACGTGCGCGAGGTGCTCGATCTCGGCGACGCGGGACTCGCGCTGGTGATGACGCACGTGCCCGGTCGCACCCTGCGCCAGATCCTGCGCGATGAAGGCGCGCTCGCGCCCGGCCGCGCCACCGCGATCCTTCGTGACGTCGCGCTCGCCCTCGACGCGGCCCATTCGATCGGCATCGTGCATCGCGACGTGAAGCCGGAGAACGTCTTCATCGACGACGACGACCGGGCGGTGCTCGCCGACTTCGGTATCGCGCGCTCGATGTCGGCCGAGGCGCAGCAGCTCACCATGCATGGCGTCGCGATCGGCACGCCCGCGTACATGGCGCCCGAGCAGATCGATGGCGAAAATCTCGACGCCCGCAGCGACCTCTACTCGCTCGGGCTGCTCGGCTGGGAGATGCTCACCGGCAAGCGTCCCTTCGCCGGCGAAGCGCTGTACTCGGTGTTGTATCACCAGAAGCACGTGCAGGTGGACGACCCGCGAGCGCTCCGCATCGACGCCCCTGAGGCACTCATCACCGCGCTGGCCGGCGCGGTGGAAAAGGAGCGCGACGCACGCTGGTCGGATGCGACGGAATTCGTCGCCGCGCTGGATGGCACGACCGAACCGCGTCCGTGGCCCGCGTCTCCGATTGCCGGCGCCGGCACGATTCGCGTGGAGCGCGCCGGCCCCCCGGTACCGGCTGAATCCGTGGTCGCCATCGACTGGCGTGAGGCGATGTCTCCCGCCCCGGAACCCATTGCCGGCCCTTCGCGGCGCTGGCTCGCGCTCGGCGGAGTCGGTGCGCTGACCGCGTTCGCCCTCGTCGTCGCGGCGGTGCGCATCCATTCGCGCAGTGATTCCGGCGACGACTTCCGTGTCGAGTCGGCCGGCCAGGTCGCGCTGTCCGGCACTGATGCGCCGAAGGGCGTGGCATTCTCGTCGACGCCCATTGGCTCCGCGTCGCCGGCGCGTGAGACCGCGCCGCTCTCCGATTCGGCCGTCGCTCCACCCGCCAATTCCGCGACGCACGCCATGGCGCCGATCGTGTTGCCGACGAGCGCGGCCGGCACCTCGTCCCCGGCAGCGCCCGCGTCGCCCCCCCCGCCGGTCGCGAGCCCCGCCGCACCTGCGACGACCAGCCGCATACGCGTTTCGGTCGGTGGACGTCACAGCTGCCTGCTCGATGGTGGTCGCGCCTTCTGCTGGGGCGGCAACGATCGCGGCCAGCTTGGCACCAACAGCACCACCCGCCTGTCGGCGCCACTCGCGCCGGTGGGCGGCACGAACTTCGTCGCCCTCGCGTCGGGCATGTCACACAGCTGTGGCCTCTCACCAGAGGGCACGGCATGGTGCTGGGGCGACAACGATGCTGGCCAGCTCGGTGATGGCACCACGTCATCGCGCGATACGCCGACCCGCGTCGGCGGCCGCCACGAGTTCCGCGCCATCGCCGCCGGCAATGCATTCGGCTGCGCGCTCGACACCGACGACGCGGCGTGGTGCTGGGGAAGTGATGCGAGCGGCCAACTCGGCGATCGAGCGTCCGGCAGCCAGGTCACACCCGTCCGGGTGGCCGGCGGTCATCGATTCACCACCCTTTCCGCCGGCTGGACCTTCGCCTGCGCGCTCGACGGCAACGACCGAGCGTGGTGCTGGGGAAGCAATGATTCCGGCGAGCTGGGTGACTCGGGGACGGTGAATCAGCGCATACCCGTGCCGGTTCGAGGCCGCCACGAGTTCACCGCCCTCGCGGCTGGAAGCGCGCACGCGTGCGGCATCGCGAGCGACGGCAGCGCATGGTGCTGGGGCAGCGACTCGAATGGCCAGCTGGGCGACGGCGGCACCGGCAGTCGCGCCCTGCCCGTGCGCGTGAAGAGTACCGTGCGCTTCGGCGAGATTACCGCCGGGGCGGTACACAGCTGTGCGCTCACCGCCAGTGGCGACGCGTGGTGCTGGGGCAGCAACGTGTACGGCCAGCTTGGCAATGATTCGAACACGGACAGCGCCGTGCCGGTGCGAGTCGTTGGCGGTCACACCTTTACCACGCTGCACGCATTCGGGTCGCACAACTGCGGCATCACGTCCGCCGGCGAGACGTTCTGCTGGGGCTACAACCTCGACGGTCAGCTCGGCGATGGCACCCGCACCCACCGTTCGCGACCGGTGTACGTCCAGCGGCCCAACGCGCAATGAAGACCACGCCTCATGCTGCGCGGCAGCGGAGCGTCACGGCGCGCCATGCGTCACGTCTGCTCCCTCTCGTCATCCTCGCCATCGCGGCCGGGTGTGGTGGCAGCATCACCTCCAGCGAGCCAACGGCGCCCACGATCGCCGAAGTCGTCGTCGCTCCGCTCACAGCAAGCGTGACGGTCGGTGGCGAACTCCCCCTGCAGGCGGCAGTGCGTGACGCGAGCGGACTGCTCGTCACAGGGCCAGTCCTCGTCTGGACGGTGCAGGACTCGACCATCGCCACTGTCTCGGCCACGGGCGTGGTCACCGCGCGTGCTGTCGGCAGCACCCAGGTTGCAGCGAGCGCCAATGGCGTATCGGGAATCGCCTCGGTCACCGTGATGCCGGTGCCGGTCGCGAGCGTAACGGTCGCACCCGCGCGGGTGGACCTCACGCCGGGTGCACGTTCGACTCTCAGCGCGATTCCCTACGACGCGGCCGGCAAGGCACTCGCCGGACGCGCGCTGGTCTGGGCCAGCAGCAACCCGGCTGTCGCCACCATCGACGAGGCCGGCGTCGTGGCAGCGGTCGCGCCCGGCTCGGCGACCATTACCGCGACGAGCGAGGGTGTCAGCGGCAGTGCCTTGGTGAGCGTGGCCATTCCGACCGTTGCGAGCGTGGCGATCCAGCCCCGCGCCGCCACCATCCAGCGTGGCGCCACGCTTCAGCTCACGGCCACCGTCACCGATGAATCCGGCGCACTCGTCACTGATCGGGCGCTCACCTGGAAGTCCAGCAACGCCAAGGTGGCCGTCGTGTCCGCGTCGGGAGTCGTTACCGCCGTCGCCCTCGGCTCGGTAAGCATCAGCGTCGCGCTCGATGACAAGGCAGATACCGCCAGCATCACCGTCGTTGCCGTGCCCGTGGGCAGCGTCACCGTGCAGCCCTCTTCGACGACCCTCACCACTGGGCAGAGCACCACGCTCACCGCCACGGTGAAGGATGCGAATGGCAATATCGTCACTGATCGCCCCGTAGCGTGGACGTCGAGCAACACGCTCGTGGCCAGCGTTGCTGCCAATGGAACCGTGAAGGCGGTCGCCCCCGGTACCGCGATCATCTCCGCGACCAGCGACGGCAATTCAGGTAGCACGACCGTGACCGTGACGCCGCCCGCGGTTCCAGCCACCGCCGACAAGATTCTCATCTCGCCCAGTTCCATCGGCAACCTGGGCCACGGTCACTCCGCCCAGCTGTCGGCCACGGCCGTGGATGCCCAGGGCAACCCGATCCCGGGTGCGGTCTTCACCTGGCACTCGAGCAATACCTACGTCGCCACCGTGAATTCATCCGGGCGCGTGACGGGCCAGCACTCGGGTACGGTGACCATCACTGCCACGTTCTCCGGCAAGTCGGGGAGCGCGAGCGTAAAGGTGAAATGACGAGGGCGCTCCTCCGCGCCGTACTGTCGACTTTCCTGATCGCCGGCGCGTCGAGCGCGCAACGCGTCGCGCCACGCGAACCCATGCAGCGGAGCGCGCCACCAGTCGCCACCGCGCCCACCTGCACCGCCGTCCCTGCTGCTGCAGCGCCGACCGCCGAACGTCGGCGACAGGCGCAGGATCTCGCGCAGCGCGGCCAGCAGGCCGCGATCCTCGGAGATCGGGTGGTCGCGCGCGACCTGCTCAGGCGGGCCGCCACACTCGATCCCGTTGACGCCGATCTCACGTATCAGCTGGCGCGCGCCGAGGAAACCGCAGGCAGCGAAGCGGAGGCTGCTCGCGCGTACTGCCGATTCATCACCCTCGCGCCCGATGCGCCGGAGGCTACCGAAGCCCGTACCCGTCTCGCGCAGTTGATGATCTCCACCCGGCGTTCAGACTCCACCCGCGCGGCGTCTGCCTTCGCGCGCGGCGTCGCGGCGTACGAGCGTGGCCGGCTTGACAGCGCCCAGGTCGCGTTCACCGCCGCGCTCGCACTGTCACCTGATTGGCCGAGCGCGTACTACGACCGCGCCGTGGTGCGTACCGCGCTCGGCAGGCGCACCGAGGCCGCGAGCGATCTTCAGCAGTACCTGCGGCTCGAACCCCAGGCAGCCAATCGCATTCAGGTGACGTCACGCATCGCGTCCCTCCAGGATGCGCCGCGCTCTCCGGTTCGTGCCCTCGCGCTGGGCCTGGTGTTTCCGGGCGGCGGACAGTTCTACACCGGACGGAATCTGCGCGGCGCGCTCACGCTCGTCGGTACCGGCGTTGCGCTCGCGTGCGGCATGAGGCAGAGCACGAGCACCGAGACAGTTCAGCAGTCAGCCACCGACCCGTTCGGTAATCCATACACCTACACGACGACTCGGCGCGTCACCGGTCGGCCATGTCGCACGCCGGGATTCACGGCGGCCGGCGTCATCGCGCTCTGGAGCGCTATCGACGCCTATCGATTCGCCCATCGCTGAGCGCACGCATGCGGAGCCGCCGACGCCGGCTCCGCATGCTGGTCAATCGTCCTTCTGGCCGAAGAGCGACATGTTGCTGGAGTGGCCCGGTGCAACCTTCTTCTCCGGGTAGATCCAGTGCACCGCCTGGTTCACCGCCGTCGCCGCCTCGCCGAACCCGCAGGCAATCAGCTTCAGCTTTCCCGGGTAGGTCGTCACGTCGCCCGCCGCCCACACGCCTTCGCGGCCCGTCTCCATCAGCTGGTTGACGACGATCTCGTCCTTCTCGAACGTCATGCCCCACTCGGCAATCGGACCGATGTCGCTGACGAAACCGAGCATCGGCAGCACGACGTCCGCCTCGATCTCCGTCGTCGCCTTGGCCTTCACGTCGCGCAGCACAATGTGGCTGAAACGCTCGTCCCCGGAACGGCAGACGACGTCGTTCAGCTCGTGGAAGGTGAACAGCGATGCGCGGCCCGCGGCAACGTCGGCGTGGAACTGCGTGACGGTGGCACCATGGGCGCGAAAGCGATCGCTGCGGTGCACGAGCGCCACGTGTGTTGCCACTCCGGAAAGTTGCGTCGCCCAATCGAACGCCGAATCTCCGCCGCCGACGATCACGACCCGCCGCCCGCTGAACTCCTTCGGGTCGGTGACGACGTCGAAGATTCCGCGCCCGTACCACGGCTCGGCGCAGGTCTGCGGCAGGCGACGCGGCGAGAAGGCCCCGATTCCCGCGGCGACGACGATCGCCTTCGTGGGATAATCGCCCCTCTCGGTGTGCAGCACGAACTCCCCCTCGTGCCGCTCGAGCCCCGTCACGCGCTGGCCGAGGTGGATCGGCTCCTGGAACTGCCGCGCCTGCTCCGTCAGCTGCTTCACGAGGTCGCGCGCCAGCACCTTCGGATAACCGGCAACGTCGAAGATGTACTTCTCGGGATACAGCGCCGCGAGCTGTCCTCCCGCTTCGGGAAGTGCATCCACGATCTGCGCCGACGCGCCGCGCATGCCTGCATAGAAGAGCGCGAACAGCCCGGCGGGCCCGGCGCCGATGATGGTGATGTCCTTGGACGGGAATTCCATGGGCAGAAGATAATACTGACAGCTAGTCGGGGCGCGATGCTCTCGGGGTGCTCGCCTGCGGCTCGCGCTCGGGAGCGGCGCGCAGGGGCGCGCCTTTCGGGCACGGCGTTCGGGTGGGGCGTTTCGCTGGTTTGAGGAGCGTTTCGCCGAAAGCGCGCGTTGCGCGCGCCCCGATCGCACAGGCGAGCGCAGCGAGCCAGGCACCCGGAAAGACCCGCGTTCCACGCGGGCCGCCCCGACAGCGCAGGCGGCGCAGCGCGCCGCCAAGCGCCGTCTTCCCTATATTCCAGCCCTAATGAAGATCTACACGAAGACTGGTGACGCCGGTTCGACCGGCCTCTTCGGCGGCGGCCGCGTGTCGAAGGACGACATTCGAGTCGAGGCCTACGGCGACGTGGACGAGCTCAACGCCGTCCTCGGCGTCGCTCGCGCCGTCGAGCCGATGCCGCGCATCGACGAAGTGCTCGTTCCTGTCCAGCGCGACCTGTTCGCCATCGGCGCGCTGCTCGCCACGCCGGATCGTGAGAAGATGGCCCAGCATCTCGAGAAGGCCCGCATCGACGACGCGCGCATCCGCGACCTCGAGCGCGCCATCGATGACGCCGACGCCGAGCTGGATCCGCTGCGCTCATTCATCCTTCCCGGCGGGTCGCCAAAGGCTGCCGCGCTCCACGTGGCGCGCACCGTCTGCCGCCGCGCCGAACGACACGTCGTGCGCCTGCAGCACGAGGTCGAGCTTCCGCCGCTCGCCGTCATCTACCTGAACCGGCTCTCCGACCTCCTCTTCACGCTCGCGCGGCTCGCCAATCGCCGCGCCGGCACCGGCGAAGTCACCTGGTAGGATGACTGGCCATTCCCTGCTGGAGCGGTCGCGGATCGTCGACGCGGGTTCCTACCGCGTCGTGATCGGTGCCGGGCTGCGGCACGAGTTCGCGCGGCACATCGCCGAGTCGGCGCGCGCCCATCGGTACGCCGTCCTCACCGACAGCAACGTCGCCCCCCACTACGCGAGCGCCCTCATCGAGTCGCTCGCGCCCATTGGCCCGACGACGCTCCACGTCATGCCAGCGGGCGAGACGTACAAGACGCGCGCGGAGTGGGCGCGACTCACCGACGAGTTGCTCGACGCCGGCTGCGGTCGCGACACCACTGTCGTCGCGCTCGGAGGAGGTGTCGTCGGCGACCTCGCGGGCTTCGTCGCGGCGACCTTCATGCGCGGCGTGCCGGTGGTGCAGTGCCCGACCTCCCTTCTCGCCATGATCGACGCCTCCATCGGCGGCAAGACGGGCGTCGACACCCCGGCGGGAAAGAACCTCGTCGGCGCCTTTCATCCGCCAGTCATCGTGCTCGCTGACGTCGAGACGCTGCGAACGCTCCCGGAGGCGCACCGCCGCGCTGGACTTGCCGAAGCCATCAAGCACGGCATCGTGGCGGATGCCGGTTACTTCGAGCGAATCAGCACCGACCTGCGTGCCCTGCTCGCCGGCGACCCGGCCGCCACGCTCGACTGCGTGACCCGGAGCGTGGAGATCAAGTCAGAGGTCGTGACCAGCGACACTCACGAGCACGGCCGCCGCAAGATCCTCAACTTCGGGCACACCCTCGGCCACGCCGTCGAGCAGGTGAGCGGCTATGCGCTGCTTCATGGCGAGGCGGTTGCTGTCGGGATGGTGCTCGAGGCGAAGCTCGCCGAGCGCATCGGCCTCGCCGAGCGCGGAACCGCGGATAGCATCGAGCGCGTGGTGTCGCGCGCCGGCCTCCCCACGATGCCACCGCGCTCGATGTCGAGCGACGACATCCTTCGCGCGACGCGACTGGACAAGAAGGCGCGCGCGGGCACGGTGGAGTATGCGCTGCCCGCGCGGGTCGGTGCGATGGCCGGCTCGGATCATGGCTGGGCAGTCCCGGTGACAGACGCGCTCGTGGCGTCCGTGCTCGAGGCGCGCGCGTGAGCGTCAGCACGCCGGAATGCACTCCGGTCATCGAGCGCCCGGCAGCGCCGACGGTTCCCGAGCTCGCGCCCTTCATTGGGAATGGAAGGCCGCCAAAGCTCCCGCGTCGCCGCCTTGGCAAGCATGCCTCGGCCACCTTTGTGCTCGTGCTGATCGTGACGATCGGCGCGGGCGCACTTCGCTTCACCGAGGGGCTCGAACCCGAAGGGCCGATCGAGCTTGCGCCAGCCGTCGTGTACGTGCCCATCACCTTCGAACCCGTGGTGGTGCGCGCCGAGCCGCCCGTGGTGGTCGCAACGGCGACGGCGAAGCCGCACGCAGGCACCAAGCGCGGAAGCGAACGTCGCGCGGCGAAGCTGGGCGAGCCGGTGGAGGTGGCGCTGACCGCGTACTGCCTGAACGGACTCACGCGCCGGGATCACTACACGCGCCAGGGAATCGTCGCCGCCGACCCGAAGGTGTTTCCGCTCGGCAGGTACGTGGAGATCTACGTGGGACGCGAGTACTACGGCCGCTTCCTCGTCGACGACACCGGTAGCGCCATCAAGGGGAACATCCTCGACATCTGGACGCCGACCTGCCGGGAAGCGCGCCTGTTCGGGCGAACGAAGGGGACGGCGGTGCTGGTGCCGAAGCCACGTGGGGCGAGCGCCGATACGCTCATGACTGGAAGACTGGGTGGAGTGAAGCGGTAAACCCGCTCTCCACTGGTCCCGTCCTTGCCCCGTACTTTCGCCGACCTCAACGGACGGCGAACATGTCCTCCTTCAGTACCTACCTGATCGGCTTCATCATCCTGATCATAGGGTTGGCCATTGCGGCCTACCTGCTCAACGTCCCGACCATGTGGATTGCGGTCGGCGTCGTCGTGCTCATCGGCATCGGGGTGCTCAGTGCCACCAGTCGGACCAAGATGAAGGATCCGCCGGCTCCGCCACCGGGCGGTGGTCCGCGAGTCTAACGAGCTCGGCCTTGAAACAGGCGGGGACGACACTCAAGTGACGTCCCCCGTTGCTGTTACACCACCAATAACATCTGCCTGCAGCCGGAGCGACCGGTCATTCCGTCCGGATCGGTCACAAATTCCCGCCGAGTTTGTGAGTAACCGCCAACTTGCTGTCATTGCAGCAGTTACGCGCCTCACAAATCTGACCATGAGGTCATTCTGGCAAACTGACTGTTGACGGGTTTTCCTCCCGGCATTACTGTGGCCGTCCTGCTGACTCTCGCGGGCGATGCCGCTCCGGAGCAGCCTCGCTCGACCCACCTTCCGGCTCAGGCAAGGGGCGTGTATGGAGCAAGCGACCGAGACCAGGTCCAGAGGTTACTTCCGTTCGTCTCCCTCCACCGCGTTCGACCAGTACCTTCAGGACATCCAGAAGCTCCCCCTCATTTCCGACGCCGCCGAGGAACGACGCCTCGCCCGGCTCGCTCAGAAGGGAGACGAGGCCGCCGCTGAACGACTCGTCACGGCGAACCTCCGCTTCGTGATCTCCTACGTGAAGAAGTACCAGGGACACGGACTAGACCTCTCCGAACTGGTCGCCATCGGTAACGAAGGGCTCCTGAAGGCCGTCCGGAAGTTCGATCCCGATCAGGGCGTGAAGTTCATCTCCTACGCCGTGTGGTGGGTTCGCCAGGCCGTCCTGAAGGCGCTCGCC
>Ga0157372_10007623_pt1 | contig 11510 bp, 12 predicted proteins | sample C55metaG_FD_115307 | JGI IMG/M metagenome (GOLD analysis project Ga0157372, IMG submission 115307) | Corn rhizosphere microbial communities from Kellogg Biological Station, Michigan, USA - C5-5 metaG | ecosystem: Host-associated > Plants > Roots > Rhizosphere > Soil | place: USA: Michigan...
ATCAGGTCGCTTTCGTTGCTCCTGGAAATAAATTCGAAATCGAACATCCGAAATCCGAAATAAAATGAGTCTTAAAAATATTGCCCTTTTGGCCGGAGGTTTTACCGGCGAATATGAAGTATCTCTTAACAGCGCAAAAAATATTGCGGCTAACCTGGCGTCAAACAGCAACTATAAGGTTTATACTATATTAATTACCCGCGACAGGTGGTTTTTTGAAGCAGACGACGCAACAGTTGATGTTGACAAAAATGATTTTACCATTACTCTTAACCAGGAAAAAATAAAGTTCGACTTTGCTTTCATCACCATTCATGGCACTCCCGGCGAGGATGGAAAGCTGCAGGGCTATTTTGATATGCTTGGCATTCCTTATAATACCTGCGACGCTACGACATCGGCCATTACCATGAACAAGGCTTATACCAAAGCTATCGTGAACGGGATCCATGGCTTGCATACTGCACATTCCATGCGTTTATTTGAGCGCGATGTGCATGACGTTGCCACCATAGCAGCTAATTTGAAATTTCCGTTGTTTGTTAAACCTAATAATGGTGGCAGCAGCGTGGGTATGAGCAAGGTTCAAAACATAGCCGGCCTGCCAGAAGCATTGAACAGGGCATTTCTGGAAGATGCCCAGGTGTTAGTAGAAGAATTTATTAAAGGCCGCGAGTTCAGTATTGGTATAGCACGCCTGCACGGTAAAATAAAGGTATTGCCTGCTACAGAAATTATAACCTCAAAAGATTTTTTTGATTACGAGGCGAAATATACTTCTGGTGTAACACAAGAAATAACTCCCGCCGACCTTTCGGCTGAAAAGGTTAAAGAAATTGCTGGCATAGTTACCGAGGTGTATACCCGCCTCAACTGCCGCGGCATGGCTAGGATCGACTTTATTTTGCTTGAAGGCAGTAATGATTTTTATTTTATTGAGATCAACACCACACCAGGCCAGTCTGCCGCTAGTTTGATTCCGCAACAGGTACGTGCGGCAGGTATGGATGTAGGCGAGTTTTACAGTGCGCTGATCGAAGGAGCCACGTTATAATTTCGGAATTGGGGATTTCGATTTTGGATTTATTTAGATAATTACTTTCAGAGACGCGTTACAAGCGTCTCTTTTAGTGTAACAACAAGATCATTCTACCGTCAAAAACCAACGATGCTGCAGTTTCAAAATTTCACAAAATCATACGGTAATTATCCTGCTTTAAAAATTGAAAATCTTAACCTTGAAACCGGCATTTATTGGATAAAAGGAATAAACGGATCGGGTAAAAGCACTCTATTAAAATCCATCGCCGGCATATTGGCATTTGATGGCGACATCATGCTTGAAGAACGTATCAGCATAAAAAAGCAACCGGTGGCTTACCGAAAGCTGGTAAACTTTGCCGAGGCCGAACCCGTATTTCCCGATTTTTTAACAGGTTCAGAAATGATCGCCCTGTTTATCGCTGCTAAAAGCGCGCCGGCGCGACAGGAGGAGCAGTATATTAAAAGCATGGGCATGCAAAGCTTCATAGACCGCCGGGTTGGCACTTACAGCAGTGGCATGATGAAAAAGCTTTCCCTGTTACTTGCCTTTTTGGGCAAGCCCAAATTGATCCTGCTCGATGAACCTTTGATCACCATTGATATGGCGTCGTTAGCAACATTAAATAGTTGGATAAGGGAAAGGTATGAGCAGGAGGGAACCGGCTTTTTACTGTCATCGCACCAGATACTTGAAGATGGCTCATTACCTGTATCAGGTGAACTTCTCGTCGAAGATCAAACTTTAAAGTTTATCAGCTGATGAAATCGCTAACCATTGTATTGTTAAAGATTTTTGCAAACGGTTTTTTCCGGGTGCATGCCGGGATTTTGTTATTTATATTTTTGGCAATGGTTGGCGTAGTGCCTCCCCAATATTTAATAGGCTATCATAAAGCACTGATGCTGGCTATGGACAGCAGTTCGGTTGTAATGATCCTGGTGTTTATAAGCTGGTTTATTTATGCCGTTAAAAGCTGGCATTACGTATCCGGGCAAATCTTTGCCCCCAGTCAACATTTTTTATTTTATAGCAGCAATGCCCTGAACAAAGGGAAACAAATAATAAGCTGGTTTTGGGTACAGGCTGCTATATTATCGCCGGTAATATTGTACGCACTCATCGCTGTGGGGGTGGGTTTTTCCAATCAGTATTATTTATTTCCAGTTTGCATTTTACTGTATTTAATCGCCTTAACTTATTTAAGTGCAGTTATTTATACAAAGCAAATTAACGGACTTGTTGATGGCAATGATCAATCTATATTATTAAAACTAAGCAGCAAATGGCGTAAACCTTATTTCAGCCTTTACGTTTACCACCTGTTAGATAAGCGCAAGGTTCCATACCTCATTACCAAGGCGCTTTCCTGGCTTATCATCACCGGGGTGTTTTACGTGTTTGCTGATGTTAAAACTGATGTCCGTGTTGCCGGTATAGCAATCCTTGCTGTTATAACGGCACATATTGTATTGATATTTGAGGAAAGGAAATTTGAAGAGAACGGCCTTTGCTTTTCCCGCAATTTGCCTTATAGCAGGCCACAGCTATTTCTAAATTTTATAGGCGTCTATTTCATTCTCCTCATCCCCGAAAGTATCTGGCTGTTCAGCAGGTTTAACTTGCTAATGGCTATTGAACTGCTGTTTGTTGGCTTAAGCACCGTGATGCTGTTTCATTGCCTGCTTTACTGGTTTGGCCTTAATATGGATAAGTACCTGCAATGGATCCTGGGGTTATTTATTGTATTGTTTTGGATCATTATGTTCAAACTGCTTTGGATACTTATACCGTTAAACTTAAGTTTAGCCTACCTGCTGTTCTATAATAATTATTACAAATTTGAAGGAGAGGTAAGCGATAAGCTGTAGCTTTAAAACTGTGCTTTAATCATTCTGTCCCTGCCGCTCATATCTTTTCTTAACTCAATGTTTTTAAATCCGTTACCGGCTAATAGCTCAACAGTTTCATTACCTAAATTTTCATTGATCTCGAAAAAAAGCAGACCGCCGGCAATCAAATTACTAAGTGAAAAATCGGCTATGGCCCGGTAAAATATCAGCGGATCATGTTCTGGTACAAACAAAGCAGTATGTGGCTCAAAATCTGTAACATTACTATGCATCTGCTTTTTATCATCAAGCGTAACATAAGGAGGGTTGCTTACAATGATATTATATTGAGCCTCTTCTTTATCATGCTCAATATTTAAAATATCAGCCAGAATAAAACTAACCTCAACTTCATTTAATAAAGCATTTTCCTTGGCGATTTCCAAAGCTCCTTCGGATATATCTATCGCAGAAACATCCGCATTTGCCAAATTCTTTTTCAAGCTGATGGCGATACACCCGCTACCGGTACCTATATCCAGCACAGAAAACCTTTCACCTTTCGCCTTTAACCTTTCGCCTTCTAAAATCCATTCCACCAGTTCCTCAGTTTCCGGGCGCGGAATCAGCACACATGGGTTTACTTTAAATAGCAAGCCAAAAAACTCGGTGATACCAAAAATGTATTGAATGGGTTTGCCTGTTTTTAGTTCGGCAAGGATGTTTTTCGCCCGTTCCGACTGTTCAGCAGTTAACGCTCTTTCGGGGAATGCCTTAACAGATGCCCTTGATAAACCGGTCACTTCGGCAATAACGAACAGCGTAATAGCTTCGGTTTCATTAGTATCATAAATGCCATTTATCTGCCGCCTGTAATCTTCAAAAACATCCTTAATCGTAATCATGCAACAAAGTAACATAAAAGCTACTTTTGCACCATGCTTGAACATGAAAAATATATGCGCCGCTGTTTGGAGCTTGCTCAATTGGGTGCAGGATACGTTAGCCCGAACCCTGTGGTTGGCGCGGTTGTAGTTCACGATGGCAAAATAATAGGAGAGGGCTATCACCAGAAATATGGCCAGGCCCATGCCGAAGTTAATGCCATTGCACAGGTTATGCAAAAGTATGATAACCATGCCGAGTTGCTCAAAAATTCGGTAATATATGTTTCGTTGGAGCCTTGCGCGCATTATGGTAAAACACCTCCCTGCGCCGATCTGATCATCAAACACCAAATTTCTAAAGTAGTAGTAGGCTGCCGCGATCCTTTTGCGCAGGTTGATGGCAAGGGTATTGAAAAATTGCAGGCCGCCGGCATTGAAGTAATTACCGGTGTGCTGGAACAGGAATGCCAATGGCTCAATCGCCGCTTTTTTACCAAAGTACAAAAGCACAGACCGTACATTATTCTGAAATGGGCACAAACACAGAATGGCTTTTTTGCCCCGGCAGATGGCGGCCAGTTCTGGATCACCGGTCCCGAATCGCGCAAGCTTGTACACAAGTGGCGTAGCGAAGAGGATGCCATACTGGTCGGCAAAAACACGGTATTTAGCGATAATCCGCAATTAAATACCCGTTACTGGGATGGGCCATCACCCAAACGTGTAGTGATAGATCGAAGGCTGGAATTAAATAAAGAATTGAAGGTATTTGATCAGTCTGCCGAAACGTTGATATTTAACGAGGTTAAGTTTGATGTTGACGGTAAAAACAGGTATATAGCACTTGAAGATTTTGAACGCTTTGTGCCGCAATACATTTTGTACCAATTATACCTTCAGGATATCCAATCTGTTATTATTGAAGGCGGCGCTAAAACACTTGAATCATTTATTGAAGCCGGACTTTGGGACGAAGCCAGGATATTTACCGGTAATAAAGTTTTAGGGAAAGGTATAAAAGCACCGCAAATAACAGGTATACTTGCCGATGAATATCCTGTAGGCGCCGATCGCCTCCAATTGTTATACAATAAGCCGGTTATATAAATGCTGTTCGTTTTTTTAAGTATTTGCTGTAGTGTTATCGTTTCCATTTTGCTGAAACTGGCAAAACGCTACCACGTGGACGTCTACCAGGCCATTACCTGGAATTACTCTATGGCTATTCTGCTCACCTGGTTCTTTTTTAAACCACAGCTGAGCATTATCCAAAACGGGCCTGTTTATAATTACGTGGCTCTGGGCATCCTGTTTCCCGCTATATTTGTAATCATGGCAACGTCGGTGCGCAAGGCCGGTATCGTTCGTACAGACGTAGCCCAACGCTTATCCTTGTTTATCCCCATACTGGCTGCATTTGTTTTATTTGGCGAAGCCACTGGTACAATTAAAGCAATTGGCATTATACTGGCCTTCATTGCTATCATTTGCTCTATACCCTGGCAAAAATCGGCAGGTAGCAAAGTTGAAAAGGGCTCATGGATTTACCTGTTAATTGTTTTCATGGGGTTTGGCGTAATTGATGTATTGCTAAAACAGCTTACCAAGGTTAGTAATGTGCCTTTTACCACAGCCATATTTGTGATCTTCATTATTGCCTTTATAGTAACCCTTGCGGGTTTGATTTACCAGGTATCCATTAAAAAAATGAAATTTTCATTGCCGCATATCCTCGTAGGCTGGGTATTGGGGATAGCTAATTTTGGTAATATCCTGTTTTATTTAAAAGCACACCAAGCGCTGGCCAATAGTCCTTCGGCAGTATTTTCATCAGTAAACATAGGTGTTATTTTAGTTGGTGCATTGGTTGGCATATTTGTATTTAAAGAGAAATTGAGCCTGATTAACAAAATTGGCATTGCCGTAGCCGTACTGGCGATTGTTATTATTTATTTCCCGCAAACATTGAGTTTCCTGCACCTGTAATATTTCTGAATGCTTTTTGACGATACTTATAAAACGATAGAAAACCCTGCTGAAGGTATTTTTCGCGACCGCGGCAGCAAATTCCTGGCCTATGCTTTTCCTGTAAATTCTGAAAACGATATCAAGGCCATTGTTGCCCAATTAAAATCCGAACATCCGAAGGCTAATCATCATTGTTGGGCAATGCGTTTAACTATCGATCGTTCGGTGTTCAGGGTTAATGATGACGGGGAGCCTTCAGGCACTGCCGGCAGACCAATCCTGAATACACTGCTGTCAAAAGACCTCACCAACATTCTGGTTGTAGTTGTTCGGTATTTTGGCGGTACTTTGTTAGGTGTTCCCGGTTTAATCAACGCTTACAAAGCCGCAACTGAAGAAGCATTAAAGCAGGCGGTTATCATTTCAAAAACGGTCAATGATGTCTATACCGTATCGTTTGACTATCTGCAGATGAATGATGTGATGCGTATTATTAAGGAAGAGAACCTTATCATACTTGATCAGCTATTTGACAACGACTGCAGCATCCAGCTTTCTATTCGTAAAACGCAGGTTGAGCAGGCACTTTTTAAATTAAACAAGGTAAGCGGTGCACTGGCCAAATACAACCACAGCATCTAACTATTCCATTACTTTACCTGCTTCGGGCACTGTTTTTGTACCGATTTAATTCCTTAATTGTGACGTAATTGTCTTAATTTAGTCGGGTATGCAATCTTTTGATTTAGATAAAACCGACCTGCTCCGCATTAAAACTGCGCTCGAAGCCGATGATGCTGAGTTAGAGAATGTTCTGAAGGAATATCACGCTTCGGAGATTGCTATACTATTTGAAAAACTTCAGCAGGAAGAAAAAGAAAGGATCATCAATATCCTCCCGGCCGACGTTGCTTCGGAAGTTTTATCCGAAATGGACGAAGAGCATGGCCCTGCCGAATTGCTTGTAAACCTTGATCCCGAAAAACGTACGGAGATAGTTGAAGAGCTGGATTATGATGATGCTACCGACATCATTTCCCAGCTTGATGAAGAACACCAGGAAGAGATCTTAGAAGACCTCGATCATGAAGATGCCAGCAGCATCCGGGCGTTGATGACCTATGCCGAGGATACTGCCGGTGGTTTGATGAACTCCGAGATCATCAAGGTAAACATCAACATGGATAAAAAGGATGCGCTTGATGAGATCATCCGACAATCGGAAGAGATGGAAGAGTTTTATACCATCTGCGTGGTTGATAATGACGACATACTGAAAGGGATCCTCTCTATTAAAACTGTTATCAAGGCCCGCGCCGATGCCCGCATCAGCGATTTGGTAACTACCGATTTTGTTTACGTAAAAGCCGAGCTTGACCAGGAAGAGGTAGCCCGCCTCATCAAGCAATATAACCTTACCAGTATCCCGGTTGTTGATGACCACATGAAACTGCTCGGGCGCGTTACGGTGGATGATATTATCGACGTAATGGAAGAGGAAAACACCGAAGACATCCTGAAGATCTCCGGTGTATCTGAAGATGAAGAATTGAGCGGTAACTGGCTGGAGGCAGTAAAAAGCCGCTTGCCATGGCTGGTAATCAACCTGGGCACAGCATTCCTTGCTGCATCCATTATCCGGACATTTGATTCGACAGTTGCCAAGCTTTCCATTATCTCGGCTTATATGACCATTATTGCAGGTATGGGTGGCAATGCCGCCACACAGGCATTGGCAGTAACTGTAAGGCGTATTTCGTTAAGCGATCTTTCCGACAAACAAGCTTATAACACCGTATTAAAAGAGTTTTTAGTAGGCCTGATTAACGGCGCGGCCAATGGGCTCATCGTGTTTATAGTGGCGTTCTTTTACGATGCCAACCCGCTGCTTGGCCTGGTATTGTTCTTAGCCATGACAGGCAACCTGATCATAGCAGGCTTAACAGGCGCTTCCATCCCGTTGATATTGAAAAGGGTAGGGATTGACCCCGCGGTAGCATCATCCATCATCATCACTACTTTTACCGATTGTATTGGGTTTTTATTACCGCTTTGGTTGGCTACCAAGCTTTTGTTGAAGTAATATATCCCGCCGGTTACGCCTGTCCCCACAGCAACTCATAAGGAGATAGCCTAGTTACGAACCCCGGAAGCACTAAGCTGACAAATATTTAAAACCTTGTTATATAGTAAGTTTCTTTTTGAGGGCCGACAAAATGTTATATTTATAAATAATCTTTGAATATTTGCGTGTTTACAATAACTTAATAACATTGTTGGGACGAATTTAATCTGAAACTGATGACAGAAGTTAGACATAACTGGACTAAAGAAGAAATAGCCGAAATATACCATACACCATTGCTTGATCTTGTATACAAGGCCGCTACAATCCACCGCGAGAATAAAGATTATGCAGAAGTGCAGATCAGTTCATTGATCTCGATAAAAACAGGCGGATGTTCTGAAGATTGTGCTTACTGCCCGCAAGCTGCCCGTTATAATACAGGTGTAAATGTACATGCCATAATGCCGAAAGATGAAGTAATCGCCGCTGCCGAAAAGGCAAAAGCCGGTGGCGCATCACGTTTATGCATGGGTGCAGCATGGCGCGAGGTTCGCGATAACCGCGATTTTGATAAGGTAATTGATATGGTTAAAGCGGTAAACAGCCTTGATATGGAAGTGTGCTGTACCCTTGGCATGCTTACCGAAAGCCAGGCACTACGTTTGGCAGATGCGGGTTTGTATGCCTATAATCATAACCTTGATACATCCGAAGAAGATTACAAACGGATCATCACCACCCGTACCTATGATGAGCGCCTTAAAACGCTAGAGCATGTGCGCAAAGCTAAGATCACCGTATGCAGCGGCGGCATCATTGGCCTGGGTGAAACGGTGGAGGACAGGGTATCCATGCTCAAAACATTGTCGAACCTGCCCAAACACCCGGAATCAGTGCCTATTAACGCTTTAGTTCCGGTAGCAGGAACTCCGTTAGCTGATCAGCCCCGTGTTTCTGTTTGGGACATGGTTAGGATGGTGGCTACAACAAGGATCATTATGCCTAAAACCGTAGTCCGTTTATCTGCCGGGCGTACAGAGATGAGTACGGTTGAGCAGGCTTTCTGTTTTATGGCAGGAGCTAATTCAATTTTTGCCGGCGAAAAACTGCTTACCACGCCAAACCCATCATTTGATACCGATATGGCTATGTTTGAATTGCTTGGTTTATCGCCGCGCAAAGCTTTCAAAAATGGCCGGCCTAATGAAGTTAATAAAGAAGAAGTTGAAGTTGCAGGTTAGTGCGGCATAAAAGTGCCGCATCCAAATATAATATTGTTAAGCGGCTGTTTCGTGTTTTTTATGCGCGTCTTCCATTGCCTCATATTCGCGTTGCAGTACGCGTGCAGTTTGAGTACTACCGTCATGGCTCCAACCCGGTGGATTTATGAAATAACCGATCTTTGATTTAAGATTGGGGGCATTCCTGGCATCCTGTAGTAATGCTTTCCACTCGTGGAATAATACATTAACCGGGCCCATGTCTTCAGGTTGTTTGGTTAAGCCATATTTAACGGGCTCGGGCAAATCTTCATCACGAAAAGTGCCGAATAGCCTATCCCAGATGATAAGCACCATTCCCATATTTTTGTCAAGATAAGGGATGTTTGAAGCATGGTGAACACGGTGATGCGCGGGTGTTACAAAAATCCACCCATACCATTTTGGCAAGGGAATTTTGTATTGAGTATGCACCAGATTGCCATAAAGCTGGGTAATAAGGTATGCGTACAGGATATCTAAAGCGGTAAAGCCCATTAAAGCCAGCGGGAGGTAAAAGAATACCCGGTAAAGCGGTTCAAAAACCGTGGATCTGAAGCCGGTTGTGAAATTGAAATGTTCGGATGAGTGATGGGTAACGTGCATGGCCCAAAACATACGGCAGTAATGCCCGGTATAATGCAGCACCCAATATAAAAAGTCCTGTACAACAACCAACACAAACCAATACCAAAAAATATTCTGAATTTGAAAAAGCCTGTAATGCTGGTAGGTATAATCAAGTATAAAAAAGGTAAATACCTTAACGCAGAGATTAGTAACAACAGCCAGCGATGTAAGATAAATATTGGTTAGTGTATCGCGGGTTTCATAGTATTTGCGATCTTCCCAATAGCTCAAAGCCATTTCAACAAGCGTTAAAACAACCAATAAGCCCATTAAAACAAGGGCCGCCTGATTTCGCGGATCTAAATGCTGAAGCATGTTACAAGTTAATGTAATATCTTAAACTTTCACAAAGTTCGTGGGCAGTGCACACATTATCAATACTAAACTTACCTATATGTGTTAACAGGGTGCAATTAATTTCGTCACCAACGTTCTTTTTGTCCTTTTTCATATTCAGCAGCAGTTCATCAAAGCTATCTTCGTTGATGGTATACCTGGGATAAAGGTCGGTCAATACCTTTACAATTTCATGAAGTTCTTCTGAACGCAACCCTGTTTTTTTGTGGGCGAGGTATGATTCGCAGATCATGCCGATAGCTACTGCTTCACCGTGCGAAAGGCTGTCCTCGTCATGCAATAATGAATATGTTTCGACAGCGTGGCCGATAGTGTGCCCAAAGTTTAAAGCTTTGCGGATACCTTTTTCGTGCGGATCCTCGATGGTGATTTCATTCTTGATTTCTACAGAGCGATGAACCAATTCAACCGAAGGATTTTTCAGGTCGCTGTTTTTAAGTTGATTCCAATAATTGGCATCGACAATTAAACCATGTTTAAGCATTTCGGCCAAGCCTGAGAGGATCTGGCGAGGCGGAAGGCTTTGTAAAAACTCGTGCGCTATAAACACAGCTTTAGGCATAGTAAATGTTCCGATGATGTTTTTAATCCCGTCAACATCGATACCTGTTTTGCCGCCCACAGAGGCATCAACCTGTGAAAGCAGGGTAGTGGGTACCTGTACAAAATCTATCCCTCTTTTATAGGTAGAAGCTGCAAAGCCCCCCATGTCTGTAATAACACCACCACCTAAGTTGATCATAAGGCTTTTACGATCGGCACCAAAATCAATCAGCATTTTCCAAACGCCCACACAAAAATCAATGTTTTTGCTTTCCTCGCCCGACGAAACCTCGATCAAGTCGTAATTATTAAAATCTGTAAGTTTGCTGGTAAGTAACGGAAGGCAGTGTTCGCCTGTATTTTCGTCAGTTAAAATAAAGAATTTTGAATAGTTGCCTTTTTTAACAAAATCAACTAATTCATCAAGGCTATTATCGAAATAAACCGAGTAATTATCGCTTAAAATAGTGTTCATTATTATATGACTATAATTTTATTTCCATCGAACTCTACCGTGTCGCCTCTTTTTACTTTGAGGCGTTTTCTGTAGTCAACTACACCGTTATACTTCACGAGGCCTTCAGTTACAACTATTTGCGCCTCGCCGCCGGTTTGCACTAAGTTCGCAGCCTTGAGTAGCTGGATCATTGGGATAAAGTCCCCTTCTAACTTAAATTCGATCATGGGATGGCAAAAATAAACTATTCATGCAATTATGAGTTATCATTTTATAATTTTGCGGATGACCTCTTTTGAAACTAACAATAATCAAGGACGAAATACGCCCTCGTTCGAAAATACAGAAATAGCTTTTCGCCATTCATCCAATGCCGATCTTAACCGGGCCTACTGGTTGTTCAGAATGATCAATGTTAACTTTTTGGTAAAGATAGGCCCACCGGTTACCAATTTTGCCATGAAGAT
>Ga0157372_10007624_pt1 | contig 11508 bp, 11 predicted proteins | sample C55metaG_FD_115307 | JGI IMG/M metagenome (GOLD analysis project Ga0157372, IMG submission 115307) | Corn rhizosphere microbial communities from Kellogg Biological Station, Michigan, USA - C5-5 metaG | ecosystem: Host-associated > Plants > Roots > Rhizosphere > Soil | place: USA: Michigan...
GCGCTTGAAGACGAGCGAGCCGTTGGTGCCGCCGAAGCCGAAGCTGTTGGAGAGCGCGTAGTCGATCTTGGCGGACTGGGCCTTGTTGGCGACGTAGTTCAGGCGGCACTCCGGATCGACGTTCTCGAGGTTCATCGTCGGCGGAGCGATCTGCTTCTGCATTGCCATGATGGTGATGACAGCTTCGAGCCCGCCGGCGCCGCCGAGGAGGTGGCCGGTCATGGACTTGGTGGAGCTGACGAGGAGCGTGTGGTTCAGGGCGCGCTCGCCGAAGACGTTCTCGATGGCCTTGGACTCGAGGGCGTCGCCGAGCGGCGTTGAGGTGGCGTGTGCGTTGACGTAATCGATCTTGTCGGGCTCGATGCCGGCGACCTTCAGGGCATGCTTCATCGAGCGGTAGCAGCCTTCGCCTTCGGGCGCCATGCCGGTCATGTGGAAGGCGTCGGCGCTCATGCCGTAGCCGATAATCTCGGCGAGGATGTTGGCGCCGCGGCGCTTCGCGAACTCGAGCTCTTCGAGGATGAGGATGCCGGCGCCTTCGCCGACTACGAAGCCGTCGCGGTCCTTGTCGAACGGGCGTGAGGCGTGGGTGGGGTCGTCATTGCGGGTGGAGAGCGCCTTCATGGCGGCGAACCCGCCGACGCCCATGGGGGTGATGGCGCCTTCCGCGCCGCCGGCGATCATCGCGTCGGCATCGCCGCGCTGGATGATGCGGAAGGCGTCGCCGATGGAGTGCGCCGAGGTGGTGCAGGCGGTGGCTGTGGCCTCGTTGGGACCCTTGGCGCCGTAGCGGATGGATACGTGGCCGGCGGCGAGGTTCACGATGGATGCCGGGATGAAGAACGGGGAGATGCGGCGCGGGCCGCCGTTCATCAGGTTGGTGTGCTCGCGCTCGATGACGTCGAAGCCGCCGATGCCGGAGCCGATGTGCACGCCGACACCGTCGGCGATCTCCGGCGTGACCTGGAGGGCGGAGTGCTTCATCGCCTCATCCGAGGCTGCCAGCGCGAAGTGGATGAAGCGGCCCATCTTACGGGCCTCTTTCTTGTCCACGAACTGGTGAGGGTCGAAGTTCTTTACCTCGGCCGCAAACCGGACGGAATGTCCGGTGAGGTCGAAGGCCTTAATTTCAGCCATGCCGCTGCGGCCGGCCATCAGGCCTTCCCATACCTCGGCGGCGGTGTTACCGATCCCGCAGAGTGCGCCGAGACCGGTGACGACAACGCGTCGCTGCTCCATTGTTACGTTCCTTCTCGCGTTATTTTCCGTCTGGGCGCAACTCTCCCTGGGGGACGCTACTTCTCTTTCTGGTGCTTCTCGATGTAGTCGGTGGCGTCCTTGACGGTCTTGATCTTCTCCGCGTCCTCATCCGGAATCTGGATGTCGAAGGCCTCTTCGAACTGCATAACCAGTTCGACGACGTCGAGTGAATCGGCGCCGAGGTCTTCCTGGAAGCTTGCGCCGGGCGTCACTTCAGCTTCATCCACTTGAAGCTGCTCGACGATAATCTGCTTCACCTTCTCATCAACTGCTGCCATTGTTTCAATCTCCTATGGGATTCCTTTTGAGCGTAGGACTGCGTAAGGGTCCTAAAACGACCGTCCCGGCAATTGCCTCAGTGTGCAAGGATACTTAGGCTCCCTTGACGTGTAAAGAACGACGCCCTTGAACGCTGTGAAAGAAGCCCGGCAGGGATTTGATTACCCGGGCGGTGTAAAGGCTGCAACCTTTAGTCATGTGAGATTCCCCGTCGTGGGATGGTCCCCGCTCCTGACTCCGCTCAGAATCGCCGGTATCAGCAATGGCAGGGCTACCAAACCGGGTTCCCTGCCACACAATCTTCTGTTCCTTTCGACCGCCTCCACCTAGCATGAGGCCACAAAAACCGGCACCCTTCACGGGGTGCCAACCGTATGAGGAGGTCAATCCGTTGAGCAAGAGAGTCTGCAAACACTGCGGCTCGGGCCGTCTTCGCCGTCTGAACCGCAGGGGATGGGCGCAGGTTCGAGTTCTGCCCATGTTGGGATACTTTCCGTGGGAATGCACCATCTGCCGCGCCCGAACCTTCTGCCGCGATGACGGCCACCGAGCGCGCCATGAAGCTGTGCTTCACCAGCAGCCGCTGTAACCGTTCCGATTCCGCGGGCCGCGGATCCCTCCCCCAAGGCGACCGCCAGCCCTATTCCCTATTCGTCGTCTTCGGCCGCCAGCAGCGGGAGTAAACCACTGGTGACGCCATTTGTCGTTTCCGCGAGCTCCAGCCGTGATGCGTTGCGGAAGGCGCGGTTGACGGTTTTCGTCTTTCCGCTGATCTCCTTCAGCGTGCGTTGAACTGTGCCAACCTGCCCTTCGACCTTTTCCATCAGGCCGCCGAACTTTTCGAACTCCTTTTGCGCGACCTGAAAGACCTCCCAAACCTGGTTGAGGTTCTTCTGAAACTTCAACGTGCGGAATACGAGCTGGAAGCTGGTGAGGATCATGGTGAACGCCGAGGGGCCGGCGATGACGACGTTGCACTGCGACTGCACCTCGGCGTGAAGGCCGGGACGGCGCATCACCTCCGCGTAGAGGGCCTCGGTGGGCAGATACATGATGGCGAAGGGAAGCGTGTTCGGCGGATCGATGTACTTCTCACAGATGCGCTTCGCTTCGATGCGGATGGAGCGCTCAAACGCAATGCCAGCCTTGCGGCGCTCTTCCTCGTCGCCGTTGTCGTAGGCCTCCTCGAGCCGCTCCCAATCGCCGACAGGAAACTTTGAGTCAAGCGCGAGCAGGACGGTGGAGTCCGGACCGTTGGGGACCTTGAGCGCGAACTCGACGGACTCCTGAGTGTCGGGCTTTATGCGGGCGTTGGCGATGTACTGATCGGCAGAGAACATCTGCTCCAACTGCTGGCCGAGGAAGTATTCGCCGACGATGCCGCGCGATTTGACGTTGGACAGTACCTTCTTGAGATCGCCGACTCCGGTGGCCAGGGTGTTCATTTCACCGAGCCCCGCGTGGACTTTGGTGAGTTGATCAGTGACTTGGTTAAAGCTTGCGGCAAGCCGGGTCTCCAGCGTCGCATGCAGCTTCTCGTCTACCGTCACACGCATCTCTTCGAGCTTTTTCTCGTTGCTGTCGCGCAGGACTTCCAGCCGCTGCTGGACGCTCTCGCGCAATTTTTCCTGCTCGCCGGCCTGGGATGCTCTGAGCTCGTTGAGGCTCCGGTGAAGGGCGTCACGGTTTTCGACCTGTTCCTTCGCCATGTCGGTGGTGAATGCGATGAAATCCATGTTCAACGCGCCGAGTTTTTGATCGACGGTGGCTCGCAGCGTCTCTGCTCCTTGTGCGTTGTCGGAGCGGAAGCTATTGAGGCCGGAGCGAAGCGTGTCGCCGAGCGCCTGAACGCTGCTCATCACCTCAGTTCGCAGGGCTGCTGAAGAACGCTCGGCGGCTTCGCGGCCGGCGTGGGCCTCGGTCGAGGTGTCTGCGCGGAGCTGGGTCAGATTGCTGCGGAGATGCTCATCCACGGACGCGAGGCGGGCGTCGAGGCGGGCGAACTGTGCAGCCAGCTCCGTCGTAAGCCGCGAGTCTTCATTGGTCTGGCGGCGGCGCAGCAGCAGGATGAGAACGACCGCCAGCAAAACGAGTTGCACAACCGCAAGAGCGAGCGTCATTTCGATTTTCCTTCGCTTGCGAGGATAGCACCGGAATCCCCGGAAAAAGCGCCCGAATTGGCGCAGGATGAGCCTTGGTGGTTCAATAGAAACGGAGCAACACTTTGCTCAAAGGGTTCTCAAGAGTGCGTTCTTCCGGTCTTCGCAGCCTCCTTGCTATCACCTCGCTGGGTTTCCTGGTCTCGGTGGGTTCCGCCACGGCCCAGACCTCGATGCCGCCGAACCAGGTGGACCATTTCACCGATACGTCGATGCTGAAGCCGCCGGCCGGCACGAAGCTTGCGATCATCGAGTGGGAAGACCTGGAGTGCCCGGCCTGCGCGCATGCGTTTCCCTTCGTGCACACGGCTGTGAATCAGTACAAGATCCCCTTGGTGGAGTATGACTTCCTGATTCCGGGGCACATCTGGAGCCACCAGGCGGCGCTGTATTCGCGGTACATGAAGGCGAAGATCTCGCCGCAGCTCGCCGAGGACTACAGGCGGCAGGTGTTCGCGGCGCAGTACCGCATCGCATCGCAGGACGACCTCCTGAACTTCACGAAGCAGTTCATGTCATCGCACGGCAAGCAGATGCCGTTTGTGGTGGATCCGACCGGGCAATATGAGAAAGAGATTCAGGCGGAGGTCGAGCTTGGCAAGAAGCTGGGTCTGCAGGCCACGCCGACGATCGTCATTGTGACGCCGCATCGCTGGGTCCAGGTGAAGGATGTTTCGCAACTGGATGCGGCGATTGACCAGGCGAAGGCATGGGTGGCCGAGCCCGCGACGGCTTCGGCGCGCCGAGCACCGGCAACTTCGACTCGCGCTCACTAGCCTCGTTTTTCGAAACACCAAAGAAGCCGCCGAAAGGCGGCTTTCTTTTTTGCTCAGAAAAGTACTTGACAGCACATAGTGTGTGGCATACAGTATGTTTCGTACAGTATGTCGACCACCGCCAATCCGACGAATGAAACGGCAGTTGACGCGCAGTTGCTCGAATCGCTCCGTCTTGAGCTGCGGCGCGGCTGTCTTGTGGTTGCTGTGCTGGCTCAGTTGCACGAAGAGCACTACGGATACACGCTGCGGAAGTCGCTGGCCGACAAGGGTCTGGCCATCGACGAGAGCACGCTGTACCCGCTGCTTCGGCGCCTTGAGACGCAGGGCCTGCTGACCAGCGAGTGGCGTGAGGAGGACAAGCGCAACAAGCGCTTCTACCGTCTCTCGCCGATCGGTGAAGCGACCTTGACGCAGCTGCTGGCGGAGTGGCGCGGGCTCAATGCATCGCTGCACAACATCCTGGCCCCCACAGAGAGGTGAATCCCATGGAACTCATCGAACGTTATCTGCAGGCTATCGGACGGTATCTTCCTACCGAATCACGCGCTGACATTCTCGCGGAGCTGCGCAGTGAGCTTCTCGAACAGATGGATGCCCGTTCTGAAGAGTGGGGCCGTCCGCTCGATGAGGCGGACATCGCGGCGTTGCTCAAGGCGCACGGCCGCCCGGAGGCCATCGCGCTGCGTTACCTTCCGCAGCGTTCGCTGATTGGTCCGAGCGTCTTTCCGTTCTACATCCTCACGCTCAAGAAGGTGCTCCCGCTCGTGTTGATCGTCTACCTGGTGGCGAATACCGCGACGCTTTTCTTCTCGGCGACAGGTGGTGAGCTGCTGGGGCACTTCGTTCACGCTCTGGCCGGGCTGGTCCCAGCGCTGTTCATCGGTTGGGGTGCGTTTACGGTTGTGTTCGCCGTGATCGACTATGCGCGCTCTAAGCCTTCGGTCAGCGAGAAGCTGAATCAATGGGACCCGATGAAGCTTCCAGCCCTGGAGCCTGAGCAGGCGGTGAAGCAGAAGTCATTTAATATGCGCCTTCTCGAGCTGGCGGTGCACTGTCTCTGGATTCTTTACGTCCTTATGATTCCGGTGCATCCGTTTCTGATCTTCGGTCCTGGAGCGCGTGCGATGACCGCTGCCGGCGTCGGTCTAGCGCCGGTATTCCATCCGTTCTACGTTCTGCTCCTCGTGATGCTCGGTGTGCAGCTTGTGATGAAGATTGTCGGGCTGCGGAGTGGCGAGCAACGAATTGTGAAGCCGCTGGATTTCGTGGCGAATCTTCTCGGCATCTGGGCGCTCTCGATGCTGGCGTTCGCCAAGCAGATCATTGTCCCATTGAGCGGGAGCATGGACGCATCGAAGCTGGCGTCAACCAATCACGCGCTCAGTCTGGCCTTCCGGCTAGCGCTGCTCTTCGCCGTCTACGGCTTGATCAAGGAGCTCTGGAAGTATTTCCGGAGTCGCATTCGGGTGCGCCGCGCGCTCGCGGTATAGAGACTACTGAATCTGAATCAGGTCTCCGGCGCCGTGACCCGCGCCACCGGGGGTGACGCTGGAGTTCTGCGGGGCGCGCCAGTGATCGATGTAGCTGACCTGGTGCACGCAGGAGATGGTGCAGTTGGGGGCGCAGCTCTTCTCGGTGACGAACTCGCGCTTCACGCGCTCGGTGGTGTAGTCGGCGATGGGGATCGCGGGAAAGCCGCGCTGCTGGCTGCAATAGTGCACGAGGCCGTTCTCGCAGACGTAGAGGTAGCGCGAGCCTGCGCGGCAACGCCAGTCGTTGGGCTGGCCGTTGGCGATGGCTTCCTGGAAGTGGTTGAAGCGCGAGTAGCTGCGGCGCGTGAGACGACGGACTTCATCCCAGACTGCCCGCTCGCGTTGGCCGAGCGGCTTTAGCTGGCCGCTGCCGTCGTGGATGATGCCGATGGTGGAGCTGAAGCCCAGTTCGAGTGCGCGCTTCGAAACTGTGAGTGCGTCCTCGGGATGCTCGATGCCGCCGCCGACGACGGAGTTGATGTTCACGTGAAAGTCGGCGTGCTCGGCGAGCATGCGGAGCTTGGCGTCGAGGACCTTCAGCGACTTCTTCGAGACCTCGTCGGGCATGACGTTGTCGATCGAGATCTGCATGTGATCGAGGCCGGCCTTGTTGAGGCGGTGGATGCGATCAGGCATGAGCAGATAGCCGTTGGTGATCATGCCGGCGATGGCGCCGGTCTTGCGGATGGCGCGGATCACTTCGTCGAGCTCTGGGTGAAGCAGCGGTTCGCCGCCGGAGATGGTGATGACGGAGGTGCCGAGGCGTCCGAGCTCGCCGATGCGGCGGCGCATCTCGTCGATGTCGACGGGCTTGGAGAAGTCGTCGAACTCGTTGCAGTAAGTGCAGGCCAGATTGCAGCGCCGCATGGGCACGATGTGGGCCATGTAGGGGTGCGCGGTGTCGGCGAGGGCTGAGCCGATGCTCTTGAGCTCACGGAGGCGGCGCGAGGCCGCGATGAGGCGTCGTTGCGCGGTCATGCGACGGCGGGCGGGGTTGGTCCCGGGGGTGCTCTTTTGTGGGGGTTGTGCGATCATGCCTGGCTTTTATTTTACCGTGAATGGCTCGCCAGAACCGGGTTTGAAGCACTTACCGTCGAATAGACTGAACGAGAGAAGAAGGAGCGAAACGATGCCACGTGAGATCAATTGGAGCGACACGCTCGAGATTGCGATTCAGCTGCAGGAGAAGTTTCCTGACCTCGACCCCTACACGGTGCGCTTCACGGACATGCACAAATGGATTACGGAGTTGCCTGGGTTTGTTGGAGATCCTCAAAAATCGAATGAGACCTTACTCGAGGCGATTCAGATGAAGTGGCATGAAGAGTATGAGGATGCGAAGGATGCGTGATTTAGCGGTGGAGTGAGACCACGCGGCCTCCTTGTGTGTCGTCTAAGGCACGAGGAGGAAGCGTTCCTATGAAATTAGAACGTGCAGCGATTTTTGCAGTAGCGATCGCCATTAGCGCGGCTCCGGCTCTGGCGCAACAGACGACGCAGCAGCAGACGACGACGCAGACAACGACCACAACCAGTGCCACAGCGTCCGCGCCTGCTGAGGTTCCCGCAACCCATCATCAGCTTAAGAAGGCGGAGAAGGCCGACAAGGCGCAGGCGAAGGCGGACAAGGCTGAGGCGAAGGCCGCGAACAGCGACAAGGTGCGTGAGGCCAATAAGAAACAGGATGAGGCTGATCGCGCGGCGGCCAAGGCGAACAGCCCGTACTAGTCGTCAATTGCGTGAAAAATTCGATGATGTCGCAGCGGACACGCCGCGCGTTGAGCTAAGCTCTCGCGCGGCGTGTTCGTTCGGTGGGGAGATTTGGTCCACACGCAGATACCTGCTGAAAGCAGTGGCCGCCATATAATTTACGAGTTTGGACAAGCCATCTAGCAATACTTCGACCAAGGCACATTCAGTTGCTGTTGCGACTGGCATTCTGCTCAGCCGCCTCGTCGGGCTCGTCCGCGATCGCGTCTTCGCGCACTATTTCGGTAGCTCGGACGCTGCCGACGCTTTTCGCGCCGCGTTCCGCATCCCGAATATCCTGCAGAACCTTTTCGGCGAAGGTGTGCTGTCAGCTTCGTTCATTCCCGTCTATGCACGGCTGAGGGCGGAGGAGCGCCACGAAGAGGCGTCACAGCTGGCCGAAGCCGTCTTCGCACTGCTTGCGCTGATTACTACGGTTCTGGTCACGGCAGGAATTTTTGCGGCCCCGTGGCTCATTGACCTGATCGCCCCGGGCTTTCATGGAGCAAAGCGCCAACTCACGATCGAGCTGGTACAGATCCTCTTCCCGGGCGCCGCCGTTCTGGTCTTTTCGGCCTGGTGCCTGGGCATTCTGAACAGCCATCGAAAGTTTTTCCTCTCGTATGCAGCGCCCGTGGCGTGGAACATCGCCATGATTACGACGCTGTTGTGGGGAGGCCGGCATCATGCAGACGTGCGGCTGGCTGTGCTGCTGGCGATCGGTTCCGTGGTTGGCAGTGTGCTGCAGTTTGTTGTGCAGCTCCCCACTGTGCTGCGCTTCCTCTGGCCTCTACGGATCCATCTAAACTTCGCCAGCGCGCACGTGCACACGGTCACGCGCAACTTCTTCCCTGTCTTTCTGAGCCGCGGAGTGGTGCAGATCAGCGCCTACGTCGACTCCTGGCTGGCCAGCTTTCTTGCAACGGGCGCAGTATCCTGGCTCGCTTACGCGCAGACGTTGTATACGCTGCCCGTGAGTCTATTCGGCATGGCCATCTCTGCTGCCGAACTTCCAGCGATGTCCAGTTCATTGGGAACTGAGGATCAAATTGCGGCCGACCTGCGGAGGCGCCTCCAGCAAGGCCTGTATCAGATTGCCTTTTTCGTAATCCCCTCGGCCGTCGCTTTCGTGATTCTGGGCGACGTTGTCGTCGCGACCGTCTACCGCTCAGGGCATTTCCAGCATGCGGATGTGATCGCTGTCTGGGGAGTCCTGGTGGGCTCCGCGGTAGGATTGCTGGCCTCTACTTCGGGACGCCTCTACTCTTCGGCCTTTTATGCTTTGCGGGACACGCGCACGCCGCTCAGGTTTGCGGTGATTCGAGTTACCCTGACGTTTGCGCTCGGCTACTTTTTCGCGCTGCCACTGCCCCGCATGCTTGGACTGGACCACCGCTGGGGGACGGCGGGCCTGACCTTCTCTGCGGGCATTGCCGGCTGGCTGGAGTTCTTGCTGCTGCGTCGCGGGATGCATCGGCGCATTGGGGAAGTGCCTGCGGGTGGGTCACGTATTCTGCGCTTGTGGCTGGTGGCCATCCTGGCGGCGGCCATCGGCTACGGCATAAAGCGAGTGCTGCCCTTTCACGGGCCTCTGCTCGTTGGTCCTTGTGTACTGATCCCCTATGCGGCGCTCTATTTGGCCATTACCCAGTGGATGGGCATCGCCAGCATGGGCACGCTGAATCGCCTCTTGCGGCGCGGACGCTGAGACGCGGGACGGCAGGTGGGTGTTTAGCGGGGATGCAGTAGTTTCCTGCGGGATTACTCGATGGAAAACAGGTCGCCCTGTCGACGGTCGACGATCTTCGGCTCAGGCTTGGGCGCCTTTTGTTCCGGCTTCGGCGCCGGGGGCTTGGAGTCCGTGACCAGCCGGGGCCGCAGCGGCTTCGGCCGGGCTGCGGGAGCTTCGCCCAAAGCCGCGGAAGAGCCGAGCATCGCGAGCAACTCCTGCATCTCTTTGCGGAGAGCTTTCAGGCGAGCCTCGATCTTCGCCGGCTTGTCAGCGGTCGGCGCGCTCGCGCCTCCGTCCATTGGGACAAGCGCAGGTGTGGATGCTGCTGCAGGCGGGACTTCGAACGGAGAGGATGCTTCGCGGGCCTTCGCTTCGACCTTGAAGACCTGCCGCGCGCCCGGGATCGTGTAGCCCTGGTCGTAGAGCAGGCTCTTGATGCGGAGCGCCATCTCTACATCGCGCTTGCGATAGAGACGCTGGCCGGTGCCCCCCTTGTTGGGCTTCAGTTGCGGGAACTCAGTCTCCCAGAACCGCAGGACGTAGGCCGGTACTTCGCACAGCCGTGCTACGTCGCCGATCCGGAAGTAGAGCTTATCGGGGATCTCAGGCGTTACAGTCTTCCGAATTGACTGATGGGTTCCCATACACTCACTCAAACCGCCTGGCCGCCGCCCAGGGAGGGCGGTCTTCCGAGCTTCTGCAGAGTATAGGTCTCCCGGTGGACCGGGAGAAAGTAGTTTCCACGGTTCCCTTGACGGTTCTGATACTTGCGCAGAGGTCGAATTACCAGGAACCACGGGAGTTAACACCCCCTTCAAGGGCTGGTTTAGGTTTTGGGCTCTACGTCCATTGAAGGCGGTGGTGAGCCGGGCTCGGTCAGCCAGTATTGGAGGAAGTTCAGGTGCAGATAGCGGCCGAACTTATAGCCAACTTCTCGCAGCTGGCCGACGTAGACGAATCCATGGCGTTCGAGGAAGCGGAGTGAGGCTTCGTTCTCGGAGTCAACACCCGCGACGACGACGTGTTTGCCCATCGCTCGCGCGCGAGCCAGCAGTTCCGCGAGCAGCTGCCTGCCGACTCCCTGTCCGCGAACGTCTTCGCGGATGTGGACGGTTCCCTCGACGGTGAAGCGGTAGCCGGGCCAGGGTCGAAACTCGCCGAACGATCCATAACCGAGGACCGAGCTTCCGTCGGCGGCGACGATGACAGGGAATCCTTGTTCGACGCGCCGGACCCACCAGTCGGCACGCTCTTCGGCGGTGGAACAGCGGTCGTTGTAGATGGCGGTTGAGGTGAGGACGATCGAGTTATAGATCTCGGTGATCTGCGCGATATCGGGGAGGGCGGCGTCACGAATCTCCATGGCTCACTTCGCGATTCACTCGTCCGGATTACTCAACCAAAACAGAGCCGCGCGCGGCGGCGATAAACCTGCGCAAGCGCTCTGGGTCTTTGCGGCCGGGCGAGGCTTCGACGCCGCTGGCGACGTCGACACCCCAGGGCTCAAGTACATCGATGGCGGCGGCGACGTTGCGAGAGTGCAGGCCCCCGGCCACGATCAGCCGCGGCAGATCTGGTCCTGAGGTAGCTGCGGTGTCGCAGGCGAGACGGATTTCCTGAGCGGCGAGCTGCAAGTCAAAGGCCATGCCCAGGCCGCCGGACTTTCCCCGTCGCGCGGCGTCGACGAGCACGGCCCACAGACCCGGCGTGGTGAGTGTGCGAGTTAGCGCAGCGGAGAACCCGGCGTTGTCACCCGCGTGGACGTTGAAGGGGACAGTTTGGATCAGACGCACGTGGCCCTCGAAGGCCTCGTTCAGCTTCGCGATGAGCTCCGAGTTTGGGTCGTGATGCAGCTGCGCTCCCTGCAGCCCGGCTTCACGAACGGTTCGGATAATCTCATCGGCGTCTGTTGTGGCGAAGACGCCAACCGTGAGCACGCTGCTCGGAAGGTGCGGTGTGATCTCAGCGGCCTGCGTTGCGTTCACACGCCGGCGGCTGGGCGCAAAGACAAAACCAAC
>Ga0157372_10007626_pt1 | contig 11505 bp, 12 predicted proteins | sample C55metaG_FD_115307 | JGI IMG/M metagenome (GOLD analysis project Ga0157372, IMG submission 115307) | Corn rhizosphere microbial communities from Kellogg Biological Station, Michigan, USA - C5-5 metaG | ecosystem: Host-associated > Plants > Roots > Rhizosphere > Soil | place: USA: Michigan...
CGACTGATCGACTGTAGTGCCGCAATCAATTTCACAGTTGCGTTCAACAGCGCTGCCGCCGCTAATCGAAGTACAAGCAGCGATATGCGTACCGGAACCAACGAATGCGGGCCCGCTGATTACGCATGAATCATCGACTTCAACGCCGGACCCGAACCATATGCCATCGCCAACTTCGGTCCCAACGGGACGCAAGTTGCATTTCCCGGTTAGCGCGTCCTCGGTAAGACAGCGGAAGTCCTGTGGCTTGCGAAGGCGGTTGACGTAACCCTGATAATAGAAGTGCTCTTGATCGGGAATCAGATTACTCAGTGTTGTCCTGTATGCATTGTCTGATTCACGCAGAAGATTTGCATTCACCACCGCCACGTCTACTGAACTATCTGCGCTGTACACCTGGGTCAGTCCTGCGTGCCGTTCTGAGTGAAAGCGCAGGAGCTCTTCATAATTCAGATCGGTGTAGGTGCTGGTACGCAGCAAAAGAAGAGTGTCGACTCCTTGCCGCACATATTCCCCGATTGCCTTCTCCCATGCGGAAATGAAATCGTTGGAAGTAGTGCTCCTGGTCGGTAACAGCTGGGTAAGCGCCGACCCTTCGGGAAGAACGCTGGTGGACTCGACGCCTGCTTCCCGCAGCCGGCTGATGTTTCGATCCAGCAAGCTCTTGCCTAACAGTTCAAGCTTCGCGTCCGGGACATTGGTCAGAAAACGCTTACGCCTGTGGTTTTCGCCCCTCGACGGTTCTGCGGAACCGGTTTCACTACCGGTTCTCGGCGCCAACGTCAGGATTGCCGCGATTTGCACTTTGCTATCTCCCGTTCCTGTCACAACGTATCGAAAGCTAGAACCCAACTTCAGGCGGCATTACTCGCAGAAAGTTGCGAAACCACTGAAAAAATTGTCCGCGGAAATTCGCGAGTAAGCTCCTCGGAATTCCAGCGAACCGCTTCTCGACGGGCACGAGAACGCTGCGCCCGGCTGACGATTGCTTCATTCTCCTGCTGTGTACGTCCAAGCAATTCCCGAATGCGAAGCTTGGCTTTGTGCAGTTGCGATTTCGAATTGCCTACCGAGCAATCGAGCAGTTCGGCGATTTCCTGGTGCTCGTAGCCTTCTACTTCATGTAATAAGAAGATGGTGCGATACCCGTCAGGAAGTTCTTTGATTGCGCGAGCGAGAGCGATGCGATCAACGCATCCAGTCAATCGATCGTCGCGGCTTCCATATTCACGACGGACGACTTTTGCGTCCTGGCTATATGGTTCGTCGAGCGAAACCTGCTTGAGTGCTTTCTTGCGGAAGTGCATAAGTACAGTGTTGACCGCGATGCGATACAACCAAGTTGACAGTGCGGAGTCCCCGCGGAATGTAGCGAGCTTGCGGAATACTTGCAGGAACGCATCTTGCGTGAGGTCTTCAGCCTCGGCGGTATTGTTCGTCATGCGGAGGCAAACCGAATAAATTTTTGCTTTGTGGGCATGAAATAAAGAAGCGAACGCATCTGCGTCGCCGATTTGGGCGCGCTTTACTAGGTCTAGGTCGGACTCGAATCTTGCTAAAGCGTTGGTGTCGGTGGTGGTGGTCACTGGGGCTCTCCTTTCAAAACGCCTATCGTTCGTGGCTTTGCGATGATCTGGATTAGCCGTAATCACAGTTATGAAGTTAGAGTTCTTTGTGCAAATGGTCTATCCGGTGAGGTATGTATGCGTAAACAGACGTTCCTGTACCGCCTTGACACGCAACAAGTTCGGTCGATTCAACGAAAACACCTGAATTGGCGCGCACGAGGAAGCTTTTGCACCAGTGCTGAAATATTTTCCGGGTTTTCGGGTATGAGGGCTTCTACTACTGTCATCTACAGGGTGTGTTGCATCTGCTTCGCCAGATCCACCTCTTTGCACCAGGAAAATGGATTTTGCGCTCTGCGGCGATAATCACTTGTTCCACTGAAAAAAGTTCATACAACATACAAAACATACAAACGGTGTCGGCGCGAGTCAGTAGAGAATTTTCACTACGCATTACATCTTCTCTGCTACAGGAAAGTCCTCAGAGGAATTACAGATTTCGCAGGATTGTGGCTATACCGGCCCCAGCCTATTCTCAGCCTATGAACCTTGCCCTCAACTTCCCTACCTTTCGAGCAGGCGCCGGCGCGGTATAGTGTCGGCTCCTGCTTCTCGCCTTAAACCTGGCCCGGGTGGTACGAAGTTAAGGGAAATCAAGTCGAGCGAAAATCCAAAACTTCCGCTCATAGATTTTTAACCCAAATCCAATTTCATCCGGGAGGATACTGTGGCCCTTGAATCTTTGAACGATCTCTTCGTAGAACAGCTCCGTGATTTATATGACGCGGAAAACCAGCTCATAAAAGCGCTTCCGAAGATGGCGGAAGGCGCCAACTCAGACGAATTGCGTCGGGGTTTTGAAGAACACCTGGAGCAGACCAAAGGCCACGCCCAGCGCATAGAACAGATTTTTGAGCAGCTCGGCGAAAAGGCCAAAGGCAAAAAGTGCAAAGGTATGGAAGGACTGATCAAAGAAGGAGATGAGACGTTAGAAGAAGACATCTCTGATGAAAACGTGCAGGACGCTGCGATTATCGCTGCCGCACAACGTGTAGAACACTACGAGATTGCCGGCTACGGAACTGCTCGCACATTCGCCAATCTACTGGGCGAGGACGAAGCCGCGTCTTTGTTGGAGCAAACGCTTGAGGAAGAGAAGGAAACCGACGCCAAGCTGACCGAGCTGGCTGAGGGAATTAACGTCGCCGCCAAGCACGAAAGTGAAGGCGAAAGGAAGTCGAGTGCCACGTCGCGCAAAAAACGCGCAGCTTAACCGTAAGGATTGAGGACGGCAGCCGGTGGATCCGCTGCCGTCTTTTTGTGCCTTAAATCTTTCCTTTACTCAATGCCCGCTTGCACCACATGCACAATGTTATTGCGCACGGCATAAAGCACCAGATCGCTCACCGAATGCAATTGCAGCTTGCGCATAATATTCGAGCGGTGGGTTTCGGCGGTCTTGACGCTCAGCCCAAGCGCCACCGCGACTTCTTTGGTGCTCTTTCCCTCGGCGAGCAATTGCACGATCTCGCGTTCGCGCGGCGTCAAGCGGTTACGTCCGGCGGTCGGAATGGGTGCACCGGGAGTTCCGCCCTTCAAGTAGCCTTCCAAAACCATAGTCGCCACCTTTGAGGTGAAGTAAGTCTTATCCCGGCGCAGCGCTTCGACTGCGGCAACCAGGTCGCGTGCGGCGTCGGATTTCAACAGGAAGCCGCGGGCGCCGGCATTCAGAACTTCACGGACCACTTGATCGGAATCATGCAAAGTGAGGATTAGCACGCGCGCTTGCGGATTGGACTTCAGGATCTGGCGGGTCGCCTCGAGCCCATTGAGACCCGGCATCCCAATATCTAGAATGACGACGTCGGGCTTCAGTTGCTGCGCCTTGTCGACCGCCTCGCGCCCATCGCCAGCCTCGCCACACACTTGCCAGTCGTGCTGAGACTGAAGCAGCGCCATCAATCCCTTCCGAACTACTTCATGATCATCAGCGATTAAAATCCTGAATGTCCCCATCGTGCACCTCTCATTGAACCTGAATAACAGCACTGCAAGCGGCTACTCTGAAACGGCGAACTAAGTCCAGCTTCCTTCATGCCAAAATCAAATACTACCAGTCCAGATAAGTAAACCAGCGTAGCCTACGCAAGCCGCGTAATTGTTATCTTCGCAAACCACAGTCTTGCGCCTTAAGAAATCAACATTCTTTTGCGCTGGGAAAATTCATGCCGAGGGCGGCCACGCTCGGCTTTTCCTTGGCCTGCTCCTCAATTAACGCCACCTTCACTCCGCGGGCCGGCTCAAGCACCAGGGTCATGGTGGATGCGCAACGTCCGCAAAGCCACAAATGTAAAGTCTGCCGCTCTGGGTGCTCATCAAAGGGCGCGCACTTCTCATCACTGGCTGCAACCGAGATCGAAACGATCTCGAATTGAAACAAGCGCCCCTCCGAAAAGGAGTGCAGCGGGCGACTGCAACCTTCATTAGCGCAATATGCGAGCATTCGGTTCACGAATCAAAATCAATCGAAATTTTGGACTATTTGCGCACTACGACCGAACAAAACTTACAGGTAAAACCCTATTTCTCCAATACAGTGTGAACTGTATTTTGCTGGTGTTCCTACAGCACTTGTGGGTTTAGATGCGCCCCGCGCAAATTTGCTGCAAAGCAATTGCAGAGGAAGACAAAGTCCTACAAGCACATATCATCTCAGCAGCTATGCCGTCACGAACCCCGCTGCGTACCAAAGAACCGGGCGATGCAACGCCCTTTATTCCTAAGAAACCCACGATAACGAGTCTTCGAGACGCAGCCCGGAGGTGCAGAGGCTGCGACTTGTGGAAAAACGCCACCCAGACCGTTTTCGGGGTAGGTAATTCTCGGCCATCCATAATGCTGATCGGTGAACAACCGGGTGATAAAGAGGACATTGCCGGACGTCCATTCGTCGGACCTGCCGGCCGCGTTCTCGACGAAGTTCTCGATGCAGCAGGCATTGATCGTGAAGACGTCTACGTTACCAACGCGGTAAAGCATTTCAGCTGGACGCCCGCCGAGCGCGGCAAGCGCCGCATCCACAAGAAGCCACGGTATTCGGAAATCAAGGCGTGCCGTCCATGGCTGGATGCTGAGATCGCAGCGACACACCCTGAGGTAATCGTTTGCATGGGAGCTACGGCGGCCCAAGCTGTGCTGGGCAGGGAATTCAGCGTCATGCGAGACCGCGGCAAGTTCGTGCCATCGCCGTTGGCCCCTTATGTACTGGCCACGGTTCACCCGTCGTCGATTCTGCGCGCTCAGGACGAAGAATCGCGACGTATCCAGAAAGAAGCCTTCATTGCCGATCTGCTGGTCGCAGCCACTCAGATAAAAAAGCACCGTCGTGCAGCATGAACGTTGAGGCTTACCTTCATTACATCTTCTCCTCGGAGTAGGTACAGTCGTTATCCGATGCCTGTTGATGTACTTCGTCACTAGACTGAAGATTCGGTTATGGATTTTCTGAACAGTGCAGGCAAACATCCTCCTGCTGAGGATGACGAGCCCAAGACTCCACGTCCGCCCGGCCCCATTGAACCTGAACCTGATACACCAGAGCCGGATAATGAAGAAGATCATGGCCTGGACACCGGAGTTCAAGTTCATTCTGAATTGAGGCCGTCGCTATGACCCTGACCCGATCACTCGCGCGCAAATTCATCTTCGGCGTCGCAGTAGTCTCAGGCGCCGGCGTCGGCATTGGTGCTGGCGCCATAGCCGGTCTGGGTCTCGCCTACTGGGGATTTCGGCAAACGCGTCGCTACAGATTGAACGGCAGAGTTGTTGCCATTACCGGTGGGTCTCGAGGTCTTGGACTCGCGATGGCGCGGGCGTTCTTGCATCGCGGTGCAAAGGTCGCTCTTCTAGCACGGGATCCTGAAGCCCTGGAGCGTGCGCGGCAACTCCTCGCCGGCTCGGGAACAGTCCTTGTTCGTCCCTGCGATGTTCGCGATGAGAAGCAAGTGAAGGAAGCCATCCGCGATGTTCGTCACGAATTGGGTGAGATCGACGTCTTAGTAAACAATGCGGGAACAATCACCGTCGGCCCACTGGACACGATGACCGCAGAAGAATACCGCGAATCGCTCGACGTTTTTTTCTGGGGACCGTTGCACGCGACCCTAGCGGTACTTCCCGAAATGCGAAAACGGCAAAGCGGTAGGATCATAAATATTTCTTCAATCGGCGGCAAGATAAGCGTTCCACATTTATTGCCGTACAGCGTAGGCAAATTTGCTCTCGCAGGATTTTCCGAAGGTCTTCGCACCGAACTTATTCGAGACAACGTGTACGTCACTACCGTTTATCCGGGATTGATGCGTACCGGCAGCCCGCGTAATGCCGAATTTAAAGGTAAACATCGCGCGGAGTACACCTGGTTTCTACTCAGCGACTCTACGCCCGGATTCTCGGTCAATGCTGATCGCGCAGCCCGCCAGATCATCAAGGCCTGTGAATACGGAAAAACCGAACTCATTCTGACCGTTCCGGCAAAACTTGCGATCAAGGCGCATGCGCTGTTCCCATCGGTTTCTTCCGTCGTCCTTTCCGCCGTGAACCGCGCGTTGCCTGATCCTGGAGAGCTCGGCCAAGGCAAAGCAAAAGGTGCGGCGAGCACGACCCGAATTACTGAATCCTGGCTTTCCGCGCTTGATGAGCGTGCAGCGAAAAGAAACAATCAAGTTCCAAATCCCATCCCGGTGAATTTATGACGATTACGGCGCGGTGCGCCGCGATTTGTTGGGTGCCGTTCTGGCTGCAGGGACGGTACCTGGTGTACAGCGGCGTTTCGCATCTTCGGCAGCTGCCTAATCAATGTAAGGGCGGACGTCCACGTCCGCCCAAAAGCCTTCGGGGGCCGGAAGCCATCTAGAATCTGCTTGTTGCACGATCCGCTACCAGCTTTTGAATCTTAATCCCATTAGACTGCGTCTGTTATAATGGAGCACAGGTAAAAGGAGACTTATGGCCACAATAACGCCCGAAATTACGCCCCAGGAAACGACCAAGAAGACACCCGTTATTTTGACCTCGAAGGCAATCGTCAAGGTAAAAGAGATCATGAGCCAGCAGGATCCGGCTCCGGCAGGGCTGCGCGTCGGCGTGGTGGGCGGGGGCTGCTCCGGCTTCTCCTATTCGATGTCATTCGAAAATGAGCCCGGCATGATGGACAAAGTTTTCGATATGGACGGATTGAAAGTTTATGTGGACGCCACGTCGGTGATGTATCTCGACGGCTGCAAAGTCGACTACCTTGAGACCCTGGAAGGCGCGGGCTTCAAGTTCGAGAACCCGAACGTGAAGAGCACCTGCGGCTGCGGATCTTCGTTCAACGTGTAAACGTAAAGATTTCTGAGTAAATGAGGGCCCTCGTTAAATCGAGGGCCTTTTTCTTTGCACCAGCGGTGTAGAGGCGGGCGTTCACGCCCGCCTATGCCTTTTGCAATCGCCCTGTAAAAGCGGACATCCAGAGCGCTAACAAGCGTAAAAACGCGCTCGGGCAGACGTGGACGTCCGCCGCTACATGGCCGCTAATTCTGCAAGTTTATTGCTGATTTGGTTGTTGTGGATCGGGCTGCGGAACTTGTTGCGGAGGCTGCATCCCAGGATTCATTCCACCCGGCCCAGGGCTGAATCCCGGCTGATTCTGGTTGCCGTTTTGTTGGCCGGGTTGTTGTTGGATCTGTACCGCGTTTTGCAACGGCGGCTGATTCGGCGTCGTGAGCAGACCGCCGCGATCAGTGCTGGGATCGTAAATAAATTGCCACTGGTTGTAGTGGTCTTTTTTGTTGAACTCGCGAATGGATTTGTTCTTGCTCGTGCTGGCTACTCCCACGATTGGCAAGCCGCCAAAGCTCTGACCATTACCCGAACCTGTCTGGTTGCCCGGGCCGCCGGGACCTTGCGGCGCATTCGCCGGTCCGGCTCCGTTCTGCGCGGCTTGATCAGAATCTGAATTGTCCCCCGCGCCCGACTGAGGCTGCTCTTGCGGCCCACCAGGATTTGAACTTGGCCCAGGCCCGCCCGGATTCGAACTCGGTCCCGGTCCGCCCGGTCCGGCGTTATTACTAATATTCAGCGCGCCGGGCGCGCCCCCTTGTATGGGAGAGCCGGGATTGCCGGGCGCCATTCCACTAGCCGCACCAGGGTTGAATGACGACTGAATGTCATTCATACGCAGGAACTTGAAATCCTTACCGGTAATTGGGTCTTTGTAACGCTTCCTCAGGTAGTCAACGTTATTTGTGCTTTCGAGGTCCTCGATACGGGCTGGGTAGTGTCCAAATTTTTTGACATAGTGTCGTAGGGCTCGCGAATATTGCACGCCGCGATGAATCAGTTCTTCTTCGCGGTCGCGTTTGATCTCAAAATCAACTTTTTGGATCCATGCCAGTGAAGCTATCGCCAACAACGCGACGAATAACATGAGAGTAAGCAGCACGTACCCTTGCTCGCCTCGTCGGGATGGAAGAGATTTATTCATTAAATCATTTAGCCATTAAGACATTGAATCATCGGTTCATTGAAGTGTTTTAGGCGACGAAAGAATTTGTTTTCCAATGATTGAATGAATCAATGCCTCAATGATTAAATTCATTACCCCTGATTAAGCGGGATGCTCTGCCGGTTGTTGCTGAGCACGTCCAGTATTTCCACCGCCGTGCCCGAGATTCGAACGACCTTATAACGGCGATCAACGATGTCGCCCTCGCGTGCAATGAAGACATCTTCTCCCTGGGCGAGAAAAATTCTTTTCGTACCACCGGCCGGAGTTGCATAGCCGTAGAATTTCAAATCGATCGGCGGCGGGGGCGCTGGAGGTGGTGGCCCAGTCGCAACCTCGGGCTGCGATGCAACAGGAACGATGGGCTTCGGGATGTCCACGAAGACCTTAAAAATATTTCGTCCCGTACCTTCATATTTTGTGTCTTCGCTGACTTTTAGAAGATCAGTGCGCAACGTTGGATCGAGCGACTGCGCGGCACTTTGTCTTCTTGCCGGAGTTCGGTTTCGGCCGCTGGTCGCGCGCTGCGCTGGGGCCGCCGGCAATAATGCACGATCTCCCAGCTCTACGGGAGGTGGAATCGACGCGCTGGATGAACCAGATCCCAGGAACCCGGAGAAGCGCGTGGCCATCAACACGACAGCGATGACCACCAGCGAAACCGCGGCGATCACCTTATTTCGATTTTCTGCGCCCAGGTTCACTACGTCGACCTCATATAAGTTTCAATTCTGAGCTGCAAGCCCACGATTCCATTTTGCTCGCTACCCAACTCTACGCCGTCAACCAGGAAAAATAGCTTATTGCGCTCGAGGGCATTGATGAACCGCACCAGCTGCAGGTAGTCGCCGGAAAGATTCGCGGCGATCTCAATCCTTTCCAGCCCTTCAATGGGAGCATCTTTCACCGTATATTTCACTCCTGAAATGCGCACCCCTGATGCGGAGGCCACGCTTCCCAGGGTGGCGGAAATAGAAGACTCCTCAGCCGGGAATCGATCCTGATAAAACTCTTCGATCTGCTGTTTTGCGCGCGGAAGCTTCTTGTCCAGTCCGCGCCAGGGAGCATATTCGCGCGCCTTTAACTGCTGCCACTCCTGCCGCATTTCCTGCTGGCGTGCTTCGCGCATGCCGGCGAGCGGACTGACCAGCATTGCCACCGCGACCGCATCCACGAGCACCAGTGCGGCGATCGCGAACTTCAAATGGTTACGCGTGCGCTTCAAGTCAGGCATTAGTTCATGCCTCCATTGCTGTCGCGCATTTCATTCGCTGGTACGTAGAAAGCATTGATGTCGAACCGGACGCGGTCGTTATTGCCAACATTGCTATTGCCGGCTTCAAAGTTTTCAGTCTCTATGCGGGTTTGTCTGAAGTGCTTCGAACTTTCCATCTTTCGCACCAGGTCGAGCGCCTGCTCGCGAGTTTCGCCACCTACTACCAGCTTCAGCTCCAGATTATTGTCGGCAGAGATTCCGGGATGAATGGAAATCACGTGCAGGTGCGCAGGCATCACTTGTTCCAGTTGCTCGAATGCCAGCGTCCATGAAAACGCCTTGCGTGCAAATAAGTCGTTAAGAAAGTGAGACTGATCACGCACCGTCCGGTTCTGCGGCTGATTGAGCATGGCTGCAGCCTGGCTCTTCTCACGATCGAATTCGGCCAGCTGCGTTTTCAGTTTTGCCATCTGCTGTCGATCGCGGCTGCCCTCGATGAATCCATTCACCGCTAGAAACACCAGCAGGGCTGTAACCAGCGCGAGCAAACCGATGCCGGTCCCCCAGTAAGTCCAAAACTGCCGGGAATCCTCGTAAGGCTGAGACGCGAGATTGATATTGAGTTGCATATCAGGAAAGCAGCGCGCCGACTACGCCCGCCATCCTCCACTTCGGAATCGAACCGCCACCCAGACCAAGTTGCGAGGCCTCCACCAGCTCTCTGACTTCCGCTCCGGTTTGAGCCCGCAGGGCAGGGGCCGCGCCGGCGATGTCTGAAATTCCGGCGACATACACTGCCTCGATGTTAGTGGCGTAAGTATCTTGAAAAAATACGACTGAGGGATATACATCCTCGGCAAGTTGCTCCCCGCTGATGGTTACGCCTCGTGCATTTTCGAGCGTGCGAAAGAGCAAAAGCTGCTGCTTATCTAAAATTGCAATACTCGTGGTGTGTGCATCCACTTTGATCACCAGCGATCCCGCGTTGCCAGATGCGCCGCCGAGAGCCGCCAACATCGAAGGTACTACCACGCCGGGGTTGAACCCCGCCTCGCGAAACACCGCTTCGTAGTCCTGCACGACGTTATTCAAGCAGACCGCGGCGATCACACGGACGCCGGCAGGCGTGGTTTGCGCGTGATAGGAAACCGCAGCCTTGTCCACGTCAAACGGAAGCGACTTGCGCAGCCGAAAGCGAACCACGCCTTCGGCTTCCTTAGGCTTATCGGGCAGAGTGTCAAAATCGAGCAAGACGACTCTAACCGCCGCATCGGGAAGAATTGCAATGACATCGCGCGAGTGCCCGCCCACTTGCTCAAGCGCGCGGCGAAGAGCGTTCACCACCATATCGCGCTGGCGAACATTGTTTTCGGTCAGATCTGGTACCACGCACCCCGGCGTAAGCTCGCTGGTTGAGCAGAGCTCGAGCACATGGCGCGAGTCGGAAGCCCGTCCGGCAATTACTCGGTCAGGCGCGATCTCACAAGCCAGCTTCGGTCTCGCGGAATGATTGTTGCGTGCCATAAGAAAAGTGGTGATGGCTAGTGATCAGACCGGTGGGGTTGCCACCAGCCATTGGTTACTGACAACTGCACTACCTCATCGTCTCAATAAACGTGACCTTGTTGATCTCCTTCAGCGTAGTCATACCGGTGCGAACTTTATCGAGCGCCGATTCGCGCAGGAAACGCATGCCTTCCTCGCGCGCCGCGCGGCGAATCTCCGAAGTAGGTTTCCGCGCCAGAATCATTTCGCGGATGCGGTCGCTCAAATCGAGTAGCTCGTGAATCGCGCTTCTGCCGCGGAAGCCTGTGCCGGCGCATTCGATGCATCCCTGGCCTTCGTAGAACGAGACCTTCGACCATTGGTCGGGGTCCAGCCCGCTGGCTTCGAGCACGTCTGCTGGATAATGCACCACTTCGCGGCAGGAGTTGCAGATCAATCGCACCAGCCGCTGCGCCAGAATGCAATTCAACGCGGAAACAAAATTGTATGGCTCGACGCCCATGTTCAAAAAACGCCCCAGTACATCGACCACATTGTTGGCGTGCACGGTAGTAAAAACCAGGTGACCGGTAAGCGCTGACTGAATGGCGATTTGCGCGGTTTCGGTATCGCGGATTTCGCCGACCATGATCTTGTCAGGATCGTGGCGCAAAATGGAACGCAGGCCG
>Ga0157372_10007627_pt1 | contig 11505 bp, 8 predicted proteins | sample C55metaG_FD_115307 | JGI IMG/M metagenome (GOLD analysis project Ga0157372, IMG submission 115307) | Corn rhizosphere microbial communities from Kellogg Biological Station, Michigan, USA - C5-5 metaG | ecosystem: Host-associated > Plants > Roots > Rhizosphere > Soil | place: USA: Michigan...
CCTATAAATGAAGTAAGCTTTATTTCATGGTTAGGCGGAGAAGCGTGCGGCACCGCACCTTACTGCAACGGCTTTGGATGGCAGGTAAAATATAAATTGATGAAGGCTTATATTGAAGGCGTTGCTGTTCTTAAAAATCTGGATAATAACCTGCTTATTTTAACCTCTGAACCGCTGGTAAATATGGCGCCCCTGGAAAATGCATCAGAAAAAGAAATAGTGAATGCAGCACTGGAACATCAATTTCAGTTTCAGGCGGCAGATATGTTATGCGGAAAAATTTGTCCTGAACTAAACGGGCAGCCTGGTTATATCGATATCATCGGCTTAAATTATTATTACAACAATCAATGGATAACCGGTACAACCAAATTTTTAGGCTGGAACGATGAACCTAAAGACAGCCGCTGGATTGCGCTGAGCCATCTTATAAATGATGTATATAAAAGATACAATAAACCGATTGTTATTACAGAAACAAGCCATCCAAAAGAAGACAGATCTGTATGGATTGAAGACGTAACAAAACAGTTAATAGAAGTTTTACATAATAATATTCCTTTATGGGGTGCTTGCATTTATCCCATTATTGACAGACCTGATTGGAACGATTTAATTACATGGCATAATTCGGGTTTATGGGATGTTGTAAATGAAAACGGCAAATTAAAGCGGGTACTGTACCAGCCATTTGCAAATGCATTTCTTCAATCTCAAAAAAAATTAAAACTTAATTGTGGCGAATTGACAAAACAAGCTGCTAAAAAAGAAATACCTGAGTTTAATTATACTATCGAATTAACAGCTAATACTTAACCATTCTTCGGCATATATTATGCAGTAGAACTTATTCATTTAACATTTAAAAATTCTTTACTATGCCTGCCATTGATACACTTGAAGAATTACTGAAGCATGAATTAAAAGACCTGTATTCTGCAGAAACGCAAATTATAGAAGCGCTGCCTGAAATGATTGATGTAGTTATGAATAGCGAATTAAAGCAAGCACTGCAAGAGCATTTAGCTGTAACCAAAAAACAAAAAGACCGCCTTAATAAAATACAGGAATTATTGGGTGAAGAAAAAACAAAAGAAAGGAAAGGTTTTTTCGCCAACTTGTTTCAAAGCAACGAGGGAGAACAACATTGTAAAGCGATGGAAGGATTGGTAAAAGAAGGCAATGCGCTGATGCAGGAAAATATGGATGCCGAAGTAATGGATGCAGCCATTATTGCCGCAGCACAAAAAATAGAACATTACGAAATAGCAAGCTATGGCACTGCACGTGCTTATGCTTTGCAATTGCAATTAAAAGAAGTTGCAAAATTGCTGGAACAAACTTTAAAAGAAGAATACCAGGCAAATGATTCATTAACAAAACTTGCCTTGGGTGAAGTAAATTTAGAAGCAAGCACTCCATCTTTTGAAAGCGGGCCAACACCTCCAAAAAAGACCGCATCAAAAACTGCGGCTAAATCAGCCAAAAAAACACCTGAAAAAAAATCTTCACCTAAAAAAGCAAAGACCGCTAAAAAAAGTACGCAAAAAAATAAACGGTAATTAAAAAGTAGTTGTTGTTACGGCAACAAGTATTACGTTAGAAAATTTGTTTTAGAAATAAAATTATTTGCCGGTAAAATTGTGAAGCATAAAATTTATAGGCGAACCACCGATAAATTCAGTTAAATAAAACAGTGTTTATAGTGTACTTACGATTATTGTGCATGAAACCAATGAATTAATTTTATAGCATGCATAAGCAACATGTAAACCGGGTAATAACACTGCATATATAAATAGCAAATTATACAAGCTAAGGATAAACATAGATTGTTTTATTCTACGCAATTTTTTTTGATTTTATTTTTATAAAAACTTATTACAGGCACAGGCTTTGATATTTTAAACATACTGAAGTATGGCAAGTTGCTAAACCATTTTACTTCTGACAATAAATATTCGCTGCCAATAATCATTCAATTTAATTAAACCAGTAAATCATATTTGCAAAGGCTGTGTCAGGTAGTATAATATTATTTAAATGTTTTTGATATTATTCTATGATAATGCCCTAAAATATTCATCCCTAAACCTTTTATTAAAACAAGCGATTATTTGTGAAAAAATTTTTATTGCCTTTTGCCGTGTGAGCTGAAAAGGCAAGGCCGGCGAACGTTTACCAATTATCTGTAGCGGAATCAGCCAAACAAATATAATGTTGTGGAAATAATATCACTAACTAAAAACAAGGCTTACCCAAATGCATGTATTAACAGCCTTTACAATAACCGTCAAAAAGCTTACAGCGTTGCTGCTTATATTTTTTTAATCAACACTTAAAAGTTTTACCAGGTGCATCATGTCTTTTTCAACATCCAAATGCTGAACGGTGTTTATAATTTCATCTTGCACATTATCATCTATTATATCGGCGGCAAGTCTTTTAAACTTTTTTATAGTATAATCCCAGCTAAATGGTCTTGTAAAAAAACCATAGTAGTCTTCTTTTTTGCACGTAAATGTTTTACCCAATTTTAATTTTATCTCCACTTTTGTTTTCATTTTATCTGGATACGCTTCTGTATACGGGTCTAAAATTCCTGCAACTATTATTGGTTGATGCAAAGGGAAAAATGTTTCTGCATGTACTTTTTGTAACAGTTGCTGTACATCGCTACTTTCAATTCTTGCTGTTTCAAATTGCTCAGGATAAATTTCTCCGTCGAGCAATACAACCGCAGTTAAATAAAATAAACTGTGGTCTGCCTGTTCTTTTGTTTCTACTTTTTTTCTATCGCCATAAGAACCCGAGCCAATTATATGATAAGCTGTAAGAAAAGTGGTGATGTCGATTTTTTCAATATCGTCAGCAGAAAAATTATGCTGTTGTTTTAATTCAAGCGCAGCTTCTAATGCAGGTTGAGAATGCACTTCAGCATTAAATTTTTTTAATACACATTTTTTTATCAGTTCAAAATTTTCTTTGCTCCAGTCATATTCAAGCTTCATTCCAAAAATATCTTTAAAGCCTTTTGGTCCTTCAAACAAAGCAACAGGTCCTGTCATCCCCTGCTGTGCAAGAAATGCAATATTGGTACAGGTTAATGCATCAAGTGATGAGGCAAAACCTTTCCACTCGTATGTGTAGGAAGCGCGGCTTGTAACCATTGGGCTTATAGATGTGCCTGCAATACCAAGCGCATGTGCTGTTTGTTCTTTAGTTAAGCCAATAAGTTTTGCAACGCCCGTAACTATTGAATAAGCCAGCAGCAATGTGTGGTCAATTCCTTCCTTCATTACAGGAATTTCTTCTACCAGCCTGCATTCTATTTGGTATGCAACTGCCAATGCTGTAAGAAATTCTTTTCCGGTGGTTAATTTTATTTGACATACTGAAAGTAAAGAGCCAATATTATCACTGGGATGACACGTTGCTTCTTTGCCCAAATAATTATCCATAAAATCGGGGTAACGAATTAGCGCGGTGTACAACTGAGCCGCCCTATCATAAGGCAAACCTTTTAAAAGCGGAACAACACATTTACCATCATTTGATAAAAAAGATAATTGCTTAACCAGCTTTTGAATTGCCGGTTTTTTTGTTGCATGCAACAGCGAGCCAAAAGAATCAAGTAAATGTTTTTTTAGCTGATCAATATTTGCATCGCCTATGTCTTCAAATTTTGTTCTTAAAGCAAAATCAGCAATCTGCCTGGTTTGTACTTCTTTTTCCATGGTTATACTAAAGCAATTATAATGCAAAAGACAAATGCTGCAACTTATTATCATTTAAGTTTCAAACAACTACTTATTATTCTTTTATTGCTTTCGCAATTTTTTCGCCCTGCAAATAATGTTTGTTTTTAAAAGCTGTAAATTTTATACTATCGCGTTCAAACAACATAATAATATCAGAACCGCCGTTGGCAAAAAAACCAAATTCATCTCCTTTTGCGAGTATTGTTCCTTCATCTGCAGTAAAATTTACAGATGATACGAAGCCCATACCAACAGGTATCACTGCAACAAAACCTACGCTTTTTGTTTTGAGAATAATATAACCTCTTGTTTGATTAAACTGAAAGCCTATATCATCAACCACTTGTTTGCCGGTAAGTTTTTTTATTTCATTTGTCCATGTTCTGCCCACAATTTTTTTTACTTCAACTACTTTGCCGCCAACAGGTGTATGATAGCGATGATAATCATTCACACTTAAATAAAAATGTGTAAATACACCGCCTTTAAATTTTTTATAATAACTGCTGCCCGCAAGTAAATCACTTACATTATATGTGTCACCCTTTACTGTAATGGCAGAATCATTTTTAATTTCCCAGTTACCTAAGTAAATGCTATCTGTTGGCGAAACAATTATTTCATCATTACAACGCTCTTCAATTGGTCTTTTACCGGGCTTTACATGTCTTGCTAAAAATTGATTATACGTTAAGAAGCCACCAGGTGGAATTATATATTCTTCAATTTTATTTTTTGGATCTTCTGTAAAACTTTCAATTTCTTTTGCAGAATCTGTTGAATCCATATAATCGCCCATCGTCATAATAAATTCTTTTATCCACTTATTAAATGCATCGCTTTTCTTAATTGCATCATTGGGCGCTTTATTAAGAATAAACCAAAACTTTTCTGTTGAAGCATTTAATTGTTTATCTGTTGGAATATGTGTAAGCAATCCGTTGATGAAGTTGTAAAACTGCTCTAATGTTTCAACATCCTTTTCGTTTGCTTCTTTTATTGCTGCTGAAAGCGCTGTTTTTAAATCAGGATTATTTTTTAAAAGTTGAATAAGTTTTTCAACGGGTGGCTGTTTTTCGGGCATGATGCTATTCGGCTTTACGTTTTTTATCTATGTAACAAAAAGCAAAGCCTTTGCCATTTTTAAACAAAGAATGGTTTCTCGGCCATTAGATAAAATAACAACATTAGAAATGCTTTGTTGCTTTTTGTGCAGCAGTTAACGTAGCTGCAAAAATCAGGTGCGCAAAAAATAACTGCATGTAAAATTTCTTATAGTAATTACCGGTACGCTTTGGAAGCATTTTTAAAAGCTGGCTCCATGCGCCAATAGAAAGTAAACCGGAAAGCGTTCCAAAAATTGCTGTGTGATACACTGCAGGTTTCTTATTAATGCATAGTTTATACATTTCAAATAATAAAGTCATTGTAACTCCTATTGCATAATGTGTTGCCCAGCCTGCAGGCAATGCAAATTGTTTTGGTATATGTAATTGTTTTTTTTCGATTTTGGCTAAAAGTTTCGACTCATTAAAATTTTTCTTTTCTTCTTCTGCAATAAAATGGCTGAACAACGTCATTATTGATGTTGCTGTAATGGAAGGAAGTATAATTTTTTGTGTAATCATAAATAAGTATTAAATGCTAATAACACGCATGCGATGAATATTACTGATAAAACTTATGTAATTCTACAAGGTTCTATTGATGGCGGGAAGAGTCATCACCCTGTCCTGTTGCAGAACCTGTACTGCCAATAGAATCCGCCATAGGCATACGTATGTCTGTCGAATCAGATGAAGTCATTCCTGTATCTGTACTGCCACCCATTGCCGGGTTGGTACTTACAGATGCGGAATCCATACCGCTGCTATCCTGGTTATTATTTGTGCATGATGCGTATAATGCAAATGCTGCTATTACAAATAGAAATTTTATTGTTTTCATAAGTATTATTTTTCTTCTTTAGCAAGTGTAATGAATACTGTTGTTACCTGGCAGTAATAACAACATTGCATACTAATTCTTTGCGATTATATTTCCGATCCACTTTCATTTCTCTTTCTGCAAATACGTTTGGAAAGAAGCCGTGTTTTATACCTCAATAATTCCTTCAAACATATTAATGGGTCTGCTAAAATAAATTCAGCCAGTAACCATATCGTGATCCACTGAACCTGTGGCAAAAATTAACCTATAGTTAAGCCATTGAAAACTGTTTCTGTTCTTCCTGCTTTTGTTTAACAAGCTCAATACTTTTATGCGTTTCATCACTGCTTACAACAATAAAGCTTCCTTTAATTGCGTACTCCATTGCATAAGACAATGCTTCCATTTCATCTGAAATAACTGTTACTTCCATTTCCGGTTTTTCACTTTTAATACCTTCCATTATCAGTTGTGTAAGTTCTTCATTTGTTCTGCCTCTTCCGTCTTTATCATGACGAATAATAATTTCGTCAAAAATTTCTGCAGCGTATCTTCCCATCAATTTTATGTCTTCATCCCTTCTGTCGCCTGCACAACCAATAATGCCTGTTTTAATTGATGCATGTACATTTTTCATGAAATCTTTTAATTCTCTAAAGCCATCTGTGTTGTGTACGTAGTCAACCATTACTTCAAAATTTTTTACTTTGAAAATGTTCATGCGACCCGGTGTAAGTTCCGGTCCCGGTACAAATGATTGTAATGCTTTACGGATAATTTTTGTATCAAAATCGCTGATGGATGCCGCAAGAATAGCAGGCAAAATATTTTTTATCATGCAGGTGGCTCGACCTTCCATAGTAAGCGGAACTTCGGTTACTCTTGCAACGCGTGTTCTCCATTCTCCTTTGCAAATAGTAAAATATCCTTTTTCAATTATTGCTGCCCAACAGCCTTCTTCACAGTGTGCTTTTATACGTTCATTATCTTCATCCAAACTAAATAAAGCAATGTTGCAATCCAGTTCATCTTTTATTGCATAAACAATATCATCATCTGCATTTAAAATAGCAAAGCCATCATCAAACGTACTGCGCACAACAACCGATTTTACTTTTGCCAGTTCTTCAATTGTATTGATATCATTCAAGCCCAAATGGTCTTCTGTAATATTTGTAATAATGCCGATGTTGCATTTATCAAAACCAAGCCCTGACCGGAGTATGCCACCTCTTGCTGTTTCAAGCACCGCAAAATCAACCATGGGATCTCTTAACACAGTTTCTGCACTTACAGGTCCGCTGCAATCGCCTGAATAAATTTGCTGGTCTTGTATATAAATTCCATCTGTAGTTGTATAGCCCACATTTTTGCCTGCATGTTTCGCAATGTGTGCAATTAATCTTGTGGTGGTGGTTTTACCATTTGTGCCGGTAACTGCAACAACAGGAATGCGTGAAGGTGCGCCGGCAGGATACAACATCTTCATCACTGCTTCACCCACATTTTTTGGTGTGCCTTGTGTTGGTGAAAGATGCATGCGAAACCCCGGGCCTGAATTAACTTCAATTACAGCTCCTGTTTTTTCTGTAATGGGTTGAGTAATGTCTTCAGCAATTACATCAATACCGCAGATATCCAAATTCATTAAACGCGCAATGCGTTCTGCAAGAAATATATTGTTTGGATGAACCGATGCTGTAACATCTCTCGCAGTGCCACCGGTACTTAGGTTTGCAGTATCTTTTAAAAACAACACTTCGCCATAAGGCAAAACAGAATCGAGTGTAAGGTTTTTTCGCGCAAGAATAGAAATTGTTTGGGCATCAATTTTTATTTTGGTTAAAGTATTTTCATGCGCATCGCCTCTTTTAGTATCAGCGTTAATTTTATCTATTAATTGCTGAATGGTTGAATGGTCATCGCCCATTATCATGGCAGGTATTCTTCTTGCAACCGCTTCTAATTTGTAATTGATTACCAAAAAACGGTAATCCATTCCTTTAATAAATTTTTCTATAATTATCTTTTTGGAAATTTCTTTTGCTTTATTGAATGCAATAAGTGCTTCAACTTCTGTATTAATATTTGTTGTAATGCCACGCCCCTGGCTGCCATCCACCGGTTTTATCACCACCGGAAAACCAATTGAAGCAATAGCGTTTTTTAATTCTTTTTCATCAGTAATAACGCTGCCTTCGGGCACAGGTATAAAATTTTGTGCAAGCATTTTTTTTGTGGCTTCTTTATCAGATGCTATATCAGCGCCCACACTGCTGGTTGTAGAAGCCATTGTTGCTTCTATTAATTTTTGATGAACGCCTTGTCCAAACATGATGAGCGAATTATCATCAAGCCGTTTGTATGGTATGCCTCTTTTCTTAGCAGCATTTAAAATAGATTGTGTGCTGGGACCAATGCCTTCATTCTTATTAATTTCTTTTAACGCATTAATATCTTCTTCTATATTATAGGGTTGATTCTTTCTTAATGCTTCTGCAATACGCACCGCAGCTTTTGCAGCATAGATGCCTGCATTCTCAACCTGGTAAGAAAATACCACATTATATACGCCTTTGCGTTCCACAGAACGTGTACGGCCAAATCCGCAAGGCATGCCAGCAAGCGATTGAATTTCCAAAGCAATGTGTTCAATTACATGCCCAAGCCATGTGCCTTTTTTAATTCGTTCGAACAAACCGCCGGGTTTTTTTTCTGAACAGCGATGATCATACAACGATGGTATTAATGCTTCTATTCTCTCTGCAAATCCATCAATTTTGTTAGTAGGTGTTTCTTCAGCTTCCTGCAAATCGAGTTTCATTTCTATTAACTGTTTGCGATAGGTTGACCATACGTTTGGTCCGCGCAAAACTTTTACACTTATTATTTCCATACAGATAATCGTTATGTAGTAAAGATGAATTGTTTAATAAAAGGTATTTAAGACTATGTATAAATAATGAAAAATTATGCCAGTAATATCTTAAGCACAGCATTTAAAACATTAATAATATGTCGCGCATAAATTCATTATAAATAAAATGAAATAGCATTGGAATGCTCTTAAGCAGAATTTAAATGCAGGTAAATACAAGATGTTAATTGTTAGTATGCTTTCTAAACAATTAAATATTCATTACTATATTTTGAAAGTGTGGAAGAAATTTTTTAATCGCAAAGAGGTTGCTCTTAAATTTTTATGCTGAGTTTATTTTTGTTTCAGCATAATCTTTTTAGCGAAAATAAAACGGAAATTTCCTGTAGATAAAAAATTTGTTTTAGATGCAACCGGTTCTTTTACAAGAAAAGCATTACCTGCCCAATTCATACTTACATCCCAAACATTACCGTTATAACCTATTGCTGCTTTACCAACAGCACCCGGTTCAAAGCTCACTTTATTCTTTTTTGCGCCACCCGCTTCATCAGTAGAAAAATTAATATTTGCGTTGGCAATTACAGACCCCATAAAAAAGAAATGTTGTGCTGCTACTAATGTAAATGCGTATCCAACACCGGGACCAATAGTAACAAAATGAAAATTAGTTACACCCGCCTGTAAAAACGAAGGCGTAAGTTTTGGAGGAATGATGCTGCTGTCTCCGCTAAGTCCTGAATAATAAATTCCGCCACCATACAATAAAGAGCCTGCAGATCTTTTTTGCCATTCGTTTTGAATCATCGCTGCACGGTAAGAAAATTTATTGGAGTTTACTACACGATAAGCCGAAAGCCCGAAGAGATTAAATTTAACATCGGGTCTGTAATAATATGCACCTGGTATATTGGATGCATAATCTTTTGGAAAAGCATACAATCCTTTATAATGAGTGATAAGTAAATCTCCCGCCCAGCCGGTTGGATATAAATGCATTTGTAAATCCAGCGATTTTGTTTTCCCTTTCTCATCATACTTATTATTCAAAAAACCAAAACCCAGTGCACCGTTTAAAGAAAAATTGTGATAGGTAAAACCAATGCCCATATTTACTTTGGTGTTTGCGCGGTATTGCAAATTTTTGGAACTACCTATTGGTTGAAAATAAATGCTTGCGTATTTTTTTGAAAAATAAAAACGAACGGTGAGTGAATTTGGAAAAGTTTTGTAATAGCTGCTGTCATGCGTATCCACCTTTTGCGCAGATGTGTAACAGTTCGCTAAAAATAACAGGCAACAGGTAAATGCTGCGGTATGTATCTTTTTCATCTAAAAATGTATAAGATATTTTTTTATTACAATTTATGAACCATTATTATAAACATTGATGAATATAAAATTTATTCCTTCAAACGTCAGCCTTATTTTTGTTGCTCACCAAAAACAAGTAAATGGTTGATGTTATTCTTGGTTTGCAGTGGGGGGATGAGGGTAAGGGAAAGATTGTTGATTATTTTGCACCGCGGTATGATATTATCGCACGTTTCCAGGGAGGGCCCAATGCAGGGCACACGCTGTATGTAAAAGATAAGAAAATTGTATTGCACCAGATACCGTCGGGTATTTTTCATCAAAACACTATTAATATTATTGGCAATGGTGTTGTACTCGACCCGGTAACATTAAAGCGCGAGTGTGAGCTTGTTTCATCTTTTGGAATTGATGTAAAGAAGAATCTTTTTATTTCAAAACGCACCAATTTAATTGTGCCAACACACAGAGCTTTGGATAAAGCTTCTGAATTGCAAAAAGGCGAATCTAAAATCGGTTCAACGTTAAAAGGCATTGGTCCTTCTTACATGGATAAAACCGGCAGAAACGCTTTGCGTGTGGGCGATATAATGAGCAAATCTTTTACCACACAATACATCAAACTGCGTTTAAAACATCAAAAGCTGTTAGATAATTTTCATTTTATTGATGATATCAGTGATTGGGAAGAAGAGTTTTTTGAAGCGATTGATTTTTTGCGTACACTAAATATTGTAAGCGGCGAATATTTTATTAATGAAAAAATAAACAGCGGAAAAAAAGTGCTTGCAGAAGGTGCGCAGGGAAGTATGCTTGATATTGATTTTGGAACATTTCCTTTTGTAACTTCATCCAACACTATTTCTGCAGGCGTATGCACAGGTTTAGGTGTAGCGCCGCAAAAAATTAATGAAGTGCTGGGTGTTACAAAAGCATATTGCACACGAGTGGGCGGCGGTCCGTTTCCAACAGAGTTGAATGATGAAACCGGTGAAAATTTAAGAAAGGTTGGGAATGAGTTTGGCGCAACAACAGGCAGACCGCGCCGTTGCGGATGGATTGATTTGGTAGCCTTAAAGTATACAGTTATGCTGAATGGTGTTACGAAAGTGGTTATGACAAAGGCTGATGTGCTGGACTCTTTTAAAGAATTAAATGTTTGTACGGCATACAATATTAATGGCGAAGAAACAAACGAAGTACCTTTTCAGTTGATGCAATCAGAAGTTAAGCCGCAGTATAAAAATTTTGAAGGCTGGAATTGTGATTCAGGCAAAATAAAAGATGGAGAAAATTTGCCTGTGAAAATGCAGCATTATATTAAATTTATCAATCAATATATAGGAGCACCTGTAGCTTATGTTTCTAATGGGCCACAGAGAGAACAAATCATAAAAATTTAAATAAAAAAAATTTTTTTGCTGATTAAAAAACTCGTTTAAATTTTACAATGCTAATTTTGATTGAGTATGGCAATAAAATCTGAAAAAGAAAAAAAATCTGTACAAAAGCCCGTTGAGGAAAACAAAAAGGGCAAGATTTCTAATTCTTCAAAAAAGCAAAAAGAGGAAGAAGATGATGATCTTTTTGAAGAAGAAGAAGAAAAAACTGCGTCTGCTAAAA
>Ga0157372_10007628_pt1 | contig 11505 bp, 6 predicted proteins | sample C55metaG_FD_115307 | JGI IMG/M metagenome (GOLD analysis project Ga0157372, IMG submission 115307) | Corn rhizosphere microbial communities from Kellogg Biological Station, Michigan, USA - C5-5 metaG | ecosystem: Host-associated > Plants > Roots > Rhizosphere > Soil | place: USA: Michigan...
GGCTCCGTCGTGCTGAGTTATGGACTCTGGCAGTCACACTTTGGTGGGCGTCCCGACATCGTCGGCACGACCATTCGTCTCGACGACATGTCGCGGACAATCATCGGCGTCATGCCGCCCGGCTTTATTTTCCCGTCGGCGAACACGCAGATCTGGACGCCCCTTCTGTTTCGCGACGACGACTTTTCAGATCGCACCAATACGTATCTCCAGGGAATCGGTCGCCTCGCGCCGGGCGTGACCATCGAGCAAGCGCGCGCCGAGCTCGGGCTGGTCTTCGATCGGCTCGCTCACGAGCATCCCGACACGAACAACGAGACGTGGTTCTCGTTCTTCCGCCTGCGCGACGAAATGTCCCCGCGCTATCAGCTGATGCTGGTGCTTCTCTGCGGCGCGAGTCTCAGCCTGTTGCTGCTCACGGGCGCGAACTTGGCGAATCTGCTGTTGGCCCGCGCGACGGCGCGCGAGGTCGAGCTCGCGGTGCGCGCTGCGCTGGGCGCCGGACGCGAGCGCCTGGTCCGGCAGATGCTGACGGAAAGCGTGCTCCTGGTTGCCGTCGGCGGCATCGTCGGCGTCGCGGTGGCCATGCTCGCGGTGCCGTTGCTCGCGCACCTGGTTCCGACGTCCCTCCCCCTTGGCGAACCGCCGCGGCTCGACGGCCGCGCGCTCCTCGTCGCCGGCGTGTTCACCACGCTCATCGGGTTCGGATTCGGCATGATACCGGCGCTCGTCACCGGGCGCGGGACTGGGTTCCAGGCGCTTCGTGAGGGAACGCGTGGTGGTGGCGGCAGACGCCAGCGCGTCCGTACGACGCTCGTCGCCATCGAAGTCGCCGTCTCCGTCCTGCTTCTCGTCACCTCGGCATTTCTCGCGCGCGCCGTCTGGCGAGTGCAGTCGGTGGATCCCGGGTTCTCGTCGAGCGGTGTGCTCACGCTGCGAACCGTCCTCTCGACGCGGCGCTCCGCGGATTCGATCCGGCGGACGGAGTTCTACGACCGCGTACTCGCCGGTGTCCAGAGTCTGCCCGGCGTAACCGCCGCGGCATACACGAGCGGTTTACCGATGGTGCTCACCGGAGGCATCACGGGAGTCGAGCTTCCCGGTCAATCGTCGCGCAACCGCCGCAACGACGGTGTGAGCCTTCGCTTGGTGACACCGCGCTTCTTCGAGATTTTGGGGATCCCGGTCGAGCAGGGGCGCGTCGTTGGAGATGCCGACCGCATGGGCCGGCCGCTCGTCGCTGTCGTCAGTGAATCCTTCGTCAAAGAAGAACTGTCGAACGCGCCGCCGATCGGTAAGACGTTCCGCATCCGAGGTCTCGAGTACACCATTGTCGGCGTGGTGAAGGACATCAGGGTGCGTGGGCTCGAGCGCGGCAGCGAACCGCAGCTCTATCTTGCCGCGGCGCAGGCGCCCGGACAGCTCGGGAGTCTGTACGTCCCGAAAGACCTGATCATCCGTCTCAAAACGTCGACCACCCCGCCGATCGCGCAAATTCGGGATGTCGTTCGACGCGTGGACTCGCAGCAACCCATCTCCAACGTGCGGATGCTGACGGATGTGCTGGAGGGACAGACGGCGGATCGAAAGGCCCAGCTGCGAATTCTCATCGCATTGGCCGGCATCGCGCTGTTGCTGACGGCGATCGGCATTTACGGTCTCCTCGCCTTCATGGTGACCCAGCGGTCGCGCGAGATCGGCCTTCGTCTGGCCCTCGGCGCGGAACCCGGCCGAGTCGCGCGCATGATCGTGGGTGATGCCACGCGGCTCGCGTTGATCGGCGGCATTCCCGGCGTCGTCGCCGCGTATGCCACCGCGCGGGCGATGAACGCGCTCCTGTTTGGGATTGCTCCAACCGATCCGGTCACGCTGGCGAGCGGTTTCATCATCGTCATGATCGCGACGATTGCGGGTTCGTTGGCACCCGCCGTGAGCGCGGTCAGAGTGAGCCCGTTGGTCGCGATGCGCGCCGACTAGCGACGAACCGGCAGTAGCGTTCAGCCGCCATCCAACCCTTTTGCGGCCGCCGGTGTCCATTCTCCAGTAAGTGGCATACTGTAAGCCCCTCACTGGACCTGCCCCATGGAACGCTCCGGCGATCTCCTGCCCGGGACATTCGAGATGCTGGTGCTCAAGGCCCTGAGCCTCGGCGAGATGCACGGCTGGGGAATTGCCGACCGCATCGAACGGCTGTCGGATGGCGTCTGCACGATCCAGCAGGGTGCGGTCTACCCGGTCCTCCAGCGGCTGCTTCGCCGCGGTTGGGTGGTCGCGTACTGGAACGTGAGCGACAACAATCGGCGCGCTCGGTACTACCGTCTGACCGCATCCGGTCGCCGCCAGCTCGCCGACGAGATCGGCTGGTGGCAGCGCAGTATCGCCGGTGTCGATCGCGTGCTGTCCGCCAAGCCGACCGAGGTTTGAATGTCCTGGATCGACGCCGCGCGTCAGCGCCTCCGCGATCTCATTGCCGGCGAGCGCGCCGACCGCGAGCTCGCCGAAGAAATCGCGCATCACATCGAGCTCGAGACCGCGCGACACATCCGCGCCGGCCTCGACCCGGCCGCCGCTCGGGCCATGGCACACGTCCGTTTCGGCAACCCCACCCTGATCAGCGACGCCGCGCGCGCTGAACGAGGCCCCCGCCTCATGGAGGGAAGTATGCAAGATCTCTCATGGGCGCTGCGCGCGTTGCGCAAGAACGCCGGATTCACCGCACTGGCCATCGTCACGCTCGTCCTCGGTATCGGCGCCTGCACGGTCGCGTTCAGCGTCTTCGACACCGTACTGCTCCGGCCCTTGCCATATCGCGACGCCGACCGTCTCGTGTACATCCGCGAACGCAACGCGAAGGGAGACTTCCGGCCGCCTTCATTTCCGAACTTTGCGAGCTGGCGCGAGGACACTCGATCGTTCAGCGGCGTCGCCGCGGCGATGTATCCGTACTCGCGTACCGTCGCCGCGTCGGGCGACGCCGAGCCGGAACGCGTGCCGGCCCTCGAGGTCACGCATGGATTCTTCTCGACCCTCGGCGTGACACCGGAAATCGGGCGTGAGTTCACCGACGCCGAGCACGCGCCTGGTCCGCCGCGCGTCGCCATGGTCTCGTATGAGTTCTGGCAAAGCCGGATGAGCGGTCGCCGACCGCTCGGAATGATCCGCGTGGGAGAGAGCCCCGTCCCCGTCGTCGGCGTGCTTCCACGCGATTTCCGGTTCTTCCAGCCGGCCGACGTCTACCTCCCGCACGAGGGCAACCCCGGCACGGTGCGTAGCTCGCACAACTATCAAGTCATCGCGCGACTGAGACCGGGTGCAACGTTGAGCGGCGCCCGCGCCGAGATGTCGGCGATCTCGCGATCGCTGCACGCGGTATATGGCACGGAGACCGAAGCGATCGACGCGGACGTTCGCCCGCTGCGCGACTTCGTCATCGCGAATTACCGGACGCTCCTTTCGATCATTTTCGGAGCGGCGTCGTTGGTTCTGCTCATCGCCTGCACGAACCTCGTCAGCGCGCAGCTCGCCCGCGGCTGGCATCGGGAACGAGAAATCGTCGTGCGTGCGGCTCTCGGCGCCTCGCGCTCGCGGATCGCGCGACAGCTCGTCATCGAGAGCAGCCTGCTCGTGGCGGCGGGTACCGCGATCGCCGTCCTCGCCGCGTACGCCGCGATCAACGTCATCCGGGTCGTTGGCGGCAACCTGGTCCCTCGGCTGAACGAGCTGTCCTTGGACGCCCGCGTCCTCGAGTTCGCGATTGGCGTGGCGCTTCTGACGGCGATCGTCGTCGGGGTCTATCCCGCCATTCGCCTGGCGCGACGCGACGCCGGTCTCGTCCTCCGCGCCGGCCGCGGCGGGACATCCGTCCGATCGGCGGTCTGGCGCGGCCTCGTCGGTTTCGAGGTAGCACTCGCCGTGATGCTCGTCATCGGATCGATGCTCTTGGTTCGCACGCTGCGCAACATCCTCTCGGCGGAAACCGGCTTCGACTCACATGGTATCGTCACCGCGGCAATTACGCCGCAGGACGCCGACACCGCCCGGTTCGATGCCGTCGCCGCGGGACTCGCCGCCATTCCCGGGGTGAAGGGCGTCGCGTTCGCGAGCAATCTGCCGCTCCAGTGGGGCAATTGGTCTGGACCCGTACGGCGGCCGAGTGATCCAAAGGATCGCGATTGGCCGGCGATGGCGGGATTCCGCGTGGTGAGCCCGGAGTATTTCGCCGTGCTGCGGCAGCCGCTCGTTCGAGGCCGTGCGTTCACCGCGGACGATCGACCCGGCGCCCCGGGCGTTGCAATCATCACGACCGGGATCGCCGAGAAGTTGTGGCCCGGTCAGGACCCGATCGGCAAAGCGATCGCGACGAACTACCTGTTCAATGATTGGCTCACAGTCGTCGGCGTCGTCGCGGAAGCATCCAATTGGTCGATGCCTCACGGGACCCAAAACGAGATTTACGTCCCGCTGGCGCAACGTGCGAGGAGCATCGGCCAGCAGATCATCGTCTTGCTGCGAATAGACGGACGGTCCGACGCAGTGATGGCAACGACGCGCGCGCGTCTGCGCGAAATCATTCCCCACTCGCCGGCCCAAATCGGCACGATCGACGAGCGGATCGCCAAGAGCGCGGCCGACCGGCGGTTCGCCATGCTCGCCCTCACGGCGTTCGGGGTGATCGCGATCGTTCTTGCCGGCGTCGGCATCTACGGTGTGATGTGGTACATCGTCAGCACGCGGACCCATGAGATCGGAATCCGTATGGCGCTCGGCGCCACGACGGCACGCGTGCGGCGAGGCGTGCTGTCGAACGCGGCCGCCATGGCAGCGGTTGGAGTTCTCGTCGGGCTGGTCGGCGGCGCCTATGCGGCCCGCTATCTCCGCACATCGCTGTACGGCGTCTCCCAACTGGATCCGAGCACCTATCTGTTCGGGGCCGTCGTGACGCTCGGCGTCGCCGTCGTCGCCGCGTATGTCCCAGCGTGGCGGTCGAGTCGCGTTGACCCGATGGAGGCGATCCGCGACACTTGAGGATGGCCAACCGAACGCGCTTTCCCGCTCCGCATATTCGGTCGCACCCGCGACTCAGAGAGCTTTCCAGGCTCAAGTCGCCCCAGAAAGTGCAGGATTTTCTCGATGCGCTGCCGATCAACTTCGAGAAGCGCGGCGAGACTTGCTCGTCGCCGCTCGCGTCGCTCGAGCGCGGAACAGTGCACTGTCTGGAAGGCGCGTTGCTCGCCTGTCTCGCGCTCTGGATGAACGGAAGCCCGCCGTTGATCATGGACTTGAAGACGACCGATGACGACGTCGACCACGTCGTCGCGCTGTTCAAGTTCCGGCGCCATTGGGGCGCGATCTCGAAAACCAATCACGGCGTTCTTCGCTTTCGCGAACCCATCTTTCGGGACCTGCGCGAGCTCGCCGCGTCGTACTTTCACGAATACTCACTACCCGATGGCCGCAAGACGCTGCGTTCCTTCTCGGCCCCGTTCGACGTGCGACGATATCGCGGCGATTGGGTTTGTACCGATGAGCCGCTCTGGACGCTCGAGCGACAGATCGACCAATCCCGCCACTTCAAGTTGGTGAACCGTGGCCACATCGCCCGGCTGCGACGGGCGAGCGAGATCGAGGTCCGCGTCGGGAAGCTCGTCGAATGGCGCGGATGACGAAGCTCGGCGACGTCTTCGTCGGACCGGCCCGCGCCGGGCGTGGGCTCTTCGCTGGTCGCGCCTTTCGTCGTTGCGAGACAGTGCTCGTCATTCGCGGCCGCCTCGTCCACTACTCGCTGTTGTGGAAACGCGAAGGCTCGGCGTTCTCCGCGAACTGCATCCGCTTCGGCCCCGAAAGCTACCTCGATCCCGGCGACGGCCCCGCGCGCTACCTCAATCACTCCTGCGCCCCGAACACCGCTGTTACGAAGCGCAGCAACCGACTCTGTCTCGTCGCGACGCGGCGCATCTGGAAAGGGGAAGAGATCGTCTTCGACTACTCGACGACGATCGGCGACGACGACGTGTGGCGGATGCGCTGCAAGTGCGGCGACGCGTCCTGTCGAGGATTGATCCGGAATTTTGGCTCGCTCCCGATCGAGCGACGTGGCTACTATCTCGAGAACGGCTTCGTTCCCGCATTCATCGTTCGCACCCTCACTGATCGCGCTTCGCGTCGCCCGCGGAAGGTTACGTGCGACTGAACCGCGACGTAATTTGCCGGCGCATGAATCATTCGGCGCGACATCCACGTCCGGACGACCGAGTCGACAAACGGCGACGAGCAAGACACCTACGACGCCATAACCCGCGAGGGAGTTGACCATGATGGACTGGCTCGAGTCGGTCTCCGCCGATGTTCGCTTCGCGCTTCGCACGCTCCGGCGGGCGCCGGCATTCGGCGTCCTTGCATCGCTCACTCTCGCGCTTGGCGTCGCGGCGACGACGGCCATCTTCAGCCTCGTCAACGGCATTCTGGTGCGGCCCCTGCCCTATCCGCATCCAGAGCAGCTCGTTCGTGTGCTTCAGTCCTATCCCGAGAAGGGCCTCGACCGCTGGGTGCTGTCGCACCAAAACGTCGTGCTCTACAAACGTGGCGTCCAGGACTTCGCGCACTTCGCCGCCTACTCGACGCAAGGCGTCACGCTCACCGGTGACGGCGCTCCGGAACGGCTGCTTCCCGTTCTCGTCAGCGGCGACTTCTTCACCACGCTGGGAGTTCCCGCGGCAATTGGCCGCACGGTGACGGACGGTGAAGTCACGAAGGAAAGCGCGCCTGTCGCCGTCCTTGGCTACGGATTCTGGCAGTCGCACTTCGCGGGCAGCGCATCAGTCATCGGTAAGATGCTGGACCTCGACGGCACACCGACGCGGGTGATCGGTGTGATGCCGAGAGACTTCTCGTTTCCCAACCCGGACGTTCCGATGTACCTCCCATTCTTCGCCGATCCGGCGAGGCGTTTCGGCTGGTACTTGGTCGGCATCGGGAGGCTCGCGCCGGGCGCCACCGTCGCGCACGCCGAACGACAGGCGACAGCGACGATGTGGCAATGGGCGCGCGACAATCCGGATGAGCTGTGGGCCAAGCCGGTTCCGCCAGAGTCGACGCGCATGCGCGCCATCGTCGCACCTCTTCGGACAGCGCTAACAGGCAACGTGACGCGACCGCTGCTCGTGCTTCAGGCGGCGGTTCTTCTGCTCCTCCTCATTGGCATCGCTAACATCGCGACGCTCGTGTCCAGCCGCGCCGCCGCGCGTACGCCGGAGATGGCGCTCCGAACCGCGCTCGGTGCATCCGCACGACGGGTCGCGCGGCAGCTCATCACGGAGAGTCTCGTCGTCGCGGTAATCGGCGGAGCGGTCGGAATCGCCCTCGCGGCGGTCGCGGTGCGCTCGTTCACGTCGTGGAGCGGCAATGCCCTGCCGCGCATTCACGAAGTCGGCCTGGATTGGCGCGTGTTGACCTTCGCGCTTGTCGTCTCCGTCGGCAGCGGCGTCCTCTTCGGCCTCGCTCCCGCCCTGCGAATGACACGAAGGCGACGCTTGGCCGACGACCTGACCGGCACGCAGAAGGCGAGCGCGCGCGGCACAACGCGCCGGCTCAACAATGCGATGATTGTCACGCAGATTGCACTTTCGCTCGTCCTGCTGGTCTCGGCGGGTCTCCTCGTGAAGAGCTTCCGCCGATTGGTAACGACCGACCTCGGCTTCGAGCCGCGCGGTGTGTTGGCGATGTCGATACCGCTCCCGATGAAGAAGTACATGGACCGGCAGGCGGCGGCGCCGGCCGTGCAGGCGGTCCTCGATCGCGTGCGAGGGCTGCCGGGAGTCAGAGCCGCGGCGGCCGCGACGAACATGCCGTACAGCGGCGTGAACACCGACGGCTTCCTCGTCGAAGGTCGCGAGCCACCGCCAAATGCCGGCGCCGAGACGCAGGTCGTGCAGCTGGCCGTGACGCCGGATTATTTCGCCGTTCTGCAGATCCCGTTGCGTTACGGACGCGACGTCGCGCCGAGCGACCGGGCGGGCTCGGTGCCGGTGGTCATTGTCGACGACGCGTTTGCAAAACGGTTCTGGAAAGGACGCGACGCGATCGGACACCGCATGCGATTCACCGGCGACACGACCTGGCGCACCATCATCGGCGTCGTCGGTTCGGTGCGCGACCAGGACGCCGCTCAGGAGGGACTCCCGCACGCGTATACGCCGTTTGCGGAGGAGCCGAGCGCACGCCCCGTGCTGGCGATGACGACAAGCGGCGACATCGCCGCGGTATTGGCCGAAGTTCGGCGCGCTGTCGCCGAGCTCGAGCCGGGAGCACCCATCGCCAACGTACGCGTGCTGTCGGACGCAGTGTCGCAAGCGCTCGCGAACAGGCGGATGACGGAGATGCTGCTCACCGCCTTCGCGCTGCTCGCGCTGCTCCTCGCGGCCGTCGGGATTTATGGCGTGATGATTCTCTACGTCACGACTCGCACGCGCGAATTCGGCATCAGGATCGCTGTCGGCGCCGAGCCGTCGCGCGTCGTGGGGCTCGTGTTGCGCGAAGGGTTGCTGCTCGGGATTGGGGGCGTGGCGGTTGGTGTTGTCGGCGCTCTCTTCGCCACGCGCTGGCTTGGCTCGCTCCTCTATGAAGTGAGCCCAACTGACCCGCTGGTCTTCACGGGTCTCACGATCGCTTTATTGGCGGTGACGGTCGGCGCGTGCTATCGGCCGGCGCGCCGCGCGGCGGCGGCGGACCCGATGATGGCGCTCCGATCCGACTGAACGAGGCGGTTTCTGGTCTTCATGTCCGCTCAACCAAGAGACGCATGCGGTCGGTCACCGTGCGAGCGGTTGCCGTTCGCGATCAGGCCGACAGCCCCACTAGTCCAGGCATCGAATCGCCGAGCTGCCGCGTTCTACCTTGACATTCTAGGTACCGGCGCCTAGACATCCTAGGTAGAATGCCAACGCCACGAAGCCCGCTCCTCCAGGGCACGCTCGACCTGCTCGTCCTGAAAACCCTCGCCCGCGGTCCGCGCCACGGCTACGCCATCGCGCGCTGGATCGAGGACGCCACGGACGACGCCCTTCGCATCGAAGAGGGATCGCTCTATCCGGCTCTCTACCGCATGGAGCGCCGCGGCTGGATCGAGGCGGCGTGGGGGAAGTCCGAGATCGGCCAGCGCATCAAAGTTTACTCATTGACGACAGCCGGCCGGGCGCAACTGAGGGCCGAGTCGGCGCAATGGAGCCACTTCACGGCGGCGGTCGCGAAGATCGTCGGCCAACCGTGATTCCCGAGCGGCTGCCGCTGCACCGGCGGTTGCGGCGCGTCTTCTTCCCCGTCTCGATCGAACGCGAGATCGCCGAAGAGTTGCGCGCGCACATCGAGCTCCAAACGCGCCGCTACGTCGCCGAAGGCATGTCCGAGGACGAGGCGCGAGCCGCGGCGCGCGCCCGGTTTGGCGATGTCGAGCAGGTACGCGCGGAGTGCAAAGAGATCCGTGACGACATGGAGGCGAAAATGGAGCGCGCCGAATTGCGACAGGAATTACGGATGGACGTGGCGTTCACGATGCGGACGCTGCGTCGCGCTCCGCTGTTCACCGCCGTGGCCGTGGCGACGATTGCGCTCGCCGTCGGTGCGAACACCGCGATCTTCAGCGTGCTGCACGCCGTCCTGCTCCACTCGCTGCCGTATCGACACGCCGATCGCGTGGAGCTGATCTGGAACAACTACTCGCGCACGACCGCCTCCTACACCGCCGTCGCCGTTCCCGAGTACTTCGATCTCAAGACGCAGTTGCGCGCGCACGACGCGATCGCCGCGGTACGCACCCAGCCGTCGGCGCTCATCGGCGACGGCGGTGAGCCGGAGCGGGTCAACGCGTACGTCGTGTCGCCGAACATCTTCGACCTGCTCGGCGCGAAGGTCGCGATCGGCAGGAGCTTTGGCGGCGACGACGGCACACCGAGCGCCGCGCGCGTCATCGTCCTCAGCCACGCGCTTTGGATGCGGCGCTTCGGCGGTGATCCGGCGGTGATCGGGAAGACGGTGAATCTCGCCGGCTTTGTCCGCACCATCGTCGGCGTGATGCCGCCGGACGTTCGCTTTCCGGACGCGCCGCTCGACTTCCTGCGCGAACGCGCCGACCTGTGGATTCCGTCGACGTGGGAGAGCCTGCGCGGGGACGCACGCGGCAATCAGATCATCGCCGTCCTCGCTCGACGCGCACCGGGGGTGGGCGACGCCCGCGCGAAAGCGGACCTCGACGCGGCCGCGGCGCAGTGGCGCGTCGATTATCCGCAGCGATACGCCGGGGAGAACGCGAAAGACTGGTCGCTCGCCGCGGTTTCGCTGCGCGATCAGATGCTCGGCTCCGTGCGCCGCAGCCTTGTGGTGATCGCCGTCGCTGTTGGTTTCGTCTTGCTCATCGCCTGTGTGAACGTCGCCAATCTCATGCTCGCCCGGGGCGCCACGCGGCAAAAGGAGCTCGCGATTCGTCTCGCGCTCGGCGCCGGCCGCATGCGTCTCGTACGACAGTTGATGACGGAGAGCATCGTTCTCGCGATCGCCGGCGGGCTGCTTGGGCTGCTCCTCGCCTGGGTCGGGGTCCGTGTACTCGTGCGCCTTGGCGCGAACGAGCTGCCGCGCATTGCCGACACGAGCATCGACGGAACGGTACTGATCTTCGCGGTCGCCCTCTCCGTCGTGACCGGGCTGGTCGTCGGCGTCGTTCCGGCGCTGCAGCAGTCGTCCGACGGCGCGCGTGAGGGGCTCAACGTCAAGGCAGTCGGAACGGCCGGTCGTGCGCGCGGTGGTGAGCGGCTGCGCCTGGCGCTCGTCGCCGCGCAGGTGGCGATGGCGCTCGTCGTTCTTGTCGGCGCCGGGCTACTCGGCCGCACCTTCCTCGCGCTCGAGCGCGTTCGCCCGGGGTTCGCGGCGGACCATGTGCTGTCGATGCAACTCACGCTCGGCAGGCCCAGATACGACAGCACGTACAAGCTGGTGAACTTCTACCAGCAGCTCCTCGCCAAGTCGAGCGCAATGCCTGGGGTGTCGCGAGTGAGCGGCGGTTATCCGCTGCCGATGAGCGGCGACGGATGGAGCGGATCGTATGAAGTCAACGGTGAGCCGTCGGGTCCGAACGATCCCATACCGCACGCCGAGTACGCCGTATCACTCCCCGGCTTCTTTCAAACTCTCGGCATTCCGCTCATTGCCGGACGGGATTTCGAGTCCACGGACACGCGCGACGCGCCCCGCGTCGTGATCGTCGACGAGCTGCTGGCGAAGCGGCACTGGCCCGGGCAAAACCCGATCGGCAAGGAATTGAATGGCGATGGTGCCAGCGCGCCGTGGTGGCGCGTGGTCGGAGTCGTTGGCCACGTCTACCGCGCCGGGCCGCAGAGCGAGGGTGAGCCGCAGTTGTACTTGCCGTACCTGCAGAGCACGCAGACGACGTTGTCCGTCGTCGCTCGCGGCAACGGCCCGGCGATCGCGCTCGTTCAACCGTTACGCTCCGCGATTCAC
>Ga0157372_10007629_pt1 | contig 11504 bp, 8 predicted proteins | sample C55metaG_FD_115307 | JGI IMG/M metagenome (GOLD analysis project Ga0157372, IMG submission 115307) | Corn rhizosphere microbial communities from Kellogg Biological Station, Michigan, USA - C5-5 metaG | ecosystem: Host-associated > Plants > Roots > Rhizosphere > Soil | place: USA: Michigan...
ACCATCACGATCGGCGACAAGACGATCAATCCGCCGGCGGCGACCGTGGAGAAGGGCAAGTTCGACGCCGAGAGCACCGCCAAGATCGCCGCGTTCCAGAAGGAGATGGGCGCCGTGCTCGCCGCCGCGGGCTATCCCGCCAAGGCCAAGCCGATCGAATTCATGAGCGGCCAATGGTGGAAGATCGTCGGCATCCTGTTCATCCTGCTGATCTACGTGACGATGGTCTACGGACCGATCGCGGCGATGCTGGTCGAGCTCTTCCCGACCCGCATCCGGTACACGTCGATGAGCGTGCCGTACCACTTCGGCAACGGCTGGTTCGGCGGCATGCTGCCGACGACCGCGTTCGCGATCGTGGCCGCAACGGGGAACATGTACAACGGCCTCTGGTACCCGATCGTCGTCGCCGCAATGAGCTTCGTGATCGGCACGTTCTTCATCCGCGAGACCAAGGACGTCGACATCTACGCGCACGACCGCTGAGCGGGCGTCGCGACTCGAAGGGCCGGCGAAGCCGGCCCTTTTTCTTTGCGCTCAGGAAAAGAGCGCCGCGTGCTGCGCGCGCAGGACGTTCTTCTGCACCTTGCCCATCGCGTTCCTCGGCAGCTCGGCGACGACGAAGATCGCCTTGGGCACCTTGAAGTTGGCGATTTTTCCCTTCAGCACGCGTGTGCACTCGTCGGCGTCGACGGCGGCGCCGCCACGGCCGACGACGACCGCGACGACCGCTTCGCCGAAGTCCGGGTGCGGCACGCCGACGACCGCGCTCTCGGCGACCTGCGGCAGCTCGTTGAGGAAGCTCTCGACCTCGGCCGGATAGACGTTGTAGCCGCCGCTGATGATGAGGTCCTTGCTGCGGCCGACGATCGTGACGTAGCCGAGGTCGTCGACGATGCCGACGTCGCCGGTCCGAAACCAGCCGTCGGCGCTGAACTCCTCCCGCGTCTTCTCCGGCATCCGCCAATAGCCGGCGAAGATGCTCGGCCCCCGGACCTGGATGGCGCCGACCGTGCCGCGCGGCAGCTCGGCGCCGTCGCCGTCGACGACGCGCAGGCCGACTCCGGGCAGCGGGAAGCCGACCGTGCCGCCGCGTCGCTCGCCGTCCTTTGGGTCGTACGGGTTCGACGTCAGCATGACCGTCTCGCTCATGCCGTAGCGCTCGAGGATCGTGTGGCCGGTGCGCTCGCGAAACGCTTCGAAGGTCTCGATCAGGAGCGGCGCCGAGCCGCTGATGAAGAGACGCATGTTCGCGCACGCGTCGCGCGTCAGCGCGCGCTCGCCGAGGAGACGCACGTAGAGCGTCGGCACGCCCATGAAGACGGTCGCGCGCGGCAGCAGCGCGACGACCTTGGTCGGATCGAAGCGGGCGAGCCAGAGCATGCGCGCGCCGGCGAGCAGCGCGCCGTGCGACGCCACGAAGAGGCCGTGGACGTGGAAGATCGGCAACGCGTGGATGAGAACGTCGCGCGCTTCGCCGGTGCGCCAGCCCCAGTACGTCTTCAGCGTCAGCGCGTTGGTGGCGAGGTTGCCGTGCGTCAGCATCGCGCCCTTGCTGCGCCCGGTCGTGCCGCTCGTGTAGAGGATCGCGGCGAGGTCGTCGGCCTTGCGCTCGACCGGCGCGTGGCGGTCGGAAAAGTGCGTCGCGCGCTCGAGCAGGCTGCCGCTGCGGTCGTCGCCGAGCGTGAACACGTATCGCGTCCCGCGGGCGAAGGCGAGCCGCGACGCCCACGCGAAGTCCTTCGGCGCGCTGACGAAGACCGCCGGCTCGGCGTCGCCGAGGAAGTAGCCGATCTCGTCGCTCTTGTAGGCGGTGTTGAGCGGCAGGTAGACGTGGCCGGCGCGCAGCACCGCGAGGTAGAGCAGGAGCGACTCGACCGACTTCTCGACCTGCACCGCGATCCGGCTCGACGGCGGCAGGTCGAGCGACTCGAGCACATTGGCGAGCATCGCGGTCGCGCGCTCGAGGTCGCGCCAGGTGTAGACCAGCCCGCTGTCGACGGTCTCGATGGCGACGCCGTCGAGCTCGGCGGGAAAGCCTGCACGCAGGGCGACGAAGAGGTTGGCGTTGGCGGCGGTCATGCGTGCGCGTCCGGAAGACGGTGTCCGGACGATTCTTGCGCTCTCGGCGGGCACGTCAATTCGGGGCGAACGCGTCGGCATCCGGATTGCCCCGCGAACGGATCCCTTCATGGAGATCGCCATGCCACAAGCACGTTGGAGCGCCAAGCGCGAACGCCAGTACGAGCACATCAAGGAGGGCTTGCTCGACAAGGGCAAGGGCGAAAAGGTCGCCGAGGAGATCGCTGCCCGCACGGTCAACAAGGACCGGGCGCGCGCCGGTGAATCCGAGACCGCGAGCCGGACCTCGCTCGACGACATCTCGCCAGAGCGGCGCGGCGGCCTGCGCTCGCACCGCGGCGAGGGCGGCCGCACCTACGCGCAGCTCTACGCCGAGGCTGCCAAGGCCAACATCAAGGGCCGCTCGAAGATGAACAAGGCGCAGCTCGAGCGCGCCGTCGGTCGCTGACGTCGCGACGCTCCGCGCACCTGCGGGTGCCAGCGGAGCGATCGCTCGCATCCGCTCGATAGACTCGGCGGATGCTGGAGGTCGCACGCCCGCGCGGGATCGGCTCGCGCGGAGCGGTCACGCTCGCTGCGCTCGTCGCCGCATTCGTCGGCGCCGCCGCGGCAGCGCAGCCGGCCGGCGACGCTCCGCCTGCGCCCGGCGCCAATGCCCCGGCAGGCGCCGACGCCGCCAGGCTCGACCCCGTGCAGATCACCGGCAGCCGGCCGGACGACGTCCAGGAGCGTCGCAGCTCGACGACCGCCAAGATCGTGATCGGCCGCGACGAGATCGACAAGTTCGGCGATTCGACCCTGGGCGATGTCCTGAAGCGACTGCCCGGCGTCACGATCCAGGGCCGGCCCGGGCGCGGCGGCGCGATCCGCCTGCGCGGCCTCGGCAACGGCTACACCCAGATCCTGCTCGACGGCGAGCGCGTGCCGCCGGGCTTCTCGCTCGACTCGATCCCGCCCGACCAGATCGAGCGGATCGAGATCCTGCGCGCGCCGACCGCCGAGACCGGCGCGCGCGCGATCGCCGGCACGATCAACATCGTCACCCGCGGGGGCTACACGCGGCGCGTCAACGACGTCCGCGTCGCCGCCGCGCTCGAGAACGACCGCGTGCAGCCGTCGGCGTCGTGGACGCGCAACTTCACCGCCGGCGACTTCATCGTCAACACGACGTTGAGCGCGTTCCACATCGACCGCGACAACAGCAGCGCGACGACGACGATCGACCAGCGGCTCGACGACGGCACGGTCACGCTCGCGCAGTTCGAGGACTCGCGCGTTCGCGTCGGCGGCGGCGGCGTCCACGCGTCGGCGCGCATCCAGTGGCGGCCCGAAGGCGGCGCCGACTCGGTGCTGCTGAGCCCGATCCTGTTCGCCAACCGCTTCCATTCCGAGCGCGACTCGACGCTCGTCCAGACCGTCGGCGCGCTGCCTGCGCCCTACGAGCAGGCAACGACGACGGCGCGCACCGGAACGTCGCTCGGGCGGCTGAACAGCGAATGGACGCACCGCTTCTCGCCCGATGTGCGAGTCGAGTCGCGCCTCGGCGTCGGCCGCTCGGTGCTGCCGGTGCACAGCTTTCGCACCGAGCAGATCTCGGGCGTCACCTCGCGAACGCTCGAGGAGACGAGCGACTCGCACGACACTTCGGTGACCGCGAGCAGCAAGGCGATCGCGGCGATGCTCGGCACGCACACCGCGACGGCAGGCGTCGAGGCCGAGTCGACCCGCCGCGACGACACCCGCACGAGCCTGCAGGACGGCTTGCCGATCCTCACCGACTTCGCCGAGAACATCTCGGCGTCGGTGGAGCGGCTCGCCGCGTACGTGCAGGACGAGTGGCCGGTCTCGGAGCATTGGGCGGCGCACGCGGGGCTGCGTTGGGAAGGGATCCGCACCCGCGGCTCGGTCGAGGAAGGTCAGCCCGAGGCGGTCAACCGCAGCAGTGTCTGGTCGCCGCTCGTCCACGCGGTGTGGAAGCCCGACCCGAAGGGGCGCGACCAGGTGCGCGTCAGCCTCACGCGCAGCTACCGCTCGCCCACGCTCGCCAATCTGATCGCGCGGCCGGCGGTCAACACGCGCTATCCGGTGCCGGGCCCGAACACGCCGACGCAGGCCGACCGCGCCGGCAACCCGAACCTCAAGCCCGAGCTCGCGACCGGCATCGACATCGCGATCGAGCGCTACCTGCCGGGCAGCGGCATCCTCAGCGCCAACGTCTTTCGCCGCGACATCAGCGACACCATGCGCAGCGTGACGACGCTCGAGACCGTGTCGTACGCGAACGTGCCGCGCTGGGTGACGCGGGCGCAGAACATCGGCGACGCCGTCACCGAGGGCGTCGAGCTCGAGGCGAAGTTCCGCGCCAGTGACGTCTTCGCCGGTGCGCCGCGCACCGACATCCGCGCCAACGCGAGCTTCTTCCACTCGCGCGTGAAGAGCGTTCCCGGGCCCGACAACCGCCTCGACCAGCAGCCCGACATGACCGCCAACGTCGGCGCCGACCACCGCTTCACGTCGATCCCGCTCACGATCGGCGGCAACGTCAACTGGACCCCGGGCTACGCGACGCGGCTGACCGAGACGCAGGCAGCGTCGGTGTCGAGCAAGCTCATCGTCGACGCCTACGGCGTGTGGACGTTCAACCCTGCGCTCGCGCTGCGCGTCACCTTCAGCAACCTCGATCCGCGGGACTACGTCACCGGCAGCGCCGCCGACGGCCCGGACGCGCTCGGCGTTCAGGTCCGCGAGACCGCGACGACGCGCGCGCCGACCTTCATCAACGTCCAGCTTCGCCTCGAGATGAAGCTGTAGCGCCCGGCGTTCGCGTTCAGCGGATCGAACGCAAAACGATCCCCTAAACTCCGCGCCCATTCGCCCGCATTCCCAGGCGGGCCTGGTCCGGAGGTCCTTCCATGACGCTCGCTTTCCCGACCCTCGCATCCCGCCGCTCGCTGCTGGCGCTCGCCGCGGTCGCCGCCGTCGCGGCGGCGCCGGCGGCGTTCGCGCAGGCGAAGAACGAGATCCGCATCGCCCACGTCTACTCGAAGACCGGCCCGCTCGAGGCGTACGCGAAGCAGACGCAGACCGGCCTGATGCTCGGCTTCGAGTACGCGACCGGCGGCACGATGACCGTGGCCGGCAAGAAGATCGTCGTCATCGAGAAGGACGACCAGGGCAAGCCCGACGTCGGCAAGAGCCTGCTCGCCGCCGCGTACGGCGACGACAAGGTCGACCTCGCGGTCGGCCCGACCGCGAGCAACGTCGCGCTCGCGATGCTGCCGGTCGCCGAGGAGTACAAGAAGATCCTGCTCGTCGAGCCCGCCGTCGCCGACTCGATCACCGGCGACAAGTGGAACCGCTACATCTTCCGCACCGCGCGCAACAGCTCGCAGGACGCGATCTCGAATGCGGTCGCCTCCGACGTCCCCGGACTCTCGTTGTGCATGCTCGCGCAGGACTACGCGTTCGGCCGCGATGCCGTCAAGGCGTTCAAGGAAGCGCTGAAGAAGGCGAAGATCGTCCACGAGGAGTACCTGCCGCCGGCGACGACCGACTTCACCGCCGGCATCCAGCGCTGCATCGATGCGCTCAAGCCGCAGACCGGCCGCAAGGTGATTGGCGTCGTCTGGGCCGGCGCGACGACGCCGTTCCCCGCGCTCGGCGCGCTCGACCTCAAGAACCGCTACGGCATCGAGGTCGGCAGCGGCGGCAACATCCTGCCGGCGATGGTCGCGTACAAGAATTTCCCCGGCATGGAAGGTGCGACCTACTACTACTTCGGCATCCCGAAGAACCCGGTCAACGAGTGGCTCGTCGCCAACCACTACAAGCAGTTCAAGTCGCCGCCCGACTTCTTCACTGCGGGCGGCATGGCGGCGGCGATGGCGATCGTCGAGGCGCTGAAGAAGACCAACGGCGACACCAACACCGAGAAGCTCATCAAGACGATGGAGGGCATGAGCTTCGACACGCCGAAGGGCAAGATGACCTTCCGCAAGGAAGACCACCAGGCGATGCAGTCGATGTACCACTTCCGCATCAAGGTCGATCCGGCGTTTCCGTGGGGCGTGCCCGAGCTCGTCCACGAGATCAAGCCGGAAGAGATGAACATTCCGATCAAGAACAAGCGTTGAGCCGGACACCTCCGGTGCCGTCTTAGCTCGGCGGGTTCGAACGGCATCGCGATGCCGTTCGACCCACCGGTCACCGCGGTGGAGCGATGCTCGAGACGAAGGGCCTCACGATCCGGTTCGGCGGCCACGTCGCGGTCGATTCGGTGTCGTGCGCATTTCAGCCGGGAACGCTGACGGCGATCGTCGGGCCGAACGGCGCCGGCAAGACGACCTACTTCAACCTGATCTCCGGGCAGCTGCGCGCGGGCAGCGGCTCAGTCTGGCTGAGCGGCGTCGACATCACCAACGAAAGCGCGCCGCATCGCACGCACCGCGGCCTCGGCCGCGCGTTCCAGCTGACGCAGCTGTTTCCGAACCTGACGGTGCTCGAGAACGTTCGCCTCGCAGTGCAGTCGCGGCGGCGCGAAGGGCTCGACCTCTTCTCTGTCTGGCTCGACCGCAAGGAGACGCTCGCGCGCGCGCGCGAGCTCGTCGAGCGCGTCCGCCTCGCCGACCGCGCCGACGCGCGCGCGGCGAGCTTGCCGCACGGCGACCAGCGCAAGCTCGAGGTCGCGATGCTGATCGCGCTCGAGCCGTCGGTCTACATGTTCGACGAGCCGACCGCCGGCATGAGCGTCGACGACGTGCCGGTCATCCTCGATCTCGTGCGCGCGCTCAAGGCCGAGCGCGACAAGACGATCCTGCTCGTCGAGCACAAGATGGACGTCGTTCGCGAGCTCGCCGACCGCATCGTCGTGCTGCACAACGGCAAGCTCGTCGCCGACGGCGACCCGGCCGAGGTGATCGCTTCGCCGATCGTGCAGCAGGCGTACCTCGGCCTCGCGCCGCAGGCCGAAGCGGCATGACGGCCGCGCCGATCCTGCAGCTGTCGGGCGTGCACACGCACATCGGCGCGTACCACATCCTGCACGGCGTCGACTTCGACGTTCCCGCCGGCGAGGTGACGATGCTGCTCGGCCGCAACGGTGCCGGCAAGACGACGACGCTGCGCACGATCATGGGCCTGTGGGCGGCGTCGGCGGGCTCGGTCGTCTTCGACGGCGCGCGCATCGGCGGCCCGGGCGCGGCCGGCGATCCGGCCAAGGGCAAGCGCGGCACGCCCGACATCGCGCAGCTCGGCATCGCCTACGTTCCCGAGAACATGGGGATCTTCGCCGACCTCACGGTGAGCGAGAACATGCTGCTCGCGGCGCGCGGCGCGCGCCAGCTCGACGCGCTCGACGGCAAGCGGCTCGAGTGGATCTTCGGCCTCTTCCCGGCGCTGAAGAAGTTCTGGCTCTATCCGGCGGGCAAGCTCTCGGGCGGGCAGAAGCAGATGCTCGCGATCGCGCGCGCGATCGTCGAGCCGCGCCGGCTGCTGCTGATCGACGAGCCGAGCAAGGGGCTCGCGCCGGCGATCGTGCAGAACCTGATCGCTGCGCTGCGCGAGCTGAAGAGCACCGACACGACGGTGCTGCTCGTCGAGCAGAACTTCGCGATGGCCAAGGCGCTCGGCGACACCGTCGCGGTGATGGACGACGGCCGCATCGTCCACCGCGGCGCGATGGCCGAGCTCGCGGCCGACGAAGGCCTGCAGCAGCGCCTGCTCGGCCTCTCGCTCGCCGCGCACCAGTGAGCGCCACGATGGGCACCGCCGCCGCCACCACGCCCGCAGCCGCAGCCGACGCGGGCGCCGGCGCGATCCCGAAGTCGCGCTTCGACGCGATCCCGCTGCTGCTCGTCGCGGCCGTCGCGCTCGTCGCGTGGCCATTCGTCGGCTCGACCTCGACGTGGCTGACGCTCACGGTCGCCGGGCTCTCGATCGGCATGGTGATCTTCATCACCGCATCGGGCCTCACGCTCGTGTTCGGGCTGATGGACGTCCTCAACTTCGGTCACGGCACCTTCATCGCGATCGGCGCCTTCATCGCGACGACGGTGTTCGCGGCGATGTCGGACTGGAGCGCTTCGCCGGATCTCGTCAGGAACCTGATCGCCGTCGCCTGCGCGATGGCGGTCGCGATGGCGCTCGCCGGCGCGATCGGCTGGGCGTTCGAGCGCGTCCTCGTGCGGCCGGTCTACGGTCAGCACCTGAAGCAGATCCTGGTCACGATGGGCGGCCTCATCATCGGCGAGGAGATCATCAAGATGATCTGGGGCCCGGCGCAGATCCCGCTGCCGCCGCCCGAGGCGCTGAAGGGCTCGCTCTTCTTCGGCAACGCCAACGTCGACAAGCTGCGCGTCCTCGGCGTCGTCGTCGGCGCGGTCGTCCTGGTCGCGCTGCTGTGGGCGCTCAACCGCACCAAGATCGGCCTGCTGATCCGCGCCGGCGTCCAGGACGTCGAGATGGTCGAGAGCCTCGGCTACCGCATCCGGCGACTGTTCGTCGGCGTCTTCGTCGCCGGCTCGGCGCTCGCCGGCCTCGGCGGCTGCCTCTGGGCAATGATCCGGCAGATCGTCGTGCCGCAGATCGGCGGCGAGGTCAACGTCCTGATCTTCATCGTCATCATCATCGGCGGCCTCGGCTCGACGCTCGGCTGCTTCGTCGGCGCGCTGCTCGTCGGCCTGATGACGAACTACACCGGCTTCCTCGCGCCGAAGGCGGCGATGTTCTCGAGCATCGGGCTGATGGTCGCGATCCTGCTCTGGCGGCCGCAAGGCCTGTATCCGGTCTCGAGCCGCTGACGCCATGCTCGACCGGCTGCTTTCGCACGACCGCCCACGCAGCGTCTGGCTCGCCGCGCTGCTCGCGGTCATCGTGGTCGGGCTCGCCTTCACGCCCTTCCTCGTCAGCGGCACGAAGGCCCTCGACGTCGCCGCCAAGATCGTCGTCTTCATCGTCCTGGTCGCGAGCTTCGACCTGCTGCTCGGCTACACCGGCATCGTCAGCTTCGCGCACACGATGTTCTTCGGCATCGGCGCGTACGGGATCGCGATCGCGAGCACGTCGATGGGGCCGGGCTGGGCTGCGGTCGCGGTCGGTGCGCTGTGCGCGCTTGTCGTCTCGGGCGTGCTCGCGTTCGTGATCGGTCTCTTCAGCCTGCGCGTGCGTGCGATCTTCTTCGCCATGATCACGCTCGCCGTCGCATCGGCGTTTCTCACGCTCGCCTCGCAGCTCTCGGACCTCACCGGCGGCGAGGACGGTCTCACGTTCAAGGTGCCGGAGGCGTTGCAGCCGGGCACGCAGTACGTCGACAACCCGGTTCTCGGCGCTTCGATCGACGGGCGCCTGCTCACCTACTACGTGCTCTTCGTCGCCGCCGTCGTGCTCGTGCTGGCGATGCTGCGGATCGTCAACTCGCCGTTCGGCCGCGTCCTGCAGGCGATTCGCGAGAACGACTTCCGCGCCGAGGCGATCGGCTACCGCACCGTCGTCTACCGGACCCTTTCGAACGTGTTGTCGGCGCTGTTCGCGACCCTCGCCGGCTGCCTGCTCGCGCTCTGGCTGCGCTACAACGGCCCGGCCACGACGCTCTCGTTCGAGATCATGCTCGACGTGCTGCTGATCGTCGTGATCGGCGGCATGGGCACGATCTACGGTGCCGTCGTCGGCAGCGTGCTGCTCGTCCTCGCGCAGAGCTACCTGCAGGACCTGATGAAGCTCGCCTCCGGCGCCGTTGCGAATGTCCCTGTGCTGTCGCAGATCCTGTCGCCCGACCGGTGGCTGCTCTGGCTCGGGATCCTGTTCGTGCTCTCGGTCTACTACTTCCCGACCGGCGTCGTCGGGCGGCTGCGCTCGGCCGGCTTGCGTGCGACCGGCCGCTGACTTCGCGGACTGAGCCGTGCCGCGCCGACGACACGCGCGCCTCGTCGCACTGGCGCTGCTCTGCGCGCTCGTCGCGGACGGCGCTGCCGGCGCCGAAGCCGCGGCATCCGACGCCACGCCGTGGCCCACCGCGGGCTGGGAAGCGTCGACCCCGGAAGCGCAAGGCGTCTCGCCTGCGGCACTCGCCGACCTCGTCGACTTCGGTGCCGCCAACGAAATGGACAGCCTGCTCGTCGTGCGCCACGGCAGGATCGTCGCCGAGGCGACGTACGCGCCGTTCCGGCCGGGCATGCGCCACGCGGTCAACTCGGTGACCAAGGCGATCGTCGGGACGCTCGTCGGCATCGCCGTCGATCGCGGCACGATCCGCCTCGAAGAGCCGGTGCTCGCGTCGTTCGGCGAACGCACCGTCGCGCACGTCGACGCGCGCAAGCGCGCCATGACGATCGGCGACCTGCTCGACATGCGCTCCGGCCTCGAGTGGCGCGAGCCGCTGACCGACGCGCCGCCGGAGTCGCTGCTCGAGATGGAGCGAAGCAGCGACTGGATCGACTTCATCCTCGACCGCCCCATGGCGCAACCGCCCGGGCAAACGTTCAACTACAACAGCGGCGACTGGCACCTGCTCTCGGCGATCCTCGGCCGCAGGACGCCGCTCGACAGCGCCGACTACGCGCGTCGCGTGCTGTTCGAGCCGCTCGGGATCCGCGACGTGCGCTGGCGGCGCGACCGGCAGGGGATCCCGATCGGCGGCTACGGCATCTACCTCGAGCCGCGCGACATGGCCAAGATCGGCTACCTCCTCCTCCACCACGGCGAATGGGCCGGGCAGCAGGTCGTCCCGCGGGCGTGGACCGAGCGCGTCTTCGCTGCCCCGGTCGACATGCACCTCGGCGCGGCGGTCGCGGTTCGCTACGGCAAGGGCTGGTGGGCGGTCCCCGAGAAGCACGTCGTCATGGCGGTCGGCTTCCTGGGCCAGCTGATCATCGTGCTGCCGGACGTCGACGTCGTCGCCGTCGTGACCGGACGGAGGAACCGGCCGATCCTGCTGTTGATCGACCGGATCGCGGCGGCGGCGGCGTCGGCGCGGCCGCTCGCCGACGACGACGCCGGACGCGCACGCCTCGCCGCGCGCGTCGAGGCTGCCGCGACCGAGCAGGCGAGCGCGGTCGGGCCGCCATCGCCGCTGGCGCGCGAGATCTCGGGCCGGCGCTGGAGCTTCGAGCGCAACGTCCTCGGGCTCGCCGCGATCACGTTCGATCTCGTCGGCAGCGACCCCGGCTTCGTCGCCGAGATCGGCAGCGCCACGTCCGCCGCGCGGCTGCGCATCGCGGCGCGGATCGGCCTCGACGGCCTGTTCCGGCAACGCGAGATCCCCGGCGGCCCGGTGCTCGCCGCCAAGGGCAGCTGGCGCGACGAGAAGACGTTCGACGTCGTCGTCCGCATGCTCGGCGACGGCGTCGTTCGCACCTACGCGTTCGCCTTCAGCGGCAACGAGGTCGAGGTGTCGTCGTCGGCCAACCAGGGCGCGCCGGTCGTCTTCC
>Ga0157372_10007630_pt1 | contig 11502 bp, 9 predicted proteins | sample C55metaG_FD_115307 | JGI IMG/M metagenome (GOLD analysis project Ga0157372, IMG submission 115307) | Corn rhizosphere microbial communities from Kellogg Biological Station, Michigan, USA - C5-5 metaG | ecosystem: Host-associated > Plants > Roots > Rhizosphere > Soil | place: USA: Michigan...
CGAGTCGGCAGCAGTGGTGCTCGCGATCCTGCTCATTGCGTCGGTACTGATTCAGAATTTCTGGTGCCGCTATCTTTGCCCCTATGGGGCCCTGCTGGGATTGGCGTCCCTGCTCAGCCCCTTGCGCATTCGCCGCAGCGAACCGGCGTGCATTGACTGTGCCAAATGCGCGAAGGCCTGTCCCTCGGCGCTTCCAGTCGATAAGCTGATCACCATCAAATCCGCGGAGTGCACGGGATGCATGGAATGCGTTGCCGTCTGTCCCGCCGAAGGCGCCCTGCAGATGGCTCTGCCGCAGTGGACGCGCGCACCCAAGCAAGGCCGCATTCCCGCATGGGCCATAGCAGCGGGAGTGGCAGTCCTATTCTTCGGAATCGTGGGGTACGCGCGAAGCGCGGGATATTGGAACGGCGATGTTCCTGAGTTTGTTTATCGCCAGTTGGTGCCGCAGGCAAGTGAAGTCAGCCATCCCGTAGAGTGAGGCGGCAGTCCGCTGCTCATGTGGCGCCTCAGGAATAAATAGCGATGGGCTGCACCACTCGCGTGATGGTTCCGCTGGGGCTGGGCTGATCCGGTTTCAGGCCGCAGCGCATCGAGGCGAACAGTCCGATCAGTTGCCCTAGCATCACGTCGAGCACTGGACGATAAAGATCAACGAGGCCCTCCGGTCCGACGGAGAGGCAATAGTCAGCCAGCTGAGCTACGTCGGCGCCATCTCCGGCAGTCACAACGATGCGCACTCTGCCGAGGCGCTTGCGATCCATTTCGCGCAGCAAGTCGATCTCGTAACCGCGTCGCCGGGCATCGCTCGACAGGAACGCCACAAAAACCGTCTGGCTGTCCACGCTGGACATTGGCCCGTGACGCAGGCCCAGCGGAGTTTCCGCCAGAGTCGTCACTTTTCCTGAACTCAACTCCACGACTTTAAGGGCGCACTCGTCGGCCACTCCGCGCAGCACGCCGCAGCCCACGAACACGGCCCGCGTGCATCCCAGCGTGGTGACCTCGGCAGCCGCTTCCGCCGCCTCGGGAAGGAACTTCCTACCGCACTCGGACAGTTGGGCAACAATGTTACCGAACGCGCTGAAATCATCGAGATGGCCAACACATTGTCCGGCCAGCAGCATGTTGGTGAATGAACTGGTCATGGCAAGCCCGCGGTCGTTAACCGAGTCGTCCAGCACGAGCGCAAAGGCCCGGTCAGGGTGCTGTGCGCACAACTTGGCCATGGGCCCCTCTGCATTGCAGGTGATAACCAGATGCCGGATCTCGCGCCGCTTCTGCAGTGCGCGATCGAGAAGCGCAACTCCTTCCGGACTCTCCCCGGAGCGGGAGAATGAAATCCACAAATACTCGCGTCCGGCGCGATGGAAGTCATCGAACTCGGTCAACAGCGTGGTGCTGGGCAAAGCCCAGACATCACATCCCAGCCGGCTGCGCAGAAGAGGAGCGAGCGCCCGGCCAGTGTAGTCCGACGTACCCGCGCCCACGAGATAGACGGCGGGGGAGGAGGTACTTCCCCGGCCGATTCCGGCGCGCCGTAACACGTCGCCCAGTGCAGTCTGGTTTGCCCCACACACCTGGTAGGTGGTCTTCCAGGTGTCGGGCTGCTGCCAGATCTCCCGGGGAGTATGCTCGAGCCCGCGCTCAACCTTCTCCTGCTCGGGTAATTCCAAAAGCCTGCACAGCGGATTCGCCAACGTAAATTCCTCCAAGGAAAAGGACTGAGTAGTCTATTACAAGGCCTGACCATTGAAAAGGTTTCGAAAGGAAAAGAAATATGGTTCGGAAGGAATCGTCAGGCTGCTGGAAGGCAGCGCCGAGCCGCGGGAAAGTTGAAACCAGGATGGAAATCTGAGCAACTAACTGGTTTCTACCGTGTTTTCGCCGGAGGAGGCTGGAAATGATTCGTGGGCGGATGAGTTCGTTGGTGCTGGCGGGCGCGATGCTGTTTTCTATGGCCGGGGTGGCCTGTGGAGGCCATCGTGCTTATCGGGTGTACGACCCTTATTACACGGACTATCACCAGTGGAACGGGGACGAGGACTACTATTATCGACAGTGGGCCAATGAAACTCGTCGCGATTCGCAGCGCGATTTCCGCAGGCTACCTCCGCAAGACCAGAAAGAATATTGGACGTGGCGCCACAACCATGGAGACCACGATCGGAATCGCGACCACGATCGGGACCATGATCGACGCTAGCGCACGACACCAGGCTCTCAGCCGAGCGCGGCCAGAGCCTCGTCGGTAGTGGTGAGCCTCGCTCCCAGCTGCTCCAGTTCTGCCATGCTGGATTCGCCGTCGTCTTTTTTCAGGGTCTCGATCGCATCCTGCACGACGGCGACGCGCCGGCCTCGCTCCAGCAAACCTCTTGCGGCGAAGCTGACGCAGTATTCGGTCACCACTCCGAACACGACGAATTCAGCGTGATTGCCCAGCCGCCGAACCAGTTCGTCGGCGTGCCTGCTTTCAAAAACATTCAACGTCTGCTTTTCGAGAAGGACCTGCTGGTATTGGGACAAGTCTTCCGGCAGCGTGGCGGATGCATCATTAGGAATACGCGCGACTTTGCCGGTCAGCGCCTCCGGGACTAGCTCTGCGCCAGGAGTTCCCTTCACGCAGTGCGGGGGAAAAGTCTTGAACTCGGGATCGTTGGGCGTGTGAAAACATCCATGCGAAACGAGGAAGACCTTTCCCTGGCGCGCCGCATCTGTAAGGCGGCGGATATTGGGCAACAACGTCTCTGCTCCGGGAACGTAGAGGTTGCCTCCTGGCAGCATGAAATCACGCTGCACATCCACCTCCCAGAAAATGTAGTCGCGGGAAACCATGATTCTCCTATGCTGCGTTCTCGATGTTGAGATTGTAGATTGCCACTTTCGGATTTGAACAGTGCGAGACACCACAGGGGACACCGAGCAACACAGAGGAAGAGAACATGTAGGCGAAGCGTGGCTGCCTACGGCGCACGCATCAAAAATGTAATGCCATTCACGGTGTACAGCACTTTCCCGCCCGGCGCCGGCCTACCGACCACTTTGCCTGCCCGAACCGCATCAAAGCCAGATACCAACCTGGGCAGCACGGCAGCCGAAGCTACCGGAACATTGTGCGCCCCCAGCACTACCTTCACTCGGGGCGCGAGGGCTGCCAGTCGCCGGATGGACGCCGCATAAGCATTCAAATCCGTCTCCGGACGAAACAGCCAGATGGGCGCGGGATAATAAGTGTCTCCGGTGAACAACAGCCCGTTCGCGTGATCGAACAATGAGATTGCGTCCGGAGTATGCCCGGGTGTCGCAATCACCTCGATCGATCGCCCTCCCAACTCGATCTTCTCGCCATCGTGAATGTACTTCGTAATCCTCCAGGGCCGCGTGCGATAGGACTTCGCGTCAAAATCTCTCGGCAACGCTCCGCAGATCTCGCCGGGAGCGATTTCGGCCTGCGCGTCTTCGCGCGAGCCTTTGGCATTTGCGCGCGTGAAGTCCGTATCCATGCCGTAAACCGTCTTAAATTCCCAGTTGCCTCCTACATGATCGTCGTGGGTGTGCGAGTTCAGCACAATGACGGGCAACTTGCTCAATTCTGCCGTGACTTCCTTGATATCGCTGATCCCCATCCCTGTATCGAACAACAGCGCTCGTTTCGTCCCCGTGATCAGATACCCAATCGTCTCCTCAGACTGGTGAGGTTCATAGATGGCAAACACTCCCGGGGCGGGCTTGTAAACTTCAAACCACGCATCGCTGACGGGAATGCGCTGCAGGTTCTTGTATTCCGGATGCGGGAGGGCGCGGCACCAATCAGGAATTGCGCCCTGGGCGATGCAGCAAGGCGCAAGCGCGGTACATACAAAGAAAAGCCCAATCCTGATCCCTGCCCCCCAGCCCCTGACCACTGATTTTGTAGCTATGCTTCCGGCGACAACTTCGCTGTGACCGGATCGTAGCGCGAGACACCGAGCAGGGTTACTTATCCGACCACTCATCTCTTCACGACCTCTGGCACCAGCGTTGCCGGCGGCGTATTTCGGCTGCGCTGAATGCTAACCGCGCCATCCGTGATCACCATCCCCACCCCCGCCAGGTCTCCTTTTTGAATGCTATCCAGAAGGTTCTTGCCCGCCGACTGCTGCGCCATGTCAAGAAACACGAAGCTCGCCTCTCTCCCTGGAGCAATCAGCCCGCAGTTCAGATTGCGCATCTTTGCTGTGTTGCCCGTTGCCAGGCAGATAGCCACTTCCGCGGGAATTTCGCCAAGTGAAGAGAGCATCGACATCATTCGTAAAATTCCCAGCGGTTGCACGCCCGAGCCAGCGGGTGAGTCCGTCCCCAGAATCACCCGATGCATCTGCCTGAACTCCTTTGCAGTTCGCAATGCCAGCAACCCGGCCCGCTCATTCCCGTTGTGCACAATTTCCAGCGCGCGCGGCGAGCGTTCGCATAGCTCTGTGATCTGGTCGTCCGGCAGCGCCGTGTGCCCACCGTTCACATGCCCGATCACATCCGCGTCGGTTTCGAGCACCATGTCTTTGTCGATGCGGCTCGACCCCGGAATTGATGGGCCGCCTGTGTGGATGGTGCTCTGGATGCCGTATTTGCGGGCCCACGCGACCATCCGCCGTCCCGTCGTGCCGTCTTTGACGCTGCCCAGTCCCACTTCGCCCAGAAACTTCACTCCCGCCGCCGCGAGTTCCTTGAAGTCCTCTTCCACCATGCCCTGTTCGAGCACCGGCGCTCCCGCGTATATCTTCACCCCGCTGGGCCGAAATGCCTGGAATGCGCGCTGCGCGAAGATCGCCATCGCTTTCAGACCGACAATGTCCTTCGGCCTTCCCGGCGTATGAACTTCACCGGCGGACACCATCGTGGTCACCCCGCCATGCAGGCAACTCTCGATCCAGCCCAATTGGTTTTGGCGGGGCGTCCAGTCGCCGCACACAGGATGCACGTGGCTATCGATCAATCCCGGAGCGAGCGCGGTTCCTTTGGCATCGACCGTAGTTGCAGCGCCGCTTAAATCGAAATCCTTTTCCTTCCCGACGCTTTGAATTACACCATTGACCGCGACCACGGTATCGCCATCGAGAATCGGATGCTCGATATCCCCGCTGAGCAGCAGCCCAATGTTACGGATCACCAGCTTGTTTGAGGCGGAAGACTTTGCAGATGCGTCGTGGCTCATGAGGTTCGCCGGAACACTCGGAAGCTCACAAATATACGCGACCTATAGCCCGGCGAGAAGGAGCACTGTCCTTACATCCATTACCGAAGACCGTCTTCGCCTTTGATTTCATTTTTTTTCAGGCCGCCTACTCTAGGGAGGGGTCGTCCGCTGTCGGTGACCGCGACGGCGACCATGATTTCGTTGGCGCGCGGGGCGTCGTTCAGGCGCACTTCCATGCCATCGAAGTGGCTGCGGACGAATGCCGCATCTTTGTGTCCGAGAGGGATGTCGAGCACGACTCCCAATCCGCCCCGCTTCTTGGAGGAAGGAATCAGGGCCGCACCTTTGCCAAGGACGCGGCGGACCGGCGTGCCGAGTTTCGGATGCAGGATGGCCGCCGCGTGTTCCAGTTCCCCGTTTTCTCCCACGGCTGCGGCCTTGCCGTAGCTCTCCGCCGAGTGGCCGGGAATGCCTAGCGCGGCGACGGCTCGTTGAGTTAGCAGTTCTCCCAACTCTTCCCCGATGGCCATGAGCTCAGATAGATCTTCCACGTACTTTCCCGCGCAGGGATTCTCGACTACAGCGACCGCGGCGGCTTTTCGCGTTGGAGGTGAAATTTCGCGGTCCATCTCGCGCTGCGTCTCTTCCACGAAGGTCGCGATCTTGCGGATCTTGGCTTTCATCGGTTCCTTTCACCTCAGGCCGTCTTCGCCTTTGACCTCTGACGCTTTGAGCCCACCGACGCGGGCGTGGACGCGAGGACCAGTGGTCATCACCAAAGCCAGCAAGATTTCGTCCGCGCGCGGCGCATCGCTGATCCTGACTTCCATCGCGTCAAAATGGCTGCGCACATACGAGGCATTGATGTGGGTGATGGGGACATCGAGCCGCGTTCCCAGACCGCCAACTTTCTTGGTAGAGGGCACGATGGCCTTGGCGCCGCCGAGCACCTCCCGCATGGCGTATCCGCCGGGGACATGCCAGAGCGCGCCGTGTTCAATTTCTCCCGCGGCCCCGACGATTGCGCCCTTGCCATAGCCTTCGACAACGTTTGCGTCTCCACCAAGCGCTTGGACGAGAGTGCAAGCCATATCCAAGCCCAGGGGCTTCAGATCGTCCATGAATCCCTCGATATTGGGAACGTACGCTCCGGCGAACGGATTTCGGATCACGGTCAATACCGCGGCGCGGCGCAACGGCGTTGCCGCGATGGCTCCGCCCTCGTGTAAAATTTCTTCGATGCAGGTCATCTTCTTGCGTACGACCAGCTCAGGCATGCACCAGGCCCCTTTCATCAACCAGCGCCGGATTCAATTCCGGGATGCAACCAACTACCCGCGTTTCTCCCTGCAGCTTTAGAGCGGCACTCCGGATCAAGCCAATTTGCTGCAAGCGTTCGGCGATCTCGACCCCTCCCCGCAGCGCCTGATTCACTTCTGCTGCGCTCAACTCCCCAACGGCTTGGGTGACCGGGCGATCCGCGAGATCGCTGTCGGGAGCGAGTTGGCACGCAGGAACGCGAATAATGGCAGGATGCCCCGGCAGATCCACCGCATTGGCAATGATAGTTGCGGCGGCATCCGCCGCTGCAGCGCGGTCGGCAAGCACCGTCACCGCGTCGGCAATTCCCAGCGAAAAGCTGCGCCCACCCCAACCGCTCGTGGCAATGCCGCGGATAGGATCACACGCCTGAACCGTCGCAGTACCGAAGAGCGACGGACGATCGGGGCGTTCCACAATTCCCACCACGAACTTCTCTCCTGGAGCAAGGTGCAATGCAATGTCGCCGCCGTTATTCACGTAGGCACGTAAGAGCTGAGCCGAGGCACGCATCCCGGCAAGAATTTCTTCCGCGACGGCACCAGCCACCGCCGCCATGGGCGTGATGAAAAATTCCGAGGCGTAGGGCACGACAGCAGCCATCATTCGCCGGGCAATGACACCGTGCGGCCATTCACTTTCCGGCAAGCACCGCTGTCGCAGGAATGCAAGCTCGCTGCAGAGTTCGTCGAGCACGGTTTCGAAGCGCGTGCAGGCCGTGCGATAGGCTTTCTCGACTTCGCTGGGCGCCCCGAACGCTTCTACAATGAGGTCGATGGGGCCCTCCTGCAAATGCATGCGGCGGCCATCGGGCAGCAGTCGAATTTGCGCGCGCGAATTCATTTTCCGTTCTTGTTGCTGCCGACACGAGCCACAACTCTTTGCCGCCCATCCAGCCCGGCCACAATCGAACTCAGCGGACGCACCGCGCTCATGTGCCCACCCAGCGCTGCGTAATCCGCCAGCTTCAGAGTGAATTCAATGGGGGCCACCAACGCCGGAGTGGGCACGTAGCCGAAAGCATTTTGCGGCATGCGGCTCACGTCCACCATGAAGGTAATGCCGCCGCCGGGCCAGATGTAAACCGGAGCGCCTCCGGAAGTGACCCGCGCAAGAGCATCGCGAACCGAATGGGTCAGCCGCACGGGATTCTCAGTCACGCCAGCGCGCAGAGAGCCGCCCGCTCCGCCCATGAACAACACCGTGCACAACGCCGGCTCGCAATTTTCCCGGATGCGCGCGACGGATTCCTGCAAATGGGACGGCAAATCCTTTTCGGCGGGCCGGAGAGCTTCATCCAGCTCGAAATACGCATAATGCTCGCCCGTCGTGCTGACCATCAGAAGCCGCAATCCCGGCCAGGCCTTTTTGGCATTGAACTTTCCGACGATGGAGAGCGGGTCATCGATATTGGTGCCGCCCCAGGACGTGCCCGGCTCGGCCACCTGAAAATATCTTCCCGGAGTCGAGCGCCTGCCCTTCAGCTTGATTCCAGTTTCAGGCACGCCCAGCATCTTACCCGCCTGATGCTCGGAGAGCACACCCGTGATGTGATCATCGACCACGACGACATCATCCACTTTGCCGAACCACTGCTGGGCAAACATGCCGATCGTAGCCGATCCGCAGCCCACGCGCATGCGCTCTTCCTGCACGCCGTCCACGATGGGAGGCTTGCCCGACTGCACCATCACCTTCGCACCATCGTCGATTGCCAGTTCAACTGCGTTGCCATTGCAGAGATTCAGCAGAGCATCGCAGGTTGCCGTGCCCTCGCGGCGACTGCCTCCGGTGAGATGGCGCACACCGCCGAGAGAAAGCATCTGCGATCCGTACTCGCTGGTGGTCACATGTCCCACGGCCTCGCCCTGCGCGCGCACCGTGCTGCATTCGGCGCCCAGATGGCGATCGGTATCGATCTTCAGCTTCACGCCGCAGTAGCTGAAGATTCCTTCGGTGACGACGGTGACCACATCGACGCCTTCGACTTCGGAAGAAATAATGAATGGCGCCGGCTTGTAGTCAGGATAAGTCGTGCCCGCACCAATGGCGGTCACAAATGTCTCGGCGTGGCTGACCAGCGTTCCGTCCCAATCCTGGCTGCGCTGGATGAATGGGACCACGGATTCACCACGCTCAAGCGTGCGATCCAGCACCACGTGCGGGTCCAGGCGCACCAGCTGGCCGTTTTCGTTGCCATAGCGATCGCACGATCCAGTGCGGCCGGGCTTGATGTAGCAAAGCACCGGACAGGCATCGCAACGGATTGCATCGTCAGCCACGCGCGCCTCCGCGGGCTTTGGCTAGAATGGCCGCTCGCACCCGATCCGGAGTCGCCGGAGTTTTCTGAATGCGCACGCCGACCGCATCATGAATCGCATTCAGAATCGCGGGGGCAGTGGGAATGACTGCCTGCTCGCCAATCCCTTTCGCGCCGAAGGGACCGATGCTAGATGGATCTTCGATCAGGATCGACTCAATTGGGGGAATGTCGCCGACCGACGGAATGAGATAGTCATGAAGATTCTCTCCCTTCCCTGGGAAAAATTCTTCCATCAAGGCCATGCCCAGCCCTTGTGCAACTCCGCCTTCTATCTGACCTTCAATCAGAGTGGGATTGATCGCGCGGCCCACGTCATGCGCGGCGGTCACCTTCAACACACGAACCGTGCCCAGTTCAACATCGACTTCGACCTCCGCCAGGTGCGCACCGAAGCCGTAGACCGCATATGGGTTGCCCTGTCCGTTTTCATCCAGAGGAGTGATCGGCGGGTCGAATGTCGCTTCACTGGTGATCACGTATCCATGCTGATCGAGCGGAATTGAGCTGAGATCCAGTGCTTTGCGCACGCCATCTTCGAACACAGTTACGAACCCATTGCCGAACTCGACCGCAGCGCATTGGCATGCGCCCGCGAGTTTCAGAATTTCGTCGCGCAACTTACGCCCAGCCATGTGGGCGGCCTTGCCGGTGACGAATGTCTGGCGTGAAGCGGAAGTCTTGCCGCAATCGGGAGTGATGCTGGTGTCCGCCGACACAAGATCGAAGCGCGAGATGGACGCGCCCATCGCATCGGCGCAGATTTGCGTCACGATGGTGTTCGACCCCTGGCCGATGTCCACCGCTCCCTGATGTAAAGCAATGCGCCCGTCGCGCTTCAATCCAATGCGGACGGTAGAGGGATTTGGCAAAGAGGTGTTGCCGCAGCCATACCACATGCCGGCCACGCCCACGCCGCGGCGCAGAGGAGTGCGAGCGTGCGGATTGAACTCTGCCGTTTGGGCGCGAGCCAACCGCCACTGAGGGCGCAGAGCTTCGAGGCAGGCACGAATCCCGACGCCCTCGCCCAGCACTTGGCCGGTGACTGTCGGTGAATGATTGTCGAGCGCGTTAAGGATGCGGAACTCTAAAGGGTCCATGCCGATTTTGGCGGCGAGATCGTCATACAACTGTTCCTGTGCAATGGCAGCTTGGGGCACGCCGAATCCGCGAAAAGCTCCTGCGGGGACGATGTTGGTGTGCACAGCACGAGTCAGCGCGCGATAGTTAGGAACGCAATATGGCCCCGAAGCGTGTACCGGAACTCTTCCGGCCACAGTCGGTCCCCATGAAGAGTAGGCGCCGGTGTTGAAATCGGCGCTGAAATCGAGGGCGGTCAGTTTGCCGTCGCGATTTGCACCTGCACGCAACTTCATTCGGGCGGGGTGCCGCTTGGTGGTGGACATGATCGATTCGGTTCGCGAGTACACCATGCGCACCGCGCATTTCAGCTTCCAAGCTGTTAAGGCGATGAATGGTTGAACCGAGAGATCGAGCTTCGATCCGAAGCCGCCGCCCACCGCGGTCGGGATGATCCGCACTTTTTCCGGCGCAATCCCCAAAATCTTTGCGATGTCGGCCCGATCCATGTACGGAGACTGCGTGCACGCCTGAATTTCAATAGAGTCGCCGACGCGCCGCGCGAATCCTGCTTCGGGCTCGATGTAAGCGTGCTCCAAGAATCCTGTTTCGTACTCGGCCTCGACCACCGCGTCGGATTCATGCAGAGCTTGATCGACATTTCCGCAAACTACTCGCCCTTTGACGAGGATGTTTGCTGGCCGGTCGGGATGAATTTGATCTGCATCAGCGGCGAGTGCCTGGTCGATGGTCTGGATTGCGGGCAGTTCGTCCCATGTGACTGGAAATTCCCGCAGATCAAGCGCCTCAACAACTTCCGTTTGACCGACTATCGCCGCCACCGCTTCGCCGCGGTAGCGTGCCTCGTCATGCGCGAACACTGGCTGGTCGGCGAAGCGGGGGATCACCCCATAACAGTCGATGCCGGGAACGTCTTGCGCGGTGAGGACCATCCCGATCCCCCGATGCGCGGCCACGAACTTATCCAGATCGCCAAAACGGAATCGCGCGCGGTGATATGGACATCGCACGACACGTACAGTTAGGACGGCCGCGGGAGTTTCATCCGCTCCAAAGATTTCTGTACCGTCAACTTTCTTTTGACCGTCGAGGCGGATCAGCCGCGCGCCCACTGCCGCACCCGCCTGAGGCGAAAGCTGCTGGCTGGTGGCATTCACTTCCTGAATCGCGCGAATGATCTTGCGATATCCCGTACAGCGGCAAAGCACTCCGCCAATGGCGTCCATCACTTCCTGCTCAGATGGAGAGGAGTTCCTTTCCAGCAGCGCAGTGGCCGACACCAGCATTCCCGGAGTGCAGGCGCCGCATTGCGCTGCCCCGTGGACCAGAAAAGACGTTTGCAGACGATTGTGTATGGGCGACCGGCTCGCCAGGCCTTCCACGCTTGTCACTTCGCATCCCGCCACCTGGCCCGCTGCAACCAGGCAAGCGCACACTGGTTCCCCATTGAGCAACACGGTGCAAGCGCCACAGTCTCCGGCATCGCAACCGACTTTCGTTCCTGTCAGGCCCAAGTCCTCCCGCAGCACGCGCGAGAGACGGCAGGTTCCGGATACGCTCACATCCACACTGTGGCCATTGACGGAAA
>Ga0157372_10007633_pt1 | contig 11500 bp, 8 predicted proteins | sample C55metaG_FD_115307 | JGI IMG/M metagenome (GOLD analysis project Ga0157372, IMG submission 115307) | Corn rhizosphere microbial communities from Kellogg Biological Station, Michigan, USA - C5-5 metaG | ecosystem: Host-associated > Plants > Roots > Rhizosphere > Soil | place: USA: Michigan...
ATACGGCGCGCATCCGCGCCATGCGCGGGCAAAGCTGGCTGTGGGAAAAGCGCGGCGTCCGGGCTATTGCCGCACAGATGGTTGCGAGGCTGGATGCGTTGCTGTGAGGCGTTGGATCGCGCTACTACCCCTGGGGCTGCTCACCGCCGCGGCGCCGCCGGCTAAACCGGGCTTGCGCCTCGCCTGGCCGATCGGCTGCACGCTGGGACGGACCTGCGCCATCCAGAATTACGTCGATGACGATCCGGGCGCTGGCGCGCTCGACTACGACTGCAAGCATCGCACCTATGCCGGCCATAACGGCGTGGATATCCGTCTGACCAGCATGGCCCTCGAACGGCGGGGCGTGGATGTCCTGGCCGCTGCGCCGGGCAGGGTGCTGCGCGTCCGCGACGGGATCGAGGATCGCTCAATCCGCGATGAACCCGCGGGTGCGGTGTCCGGCATCGAATGCGGCAACGGCGTCGTGGTCGGGCATGCCGACGGCTGGGAAACCCAATATTGCCACATGCGCCGTGGCAGCGTGAGCGTGCGCCAGGGTGATCAGGTCGCGGCCGGGGCCGTTTTGGGTAAGGTCGGCCTGTCGGGAAACACGGAATTCCCCCACCTGCACATCACGGTGCGAAAGGATGGGGAGGTCGTCGACCCCTTTGCTTACGGAGCACCATCAGGTGCCTGTCGAGCGGGGCAAAGCTTGTGGCGCGCCACGCCCGCCTATCATGCGGGGGAGGTGCTGGTGGCGGGATTCGCCACCGGGCCAGTCGCGATGCGCGATGTCCAGGAGAATGGGCCGGATCAGGCGCCGCGACCTGGACGCCGCACGGCACTGGTGGCGTTCGTCCAGGCGATCGGGCTGGAGGCTGGCGACGCGCAGCGGCTCGTCCTGACCGGCCCCGATGGCGCGCTGATCGCTCAGGCCAGTCCGCCGCCGCTCGACCATGACAAGGCGCAGCAGATCCTTTTTGTCGGCAAGGGCCACGCCCCGCCCGCGGGCTGGTCGGCGGGCGAATATCGTGCCGCCTACACGGTCACGCGGGCCGGCAAGAACGTCCTGATCCATATTGCGAAGATTACGCTCTGATGGCCAATATCCTGATCGTCCATCAGAATTTCCCCGGTCAGTTTCCGCATATCGCCGACGCGCTGCTTGCGCGAGGAGACCGGGTGGCCGCCATTGGCGGCACAACCGCCCGCGCGCGACCCGGCGTGGATTTCCGCCGGTGGTCGACCCAACGCGGCACCACCAAGGACATTTTCGACCTGGCGACCCGGGCGGAGGCGGACATCATTCGCGGTACCGCCGCGGCGCAGGCGGCCGACCAGCTGAAGCGCGATGGCTTCATCCCCGACGTTATCATCGGGCATCCCGGGTGGGGCGAGACGTTGTTCCTGAAGGAGATTTGGCCCGAGGCGCGCCTGATCCTGTTCGGCGAGATGCTGTACCGCAGTCACGGCGGCGACCTGAATTTCGATCCCGAATTTTCCACGGAGAGCATGGCGAAAAACCTGCGCGCCCACGCCAAGAACGCGACCCAGGTCCTCGCCTTCGCTTACGCGGACCGCATCGTTTGTCCGACACCGTTCCAGGCGGCAAGCTTTCCGCAGAGCCTGCAGCACATGATCCGGGTCGTCCATGAGGGCGTCGATATGGAGCATTCCCGTCGCCGCCCGGATGTTACCCTCCGCCTGCCCGGCGGGATCGCGCTCGATCGGAGCACGCCCGTCGTCACCTTCGTCAACCGAACCTTCGAACCGTTGCGCGGCTTCCACATCTTCATGCGCGCGCTACCGGCATTCCTGCAGGCGTGCCCTGACGCGCATGCATTGCTGATCGGCGGAACCGCACTCAGCGGCTACGGCGCCGCGAGCCCGAACGGCAAGGATTGGAAATCGCTGCTGATCGACGAGCTGGGCGACAGGCTCGATCCCGCGCGGGTTCATTTTCCGGGCAAGGTGCCCCACGCGACGATGATCGACGCCTTCTCGATCGCGCGCGCCCACATCTACTACACCTACCCGTTCGTGCTCTCCTGGTCCCTGGTCGAGGCGATGGCGTGCGAATGCACGATCATCGCTTCCGATACCGGGCCAGTGCAGGATGCGATCACGAACGGGGTAGAAGGCGTGCTGCTTCCCTTCTTCGACGTAGCCGCACTGAGCGATGCGATGATCCGCGCAGTGCGTGAGCCGGAGGCCTTCGCCGGTCTTGGCGCGGCCGCACGGGATCGGGCGCTGCGCGACTATGATCGCCAGCGCGGCACGACGGCGTGGCTCGAGCTGATTGACGCCCTTTTGCAGTGACGCTCGCGTCACGGCATGGGAACTGTCATCGGCTAATTCAGCCATCTCCGAAGGCTTTGAACGTGAACTAAGGGGCGGGGCGCACCTCCGGCCACGGATATTTCTTTGAGGTTCTGTCAAATTCGCGCGGGCGAAACGCCTGCGCCCCTGTCGCTCAGTTGAGTGTGCGTGCGGCGATTGCGCCAGACACAGACACATCAGATCCAAACGAAAAGAGCCGACCCCGAAGGGTCGGCTCTCTCTTTTCAACCTGTCTGAAGGATCAGACGAAGTCGTGGAAGTCGATCGTCGAAGCGGTCACGCCGTGCAGCAGTGCCACCGAGTCAATCGTACCGGTCGTGTGCGTGCTGTCCCAGAACAGCACGGAGTCCGAACCAACCTGCAGAACTTCGACGTTCGAGCCGTGACCGGCCAGAGCCGTCTGCGCGAAGGTATAAGCTTCGTCGATGTTCGCGAAGGTGGTCGAGCTGGTGCCGACATTCGCCGCAGCCGCTGGAGCAAAGCCAAGCGAGAAGTGGTCGGTGCCGTGGGTGAAGTCCCAAACCACTTCGACCTGATCATGGTGCGAAGCCGTCGCCGCCGTCGTCAGGTTAGCGATGTCCGCATCGCCCGTCGCGAAGAAGAACGTGTCCGCGCCGTCGCCACCCTGCACAGTGTCGTAGCCAGCATCGCCATGGATCTGGTCATTGCCGGCATCGCCGTACAGCCAATCGTTGCCAGCACCGCCATGGACGGTATCGGAATCGGCGCCCCCATGAACGGTGTCGTTGCCGTTACCGCCATCAAGGTTGTCGGTGCCCTTGTTACCCTGGAGGTAGTCGTTGCCGTCGTTGCCAGTGATCGAATCATTGCCGGCGCCGCCGTACAGACGGTCATTGTTCAGGCCGCCGTCGATGGTGTCGTTACCAGCATTGCCCTGGATGTAGTCGTTCCCGTTACCGCCGTTCAGAACGTCAGCACCGTCGGTGTCGCCCGCAACCGAAGCCTGGTCGTTGCCGTAGATATGGTCATTGCCATCGCCACCCGTGATGGTGTCGCCGCCAGCACCACCGTTCAGGATGTCGGACTCGGTGAAGTTACCATGGCTGTCCGTGCTGCTGGACGAACCATTGATGATGTCATTGCCGAGACCGCCGAAGATTACGTCATTCGCAACGCTGCCGGCAATGGTATCAGCCCCGCCAAGGCCGTAGTAGCGCGAGCTCGCACCTTCCACGCCCGTGACCGTCGCATTGTCGCCACTGCTGTCGGCACCGAAGGAAAGAACGTCGTCCGACGACGCACCGAAGAAGGTCAGGTTCTCACCCGCCAGCGCGTCCGCGCCGAAGGTGTGCGAGACGGTGCCGTTCGTGAGCGTGATCGACGCCAGATTGAGGCCGGCAGCCGCGTTATACTGCACCTGGACGGTGGCCGGGCTGCCCGTCAGGAAGAACAGATCGTCCGTCGAAGGATCATAGGCAGCAGCCTGCGCATCCGTCATTTGTTCAAAAAGATAATTCGCCATCTAAGCCTCCAAAAGAACCTTACAGTTCGGGCGTAAGTGTTAAGCCCCCCCCTCCCCTAAGGTGGCTGGAGGCGCCCTCCGCCCATGCCTAACCACACCGAAATGCAGTCAGCGCAAGCGAGCGCTTCGGACACTTAGCCAAGCTTCGTACCCCGCGCAACCACTAAACAACCCGATCCTTGTTCCAAAAATCGACGGATGCCACGGGAATCATGGCATAAGCCGTCCGGTGCGGTAAGACGCCGGGCACCATGCCATGGTTCCCGCCCTAAGCACAGCCACTTAGCGTGCTAAGGGGTTAAGGGATTCCTTACTGTCAGGACAGTTTCACCGACCAACTGGTGCAAACGGTCCACCTCATCCGCAAACTGGCGTTGCAGAAATATCACGTCGGAATCGGACAATGTTGCCGGATAATCGATATCCGCCGCGGGGCGGGAGATTTTCGGCGGGATGGGGCAGGCCGGTGGGTCAACGCCCAGGAAGGTGCAGATTGCCTTGATCGTGCGGGTCGGATCCTGGCGCAGCATGTTTGAGCTAAGGGCTAGCAGCTGGTCGCGCGGGAACAAGCTTAGCGCATGCGCGAACTGACGACCATAATATCCACGTTCGACATAAGAATAGACGCGGTGGAATCCGGGGTAGGGCGTACCTTCGGCCATCCGCGCGCGCCCTTCGCGGATGCACCAGCCGAAGGGCTCGCTCTCCTTGCCGCGCGCATATTCCATCCTCCAGTGCGACCAGGCGCGGTCGACCGGGTCGCGAAAAAGCAGGATCAACTTGATATCAGGGTTGTACGCGCGGATGCGTTCGAGCGCGTTCGGCCAGTAGAGATAGATCGGCGTTGCCTCGCCCCACAACCGGTCGGAGCTTCGAAACACATCATGGTATCCTGCATAATCTGGCGCGCTCCAGTCGACATTCTCCTCGTCGTCGAAGAAATGGACTTCCTTCACGGCCGGTAGCTCCAGCGCGGGGATTTCGGCGAGGTAGTCGAACAAGGCAGTGGTGCCCGCCTTCTGCGCGCCGGCTACCAGGAAGCCGACGCGCTTGCCGCGGCGCTCGCCCGTCACCGCTCGCGCAGGGCCGTGCGCATCGCGTCCGTCATCGGCCCGAGCAGATAATCCATGATCGTGCGCGTCCCGGTGATGATGCTGACAGACGCCTGCATGCCGGGTGTCATGTGCACCCCGTTACCGATCTTGGCGATTTGGGCCGGGTCTACCTTGATCTGAACGAGATAGTATGCCTCGTGCGTTGGGTTCGGCATGCCAGGGCTGGCCGGATCGTCGACGCTGGTGCTGGCGGAAACGAGTGTCACCATGCCGTCAATCGGCGGCGTGGTACGCGGATTGTAAGCGGTCAGGGTCACGCGCACCGGCATGCCGACATGAACGTCCGCTATGTCGTTGGGCTTGACCCGCGCGTTCAGCACGAGCGGCGTTCCGCTCGGCACGATTTCGAGCAGCCGCTCGCCGGGATTCGCGACACCGCCTTCGGTAAACTGGGTCAGGTTGAAGACATAGCCGTCGACCGGCGCCCGCAGCGTCGCCTGGAAGAGCGATTGCGCGGTAGCGCGCAGCTTCGGCTCCGCCTCGGATAATTTATCCTGAGCATTGCGAATGCCGGTTGCGGCGTCACTCTCACGCTTTTCCTCAAGCTGCGCCATCTGGATTTGCACGCCTGAAATCGTCTGCTGCGAGCGGGCGATATCCGATAACAGCGAACCCTTCTGGCCCCGGAGCTGGGCCGCTCCGCGTTCGAGCGAGGTCACGCGGGTTTTCGGGGCGTAGCCGAGCCGGTTAAGCTCACGCACCCCGCCGAGTTCGTCTCGAATCGAACCGGACTGGGTGTCCACCGAGGCCATCTGGGCGCGCATACCCTGGATCTGGGTGGCGATTTGCTGCTGCTGGCTCTTCAGCGCACTCATCTGACTGCTGTACAGCATCATGGTGGAAAGGTGCAGCGCGCGCACGCCAGCAAGCAAGGCCGCGACTTGAGGCTCGGCCTGACGAGCCAGTAGCTCTTGCGGAAACCGGATTTCGGTTGCGCCCGCCTGCTGCGCTTGCAGGCGGGCGATGTCGGCGAGCGCCGTGTCATACTGCGCCTGGAATACATCAACGCTTGCCTGAGCCTGCACAGGATCGAGTTGGATCAGCATCTGTCCGCGCCGCACGAACTGGCCTTCGGTCACATAGATGTGGCGGATAATCCCGCCTTCGCGATGCTTGAGAACCTTGGTATTTCCTTCGACGCCCACCTCAGCCGGAGCAACGACCGCGCCCCGGATCGGGGACACCAGCGCCCACACGAAGAGGCCGACCACCAGCACGAGGACCACGATCGACCCTGCGACGATCGGCCGACGAAGGCGCAGCCGGATGATTTCGCTTTCGCCCTGATCCAACTCGTGAAAACCGGGGTCCGGATCAGCTGGAATCGCGGGTTCTCCGCGGATCTGGCGCACGATTTCTCCAAACCGGCTCACGCTTCCGCCTCCTTCAACTTTGCGGGTTGGGGCGGGGAGGCCTTGGGCTGTGGCGCAAACCTGGCCATCACCTTGTCGCGTGGGCCATATTCGGCCACCTGGCCGTTGATAAGCAGGATTATCTTGTCGGCCAGCGCGAAAGTGGAAGGCTTGTGCGAGATGAGCACTATCGTGGCGCCTCGTTCCTTCATTCGCCGCATCGCTGCCAGCAGCGCTGCTTCGCCGTCCGGGTCCAGGTTGGCATTGGGCTCGTCCAGGATTATCAATTTGGGCTCACCAAACAACGTACGCGCCAGTCCGACGCGCTGACGCTGGCCGGCCGACAGGACAGCCGCCCCCTCGCCCAGTTCGGTTTCGTACCCATTAGGCAGGCGAAGGATCAGATCGTGCGCGTCTGCCAACTGCGCTGCGGCGACCACCTGTTCGTCGGTCGCATCCGGCAGAAAGCGGGCGATATTGTCGCGAACAGAGCCTGCGAACAGTTCGGTATCCTGCGGCTGGTAGCTGACGTTGCGGCCGAAATCTTCCCGGTCCCAGGTGTAAACGTCGGCTCCATCCAGTCTGACCGTGCCAGCATTCGGTTTCCAGATGCCCGCCATGAGGCGCGCGAGTGAAGACTTGCCTGCGCCCGATGGCCCGATCATGCCGACGAAGTCGCCTGGTTCAATGTTCAGGTTCAGGTTGGTCAAGACAAGCGCGGGGGCGCCTGCGGGTGCAAAGCTCACGTTTTCCAGGCTGAGCGCGCCAGTCGGTCTCGGCAGCTTGGTAACGGGAGTCGGCGGCTCATAATCGAGCAGCATGCGATCGAGCCGCTTATAGGCCGCGTAAGCCTCGACCAGCTGCTTCCATGAGCCCACGATTCGCTCTAGCGGCGCCAGTGCGCGCGCCGCGAGAATCATGTTGGCGAACAACAGCCCGGATGGAATGGTCCGTTCGATTACTAGCCAGGCTCCGACCGCGATGATCAGGATCTGGATGAACATGCGCACGAACCGGATAGCGCCGGAGTAGAAGCCGGCGCTTTCCGCGGCCTCGGACCCGACTGCGATCGACGTGTAACGGCTGCGCGCCCACTGCCGACCGATGGTTGGAAGCATGCCCAGTGCGCGCACTACCTCGCCATTGCGTAGCGCAGCTTCCGTAAAACCGTAGCTGGCGATAGCGGCGTCGCTGGCTTCCTTGATCTTTTCGTGGGTCGCGCGGTCCTGCAGGAACGCCAGGATCACGAGAACGATACCCCCGCCCAGGGTGACAAGGCCTATTGTCGGATCGATTACAAACAGGATCAGCAGGAAAACCGGCATCCATGGCAGGTCAAAGAGTATCGCAGTTGCGTGGCCACCGATCGCCTGGCGAACCGTATCAAGGTCGCGCAATGCCTGCGCCCTAGTGCCCCGTCGCCGCACAACCGCGTCGAACAAGGCTGCAAAGGTGCGGCTGGCCAACTGCTGGTCGAATACAACGCCAAAGCCGGTCAGGACCTGCTGGCGATAATGGTCAATTATCCCAGAAACCATGAACACGAAGGCGCAGCCCGCCGACAGGATCAGCAGGGTGGAGCCCGACTGGCTGGTGATGACGCGGCTGTAGATCTGGTTAGTGTAGATCGGCAGCGCGAGATACAGCAGGTTCGAGACCAGGCTGAATATGGCAGCGAACATGAACGGCCGGACGCCGAGCCGTATCGCCCGCGCAAGCGGGCTCGGAAGCGGCTGGTCTCCGCCAGGATGTGCTCTGGTCGCCATTCGATTTCTATCCTTGGGCGGGCGTGACGCCAAAGAAAAGCGTCATCTGCACGCAAATGGCCGCGTCTTCAGTCATCAGCGCGGCCGAATGTCGTTGAGCGGGCATTTGCCCGTCTCGCCATTGGGCAATTTCAGCTTGCTCTCGGTAATCGGCGTGAAGGCCCGGTTCATAAGCGCCTTGCCGGGGGCCGGGGCGAGCTGGCCAGGATTGCCCGGGCGCGGCACCTTCGCGCCCGACAGATCGGCGGAAATCGGGCCGCGCGGGCCGGAGGATCCGATCCGGTCGACGCCTGCCGCGACCAATTGCAGCGGCGTGAAGCCGGCATAACGGATCCGCTTGAAATTGGCCTCCGGGTCGTAAACCGTGATGCCGTCGGCGATCTGTTGCGCGCTCAGTTCTCCGACCGCCGCCAGCAGGGCCGCGTGGGAGACGTAGACGTTGTAGCGGCTTTGCAGAAGCTGCAGCTCCGCCGCCTGCAATTCCTCTTCGGCGTTGAGCGTCTCGATCGTAGAGCGAAGGCCGTTCAGTTCCTCGCAACTCGTCCCGGCGAAGGCGGCCTGCGCCGAATCCACCTGACGCTGCCCGGTCGTCACCGCGACCCGGGCGGAGGACAAAGTCACCCAGGCGTTGGTGACGGATTCCATCACCTGGCGGCGCGCGATGTCGATCCCTGCCTGATCCGCGCGATTGCGTGCATCTGCCTCGCGGATGCGCGACGCGGTCAGGCCGCTGTTGAAAATCGGCTGGGTGATGGTGAAGCCGGCGATGGTTTCCCGCTGCGCCTGCTGGCCGCCGATGTGGAAGAGGCCGCTGTTGCTGTAGATGCCCTCGCCGGTCAGCGAGATGGTCGGTCCGCGCTGGCCACGCGTCGCGGCTGCGCTCGCACTCGACTGCGCCTCCACATATTGCGCCACCCGGAGCGACGGATTGTTCTGCTCGGCCAGGTCAAACGCCGAATCGATCGTCGGTGGCAGCGCCGCCAATTGCGGCAGCGGCTCAAGCTTGCCGGGGTTATGGCCGACAACCTGCAGATATTGCGCGCGCGTCACCGCCAGTGTCGCTTCCAGCTGCGCCAGCTGGATCTGCGCGGCGGCAAGCCGCGCATCCGACTGGTTGACGTCGGTCAGCGTGACATCGCCGTAGCGCTGGCGCGTGGCGTTCTGCCGCAATTGGCCTTCTAGTATCGCCACATTCTGGCGGCCGATCTCCAGGCGGGCTTCGTCGCGCAGCACGCCGGCATAGACCTGCACGACGTTCTGGATCACCTGCTGCTCGGTCTGGCGCAGTTCCTCGCGCCCGCCCTTCATCGCGGCCGATGCCGCGGCGACCTGCCCTCGGATGCGGCCGGACGTGTAGAGCGGCTGCGAGATGGTGATCGTGCTCTGCTGCGTGGTGCCGTCGCTCTGGAATAGGCCGAGCGGGCGTTGATGCGTCCGCTCGACCTGCGTCTGTGCGGTAATGGTCGGGCCATATTGCCCGCGCGCCTGAACCATACCTTCGTCGCGCGCTTTCTGCAGGTATCGTTCCTGCACCAGCTGCGGGTTGCGGTCATATGCCGACGCGATCGCATCCGCGAGCGTCTCGGCCGAGCTGGCCATCGGCGCGCAAAGAGCCAGCGCCGCGCAGGCAAGGCGGCCGACCCCGGTCTTCGGCAGAGATGCGCGACTAGCTCTTGAAATCACTCTGAAATTTCCGCGCCTCGGCATTGCCGCGAGGGTTCCACAACGGGGGGCGCTTCATAGACGCGCCCGCCCGAGAGTCAATTGTGGCCGCGACAGGACGAAGATTGGTCAAATCGCAGCACTGGCGGCGCGGGCGTACATCTCCTCCAGCCGCGCGGCATAGGCTCCGCTCGAAAAGCGCGCCGCTGCGCGCGGCCCGGCCTCGGCGAGGCGGTTGCGCAGCGCTTCGTCCGCGTCGAGCGCCTTGATGCCCGCGGCGATCGCGGCGACGTCATAGGGATCGACCAGCAATCCCGCATCCCCCGCGACCTCGGCGAGCGCGCCCTGATTGGAGGTCAGTACAGGCGTGCCGAGTTGCATCGCCTCCAGCACCGGCAGCCCGAATCCTTCCCAGATCGAGGGGAAGAGCACCGCGCGCGCGCCGCGGATCAGCTTGGCGAGCAAGGGGCGGGACAGATGCTCCAGCCGGCGTATGCGTTCCGCCATCTGCCGGCCATGCGCGGTATCAGCCTCGTCCTCGGGGACGAGCAGACGCAATTCTTCCTGCGCCTGCCAGCCGCGCCCGCCGGTCAGCACCAGGGGGGCGGGTGTCCCGGTGGAAAGATATGCCTCGATCAGGCGGCCGATATTCTTCTTCGGTTCGATTGCTCCGAAATGCAGGAAATAGCCGCGATGCGGCAGGCCGAAGATATTCTCGATCATCGCCGCGTCAGCCTGCGCCTCGCCGGCGGGCACAGGAAGCGGCGACGCCTGATAGCAGTTGGTGATCCGCTCCGGATCGACGCCGAATTCGGCGATGATGTCATCCCGGCTGCTTTCGGAGACAGTGCAGAGATGCGCAGCTTGCGCGACGCAGGCGGCCAGCAGCTTGCGATAAGCCTGCTTGGCGTCGAGCGTGGTGTAGGGTATCCGCAACGGCACAAGGTCGTGCAGGGTGTAGATGTTGGCCGCCCCCTCCAGCCGGATCGGCAGCGGATAGGTCCAGTGCATGATCGCTGGGGGAGAGGCCATCCGCACCGGCAGGAAGCGGCCATATTTCGCGAAATGGCGATGCGCGATCTCGAACAGATGGGGAGACGTGGTGAGGCGGTCGAGGCGGGGCAGCCGCTCGGCCAGGTTCGCGGTTTCCACCCGGCCGGTTTGCGGCACGTCGACGGTGGTGCGCGTGAGGAAGGGGTGCAGCGCGGTCAGGCGGATGCGCCGGCTGCGGCGGATGCGCAGGCGCGGCGTTGGCGGTACCTGGCCCAGCCGGTCGTAGAACATCACTTCGCGCATCGCCCCGTCATGGCCCGCATCGACGCCGAACACGCCCGTCACGCGATGTCCCGCGCCACGCAGCACGTCGGTCAGGACGTACCCGTAAGTGGCGACGCCCGTACCGTTGGGCAGAGCAAGGTTATATCCGTCGATGCCGACGTCGAGGCGGGTCATAGCGAATCCGCCATCACGGCGGCATAGGCTCGCGTCAATCTTTCCGCGAAACGCGCCGGCGTGAAGCGCTCGGCATTGGCTCGTCCCGCCTTGGCCAGCTTGGCGCAGAGCACATCATCCGTCGCGAGCCGGCGCAGCGCGGTGCCGAGCCGCGCGGTGTCCTCGGGGTTGATCGCGAGCGCCGCGCCGCCCGCCGTCTCGGCAAGCGAGCCCTGATTAGAGGTCAGGACGGGCGTGCCCAGCGCCATCGCCTCCGCCACCGGCAGCCCGAACCCCTCCGCCAATGACGGCATGACGAGCGCGCGAGCATGGCCGATGAGCGCGCGCAGCGCGGGCCGTTCGAGATAG
>Ga0157372_10007635_pt1 | contig 11500 bp, 7 predicted proteins | sample C55metaG_FD_115307 | JGI IMG/M metagenome (GOLD analysis project Ga0157372, IMG submission 115307) | Corn rhizosphere microbial communities from Kellogg Biological Station, Michigan, USA - C5-5 metaG | ecosystem: Host-associated > Plants > Roots > Rhizosphere > Soil | place: USA: Michigan...
AAGAAACGAAACGCGCGGCAGTTGAAGCGATCAAACTGAGTTCTCGAAAAAGTGTCCACAAATTGGCCACAAATGAAATACGGCCGCCGGTGCTGGCAGCCGTAAATGATTGAAAACAAATGGTGGAGCAGAGGGGGATCGAACCCCTGACCTCCGCATTGCGAATGGGCTTGGACCATCATTGCATGGTCTAACATGCAGTGACATGCAATAGCATTAACTTACAATTCTTCAACAGGTTGCAGCCGACGCAGGAGAAATTTCTTTGACAGTATTTGACATCGAATTTCATCGATTTGCAGAGAGTCGAGTGACGAATCGGTGACATTTTTTGACTGAATTTTAGGGCTCGGTCATGGAGCTTACGTGTTTCCCACATAGGAACGGATTGGGCCACTAAACACTGATTTGTCCCTGCCCCAAGGCTTAAAGTCTGAGGTAACTTTCTGAATCGCCGCAAAAGCGAAAACCTTCTTGACTCATTTTATTTCGGCGTTACTTCTTCCGCCGGCTTCTTCACGGGGGGTCTCGCGTCAGGTTCTGTTTGTCGCTGTTTCGGCTATGAGCCATGATCAGTCGCCATGATCAGGCACCGGAGCTATTCTTCTATTGACACGAAGGTTCCCTGCAATCGCTTGGCTGAGTCATGGTTCTCCTCCCAGAACCTCATAAGTTGATGATCTCCCGCTCTGAATAGATGGTCATAGAACAGTCGTCCATCGGCCGGAGTCATTTTCTCCACTGATGATTTTGCTAACTCGGAAAGTTGTCGTGCGGTACAGAGAGCATCATTCTTAAGTACAAAATAGAGGGCCAGTCTCTCGATCTCTGATGCAACTTGACCTTTGGCTCTACTCGCTATTAATACCTGCTCGGCAAAGAGTACCAAACGATCTTCATCTACCGGTCTAGGGAGCTCAAATCGATTGTAGTCTGGTATACGGTCTATCAGATCGGCCCCTTTCGGACGCGCTTTTATAGCCTCAATCATTTCAGTGAGCCCTCCGCGGCCACTCCCAGCGAGAACGAAAACAACGTGTCTGTTTTCCCAAGTGTTCAAGTCAAGACATGAAAACAAAGTTTCGTAAGGCCACACATCTGTGGACCGCCCATCAATTTCATCAATCATACAAAGCACAGGGCTTGCGCGACCTGCTGCTAACTGATCAATTTCCGAAGCCAAAGCAGCCTTCTCAATGGTACAAAGATTCAGCATCCGGAAATTATTCTGGGCGAAGGTTTCACCCATTGTTCGGACGATTTCAGTTACAAAATAAGTTTTTCCTGCGCCAGGGGGAGCCCAGATTAGATAGTTCTCACGTTTAGTCGTCTTGTGCTTAAGTCCATTCCTTATGGCCGTAAACCGGTCTCGCAATGCGTTACGAGATCTCTCATCGAAGCGAAGGTAGTTTCCGGCTACCCTAAATCTGCTCAGCTGAAATTCCGAGATAGCCATGATTCGCTCTGCGACCTCGTCCAATTCGGTTTGATTGTCAACCATGAGCTCAATGCGACTCCCAAGGGTCTTTGCATCTATAACCTCGGAAGTATTCTCAAGAACCGACGATTCAGGCACTGTTCCAGACACTTCACGATTTGTTGGAAAACAAGTCAAAGCGTCTTCAATCAATGGGTCGCGCCTGGACTCATTCATAAATAAAAGAATCGAACGCATTTCACCCAAGTCGATCCGATCGATTATTTCGATGACGTCTGATCTGCTGAGGTTAGAGCGGACGAGGTGATGCAGGTCAGGGCGATCCGGCAAACTGTCTAGAGCCGCTGCAAACACAGGAAGCCAGGGCTCAGAAGCCAAGAGCGTCTCGAGTCTATTTATCAGATACGCGGGCTTCAGAGATTTCACTGAGCCACTTTGGGATGAACGAATCTGACGGAGTGTTCGGCTGAGGTCTTCCATCCATGTACATAGGTGTTGTACCCCGTGGTCGCCCGTATCGGTGATGTAGATGGGATTGATAAAACGAAACCGCAGGTTCTCATGGCGGACCCTATCGGATGCAAACGGAAGTACCGACGGAATTAAGCCAAACACGCTCGACTCGCCGATGGCCCCCGAGTCCTGTAGATCGCGCAAAAGGTTGTCTATGTGGTCGTCCGCGAAACCAAATCCAACAAAGAGGACACTCCTAGCTTGAAAAACGCTCGAAAGGAATTGTCGCACTTGGTTTCCTTTCAATTGAATGTCGTCGTATCCCTGTCGGGTAATTATTATGCTTGCCGGATCATCGATATGTCCGTGGAGGTGGAGCAAGAAAGGTTCTCTAAACTTACTGCGAAGACTGCTATTTAGATATGTTATCGGGAGTGTAAAGTTTCGGGAACTATCAGCTTCAGTCAACAGCAGATCGTAATTCGTCGTGATGATTCCTGCGAACGGTAATTTCACAATCAGTTTATGAATAGTACTTGGTCCTCGGGCAGCGCGCTTTATTTGCTTCGCGATTCTTTCTTGAATATCTTTTTCTGAGCGTTGTCTTGCGAGATAGGTTGCGACCGCGAGCAATTCACCGCGTCTTAACGGCGATTCTATCTCATGGTCGAGCCCGATTTCGGCTGCGACTCGATGAAGGAGATCAGACCAACTAGGCAAACCCGCATCGCATGAAGGGCCTGAACCCACGAAAGCAACGACACCTGATCCGCGTCGGTCAAATGCTTCCAAGAGATCAACAGGAACTTCTGTTTCGCCCACGGTCCCCCGATAAGAACTAGGTTGTAAGTACTGGTATTGGCAGCTCAAAATGTGCATCTGAGACAGCGGCCTCGGCAAACAACTGAACGCGAACACCAGCTATATCTCTGTTGAAAAGTGGTCGCTGTTGTTGTGAGTAACCTAACCAGTCCGTGAATTGATCGCTAGCGTCCTTATCGCTAGTTCTCCTGTTGGTTAGCATGACAGAAACGGCGAAGCCTAGTTGCCTACTCCAAACGAGGCCAACCACACAATCCTTCCAGATTTCGAAATGCGGTCGATCCCTGTGCGGGGCTATCGGGGCTAACCGTTGACAAACGGCGTCCAGCATCGGGTACATTCCTTGGGCCCCTCCGGCAGGACGAACCGTCCTCAGGATGCCGTCCTCGAGGGTCCCCTTCGATGTTAGCTTGATCCGTGCATCTGCCACTAAGTCTTTATCCCTTTTGGAGGCTTCACTAATAGCAGCAATTATTCGGTCTCGCACAACACTGGGTTCGATCTCATCCTTAAAGAAGACATGATAGGCGTTCAGATGGAATGCCGAATCTCTGACCTCTGAAATCTGTATAGTGCCAGAGACTATGATGTAGGGCGTCCCCTCGGGCCGCGTTGCAAGGTGTTCTTGAATCGCGTGGTTTGCGCGGTTCTCACGATCACCCACATCCATCGAAAGATCCAAGATAACTGCATGGTACCGACATTGTCGGAGAAACTCGATTGCTTTTATAGTCGTGTCCGCTGAGTCTTGGGTCGCGACGTTGTCGGGTATCCATGCCCTGAAGTTGGCAAGCCATTCTTCCTCGTCATCGATTGCTAGAATTCTTGGTTTCATAGAGGAAGTCTCCTTCTAAAATTCGTCGTGTTCCGTCAGAATCGTTGGAAAGATGATATTAAATAACGTTCCCTTCCCACTTTCAGAAACAAAACTTATGCTACCGCCCCGCTGCCGGAGATACAGGTCGCAAAACCAAAGACCGATTCCTTGAGACTCGCGATTCTTCTTCGTAGTAAATCCGTATTCCAGAATTCGTGGTTGATCGTCCTCAGGTATGCCGCCCCCGTTATCTTCTACTCCCAAACGGACATGGAATGGATCTGGAAGATCTAATTCGATCTTGATTAGACCAGAAGCATCTCGCCTTCGTTCTAGGATAGCTTCCGCAGCATTGTTAACAATGCTATCGATAACTTCATAAACTGGTTCGCTCAAAAGGCAGCTAGACTGCCCTTTGACGGGTTTGCGAGTTCTTTCAGTGGCCGAGGGCAACTTGTTTTCAAATTGAAACTTGATCGGGTGCTCAGAATATCGGTTCCTAGCCCGGTCGAATGCCGTATTTGCAACTTTCTCCATGTCCATCTCTTGAAGCTGGTAACGTGTGTGACTTGGGTTGAAGCTATCGCCGAAGTCACGAAGAGCTTTCGTGGCCTCGGTGAGATTTTCCGTAACGTCCGACACGAATTTATTTACTGGTATTCCCTCACGTATCGCAGGAAGTTGAGCATTTGCAATATGCTCATTTAACTCAAAGAGCTTTGCCCTAGCACTGCCGACGCTATTAATGAAGTTGTGAATGAACTTCTCAGCTGCGTGTCCCAATTGGGTGAGGGCGATGTTCGCCGCCTGAATCTGACGTTGGTTGGTTCTATTTCTTCTAGAAAAGGTTGCAGAAATAGCGCTAGCCATGAGCGTGCCGACTACCCCCAATAAGTTACGCTCGAAGTCTGAAAAGATTCCCTTCCTTGGGCTCTCGATGTTGAGAGCCCCGATCAATCGATCCTTCTCAATCAGAGGGACAATCATTTCGCTATGCATCGATAGTCCGCCTTCTGCGTGGAGAAGGGCAAGATAGAACTCGCTATAAGGGGACTTCTCAATGTCATCAATGACCAGAATCTCTCTGCGGTTTTCTCCAAGTAAATAACGCCCGCAAGCGGAGCTTTCCTTCCCCAGACGGAGGCCAATATCTGGATTCGAGCTACTTGCCAAAATGACAAACTCATTCCCCAGGGACAAAAGGATTTGACCATGCTCAAAGTCAAACTCCTGAAGGATAGATTCGAGAATCCTCTGAAAACCCTCTTCGAGAGTGAGTTGACCAGACAATAGAGAGGTACTAAGCTCGTACAAAATCTTAACACCCGACCAAGTCTGAGCGTGCGTCATTGCAATTGCCGCCTGGCCAGCGAGCAAATGTGCGAATTCCATCGATTTTTCGTCAAACAATCCGAGGCGGTCTTTCTCAAGATCCAATATGCCTAGAATTCGCTCACTATGTTCTGCTTTAATCGGCAGGGCAAGCTCACTTTTGGTGTCTTCGTTATAACGGACGTATTGGTCGCTTGGTATATGGCTTACATCGGGAACGTGCTGCAGCTTGCGCTCCGTTATTACTTTCCCGCAAAGCGAATGATGGAGAGGTAGTTCTTGCCCGATGCGATTAAGCTGAGTGCTCGCGACGACGGTAAGATGGTTATGCCGATATTGGACCACCTGTCCGTGTTTAGAGCCCGTCTTGTATAAACATTTCTGAACAATTAGATTAAGCACTTCTTGCGCCGAGAAGGTTGAGCGAAGTATGGCTTGATCAATCTCTTTGATGAGGTCATTTCGCTCCTCATGAGCATTAAGTTCTAGGACAATACTCTCTAATTGTTTTAGTAGCTCCTGCCGAACCTGTGTAGGCGGAAGAATCGAATCGATCCTCTCGGAATCCGACATTTTTTGCCTCCGTAAGCAGTGATTGGCTGATCTCTCTTTGATCGGATGAAGTTTGAGAATGCAACTGAGGCCGAGAGGTGATCAAGCCAGTTTGCGAGGTCCGACAATAATACGAATAGCCTTCGGGCGCAAGATTTGTCGAGCGATTTGTCGAGCGATTGTGATAGCGTTCAACCGTAAGATTGATCTCCGAGGTCTTAGAAACAGAAAAATCGTTTTAGTTGATGGACCGGTCGGGCCGGCGTAGTCCGCCATCAGTCTTCCAAGGGCGTTGCGGCTTTCGTGCGTTCCGTCCTATGGTCAGATTGGGAAGCTTGTCCCGTATTCGCGTGCTGCGACACAATCAAAAAAGCGAACCTGAACCACAACAGTGGGAGGAGTCATGGTTTGAAGAGTTCCATTACAGTGGATACCTCAGCTAATTAAGATTGAGTTTATGACTGCTCCCTCTCGGACATAATTAATTGTCCACTAAAGAGCTTTGTCAATTCTGGCATTTCTTCCTGGCCTTCCGTGACTGTATTGTACGCCGTAGGTAAATTATCTGTGATGACTTGTAGCAGCGCACTGGACAGCATCAGTAAGAGTTATCTGGATTGTTGGTTGGAAGATTGTGAGAATTCTCTTCCATCCACAAGTAACCAGTCCGCACTGTCGATTCCATACCAGCGCTGGTTCAAATTCAAGGAGGCCTTTGCGCCGTCATTTGTCGTCGAAACGATCAAGCGTCTTCCCAAGAAACCTGCGCGGTGTCTAGATCCATTTGGGGGGTCGGGCACCACCGCTCTTACTTGTCAGTTCCTTGGAATTGAGTCCGCCACGATAGAAACAAATCCTTTTTTAGCGGATCTCATTAAGAGCAAGGTTACCCGATATGATGTGAATGAGTTGCGTTACTCGAGTCTGATAGTGTCTCGCCGCGCAAAACGAAATATCGGCATCAACACTCTGGAAAACTACTTTCCGGGCGCGCCTCAAACATTTGTGCAACCTGGTGACGGCAAACGATGGATCTTCAATCAGGAAGTTGCACAGGCCCTAGTTGCTCTACGAGCTGAGATTAATGAAATCGCCAATACAAACCACCGACGCTTTTTACGGGTAATGCTGGGAAGTAAGCTTGTCGAAATAAGCAACGTCGTTGTCAATGGAAAAGGCCGACGCTACAGACGGAGCTGGGCCGAGAAATCGCAAACTGTGGTTGATGTCTTTCGAGCCTTCGACGAATCATGTAAGACTGGCCTCACAGATCTCGAAGTCTTCGGCCGACGACCGCATGTAAAATCGCGTGTGTTTCGGGGAGATGCACGACAACTGATTAAATCCGTCGGCAGTGTAGACCTTGTTCTTACTTCTCCTCCATATCCAAACTCATTCGACTACACCGATATCTACAATTTGGAATTGTGGGCATTGGGCTATTTGACCTCACGAAGCGATAACCGAAGCCTACGCGAGAAGACAATTCGCTCTCATGTACAGATCGCCCATGAAAAGCAGTTAAACGAATCGCTCCCTCCGGCCTTACGTACGACCTACAGAGCGCTCGTAAAACGACGAAGTAACCTGTGGAACTACCGGATACCCGAGATGGTATGCCATTACTTTGAAGATATTCGGAAGGTCTTGACTGGTTGTCGAGAAATCTTACGCGAGGACGGGTGCATAGTGATGGCAGTTGGCAACAGTCGTTATTGTGGAGTTCTAATTGATGTGCCGAAAATCTTATCTGAAATGGTTGGACCACTTGGTTTTCAATTCCTCGGTCGGGAATCGGTTCGATCGATGAGGTCCAGCGCTCAACAGGGAGGGCGTCGTGTTTTGGATGAGAGTTTAGTCTGGCTAAGGCATAAATGATCGGTGAAAATCTTCAGAGGATTGATACATAAAATACCTGCGATAGAGAACGTCCATGGTGTTTGCGTAATCGACAAGTTGGGTCATCTCCTCGTCGCGGCCTCGAGCGTCATAACAACAAGCATAAGCTACTCGGCACTGGTTGTTCGCCAACCGGTAACTATGAGCTTGAGCAACACCCTTCATGCCCCAGTCTAGAGTAGAGCTCTCAGAATCCGAAGCGCGGAAAACCTTAAGTTCAAGAAAATACACCACTCGCTCTGAGATAAAGAACACTTTCAGATCTGCACGGCCAGTTGACTCGTGTGATTCTGGAACGACGAAGAGCGACTTTTTATACTGTAGTCTAAGAAACATCAAAAGGCAGTTTCGCACCTCCAATTCAAGTTCATCTTTGGGCTTCAACTTCGCAGCATTCTTCCATGGTCGCGCGAAGCCTTGAGGCGTCGCTAAGTAGGTGACATAAAAGGTTCTAAGTTCCTTATCAAAATCCTCGCTCCGGAGCTTGTCATCTAAGGCCTCGCCAACTTGTATGGTTGTAAAATCCCGCTTTGCATCAGTTCGCCAGAATGCGAGCTTGCTTGCGGCGTTAAAAATGACAACGGCGTGAGATGTTAACCCAAGGCGTTCGAGTTCGGCCTCAAGGTCCTCGATACTCGATGCTACAACCTCACGCGAGAAAACGCTCTGAAGGGTGGGCGATGCAATATATACACGGCCCAGTAGATCCTGAGGAGTATCATCGCGGAAGTGACGTCGTAACGAGAATCCCGTTAAGGAGTCAGCTACTTGTGTTACCCGATCGCATCCAACGAAGCAACAGTAGGCGGGTTTATCGAGGCTAATTTGAACGTCGTACGCAGTAGCCCAGCGATGAAGCCAAGCTACGATTTCATCAATAAAATTAAGTGGATCTTCAGACGAACCTATTGAGAGATCTGCAAGCTCACTTTCAACAAATTCCAGCGTGTCGTCACTCATGCAGCATTCTCTTTCTCGATATACCGTAAATAGAGTTGCAGTTTTTCGCGTATGCGATTTCTTAAAACCTCTGGTGCGGCCCGCTCGAAATCGCGCGTCCTGGTAAGTGCTAAATTGGAACTTGCGTCTTCAAAGGTGATGAGCGCCCCAAGCGCTACACCTGGAGCTGCGTAGTTGAGTTCACTCAAAGCTAGGTCATCTAACCGGCGCTCATTCAACCTTCCGAACGCAAAGACGAGCTCATCGACATAATTTCCTGTTGACTTGCCGAGTGGTGTCTCTCGAATAATGTTAGTAGTTTGGATTCCAGTCTCAGAGATCGAATAGTCTGCCTCCATCCAAGGACCATGTTCATCTTTAGCAACCAACAGATTACTAACATTCACTAAGCCCATAGCGTTGAGTCTGTCCAATTGCCATTGAACATCTGGATAAAATGGACCCCGCTTGTATTTGAGTACTCTCTTCGCGGGTGGAATAGTTTGGTACAACTCCGCAAGACAGTTCGAAAGGAAAATCAACCGATGAAGTCGGGTCTTGTTGATAGGGAGTAGTCCTGCCCTATCGCATGCGTCGATTGCCAGTAATACCCAAACACGGGCCCGAGCCGTAGCTGTGTTAATTTCTCTTTCGCTTGGCTGGAGGGCTGGTGGATTGTCGAAACTGTTTTTCATATTCTTTGCGGTGTTGTTTCACCGTCGCGTTCTCGGCCGCAACTTCCAGTAAATTAATTATTCGTTTTCTAATTATCATCTGGGAGGGTGGACGACTCTTGTTGAGGCCTAACAAGGCTCCGATCATGTTCTCGCGATTCAAGTTCGATGTAGCTATGACTGAATTCGCGCCTGGTCGAGGATCGGAACACCAATTTCTCAGCATTTCGCCGGCGTTGTTCACAAAGACAGAATCCAGACTAGCCTCTGGCGTCTCGATCACTATCATTGCTCCTGCCGTTACACTAGTGGAGGTTGCATAGGTCTTTAGGACCGCCATCCGAAACGCTAAGTCAATAAACTCTTTCTGGGATTCTGAGACATCATCCTCATCCTTGCGTGTTGTACCAGTTGAAGGTGTCACAGCTGAGGTCATTTGAACCGCAAATGTCGGATACTTCACCTTATCGATAGCTTGGCCGAGTTGGAGCTGTTGAGGCTCGAATGTTAGGTTACACTTCTCTGCTAGAAAACTTGCGGCATATTCGGAAAAGAAAAGACTCATGTTATTTCGATTCCGACGGATTGCTCTATCAAGCACACTCAGTCTGTCAACATACTTGACCAACAATGCCTTATTCTTCCGCCTTAGTTTCTTTATCTCCTTTTCAGTGAATCTCACGTAGTCCTGAGTTTCCAAGAACTCTTCAGCACCAACTGGAGTCATAGCTCGTAACCGCTCGGCCTCCGCTTCAAGTTCATCCTGTTCTGACATAACTACAAGCAATTCAGCCAATGCCTCTCTATATCTCTCGTCGTTGGAGTTAACGGTATTCTGTGACTTGCTAATCCTTTGTTTTAACTTCTCAATCTTGGCGATCCCTCGATTTATTGTTCTAGAACCAAATTGCACGCCTGTCAGCATCTCCTGATCTTCTTTGGGGCTATGGCAAACTGGGCAAATCCCTTGCTTTGCTAGGCGACGCAGCTCGGCGGATAAACCAGATCGTCGACTTCCGCATACCAAACATCCGCTCTCGCCCAGAAGGTTTGTAAAAACATTACGCACAGTCTCCGGCAGCTGCGGAAACAGGGTTACAAAGTATTGGTGGTGCCTGAACTCAAGCTCACGACTTGCTTCCTCAAGGTCTAGCTTTAAACCGTCTAGTTTCCCGCGATTGACATTTCGTATCTTCTCAAGCTCATCCGTTGTTTCTCTAAGACTCTCCGCTCGTAGTTCAAGTTGAGGCATTCGGTCTTCGATATACCGAGTACGTTCTGTAACCTCAGCCGCAGCCGATGACCGTGCCTGTATGCTTGAAAGTTGTTCTCTGTAGCGTCTAAGTTGGTCATACATATTTCGGGCACGGCTATCAATCTGTTGGATATCCGCAGCGATCCTTGCGAGTTCCAACGCCTCGTCGCCTGAAAGAAAAAGAATGCGGAAGATCTCAGCTTGAGCTATCGGATCCCAAACAACGGGCGTTTTTTCCTCGAGGAAAAACAATACCGAACGAGTGAGTAAATGGAAGTCGTATTGTGAGCTGCAACCTGCCAACCGCCAAATCTCATCCTCAAGATCCCCTTCGCCGGCAGAAAGATCGTCTTCGTCGATGTTGAGTGATGTAATTGATAGGTCGTGTAACCGGCGTGTAACCATCAGCTTGCGATTGCCAAAACTAAACTCGCCACAGGCGGTACCGTCTGTCCACGCCGACTTATCTCGTTTTGAGAAATAGTTGAAATATTTCAATTTCTTGAGGTTACGCTGCGTTAACTGAATATCAGTGCTTTTGTAAGGATCAAAAGGACCTACAAGTAGGCGATAAATGATATTTAAAAGAGTGGTCTTCCCTAGTCCATTGACACCTGGAATGACTGTTACTCCGGGTTCGAACCTATGGTCTATTCCCTCGCCCTTCTTGCCGGGAAATAGGCCATAATCGTTTATCACGAGCCGGCGCAGGATTGGAAAGCGAATATTGGGATTTGGCATGAGGTCAGACAGTCAACGTAGTCGCGTCCCACTTTGTAAGGATTTCAGATTGCGCGTCCCGGGCCGCGACCTCAGCATTAAAGCCCAGCCATTTTGCATGAACATCGTGACTATTACCAGCCCTATCTAGAAAAGTTCTGTTTCGCGCCCCTACCTATCCTGGGAAGCGTTTAGTTCGTCGCTACTAACCCATTACCAGAGAATCATGTTCTCAAGAGCCTCCAGAAGACCGCTGCGACACACTAGGAATGGCCGTTCTGAATTTCGGGCAGGGAGCGGGATTACAAACGGGCGCGCGTTAACTTCGTTAACGCGTCAAGACGCCTATGGCGGAGAACTTGCAATCCGTCCCCGACCAATAGATCGACTCCAACACCGGCGGTCGTCCGATAATCGAGCATTATGTAATCAGGCATGCGAGCGACATCAAAAGCGAATGGCGCACGCCTGATAACATAACTCAGAGGATTCTTTCTGAAGTCTCGCCGTAGTATTGAGCGAGTTGGGGGAAGTTGATCCAGCGAGGGTAAGGCGCGCGCGGCGAGCACTTTAGAAAGAACTGCGTTGGACGAAACCGC
>Ga0157372_10007636_pt1 | contig 11500 bp, 9 predicted proteins | sample C55metaG_FD_115307 | JGI IMG/M metagenome (GOLD analysis project Ga0157372, IMG submission 115307) | Corn rhizosphere microbial communities from Kellogg Biological Station, Michigan, USA - C5-5 metaG | ecosystem: Host-associated > Plants > Roots > Rhizosphere > Soil | place: USA: Michigan...
CGAGAGCCCAATGGCGTGCGGGAATCTGTCGCATTGCTACCGGAAAGTCTAGCACCGGGCATACTCCGAGACTTGAGAGTAACCAGCTACTAACTAATGCGGAAATGCTTCGATGTTTCCGAAAAGGCAGGAATGATATTTTTTTGCCTGGACCGAGGTGCTGTAAGATGGGCGGGTAACTACGTCTTTTTTGGATTCAGAAAGTTGCACTAGGTAGAACAAGCGTACTGTGCTTGAGTGAGCCGCTGAGGTGTTATCGCCGGGTTCCGGACGCTCAGAACGATGTGGCTGCAAGGGTGCCATCCCAAGGAGGAAACACGTGGAAGTGAAAAAGATCATCGCAGAGATAGACGCGCAGATTCAGAAGCTGCAGCAAGCGCGTGAGCTACTCTCCGGATTCTCAACGGCGGGCCCTAAAGGCCCTGGCAGGCCAAAGGGAAGCAAGAACACAGGCACATCCAAAAAGCGCAAATTAAGCCCTGAAGGGCGGCGTCGTATTCAGGAGGCGATGAAGCGTCGCTGGGCAGAACGCCGTAAAGCTGCGGCCAAGTCGACGGCGACATCGAAGTAATCCGCAGCAATAGGGAACAAAAAGCGCAGCGATCCGCTGCGCTTTGCTTTTTTGCATTCTTGTAAATCCCTAGCGGGTCACAAGCACTTCACGCACATTGTCTTTGCTAAGAAAGAAAGTAAAGCTCTTGAAATTCTCGAAGAGTTTTTCAATCTGGCGGTTGGTAAAAGTATTTAGGAGCGGATAGTCTCCAACACGCTGTACGTCAACCCGATTCGTGTCGGTGAGGTGGTAGCGGGAGAAGTCCGCCTTCAACGGAGTGACACTCGCAGTGCTGGACGAATGAAACATTGCGAGAATCTGTCCGCTCGGCTCCATCACCTGGTGAATACGATTGATCACGGGGGCGACGATTGGTTCCGGAAGATAATCGGCGGTATCCCACAGCAGCACGATATCGAAGCCTCGACCGGAAAAGGTCAGGTGTGTCGAAAGAAAGCGGTCGACGTCGAACGGCCCTGGCGTGCCGTCTGCCTGAGGCGGCGTCCATTCTTTTCTTGCCGCGTCTTCGACGAGATTCGCGAGATAGATGCTGTGTCCCAGAGAGGTGATGAGGTTGATATTCCCCGAAGAAGTGGGTCCGATATCGAGGACCCGGAGCGACTCGTCGCCTCGCATGCGCTCCATGATCTTTCCCCAGCCGCTCGAGTTGCGGGGAATGCGTTCGGCCGACGCAGTGCCGCCGCCGGACTTCTCTCTTCCTCCAAAAAAACTGACCATGTGCTCGGAGTTCCTTCCCTGCTCAGGCGCTGGCGGCGGCCGGCGTGGCGGGCTGGGCGGTGGTGAGCTCAACCTTGCCCTTCATGCTCGCATTCTCTTCAATGGACAATCTGCCGGCGTGGATGTCGCCCTGCAGTATGGCGGAATCGCGCAATTCCAGGCGGCCTGCGGCGCGGACGTTGCCCTCCAGCTTGCCGTAGATCACTACGTCGCCGGCGTCCAGATCGGCCTTCACTATCGCATTGGGGCCTAGCGTCAGCCGGTTCGCAGGTAAACGAATCGTACCTTCAAAGTTGCCATCGATATAAAGTTCTTCGCTTCCGGAGATCTCTCCGCGCATGGTGATGCTTTTTCCGATTACCGCAGACCCTTCGGCTGGCTTCATAGGCTCGCAGCTCTCCACAAAGGCGATAGTGTTCTTAGCCCGAACTATACGCAGACACGAGCCTGGAGGCAAACCGCGGAGGTGTAAGGGTCGCGAGCGCGGCTGGAAGAAGGAAAACTTTCGCCAATCTGCTAACGTCCAAGTCAGGACGGCACATCCGCGCCGCGTGAACGAGGACGATGGCACAGAACTCAGGGCCGTTCTTCACAATATGCAGCAAAGTCATTCTCCGCGGCGCGCCGGGGGCGCTTTGCTCGCTCCTGCTGGCTACGAGTCTCGCCGCAGCCCAGGATGGCACCGCGAACCAGATGCTCTCGGAGCCGGCGCAGGCCTGGGCGCTGGATGCCGCAAACAACGAGATCTCCGTAATTCAGCACCCGAATGCGTACCTGCGCTATCGGTACCACACCGTTGATGAGAAAGGCGATCAGACCCGCGACACGATAGAAACTCCGGAAGGCAGCGTCGCCAGATTGATTGAGCGCAACGGCCGTCCGCTCACAGCCGAGGAAGACGCAGCCGAGCGCGGCCGCCTTAATGCGATTCTGCAGAACCCCTCCGGGTTTGCACGACACATCAAGCGCGAGCAGGAAAACAAGAAGATGGGCGTGAAACTCGTCCAAGAAATGCCGGACGCATTTCTGTGGACCTACACGCCGGGTCAGCCGCAGTTAGAGGGCAGCGAAGGGAGTTCTGGAGCACTCGTCGTCCTCGATTTCAAGCCGAATCCAAAGTGGCGGGCGCCGGATATTGAATCCGAACCATTGACCGGCGTGGAAGGGCGCGCCTGGATCGACCCGCAGGCGCGTACCGTCGTGCATCTGGAAGCCACGCTAACTCAGGCTGTGAACATCGGGTGGGGCATGGTGGCCCACATATACCCGGGCGGGACCGCGAAGGTCGACCAGACGAACGCCATCGGCCAACGCTGGATTGTGCGACACATCGTAGAGCAACTCACGATTCGCGCTCTGTTGGTTAAGACGGTCAACCAGCGCCTGCAGTTTGACACGTGGGACTATCAGGCGGTGAAAGCGATGAGCTTCCAGGAAGCAATCAAGACACTGCTGGGTACGCCGGTTCCGCAGCGCTGAGATAGCTTTCGATCCCAGCTTCCGACGATGTTTCAGCAACGTCCAACCTGCTCTTCCGGTACCCGCATTAAGATTGACTTGGAGCAGATGCTGGGCTAAGGTTCACTCTCCGTCAGTGATTTGGCGGGAAAGGTCTTGTGTCACATCTCACGATATTGAGGTCCAATTGCTTACCTCACCCAGGACGATGAGTGTTGCGGAGCTCTTTCCGGACCTCCATCCGGCTTTCGATGCGCGGCAGGCGGCGGTGGAAGCGCACCGTTGTCTCTATTGTTTCGATGCACCCTGTATGGGCGCGTGCCCAACCCATATCGATATTCCTGGTTTCATCAAGAGGATCGCCGCCGACAATGTGAGCGGTTCGGCCCGCAGGATACTGGAGGCGAACGTACTCGGCGCAAGTTGCGGACGCGTCTGTCCCGTCGATGTCCTCTGCGAGGGCGCATGCGTGATGCACTCTCGCGGCGAGAAGGCAATCGAGATCGGGCGGCTGCAACGGTTCGCGGTAGAAACTTACTACGACGCTGGCGGCACAATTCCGCTTCGCAGCCGAGCAGAGCGCACGGAACGAGTCGCCTGCATCGGTGCTGGGCCTGCAAGCCTCGCCTGCGCCGCGGAGCTTCGCCAGCACGGGTTCGGCGTGACTATATTCGACAAACGCCCGATGCCCGGCGGCCTGAATACCTATGGGGTCGCCGAGTACAAGCTCCGCGCAGTAGATAGCCTGCGCGAAGTTGAGATGGTGCGGAGCCTTGGGGTGCGGTTCGTCGAACGCGATATCGACGCAGCTGCACTCGACGAGATTGAGCGCGAGTTCGACGCCATCTTCCTGGGGGTCGGCCTGGGCGAGATGAACCGTCTCGATGTGGATGGAACGCAGGCCGGTGTCGTTGATGCGCTCGAGTTCATCGCCAGCTATAAGACGGGTACGTTCACCGCGATTCCGGCGCGGGTGATCGTCATCGGCGCCGGCAATACGGCCATTGATGCTGCTGTTGCCGCAAAGCGGCTCGGCGCAGCCAGTTCAACGATCGTTTACCGCCGGCGCCAGGACCAGATGTCCGCCTTCACCTTCGAGTATGATCATGCACTGCGCGAGGGTGTCGAGTTTGTCTGGGAGGCGGCGCCGGTAGCACTGCGGCGGAGCGGAAACGAGCTCGAACTCGAGTGCGCGCGAATGACGGCTGGGCCCGATCGGAAGCCGATGGCAATTCCGGGATCGAGCTTCTCTCTTGCCTGCGATCTGGTGATTCCGGCAATCGGGCAGTCACCGCTGCTGACTCTGCTGGAGCAGGTCCGCGGAGTGACGCTGGATCACGGTCGCGTGCTCGTAGACAGGCCTACCGGGCAGACTTCTAACCTGCGCTATTTCGCAGGGGGTGACTGCGTGAACGGCGGGCGGGAGGTCGTGGATGCCGTCGCCGATGGCAAGCGTGCAGCGCTCGGAATTGCAGCCATGCTGGGCACCAGAACGGAGGCACGTGTTGGCTGATCTGACGACGAACTTTGCAGGCATTCGCTGCCCGAACCCCTTCTGGCTGGCAAGCGCACCGCCGACCAACTGCGCCGAGCAGGTGATGCGTGCGTTCGATGCCGGTTGGGGCGGGGCGGTGTGGAAGACCATCGGCGAACCCATCGTCAACGTCAGCTCCCGCTATTCATCGGTGGACTGGGCGGGCCAGCGCATGATGGGCCTGAATAACATTGAGCTCATCAGCGACCGGCCGATTGACGTTAACCTACGCGAAATTACGGAGGTCAAAAAGCGCTATCCGAAGCACGCGGTCATCGCTAGCCTTATGGTTGAGTCCAAGCGCGATACCTGGCACGAAATGGTCAAGCGCGCAGAGGGCGCGGGGGCTGATGGCCTGGAACTGAATTTCGGCTGCCCGCATGGTATGAGCGAGCGCGGGATGGGTTCCGCTGTGGGCCAGGTGCCTGAGTACGCGCAGATGATTACCGCGTGGGTAAAGGAAGCCGCGCAGACGCCTGTCCTGGTGAAGCTGACGCCCAACATTACCGATATCCGCGTGGTCGCACGCGCGGCCAAGCGCGCCGGTGCGGATGGCCTCTCCGCGATCAACACCATCAACTCCATTACCGGCATCGACCTGGACACCTTCGAGCCGCGCCCAAACGTGGATGGCAAGAGCTCGCACGGGGGTTACTGCGGCCCAGCCGTGAAGCCCATCGCGCTCAACATGGTCCAGCAGGTTAACTCGGATTATGAAGACGGCCCGCCGCTGCCTTTGTCCGGCATTGGCGGCGTGGGCACATGGCGCGATGCGGTTGAGTACTTCCTGCTGGGCTGCGGAACCGTGCAGGTCTGTACCGCGGCGATGCACTTCGGCTATCGGATCGTCGAGGACATGATCGACGGGCTTTCCAACTGGATGGACGTAAGGGAGTTCACTAGCATCGAGCAATTCCGCGGCAAGAGCCTGCCAAAGGTTATGGAATGGAAGCACCTCAATCTGAACTACAAGATCGTGGCGCAGATCAATGAGGCGCTATGCATTGGCTGCGAGCTCTGCCACATCGCTTGCTGGGACGGCGCGCACCAGTGCATCCACGTTGACCGCGTCCGTGGGCCGGTAGACGGGCACGTCGAGGTCCACGCGAAGCCGCACCTCTCTGGAGCAGAAGTCATCGCCATGACTCGCATCCCCAAGCTCGACCCACCGGAGCAGCACATCGGACCCTACAAGACTTCGCTCGAGCGCATTCCGCGCGTGGATGAAACCGAGTGCGTCGGCTGCAATCTGTGCTCGCTCGTCTGCCCCGTCGACCAGTGCATCACGATGGTGGAGCGCGATACCGGCCTGCCGCCGCAAACCTGGGCGGAGCGATCCAGCGCCACAGAGTGTGCTCCTCCGCCCGTCGCACTGAAAGCCTGAACAGGTCAGCCGCAAGCAATCACCTAACGTGCGAAGGACCCCGCCGGTTCCTTATAATCCCCGTTTACCCTGTGGAACGTTTGAGGAGCGCTGAATGGGTACGTTAATCAAAGGTGGCAAGGTGGTCAGTGCCGCAGGTTCATCGCAAGCTGACGTACTGATCGAAGGCGAGAAGATCTCCGCAGTCGGCCCTAACCTTCAGGCGAACCGCCACACCGTCATAGATGCGACCGGAATGCTGGTCCTTCCGGGCGGCATAGACGTCCACACCCATCTGGACATGCCCTTCGGGGGCACCGTGAGCGCAGATGACTACGAGTGGGGCACTCGCGCGGCAGCCATCGGCGGCACCACCACCGTCATCGATTTCGCCCTCCAATCCATGGGACACCCCATGGCCGAAGCCTTCAAGACCTGGCGTGCAAAATCCGAAGGCAAGGCCTGCATCGACTACGGCCTCCATATGGCCGTTACGGATCTTGGCCCGAACGATGCCTGGATCGACGAGGTCAATCAGATGGTCGCCGACGGCATCACCAGCTTCAAGATCTTCATGGCATATCCGAACGTCCTGATGGTCGACGACCGCACGATTTACAAGCTAATGGAGCGCACCGCGAAGTTGGGCGCTCTCGTCTGCGTCCACGCCGAGAACGGCACCGTGATCGATGCCATCGTGCAGGAGGCTCTCGCCGCGGGCAACACCGGCCCGCTCTACCACGCGCTCACTCGCCCCACTGTAGCCGAGGCCGAAGCCGTTCATCGCGTAGTCGCCATCAGCGAGCTCGCTGGCGGCGCCCGCACCTACATCGTGCACGTCTCGTGCGAAGACGCCATGCGCGAAGTCGAATCCGCTCGCAAGCGCGGCCTTCCCGTCCTCGGCGAGACCTGCACGCAGTACCTCGTCCTCTCGCTGGAAGACGACATGGGCAAACCCGGCTTCGAAGACGCCAAGTACGTCTTCACCCCACCCCTCCGCCAGAAGAAGAACCAGCAGCCGCTCTGGCGGGCGCTGAAGGACGACGTCCTGCAGGTCGTCTCCACCGACCATTGCCCCTTCCGTTTCGCCGATCAGAAAACTCTCGGGCTTGAGAGCTTCACCAAGATACCCAACGGCGGGCCGGGCATCGAGAACCGGATGCAGTTGGTCTACCATCATGGCGTGAATGCCGGACGCATCTCTCTGGAGCGTTTCGTCGAAATCACCGCGGAATCCCCGGCCAAAATCTTTGGCATGTACCCGCAGAAAGGAGTCCTCGCAGCGGGTTCCGACGCGGATATTCTGGTGTGGGATCCGGAGGCAAAGTATACGATTACGGCAGCGACCCAGAGCATGCACACCGACTACTCCATCTACGAGGGCTTTGAGGTGAAGGGCAATTCGCGCCAGGTCTACTCGCGCGGCGAGGTGGTCGTGGATGGCGGCCGCTTCGTCGGCCAGGTCGGCCGCGGACGCTACCTGCATCGGGGGTTGCCGAGCGCATGAGCCTCTACGTCGAAGGTCCGACCAGCCTCACAGATGCGTCGAACCTGCGTGGCGATCCGCGGCTCTTCAATAAAGATCTCGCCCCCACCACCTCCGAGCAGCGCACCTGGGGCACATACAACTACATCGCCCTCTGGTTCTCCATGTCGATGGAGGTCACCACATACATGCTCGCCTCTAGTCTTATCGCAGGCGGCATGAACTGGAAGCAGGCCATCGGCACCATTCTGCTGGGCAACGTCATCGTGTTGATCCCGATGGTGCTCAACGCACACGCCGGCGCGAAGTACGGTATCCCCTTCCCGGTGCTGGTCCGCGCATCCTTCGGAGTCACGGGGGCCAACATCCCCGCGATGCTGCGCGCCATCGTCGCCTGCGGATGGTTTGGCATCCAGAGCTGGATTGGCGGCACGGCTATTGCACAGATGGTGAACGTGCTCGCCCCCCGGACAGCCGATATGCCCTGGGTCACGTGGCTGTGCTTCCTTGGATTCTGGGCGCTGAACATGGTGGTCGTATGGCGCGGCGTGGAGTCCATCAAGTTCCTCGAAAGCTACTCCGCGCCCTTCATGATCTTCATGTCGGCTCTGCTGCTCGGCTTCGTCCTGCACAAAGCCGGCGGAGTCGGCCCGCTGCTCTCCGCGCCCAGTCGCTTCACCTCGTACTCAGACTTCTTCGCCTACTTCTTCCCTGCCCTCACCGGAATGGTCGGCTACTGGGCCACGCTCTCGCTCAACATCCCCGACTTCACCCGGTACGCCAAGTCGCAGGGCTCGCAGATCGTCGGCCAGGCATTCGGTTTGCCGATCGCAATGACGCTCTTTTCGTTGCTCGGCATCACCTGCACCTCGGCGTCAACGGTCATCTTTGGTGAGGCCATCTGGTCGCCCGTCGTGCTGCTTGGCCGATTCCACCAGCCGCTGCTCGCGTTCTGCGGCCTCATCGCACTGCTCGTCGCAACGCTGAACGTCAATATCGGCGCAAACGTCGTCGGGCCATCTAATGACTTCGCCAATCTTGTACCCCGCTTCATCAGCTTCCGTACCGGCGGGCTCATTACTGGCTGCATCGGCCTGCTCATCATGCCCTGGCGGCTGATGGCGAGCTCGCACAATTACATACAGTGGCTCGTAGATTACTCTGCGGTCCTCGGCCCCGTCGCAGGCATCATGATCGCGGACTACTTCTTCCTGCGCGAAACATCACTGGATCTCGAGAGCCTCTACCGGCGCGAAGGTCCCTACATGTATGGACACGGCTTCAACCCGCGCGCGCTATTCGCGCTGGTTCTCGGTGTGGCCGCGGCCCTCATCGGCCGCTGGGTACCGGATTTCGCGTGGCTGTTCAAGCTTGCCTGGTTCGTCGGATTCGGGGTTGCAGCAGTCGCCTACATCCTCCTTATGGGCGCGGCTCCACGGATCGGCGGGGCCACGCCGCTTGCCCAGAGAATCAAGGTCAAAGGACTGGACAAAGTGCTGGACCCTGCGATGGGTTCGAGCGCCGGAATGAGCCGCCGCGAACCGCTCCAGCCGGCACGATAACCCTCCACTTACCGCAAAAACGCCCCCAGCTCAGTCGCTGCATTCCGAAGGTGCGGCAGAAACCGCGTCTGCATGTCATACACCGGCATCCGCGGAGCGCTTCCGCTCAGGTTGATCGTCGCCACCACTCGCCCCGTCGGCGCATACACCGGCACCGCGAGCGATCGCAGCCCTACCTCGTACTCCTGATCCACCAACGCATAGCCGTGCCTGCGAACGTTCCGCAGCGCCAGCCGCAACTTGTCGATGCTGGTTACGGTGCGCGCCGTAAACGGTGTCAACACAACCCGCGCCAGATACTGCTCCAATTGCTCGCCCGGCAGATACGCCAGCAAGACGCGGCCCATGCTGGTGCAGTACGCGGGCAGACGGCTGCCGATGTGGAGGTCGTCGGACATCACACGCGACACAGATGATCGCGCAATGTAGACAATGTCTTCACCATCCAGCGTGGCCACCGAGAAGCTCTCACGCAATACCGCCGACATTCGCTCCAGAATCGGCTGCGCCGCTGTGGAGAGAGAGTTCGACGCAGAGTAGCTGTTCGACAGCGTAAGCATGCGGGGCCGCAGTGCATAGCGCGACCCGTCCTCAATTCCGGCAAAGCCGAGCTTCGTCAGCGTGTACAAGCAACGCCGCACCGCCGCACGGGACAGCCCTGTTTTCGCCGAGAGCTGAGAGATCGTCATCTGCGGAGTCTGCGGGGAAAACGACTGAATGACCAGAAGCCCGCGCGCCAGCGAGGTCATAAAGTTCGGATCGCCCGCGAACTCATCGAGCGATGCCGATGGGGGCGCATTGGCCGGCTTCTCCGGCACACGCGCAAGAGCCGCGGCGCCCGAGTGCGAAAGGCGGGATCCGTTGGAAAGCGAATTGGGCTGAAACGACAGAGCGGAAGCGGAACTGGGAACGGCGACACTCATTTGCAATTAATTCTACTCCTCGTGCGCGATAGCCGGACTTATAGGTCGATAAACGCACAACCCTCGGTCGCAGTCCTGTAACGCTCCAGTGCCGCATCTCCTGTTTACCCTGTGAGAAAATCCGCCTATGGACACCGCCGTAGCAGCGAAACAGCCGCTCACTCATATGGCATCGTGGAACGCCCTCGAGAAGCACTCGCAACAGATGAAGGCGGTTACCCTCCGCGATCTCTTCGCGCAGGATGCTGCCCGCGGAGAGCGCCTCACTGCCGCGGCTGACGGAATCTTCCTCGACTACTCCAAAAACCGCATCACGGACGAGACGCTGAAGCTCCTCCTCGCACTCTCCGACGAAACCGGCCTGCGCGGAAAGATCGATGCCATGTTCCGTGGCGATAAGATCAACATCACCGAGAACCGCGCGGTGCTCCACGTTGCACTACGTGCGCCCAAAGGCGAGCAAATTCTCGTCCACGGCAAGAACGTTGTCCCCGAAGTTCACGAAGTTCTGGACAAGATGTCCGCTTTCGCCGACCGCGTCCGCTCCGGCGAGTGGAAGGGTTCAACCGGCAAGCGCATTCGGAATGTCATCAATGTCGGCATTGGTGGTTCCGACCTCGGTCCCGTCATGGCATACGAAGCATTGCGTCACTACTCCGAGCGAAGCATGACCTTCCGCTTCGTCTCCAACGTGGACGGCACCGACTTCGCCGAAGCCGTCCACGACCTCAGCGCTGACGAGACCCTCTTCCTCGTCGCCTCCAAGACCTTCACTACACTTGAGACGATGACCAACGCGCACACCGCGCGCGAGTGGCTCCTCAGCAAACTCGGCGGCGACGAGTCCGCAATCGCCAAGCACTTCGTCGCAATCAGCACCAACGCGAAAGAGGTATCAAAATTCGGCATCGATACAGCCAATATGTTCGGCTTCTGGGATTGGGTCGGCGGTCGCTACTCCATGGACTCAGCCATCGGCCTCTCCACCATGATCGCCATCGGGCCGGAGAACTTCCGCGAGATGCTCGCCGGATTCCACGCGATGGACGTGCACTTCCGCACGGCGCCATTCGAGAAGAACCTGCCGGTGCTCATGGGCCTGCTCACGCTCTGGTACACCGACTTCTTCGATGCGCAGACGGTCGCCGTGCTGCCGTACGAGCAGTACCTCAAGCGCTTCCCTGCCTACCTCCAGCAGCTCACCATGGAGTCCAACGGCAAGCACGTCACACTCGAAGGCACACACGTCGATTACGAGACCGGCCCCGTCTACTGGGGCGAGCCTGGCACCAACGGCCAGCACTCCTTCTACCAGCTCATCCACCAGGGCACGCGCCTCATCCCTTGCGACTTCATCGGCTTCTATAAAACGCTCAACCCGCTCGGCCGCCATCACGACATGCTGATGGCGAACGTCTTCGCCCAGGCCGAAGCCCTCGCCTTCGGCAAAACCGCCGAGCAGGTCAAAGCCGAAGGTACCGCCGATTGGCTCGTTCCGCACCGTGTGTTTGAGGGCAACCGCCCTTCCAACATCATCCTCGCGGACATCCTCACTCCGCGTGTGCTCGGCCAGGTCGTTGCCCTCTACGAACATTCCGTCTTCACCCAGGCCGCCATCTGGAACATCGACGCCTTCGACCAGTGGGGCGTCGAACTCGGCAAAGTCCTCGCCACAAAGATTCTTGGCGAACTCGAAAACCAAACGAACCCGAACCTCGCACACGACTCTTCCACCAACGCCCTCATCCGCCGTTACCGCCAATCGAAGTAGATATGCTTCTCGCGGACGAAACCGCCTCTGGTCGTGACATTATTCCAGCCGAAGAACTGGTCTTGTTAGGGCACGGCTTCAGCCGTGCCCTAACAGACACAACAAGGAGGGC
>Ga0157372_10007637_pt1 | contig 11499 bp, 8 predicted proteins | sample C55metaG_FD_115307 | JGI IMG/M metagenome (GOLD analysis project Ga0157372, IMG submission 115307) | Corn rhizosphere microbial communities from Kellogg Biological Station, Michigan, USA - C5-5 metaG | ecosystem: Host-associated > Plants > Roots > Rhizosphere > Soil | place: USA: Michigan...
CTTCCGATAGCCACCTTGCGACGCGAGGAGATAGCGGACCGCAGCCCATTCACCTGCGCGATGATGTCATCGGAAATGGCCTGCCATGAGCGAACCGGCCGACTGGCGCGAATTCGTTCCTCCCGCCGCAACAACGCATCGGGATCCATGAGCAGGCTGCGAACTGTTTCGAACAGCGCCGGTTCGGAATTGGACTCGAAGAAAACTGCATGCTCGCCCCCGGATTCCAGCGGGCCCGAATGGCGCGGGATGACGGGCAACTTTCCGAACGACAGGCTTTCGGTGATCGGCAATCCCCATCCTTCATAGTGGCTGCAGTAAAGTGTGAAAAGCGTGTGCCGATAAAGCAGGCGGAGATCCCCATCCGCGATGTTCGTCAGGATTTTCAGTTTGCCGTCGAGATTCGCGGTCCGCTCGGCAAAGGCCAAAACCGGCTCGCAGTTCCATCCCAATTTACCGGCGAATACGAGGATGGGCACCTTGTTCGGCCCAAGCTCCAGCAGAAGCCGCCGCCAGGCAGCCGCTGCCAAGAGATGGTTCTTACGCGGTTCAACGGTGCCGACGAAAAGAACGTACGGCTCACCCTCGACGAGCGCCCTGATGTCGTCCGACGCATCCGCCACGCCCCCGTTCAGGGGCCGAAAATCCCCGTCGGGCCGCAACACACTGCAGCGTGGTGCCAGCTCCGGCACGAACGTAAGCAGGTCAGACCTGGTGGATTCGGAATTGGTGAAAACCTTGTCCGCGAACGAGAGCACGGTGCTCATCCATCGAATATAAGTCGGCCCCATGTTGCTGTCGCAATATTCCGGAAACGACAGCGGGACCGTGTCATGGACATATGCCACCCAATTCACATTGCTTTCGCGCTTCGCGGTATCGAGGGCGTGAACGAAGCCGGTGATACCCCAGGGCGAGCCGAGCGTGATCAGCACGCTGTTTGATGGGAACTTCAACGGTGGAGCATCGGCCAATGACCGCAGAAGCTCTGCGACCGCCGATCGCCATTCGGGATCGGTTTCTTCTGCCCGCGCGTGCGACAGGCGAAACAATCCGAGCACCTGTCCCGCGTCTGCCAGCTTCCATCCATTGCCAGCAGGATCGACCGCGCAGGCGCGAATTACGTCACTGCCCTTGCCTGGGAGCGCGGCTTCTACCACCGAGATGACGATGCGCTGAATCCCGGTGGGGCTGCGTGCGCGCTGAAAGTGATCGACGACATCCGAAATGTCATAGAAGAATCGGGCGGCAGACATGTCCGCTCCGGTAGAGGCTCCCGCAGTCACCTTCACGCCGAGAGCGGCAAGCTCGCGCCGCGCATCGCGAAGTTTTGGTTCGAGCTGCAAGGCGCGGCTGTAGGCAGCGCGCGCCGACGCCTTGCGCCCAGTGATTTTCAACAGATGTCCGAGTTGAAGATAAGTGTCCGCCACTTCCGGCGCGAGTTCCAGCGCCTGTTCGTAGGCAGACAAAGCGCCGCCAAAATCACGCGATTCCTTGAGCGCGTGACCGTATTGAACCCAGATTGGCGCCAGTTCCCAATCCAGATCGAGCACGGCCCTATAGGCTCGTGCCGCATCTGCCCAGTTTCGCAGCGCCCGGAGACCATCGGCGACAGCCAGACGCTCGGCGAGCTGAGGGGAGAAGCCTGTAGTGTTCTGGCCGCCGAGATCGACGGCTATCGCCGGCGCGGTAAGGAGCTCGCTTGAAGGTTCGCCTTCTCGAGCAGCTTCGGCAGAGATTCCATCCAAAACCGGCGGCATACAGCACCCGCTCCCGACTACTGAAGAGTACCTGGTGTGGTCTTGAGACCTGTCGCCACAGACCTGTATGGATTGGCAGCGGGAGAAATACCGTTCATTGCGAGCATCACTCCGAGCTCACGATTATCCGACGTGCTTGTGTGCCGAATAGGCGCGAACACTTCGTCCACCTCCAGTTCGACTGGAACCTCGCGGGCGGTAAAATCGTCGGGCACCGAAATGGCGGTTTCGACCCACTCACCGGAACCGACGACAGCCGGACTATCGCCCCAGGGGAGTGTCAGGTTCACCTTGGCGGACGGGATGGTCGACCCTGACGAGCGCGCCAGGCGGACGCGTATCCAGGCTTCCTCAACGGGTACGGTGAACCTCGCCGACTTTGCCGTCCAACGGAAGCGCCCCAAAGCGGGATCGCGTTCCTCTCCGAACAACCCTGCCTCATTGAACGGATCCGGATGGTACCCGTCCTGAACCGTCACCCATTCCTTGATGGCTTCGAAACCCGGAGTGCCCGGCGCGCGCCTGAGGGAGCGACCATCCATCGGCGATCCGGTGAGCATGAAACGGAATTCGTCAACCCCGATTTCCTCGCGCAACCGAAGCGCCTCCGCAATATGCGCGTCGGAATCGTTCCAGTGAAAAACAAGATATCGCCAATGTACAATCGGCCGATCTCGCCCGAGGCGCTTCTTCTCCTCGACAATCCCCCGCATTCCCTGCATCGCCGCGTCGAAGGATCCGGACTTGTGATAGCGCTCGTAGCTCGCCTGATCGACGCCGCCAATCGTAAAGCAGATCCGGTCAAGCAGCTTTTCCCCGACGATCCGCTCGGCCATGCCCGGGCGGGCGAGCATGATTCCGTTGGTGCTTGTACCCAGAAAGAGCTTGGGGTTGAGGCGTCTCGCATAGGCGAGCATGTCAAGCGCCTTGGGATGAACGAACGGCTCGCCGTAGTTGTAAAACCAGAGTTCGTCGATCTGCGGAGCGACCTCGTCCATGAGCTTGCAGAAGAGCGGCCACGGCATGAAATCTTCGCGCCGCAGGTGAATGCGCGGGTCGTTGGCAATGTTGCAGGTTTCGTTGTTGCAGCGGATATTGCATTTAATCGATGGCTCCAGGATCACCCGCTTGGGCATCGGGTTGCTGGGGACAAAGTCTGAACTCGGCACCCCGGCTGCACTCCTGTACATGGAACATTCCAGGCAGCGCCGCCCCGCCTGGAGATCGCTGCGCCGCTTATGAACCTCATTGCCGGCGAAAATTTCACGCAGGGTTTGCGACCGGACGCTGCCGTAGCTGCGTACGCGGAAGGGGTCGTCCAAGCCACACGTCACCGTCCCGTCACACAACACAGTAATGGCATGCCATATCCATTCGCAGTACAGCGATCCGCCGCCGGGCCGCGGCGGAGAGGGAGCGATCTGAACAACGCTCATCTCGGAACCGCCGGTCAGTGCAGCAGTGGCCGCTTGGCCAGCTGCCGAAGGTTTATCGGCCCGAAGCCGGTTGCGCAGCGGCACCTTTTTGGTCCCCAAAGTTTGCGCTTCAGAGTCGATCTGGGGATTGGCTGGATCCAGCAACTTTGCTCGCCGCAGTGCCTCGCCGGCCTGGAGAACTCGCCCACTTGCACGCAGCGACTGCGCATATCGAATCCATACATCGGCCGAACACCCCGGCGCGATCCGCAGAAGGGTGCCATACTGGGTTGCTGCGTTTTCCCAGTCTGAGCGCGCGAAGGCGGCATCGGCCACAGCCAATACCTCCGGCCTTTGAGGTGACGAATTATTCTGGGTGACGCCAGTTCCGGCGCCCGAATTGTCAGCGAGAGTCATGCCCACCCGTGCCTCCCCGACCCAGAGTAGCACAAGGTATCCGATCCGCCAGTCGTGGTCGAAATGTTGGTGCCCCTGGCCGGACTCGAACCAGCACGCCCGTGAAGGCAACAGATTTTGAGTCTGCCGCGTCTACCATTCCGCCACAGGGGCGACCGGGAAAAAAGGAATGGGACCCTGATCATAGCCGCGCGCCTGGGCCGGCTCAATCGACTCAGATTAAGCGGTAGCTCAGGAAATCAAAAATCTTGTGGCTTAAGGATGCACCGTGGCCCGCGCGCTTTCTGCCCGATGCCAGAGGAATTATAAGGGGCTACGAATACCCCCTAGGCCGACAAATTTCAAAGCTCACGCTTCCCTCTCCCAGTGAGCGGACATGCAGATTATTGGCAGCCCTCAAAGCGGAACGCATTGATTTTGGTCATCCAATTGAATGCGCCGGAATTCGGCAGATATTCGTTGGTATAATAGAATGTGCAGTCATCCACGGGGTCGATCGTCATATCGGTATAATCTCCCCACCGGTTAATCGTGTGATATCCCAAACCCGCCTGGACCGCGTTCTCGCCTTCCATAGTCCCCAAACTGTCGGTTGGCACGCGTCCAGTATAATGAATAGCAGGGTAGACCGCGCTTCCCGAAACGCTGTAGCCGAGTGCGATGTCCCCGTTCTTATCCATCCCGATACTGCCCATCCAGCGAGAGGAGGTGCCTTTCGGAGCATACGTTCCGGCCTGGTAGAGAACAGGCGACGCTCCCGGATTGCGTATTTCGTACCAGCGCTCGCCTACCCTACTTCCGACATCCACGGCATGAGTGGCCACAAGCGATTGGTGATCGCCAAAATTCCGATAAGCCAACCGGTACATCATGTGGTAGCTGAGCGAGTCGAGTTTTTGCGTGGTGCCCTTTTGCGGAATGCAATTCGCAGGGTCGCCGGAATTGCACCCAGGCGAAAATGCAGGTACTGCCAGGTTCACCGGCCCGGAAAGTCTGGAATTCTGTGGGTTGGTCCAGTTCACATGAAATTGCCAGAAGTTAAGGGAATTCGAAGATAAGGTCGCAAGATAATTCGTGGCGCCTCTGGGGGGTGGCATGGTACCGTCGAGATCCGAGGGAACTACACCGTAATATCCCAGCTGAAAGCATTGAGAGGTGGCGTCCCGCCCCTGCAGGATTGCCGCGCGATGCAGCGCGCACACATAGGTGCCGCTAAAGTTCAATGAGAGATAGTACCCGTCCGGCCAGACGCCCAGCTTTGGATAATCGGGAAAGCTTCCATAGGCAAAGGCATAACGGTAGTACGCTCCGGTTGCGTCAGATGAAACCGAAACCGCCAGGCAGATGTTGTTGTCCGCGCCGAAGCCCAATACGATCCAGCGTCGCGCCAATTTGTCGAATTGGGCGATCACGTCGCCGACGTCGTCTTGACAGGGGCCGCCGAAGCCGGTCCAAAACAGATGATCGGGGGCAGGACCGTAAAGGATGTTTCCCTTCTGCTTGTCGAAAACCGCGAAGCCTTCGTTCACAATCTGCATATACTGCGTCGTTCCGACCGTACCATTCACGTCCGGCGGCTCCCAGTAATAAGGCGTGTTGTTATGGCAGCAATCCAGGCCGTCGAACTTTGCCACGTCGATAATGGGAAGCGGATTCCTCACATCTGTTTGCAGCACAGGATCTGGCCCACGAAGAGGCGAATTCCCAATTCGAGGCCATTGTTCCTGCTCGTGAATGCGATGGCGTGGCGGCCCGGGGAGCGCGGGCGGGATGGGGATGTTCCGCAATGCCGGTGAAACGTCGTGGTGCAACGCGCGCGTCACAATCACTCGCGCGTTGGCAGCAAGCGCAGCACTCGGCAGCACCGAACAGACGAGAGCGACGTAGAAAAATTTGCAGATCATGGGCCCCCCCATCACAAGGACACTACTCGGGACCACAGCTCAAAGCAACTACACCCGACCATGCCGTCTACCGACCGCTCGTTCCGCCGCTCACCAGGCCTGCGGGCCGCTCACCGCGAGTGCGCTACGAGGTCGTTGTCTTCCTGCAGGCGGCGCTCGAATTTCAGGAAGTCGTAATAGCCGCAGTGAGGCACTTCGGGATAGCCGCGGCAGGCCAGCGGTCGGGCCTCATAGATCGTGCAGTTGCGCTTTTCCGTATCGAAGAACTGGCAGATGCGGCCGAAGTGCACATCGGCCTTGCGCCGCATGGTCATGTCATCGTTTTCACGCGGCACGGTGTATTTTTTTTTGGCCGCGCGTTCGCTGATGCCAAAATAGCGGGCGAGGCGGGCGAGATCGCGCTTGTTCAGCGGGATGATGGGATAGGAGCAGCAATAGCCCGGACACTTGGCGCAATTGTAGGTCTTGCGCACCGTTGGATTAGCACCCACCACACACGCCTTTGCGGATTCGGCCGTTGTTATAGAGAATGTGATTGCAGGCGGAAAGCGCAATGGACATTCGCAGGCTGCTGATTGTTGTGGGAATCGCGCTGGTAGCGGCCGGCGTGCTGTGGCCATGGCTGACGCGGCCGGGGCTTGGGCGGTTGCCAGGGGACATCGCCGTCCAGAGGCAGAATTTCTCATTCTATTCCCTGTGGTCAGCTGCCTGGCGATTAGCGCGGGGCTCACCCTTCTCTTTTGGCTGTTCCGCAAGTAAGAGCGGGACGCGTTTTCCGCTGTTCGATTCCCATGACCCTTCGCCCCGTCCGCCAAGCCTTGCTCTCCGTTTTCGATAAGACAGGGCTGATCGAATTCGCTCGCGCTTTGGCGGCTCGGGATGTGACGCTGATTTCCACCGGCGGCACGGCGAAGGCGTTGCGGGATGCCGAACTTGCAGTCACGGACGTGTCCGAGATCACCCACTTTCCCGAGATGCTGGATGGCCGGGTGAAGACGCTCCACCCAATGATCCATGGCGGCCTTTTGGGGATGCGTGACAATGCCCAGCATGCCGAAGCCATGCGAACACACGGCATCGAGGGTATCGATCTGCTGGTTTCCAACCTCTATCCCTTCGAAGCCACGGTGGCGCGCGATGCCGGATTCGACGAGACGATCGAGAATATCGATATCGGCGGTCCGGCGATGATCCGCGCCGCGGCGAAGAACCACGATTATGTGGGCGTCGTCGTCGATCCTGATGATTACGCAGCAGTGCTCAGCGAGCTGGAGCAGCATAACGGGGCAACCTCGCTCGCTTTGCGGCGCAGGCTGGCGCAGCAGGCCTATGCGCGAACGGCCGCCTACGATACGGCGGTCTCTAACTGGTTCGTGGGCGAATTGACGAAGGAAGGTGAAATCGCGCCGCCGCGCTACCGCAGCATTGGAGGCAAGCTGAGACAGGCGCTCCGCTATGGCGAAAATCCGCACCAGCGGGCGGCCTTCTACACGACGGGCGACAAACGCTACGGCGTCGCCACCGCCCAGCAGGTGCAGGGCAAGGAGCTTTCCTACAACAACATCAACGATACCGATGCGGCCTACGAGCTGGTGGCGGAGCTCGATCCGGCAACGGCCGCCTGCGCCATCATCAAGCACGCCAACCCCTGCGGCGTGGCGCTCGGCAGCTCGCTCCCCGATGCCTATCGAAAGGCGCTCGCCTGCGACCCTGTTTCCGCCTATGGCGGCATTCTCGCCTTCAACCGCGCACTCGATGGCGAAGCGGCCGAAGAAATCGCCAGGCTGTTCACCGAGGTCATCATCGCCCCCGATGCCGATGAAGATGCGCGGCGCATTCTATCCGGCAGGCGCAATCTGCGGCTTCTGCTGGCGGGCGGCCTGCCGGATTCTGCTGCGCCAGGCGTTACTTTTAAATCGGTATCAGGCGGCTTCCTGGTGCAGACGCGCGACAACGGCCGCATCGGACGATCCGAGTTGAAGATCGTGACGAAGCGCCAGCCCACAAACTCGGAAATTGCCGACATGCTGTTCGCTTTCACCGTCTGCAAGCATGTAAAGTCGAACACCATCCTTTATGCGAAGGATGGACAAACCGCCGGCATCGGCGCAGGCCAGATGAGCCGGGTGGATTCCGCCCGCATCGCCGCAATCAAGGCAAAAGAAGCGGCGAAGGCCGCAGGCTGGCCGCAGCCCCTAACGGTCGGATCGGCGGCCGCTTCGGATGCTTTTTTCCCGTTCCCCGATGGCTTGTTGGCCGTTGCCGAAGCGGGCGCCACGTCGGTTATCCAACCGGGCGGCTCCATCCGCGACGACAAGGTGATCGAAGCCGCCGACGAAGCTGGCCTCGCCATGGCCTTCACCGGCATGCGCCACTTCCGCCACTAAAGCGCGGTTGCGCGCTCTTCCTTCACGAACACCATCAACGCCAGTCCGATGGCGAGGAACAGGGTTTCGCCCAGCAGACCGATCCGCTGGCTCTGCGATGCCAGGGTCAGCCAGCCGACGAAACCGGTGGCAAGGAAACTGGTGGACTGGCCTGACAGCGCATAGAGCCCAAAAAATTCCGCCATCCGGTCGCCAGGCGCGATGCGCGCCAGCATGGTGCGGCTATTGGCATAGCCTGCCGTGATCAGCACCGCGATGCAGTTTACGATCATCAGAAAGATGATCTCGGGCCATGTGTTGAAAAATGGCGCCGCCCACAGTTTCGGGGCGCTCACGTCGTAGGGGATGAACCAGAAAATGCGGTCCGGTCCCATGGTCAGCGAAATCAGCCCGAACAAAGTGGTCCCCCCAATGGAGATGAAGATCGCGCGCTTGGAACCGAACCTGTTGTCCAGCCAGCCGCCGACAAATCCGCCGAGCACGGCGAAGACGCTCAGCTCAATGCCGTAAGCGGTGAGCTGCAGCAGGTGCCAATGGAATGTCCCGGCTGCATAGATGCCGCCGAAGGTGAGCACTGCCGTCATCCCATCGTTGAAAAACAGGCGCGCCAGCAGGTACCAGCCGACATTGCGATAGTGCTTCAGGCTGCGCGTGGTGCGGATCACGCTGCGCACTCCGGCGCGCATCGCCGCGAAGAGCGACAGGTTGGAAGCCCGGCGATCCGGCGTGAACAGAAAGAGCGGCAGGCTGAAGATGAGGAGCCAAACCGCACCGACCGGTCCGGAAAGCCTGTCAGGCTCGAACGCCGCCTGGCTGATACCGAACAGGGGATGCGCCGGTATGAAGCTCCACGGGACATGACCCGGGAGCGCAAAGGCGATCAGCATGAAGAGCATCAACAGCACACCCGCGGCATTGCCGAGCGCGAGCCCCAACCCCGACAGTCCCGCAACGCCCTTGACCGGCGTGATCGACGGCAAGAGGGAATTGTGAAACACGGCGGAGAATTCGAAGGCGACATTCGCCACAGCAATGGCTGCGCCCACGAAGAAAAGCGCCCATCCCGTCGAATGCGGGAGCGCGAACCACATCGCAAACATCGCCGCCGCCAGGATGACGGTGTAAAGCGCGATCCACGGCTTGCGCCGCCCGCCGCAATCGGCGATGGCGCCCAAAAACGGCGCGAGCACGGCGATGATGATCCCGCTATAGGCTTGAATGGCGCCCGCAAGCCCCTGTCCTTTGACGCTGTCGCCGACCACCTCGTCGGCGAAATACGGCGAAAACAGGTAGATCGTGATGAGCAGCACATACGGGTTGCGGGCCCACTCGTACATTGCCCACGATACCTGCCCCACCGGGCTCGCGATGCGGTCGCCGGTCGCGGAAACACCGGGCGGCGAGCGGCGCAACCGCGCCCAACCTTGAGCCTCCATGGCTGCCATAGAGGCCGGTGCGCTGGCGATCTCTTCAGCGACCGCAGCGGAGGGTGGAACGATTTCGGGCGTCGCGGACATTCGCTCTCTCCGGCGCAGCAGCCGTCACGAGCGGCCTTGAATTTGAGCCTAGCAGCGCATCTGCTAAGAGCAAATTGGGGTGAAAACACCCCTCTCCGGAGCGTGAGATGCCGGCCGCAAAGCCGCTCGTGATCGTGACCCGCAAGCTGCCCGACGCGATCGAGACGCGTATGCGGGAACTGTTCGACGCCCGCTTCAACGACGATGACACGCCGATGGATGAAGCCGCACTCGCAATGGCGGTGGGCGAAGCGGACGTGCTCGTTCCGACCATCGGCGATCGCATTGACGCGGCGCTGATCGCCGTGGCGGGGAGCCGGCTGAAGCTCATCGCCAATTTCGGCAACGGCGTCGATAACATCGATGTCAAGGCGGCCACCGCGCGCGGCATCACGGTCACCAACACGCCTGGCGTCCTGACCGAAGATACTGCCGACATGACGATGGCGCTTATTCTCGGGCTGCCGCGGCGGCTGGTCGAGGGCGTGAAAATACTCGAGCAGGATCGGTTTCGCGGCTGGTCCCCGATGTGGATGCTGGGCCACCGGCTCTGGGGCAAGCGGCTTGGCATTGTCGGCATGGGACGGATCGGCCAGGCGGTGGCGCGCCGCGCCCGCGCGTTTGGACTTCAGATCCACTACCACAACCGCAAGCCTGTCGCTGCCGAGATCGCCGGCGAACTGGACGCGAGCTACTGGGACAGCCTCGACCAGATGCTGGCGCGGATGGACATCGTGTCCATCAATTGTCCCCATACGCCGGCCACCTACCGGCTGATTTCCGCGAGGCGGCTCCGGATGATGAAGCCCAGCGCTTACATCGTGAACACGGCCCGAGGGGAAATCATCGACGAAGAGGCATTGGTCCAGTTGCTCGAAACCGGCGGACTGGCCGGGGCCGGCCTCGATGTGTTTGAACACGAGCCGCGCATCGATCCGCGCCTGTTGCGGCTGAAGAACGTTGTCCTCCTTCCGCATATGGGCTCGGCGACCCTGGAGGGCCGCTTGGACATGGGCGAAAAGGTCATCGTCAACATCAAGTCCTTTGTGGACGGGCATCGTCCGCCGGGGCGTATCGTGCCGACAATGGTCTAAAAGCCGTCAAAAACCCGTTGCAGTTTTGCCTCATTTGATAGTTTATGAAGTCCGGGCGGAACCGCGTCCCTGCGGGCGCGTTCTGAACCGCGGCGCCCAAATGGGGCTTCGCCGGCCCTCTTTGGCTGGCGTGGCGGAGAGCCCGTAACGCAACCAATGAGGAGAGAGCAGATGATGTCGAAGAAAATTGGATTGCTTGGTGCGGCATTCCTCGCCGCGGCAGCCTTCGCGGCGCCCGCCCAAGCATCCGGAGTAAAGGTCGGTACGCTGAACTGTCAGGTGGCGAGTGGATGGGGCTTTATTTTCGGCTCCTCCAAGGATTTGCGCTGCACCTTTAATCCGGGCCGCGGCATGGGAGAGCATTACATCGGCTCGATCTCCAAATTCGGCGTGGATATCGGCTACACCGACAGCGCCGTAATTGTGTGGGCGGTGTTTGCGCCAAGTGCAGGTCCGAAGCGCGGCGCACTGGCGGGCGATTACATTGGCGCGACGGCGAGCGCCACGGCTGGCGTCGGCGTAGGGGCGAACGCGCTGATCGGCGGGTTTGGCCGTTCCATTACACTGCAACCCATCTCCATCGAGGGGAATACGGGACTCAATGTGGCAGGCGGTATTGGCGCCATGAGCCTGAGGGCCGTTCCATAGTTTTGAGCCGAATAACCTAAGGCTGTTGGACACCCTGCAGCTGAAAGAGAGCCCGCCGTTCCCCTCCCGGCGGGCTTTCGCTTTTGTGCGCGAACGGCTGCCGATTGTTTGTGCCGGGAAAATGTGTGTTGTAACGGACACCAGAATACACCGGGGGCCTTTCCATGAGATTGATTAACCTGCTTGCGGGGGCTCTGTGGGCTTCCGCCTTCGCCGCGCTTGCCGCAACCGCCTCTGACCCGCTGGCGCCGATCGGTGGGCCACAGCAGCCCCCGCCACCAACGGTGCAGCCCGTCACGGAGAATCTGTTCGGGCGGCAGGTGACGGACAACTACCGCTACATGGAAAAAATGGGCC
>Ga0157372_10007640_pt1 | contig 11499 bp, 12 predicted proteins | sample C55metaG_FD_115307 | JGI IMG/M metagenome (GOLD analysis project Ga0157372, IMG submission 115307) | Corn rhizosphere microbial communities from Kellogg Biological Station, Michigan, USA - C5-5 metaG | ecosystem: Host-associated > Plants > Roots > Rhizosphere > Soil | place: USA: Michigan...
ATTTACATGATTTATTAAAAGAGGGATTTTTATAAAAACACAATGAAGGACTTTTATGCCGTAATTATGGCTGGTGGTATTGGAAGCCGTTTTTGGCCAATTAGCCGCACTGCACATCCAAAACAGTTTATTGATATTTTAGGTACAGGTAAAACCCTGATCCAGAATACTTACGATCGTTTTTTAAAGATTGTTCCTAAAGAGAACATTTACATTGTAACTAACGATATTTATAAAGAGCTGGTAAAAGAGCAGTTACCGGACATACATGAGTCTCAAATTTTAGGTGAACCAGTAATGAGAAATACAGCACCCTGTATTGCTTACGCCTGCCATAAAATAAGCCTTCTGAATCCTGAAGCTTCTATAGTTGTAGCTCCTTCTGATCATCTTATTTTAAACACTGATGAATTTGTAAGAAACATTAACGATTCGCTAAAGACTGCGAAAGAACATCAATGTTTGATAACTTTAGGTATCAAGCCGTCTCGTCCTGATACAGGATATGGATATATTCAGTTCAACTCCCATACAATTGCCGAACATTTTCATAAAGTAAAAACATTCACTGAAAAGCCTAACCTGGAATTGGCAAAAACCTTTATTCAAAGCGGCGATTTTCTTTGGAATGCAGGAATATTTGTATGGTCTGCAGCAGCCATTTTGAAAGCTTTTGAGCAACATCTTCCCGAGATGAATGATATATTCAAAGAAGGTGAAACTGTATTTAACACTACTGCAGAGCAATCATTTATACAAAATGCTTACTACCAGTGTACCAATATCTCTATCGACTATGGTATTATGGAAAAAGCGGATAATGTGTATGTTTTGCCAACTGATTTTGGCTGGTCGGACCTGGGAACCTGGGCTTCTGTATATGAACTTGCAGAAAAAGATTACGTTGGTAATGCTGTAATTCCTGCTGATAAAGTAATTATGTACGATTCTTCCAACTGCATGGTAAATGTTCCGGGAGAAAAATTAGTTATCCTTCAGGGATTAGAAGATTATATAGTTGTAGAAGCTAATAATACATTAATGATTTGCCAAAAAGCACAAGAGCAATCGGTTAAACAAATCGTTGCTGATGTTAAAGCAAGGTTTGGTACAGAATATATTTAGAATTGAGGATCAGAGGTATGAAGTCTGAAATGAACGATTAATCATCTATTCAGACTTCAGACCTCATTCCTATAAAGACGGTATAAACTCCTCCTGTCCGGAAGGATTAGAATCGTACCAATTTCCCTGCACTTTTAATACTTTCTCAATAAGATCTCTAACGCAGCCCTCTCCTCCTCGTTTAGGAGAAATGTATGAACTCAGTGCTTTAACTTCTTCAACAGCGTCTGATGGGCAAGCAGGCAAACCTACAACTTTCATAACCGGAATATCAGGAATATCGTCACCAATGTACACAACCTGATCTGCTTCCAGATGATGCTTTTTCAGGAAATCATAAAATACATCAAGCTTTTTATCAACTTTCAAATACACATCTGTAATTCCCAAACCATTAAAACGGGATACCACTGTTTGAGATTTTCCCCCGGAAATAATACAAAAAAAATAACCCTTTTTAACTGCTAACTGAAGAGCATATCCATCCTTTACATTAAAGCGCCTCAGCTGTTCACCTGTTTCTGTAATCAAGATCGTAGAATCTGTAAGGACACCATCGATATCCAACACAAAAGCTTTTATATCTTTAAGTTTGGGAAGGAAGGACATAAATAGAGGTTTTAAGAAATGAATTACTGAGGATTATAAAATAAAAAGAAGAGAATTAAAAAATCTCTTCTTTCAATAACAGCACTGGATCAAAAATTATTGATTGTCACGCCATTCGTAAACCCAGGTAGACTGGATCTGCTCAAGGTGGCCTTCATTGCACTCTTCCCGCTTACCAACAAAATTTGGAAGTGATAAAACCCATTCCATTAAATCAGTAAAGCGTATGCGATATATTTTTGACTCATCAAAGTCATCGCCAAACTTTTCATATAAGCCCATTGCGATGTCTTCATAATCGCTCCAGGTAAAAGGTAATTCGAATTTATCCTGACTCATAAATATTAATGTCCTAAAAATTGAGTTTGATCTGGTAGGGTTACTTCAATATCGCCATCTATAACTACACATTGGCAACCCAATCTTGAATTGATACGAGGGTTAACCGCACGATCAATAAAGTCTTCTTCTTTATCAGAAATTTCCTGAAGATTATCCATTCCCTGGTTTACGTAAATATGGCATGTACTGCAACCGCAAACTCCACCACAATTGTGCTGAAGCTCTATTCCGTTATCCATGCACACATCTAACACAGATTCACCTTCTGCAATAGGAAGTACTACGCTTTCGTGTCCAGCCTCCTCAAAATTTATTTTTATGTTAAAAACGTTCATTGCTGCGCAAAATTAAAAAAATTGTGTCCGCATTATGCCTTTTGATAGAAATTGATAATGCTTTGACTGATCATTTTATATAAATCTTCCAACTCTGGCTTATCTTCTAAAAACTTAATGTGCTTATTAAGAGTAATTTGATCATTTCTAACTGCAGGACCTGTTTGCACTTCCTCCGGTAAAAAAGTTTGAACTTTAGAAGCCGTTTCAGCTATTAAGGGTCTGATCAGATCAAAATCCAGATGATTTTCTTTCAATATCTGATGTGCAACAGAGTAAAAATGGTTTGTAAAATTACACGCAAAAACAGCTGCAATATGTAAAGCTCTTCTTTTTTCAGAATCGAAAAGAACTACTTTATCTACAAGTGTTTTCGCAAGAGTTGAAAGTGATTCTACTGTTTCTTGACTATCACCCTCTATAGCAATCGGTATAACCTCGAAATCGATGTCTCTTTGTTTTGAAAAAGTTTGCAAAGGATAAAGAACTCCTCTCTTTGCTGATGCCTTCTCTAATACATCTATTCCTGTAGTGCCAGAGGTATGAACCAATAATTTATCTTTAAACGGAAACTTTGAAGCTACAAAAGGGATTGCATCATCTGAAACAGAAATAATGTAAATATCGCCATCCTTATCAAGATCCTCAAAAGAATTAATCCCAAGGCTGTTTAACTCTGAGGCTAAAAGATCTGCATTTATTTTAGAACGACTCCAAACCTGCAAAATGGAATGCCCGGAAGTCTTTAATGCCCTTCCAAGATGGGTTGCCACGTTACCACTTCCAAGAATAACAACTTTCATTTACCCGGATATGAGAAGTTAAATTTGAGTTACGGCTTTTTTTATCAAGAACAAGTCTTCTAAGCAGTCTTAACCTCTTTGTTCCTTCTGAAAATTGAAAGCAGGAATCCTATCACCATTATTATAGTACCTCCCCAATATAAATTGATATAAGGAAAACGAATAGCTTTCATTACAATCCACTTCTTCTCAGTTGGTTTCTTTTGTAAAACTGTAAGTTCAAGTTTTCCCTGCTGCGGGTCAATTTTAGAAAACCTTAACTTTAATCCTTCTTCGTCAATAGCTTTTCCAAAATCAAAAACGTTTCCGCCTTTTATCAGGTACAGAGGCTCTGCTTTAAAAACTTTCCCTGAATTATTATGAACTTCAAGGTCCATTCCAATAGCAAGATCTCCGGGGGCCAGATCAATCTTTTCAATCTTAGCATTTCTGTTTACTCCTTTAACAATTATAAAACCGTTACGGTATTTTACAGTGTCGCCAGGTGAAACCATACTGGCTACAGGAGTGTCATAAGTATCATCCTCATGGGGTTTTTCTTCAATTTCGTGTTGATGGCCTTCGTTCTTCTCCTGAAGAGGGACACTGCTAACGTGAGTGTAAATATCATGCAGCAAATAGTGCCGAGTATCCGGTGACGCTACAATAGAACGCATTTTTGCATTTTGTTGCGCATTAGGATAAAGTGTAAATTGTTCTTTTACTTTTCCATCTTCAAGTACTTTGTAATTAACGCGATAAAAGGTATTAGGCCCTACAACAGAATCACCTAAATAAGTAACGGAATATTTATCCATTTTTACGGGTTCATTCTCATAGAGCATGATGTTTTCCTTCGGATTGTTTTCTTTTGCAAATTCCTCACCGTAACCTATCCCGGTGTTATTGATAGAAACCACATTATTGGTAGCTGCAGCAACCAGGGCGCCAATTACAAGTAACGCAAAACCCATGTGCGCAATAGAAGATCCGGCAAGCTTCCACTTACCTTTTACTGCTTCAATTAAAATTTTACCGTTACAGATTAAAGAGAATATACCGGCAAAGGTTAATACAATAAACATTAAGTTACTGTAAACCTTGGTTATATACACAAATGCAGCTGTAACAAGAACAGCTATTATTGTTGAAGTAACTATTGAAGTATAGAACTTCTTTGAGTCGGTATTTCTGTATTTTAAGAACTGAGCAAACCCAGAAATTAGAGTAACGACAACGGCAAAAGGAACCTGCCACTTATTATAATGTGCTATTACATCGGTGGGTGGAGCAATTTTAGTTCCGAACGCTGCATTAAAAACAGGTACAGATGTAAAAGATATAATTTGAAGGCATGAAAGTGCCAGAACTAAAGCACCAATAAATAGCCAGAATTCTCTTGAATATGTTTCTTCATCCTTTTGAGAGATAGGCATTTCTTTCCATCTTACTACCAGTAATACTACCGATAATAATGCAAATACTACAATGTATATGATGAGATGGCCGAACATCCCTAAGTCGGTAAATGAATGAACTGAAGTTTCCCCTAAAATACCGCTCCGTGTTAGAAACGAAGCATATAATACAAGTACAAAACTTATCAGAGTTAAGAATGTGGCAGTAAAATAAGAGTGACCAGAATGTTTGTAAGCAAGGATAACGTGAACAGCTGCAATCAGAGTAATCCATGGAATGATTGATGCATTTTCTACCGGGTCCCAAGCCCAGAAACCACCAAAATTCAATGCTTCATAAGCCCAGAAAGATCCCATAATGATCCCTGTCCCAAGAACCATTACTGCAAATAATGCCCATGGCAATCCAACTGAAGTCCACTCTTTAAAGCGTTTTTCCCATAATCCAGCAATTGCATAAGCAAAAGGAACAATCATTGATGCAAAACCAAGGAACAATGTTGGCGGGTGAATTACCATCCAGTAGTTTTGAAGAAGAGGATTTAATCCATTTCCGTCCGGAACAAGGGATAAATAATCAGGTCTGGAAAATATTGGAGCCTGAACAGCTTCACGTAATAGAATAAAAGGAGAACTACCGATACGAGTGCCTACAATTTCAACTCCTAAAAGCATTGAAGACAGGAATACCTGTGATAACATGACTATAGTTAAAACAGAGTTTTCCCAGGTTTTTGCTCTCCACACTAAAATGTTTGCCAATAATGACTGCCAGAACATCCATAACCAGAAGCTTCCTTCCTGCCCCTCCCAGAAACTAGAAATAATATAATGGGTTGGCAAAGCTCTTGATGAATGAGCCCAGGCGTAGTGATATTCAAAAAGATGATTGTAAATAATATAAAAGAGACAAACGCCCACCCCTACTACGGAAAGACCGTTAAGCCAGGTGGCTAGCCGACCAATATTTCTCCAGGAGTTATCGGGTAAATCTTTTACTGTCGCGAAGTAATATGAAATAGCGGACAATAATGCCGAACCAAAAGACAATATGATAAAGAACTGGCCTAAACTACCAGGCAGAAGGTGTTCACCTTCAAATTTTATATCCATTAAAACTGCTTATATTTTTACTGGAGCTGATTCCGCTCCCTGAACTTCAACCTCGTTTTTATTGTACTTAGAAGGACACTTCATTAAGATTTTAGAGGCATGAAACTCTTCGCCCACCATCTTACCTGTTAAAACAATCTGTTCTGATCGTTCAAAGTCCTGAGGTTTTGTACCATTAAACACTACTTTACATTCTTTACCCTTGTTGTCGTGCATGTAAAACGCAAAATAATTGGCATCTTGTTTGGGGTTATAAATCAACTCTTTACCCTTATCCAATTTACCTACAACATGAAGTTCTTCTTCTGTTTTCTGAGCATCAGAAAAAGTGCCGTAAGTGCTGGAATCAGCATAGGTACTGATAATTACGCCAATAGCAATCGCAATAATAATAATCCCTATGATTGAACTCTTTTTCATTAAAAAATTTTGTGTGTATTACAGACCAAACGAATCAGGTGCTGCAAAATTACAAATACATAACGATTTAGAGAATGAAAGGTTAAGAGATTAATCAGAATTAGGTCAAGAAGTGTTTTTTGAAAGACGCTAAACAATAAAGATATTTTTAAATTAGTTTGTTGCTTAGGCAATTACTATTGTTCTTTTTACAGAATTCTCGACAGTTTCAGTTTGAATTGTTTTATCTTCTATTAAATTCTGAACCTCATGAATCCATTTTAAAAAGGGATATTCAATCCTTGATATTTTTTCCATGATCACAAAGTCTGATTCTGATCGGAAAATAATACTAATTCCATCTCCTTCCCTGGTATCAAAAAAATACATAAGATAGTTATCTGATTCGAAATGATGAGTAAAGCCGATTTGTTTGAAATTTGACACGGTAACAGCCAAAGGTTCCAGAAAGGCAGAATGATCTAAGCCAATCTGAGACTCTATTCGTTGTAACAATCCGTCAAAAGAAGCATAATTACCTATTCTAAAACGCGAAACTGCGATCATATACTATTATTTTTAATTAAAATTCTCCGTATTTATACTGATGCTGCGATTGATAATGAGAATTATAACAAAAGCAAGCATAACCCATCTTAGCTTTTTATAACGCTGTAGTAAGTTAGATATTACACAAGAGCACATCTAACCAAAACTCCATTAAGTATAAAAATGATTATTTTGAAGATAGGCTATAATAGCCTGCAGTATTATATTTGCCAAAATTTAAAATATGATAAACGTTAACGAATATTTTGACGGTGCAGTAAAGTCACTTGGATATCAATCGACTGAAGGAAAGTCTACAATTGGTGTTATTGAAGCTGGTGAATATGAATTTGGCACTTCGCAACATGAAACAATGGTTGTTATTGAGGGAAAATTAACTGCTTTGCTACCAGGTGCTGCCGACTGGGCTGTTTATACAAATGGTCAATCTTTTGAAGTACCTGCAAATGCTTCTTTTAAGGTAAAAGCAGAGGGCCAAACCTCTTATTTATGTAAATACAAATAAATTTTAAGGCCGGTCTTTTACCGGCTTTACTTCTTAAAGCTTAATTGTTTTTAAGAGGGCAGTAAGAACGTGGAATATCTACTTGTCTGGTGACTAAGAAGCTGAAAAAATGGGTTATAGAATTAGATCAACTAATTTTAAATATCAATCAAAAGCTAAATGAGCCTGAACAAATTGAAGTTTAAATTCAAGTATCTAAACCGGTTTGATAAGAGTTGATTTATAAAAGCTTACAAACTCATTTTCAAAATTTTTATAACCGCCGTAACCATAATCAATAGCTTTTTCAAAAGACTGCCCCTCCTGTATGAAAAGCAACATTTGTTTTAATGCTGATGGGTTCTTCTTTATAAGGAAGTAAATTACGCTGTAGGCAACTGAATAAAGAGTTTGAAATTGCTCCTTCTCACCCCACCGGCCCGGACCTGCAAATGCATAAGCCGAAAGTTTAAACGAACCACTGTTTACAATTTCTTTTACCATTTTTACCCTTGCTGGCTGTGCTGAAAAAACAATTTCACCATTGTCACCCAAATCCAGAGTTTCAAAAAACTCAGCAATTCCTTCTGTTAAAAACCTGCTGTTATTCGGTATATTATGTTGTAGGAAGCAATGGCTTGCTTCATGAATTATAGTAGCAAGGTAATCGCTATTTTTAACCACATAGCATTCATCGCTTATGGAAGTGTAAAAGCCGTTAGTTCTGTGCAGACCTGGTGCCGCCTTTCCCTTTACTGATTCATAATCAGCTCTGTTACCATATAAATTTACCTTAATAGTTAAGGTGTCGTTTACAGCAGAATTAAATAGATTGTTGTAAAACTTCGCTTCGTATTTTAATATCTTTTGAACTTTAGATAAATCTTTTGATGAAACTTTACAGTTATGGTTAATCAGAACCAGGTTTTGAGCAGAAATAGTATTTGCAAAAGACAACAGAGTAATTATAAAAGGGATTAATTTCATGGATTGAGTTAAGGTCTTCAACAGCTAAAGTAAAAATTTTTTGAAATTATTTTCTAAAGCATACATTAACGCATGCTATCCGCCCATAATAATTTTGTTTTTTACGTGATGCCTGATCAGATGGAATTGCGCATGATGGATATATTAAATACAATGCGCACTACTTAAGTTTAGAGAAGATGTGGAGGAATTAAAAATTTCTCAAATTGCAGAGATATAACAGTCTGCCAAGACCTTGGAGGCATGAAAAACTTTCAAGGTCTCACATCATAGAAACCTTACTCTCAACTACCGGATTTATCTCTCGTTTACTATAGAATTCAATTTTCCTTAATATCCAGATTGAAAGCATTAGCCATATTATTCCGGCAGAATATCCAGCCAAAACGTCGCTTGCATAATGTACCCTTAGATAAACTCTGCTAAAACCAATCATTAAAATTATAAGCAGTAAAACACTTATCAGAGCTGTTTTTAATGCTCTGTTTTTTACATTTCTGTAGATGTAATAAATTATTAGTCCAAAAAAGGTAACACTGCTCATTGCATGTCCGCTTGGAAAACTTAATCCCCGTGCTGGCTCAAGTAAAGGCAATAACGGTCGTGATCGGTTAAACCAGATCTTCATCAACGACATAATAATCACACTGCTTAACGCAATACTGGCTATTTTAATAGAATACCATTTGTGCTTACGAATAAATAGAAAATAAAGTGTGAGTAGTACATTGGCAGTAACCAGTGCCTGATAATTTCCCAGAACAGAGAAAAATAACATGATCTGCGTTGTTCCTTCGCTTACGTAATTATGCAAAAAACTGAATGCTGCAGCATCAAAATCATGCTTCTCGTTTAAGAAAACATATCGGGCAATTGCTAAAAAAGCAACAATAGAACCAATAAAGAGCAAGGCTACCAGTATTGCCTGCGCTGTAAAAAGCATTACACCAGCTAATATTTTCCTGTAAATTGATTTAATATGTACTACTACCATACTATTCGAAATAACGCCACTGTAAATGAGTACATAAGCCCTCTAATTCTGGAAAAATGCTAAATGCGTTAATACCTAAAGTATTAAGGTCACTCCGTATCTCTTTGAAGTTTTCAATAGGAATCTTCAATTTCAATAGCTTCTTTGAAAAGTTGTCTGTTTTATCCAACTCCCGTTTTTCTTCAATTTCTTCTGATGATTGAATGGAAAACACGCCAGATTGATTATTAATCCTTTGCTTGATTATTCTTGGACGAAATATTTTAGTTTCTTTTATTAAAAAAGGATGAGAGCCTTCCAGTTGAAAATCGTAGTCAGTAGTTTCGGCCATTAAAACCCAGACTATTGCACATTCTGACTTTTTTAAAAATGAAGACCATTCATCTGCAGCAAACCATAAGGCAGTTAAAGCATTATGAGACCAATCCAGCAATCTGGTAGGAAGTCCAAAATGCTGTCCAAGTGTTAAATAATCCCAATCATCGTAGGGTCGGTGAGCCTCTATAAGAAGTGGATTAGTTCGTTTAAATTCTTCCAGCAATAATCTTTCTGTAGTAAGCAGGTCACCATAAGGCTTTAAGCGGGCAATTTTGGGAATTAGAGGCAGATCGCCACTCTGCCCGCGAAAAACAAAATCTTCAGAGTTTCCGCGGGCTTTAGCATTGGTTTTGTATTCCTTAATTATTTCCAGGTATTCGTTCACCGTGTTTATTTCTTCTTCACCTATCATAATTAAAAAAGAAAAGGTTTGGAAAAGATGTTTCGATATAAATACCTTTTTTATTCCTTTAAAGCTTACTAAAATACATTGTGGCCAGTTTCTGATCATATCCATAAATATCATCATAGAAACTTACTCTACCTTTATCATCAGCTGCAGCAGTAAAATAGACCAGGTATACCGGGAGCTTTTGCTTTAATGGAACAAACTTTTCTTTTCTGGTGCTTATTTGTTGCATTATTCTTGAACGGTCATAACCGGAGTTCCTGAGCAAATAAGTAGCCAGATCAAGAGGTTTTTCAACCCTAACACAGCCGTGACTAAACCCTCGTTTTGCCTGGCTAAAAAGTTCATCATGAGGAGTATCATGAAGATAAACATTGTTTTCATTCGGAAAAATGAACTTCACATCTCCCAAATCGTTCTTAGGACCAGGGCGTTTACGAACAACATATTTAAAGCCATTTTCACCCGCCATAGACCAGTCTACTGCTGATGGACTAACAGGTGTCCCTTTTCCCGTAACAACCTCCATGTCCATTCTATCCAGCCATCCAGGATCGGCCATAGCTTTAGGTGCAATTTCATCTCTGAGAATATTTGGAGGTATATTCCAGTATGGAGAAAGTACAACATATTCCATTTTATCACTAAAAATTGGAGTTTCATGCATTACTTTGCCAACAATCACTTTCATATCCATCACTTGTTGTGATTTTTCAATCACTCTTAATTTATACTCAGGAATGTTAACGATGATGTAATCGGTTTCGAAACTCTTAGGAATCCAGCGCCATCTCTCCATATTGATAATAATCTGACGTATTTGATTTTGTATCGGAACGTTCAATTTAGCAATTGTCGAAGGCCCTATTCCACCATCAGGCTTTAACCCATTTGCTTCCTGAAACTTCTTTAATGCGGCACTAAGAGTAGCATCGAAAACAGTATTATTAGCGTGTGCTGTATCAGCGGGTTCAAGATAATCGGCCAGGCGTTGTCTAAGCAATGGAACAGCAGGAGAACTTTCGCCGGGTTTAATTTTAGTTGAAGCAGGTATTGTTGGCCATCCTCCCTTTGCCTGAATTGCCCGATATCTAGCTAAAGCCTTCTTTAAATTCGCATATTGAGGATGCAACGGACTAAAATCAGCATAAGGATATTTACTTTCTCTTTCACCTAAAACGGTCATTAAAGCTTTATGAAGCTTAATTTTATTACGTTTAACATCCCACTCTACATTCGGATTCTTTTTTGGTATTACCAAGCCTCTGTAATAATCAGAGGCCCAGTTGAAGTAGGTTGCAGATAGACCCAGGTCAATTTCCTTTTCAAGTTCCTTAACTTTGGCTGTATCCTTTTTTGCGTCCTTAAGTTCTTTTAATTTCTCTTCGAAGTTTATTATTTGATAATCCTTTGGATCAAGCCCTTCCTCATCAGCTTTATTAAGTACTTGCAGCATTTTCTCAGCTTGTGGTACAATTTCATGGTTCTTGAACCATCCCAACTTAAAGCCCCGTTCACGATAAAAGTTTTTTGCCCATACCAGATCATCTTTAAATTTCGGTTGAGCATTCATATAGTTAGTAATATAAACACTGTCTAACAAAGGTTGAGCCC
>Ga0157372_10007641_pt1 | contig 11496 bp, 10 predicted proteins | sample C55metaG_FD_115307 | JGI IMG/M metagenome (GOLD analysis project Ga0157372, IMG submission 115307) | Corn rhizosphere microbial communities from Kellogg Biological Station, Michigan, USA - C5-5 metaG | ecosystem: Host-associated > Plants > Roots > Rhizosphere > Soil | place: USA: Michigan...
CCACTGACCAATCGCCGTGCCGATCACATTGACGACAATGACGCAGTTCCCGCCGACTGGGATGTTGCCATTGGCCAACGCAATTGATGACCCGTTCCGATCCGCGGTAGCTACGCCACCGCAAGTGTTACTGGCAACGACATTGTCAGGGGCATTCGCCATACCGCCGGGATAGTTGTCGGAAAACTGTGCACCCGTGATTGCGTTGCTATTTGTGTTGAACAGAGTGATGGTCATCTGCGAGATCTCGCCGACATCCACCGTCGTTGGTACGAACTGCATTGTTGCCGTGGGTGCGCCCAGGAGTAAGCCACTGGTTACGACCATCTGAGCAGAAGCAAAATTGCCGCCCTGCGCGTTTCCGGTTATTAGCGAGTCCGTGAAGTTGTCCGGGAAGCTTTGCGACGTACCCACTACATTCACAACCACGTTGCAAGTTCCGCCCGCCGGTATAGTCCCGTCGAGAAGTAGAAGTTCATAGTCGGTGTTGTCCGGACGGAGGTTAAGCAAACCACCACAGGTGTTTCGGACAAGCGCGCCGTTTGATGCGTTGGCGATGCCAAATGGATAGAGGTCCGCTATTTGCAAGCCGGTCACGGCGTTATCGGCGTCGTTGTTGGTAAACGTAAGGGTCATCTGCGACGTACCGCCGACCGTAATGTTGGTTGGCGAAAATTCCATCGCGACACCGGGACCCGCTAACAGCGAGCCTGCGATGACCGTCAAGGTGACCGTTGCATCGACGCTCGGGCTCGCATTTGCGCTCGTAACGGAGCCCGTATGGATGGCTGAACTGCCCTGCGACGTGCCGACGACTTCGATGCCGAATGTGCAAGAGCCGCCAGCCGGAATAGTTCCCCCAGTCATAGACGCTGTCGCTTGACCGGCTACCGCAAGTACGGACGGGCTGCAGGTGTCGTTGACTACAGCACCCCCTTGGGCGTTCTCGATATGGAGTGGCGCGGGATAGTTGAGGGTGAGCTGCGCCCCGGTTATGTCGTCGAAGGGCCCCATATTGGGATTCGTCAAGGTGATCATGAGCACGGACTGACCGCCGACGGTTATGCTCTCCGGGAGAGCAACTATTTCGACCGTCGGTGCCTGCAGCGTCAATACGGAGCTGTTTGCTTGCATCAAGACAGCCCCAGCGCGCGATGCTGGATTCGCTTCGGCGCGCAGCAAGAAGATCGCTGCGAACAGCGCGACGAGTACCGAGACAGTCATATGAACTGCCGAGCGGCAACTCGCTTCACGTCCTAGTGGTCTTGTGCGCGGTCTTGAAAGCAACGGCAATTTGCCGACGGCCGAAACGCTACGAAATGTCGTATGCACGGGATCGATTCCTGGAATTTGGGTGAGATTTCGGCCAGTTGACTTGGCAGCTCAAATTCCGGTGTGGATCGCGATCGTTCGATCAGCGCATTCCACGCGACGGACAGGCGTGCCGCGGCATCCTTGCCATGTCTCAATTACGGCATTCGCCGGCAAACCGGACACGGTGCGAACGCGCCGAACTCGGCAGCGGCAAAAAAAAGTCCGGTTTTGATGCGATTCACGTAAGAAGCAAGATCGACATCACTGGAGCGGCGCGAATGTTCAACCTCCCCGACCCCAGTCAGAACGATTACGGCATTCTTCGGTTGTTGAGGGATGCGCGGCGCGACCTGCATACGTCTCTCACAAGCGAAGTCGGTACCTGCGAGCGCGTTTTCGCTCCCGCTCAAATGCTGCGAGCGCTCCGCGAGCACGTTGCGCAGAGCGCCGATGGTCTGCACAACGAACGGTGCACCAAGCTCTTCGTGCTGACCGTGTTGTTGTATGGCGCGCTGGACTGGCAATTCGCGGGCTGCGGGATCGACGTCGAGACGGACGTCCAACTCGAGCGGATGCGTCAGGACTACTACCACGGCGGTGCTGCCGCGGATGACCTGCTTTCAGCCGAAGGCTGGCGCGAGCGGCTCAGCCAGCAAGTGGTGCGGCTTGAGCAGCAGCTTTCGTCTTCCGAAGACTATGCGCAGCGACTGGTCAAGCTGACGGCGCTTGCACAGGCAGCGTTGGAAGCCACCTGCCGAAAATTGCGCATTCCCGGCGCGCCTGTACTTGACGGTAGCAGTCGCTAAGCGCCGCGATCGGACGTTTGATCGACTGAGGCTCTTGGTACACCACGCGGTTCCCTGGCATAGATACGCGATTCCTGCGTCGTTGCCGCATCGCACCAATCCCCGCAGCGTTCTTGCTCTGCGCTGCCGCGGCACGCTCGGCCGGACCGTCGTCTTGCGCTGAGCGCGTCGCCGATGCCATCGCGGGATGGACTACACTGGCCGCATAGCAGTGGAACACCTCCGTATGGCCGATCGGCCTCATGTCACCGACCTGCTCGACGCAGTCGCCCGCGGCGAGGAAAAGGCACGCGACGAGCTCTTCGAGCGCGTCTATCAGGAATTGAAGCGCATTGCGCGCAGTCAGCTGCGGCGAAGCGGCGACTGGATGTCGGTCAACCCGACGACGCTGTTGCACGAAGCGTGGCTCAAGTTCGCGCGAGCGGATGGACGCGAGCTTCAGGGCAGCACGCACTTCTACAACATTCTTTCGCAGGCGATGCGCCACGTGCTCACCGACATCGCCCGCAGTCGCATCACAACGAAACGCGGTCACCAGATGGTTCGCGTCGAATTGAACGAGCGCATCGAGCAACCCGAGAGCTCTCTGGCGGAATTGCTCGCTGTCGATACTGCGCTGGAAAAACTTCAGTCCTGCGATCCGGAATTGGCGCAACTCGTGGAATGGCACTTTTTCGGCGGTATCAGCTTCGTCGACATCGCAAGACTTCGCGGTGTCACCGAACGCACGGTGCGCCGTCACTGGGACATGGCACGTTTATTTCTCATGAATGCGATCGAGTCTTCGTCGTCCTGACGGTCCGCCGTTTGAGACTCGACCGTTTCGAGATGCGAAGAGCCTGAATCGCTGCCTTCACGCAAAAAGAGTTGCCGGAGAACTCGCTCGCGGCGCCTCGTCGTAGACGATCGTGCACGAGTGAATCCTTTGCGCATTCGATGCGTTGCGTACCGCAAACACCACTTCGGTCGTGCGCGGCTTGTGCGCATCGAGTTTGGGATCGAGCAGGATATGCGCGCGAATGCGCAGACGTGTCGCATATTCCACGCAGGGATCGTGGATGCGCCAGGATTCTTCCCACGTATCGTCGTACTTCAGCATTTCCTTGTCGGCGGCGAAAAATTCGTCCACGCCGACTGCGCACGCCAATGAAGGGCGGTCTCGCGGAATCAGCACTATGCTGGCGGACGGCCGGAACATCGCTCGTGCGATGCGAATTTCGGCCTTGCTGCGGTTGGCATCGAACAGCACGTTCAAGATGAAGGAAACGGCGGCGTCGACGGAGCTCTGATTCGAAGCGTCCGGATCGTACACGTGGCTGCCGAAATTTCTCCCCATGCGGTCGCGATCCACGCGCAAGGTGACGACATTGCCGGCGCTTGCGGCGGCCTTTTCTGCTCTGCGGTCGATTTCCGGTACGTAGCTCATGGAACGGATCCATTGCGTCAGAGAAAGAGACTGTCTCTTGGCGGACAACTCATCCGCCAAGCGAATCGAGGAGGCGATGCGTCGCAACGCTCTCAGATATCCATTCATTGCAGGATCAGTACGAGATTCTCTTGGCAAAGCGGACATGAGGTGTTTCGGGCGAAGGTTTGGATCGCACAAACCCAATGCTCTAGGCACCATCAATCGCCAAAACCGTCCTTGAACAGCGGATCGATCACGTCCCTGGCTGTGTGCAACAGCTCGCGAAAGGCGTCGGCGACATTCTGTGAAGGCGGCTGTCCCGCCTGATTCACGGTGTTGACGCCATGGCAGCCGTCGCACACGCGGACCTCGCCGGGCTGCATCGTGATCCAGTAGCGCTCGCGGACGACCGGCGTGCCCGCGGGGTCGGTGCTTTGCCACGCGAGCGCGCGGCGTGCTGGGACGTATAGCGCGACGGAACCGTCCGCATGGATCGGCATGCTGCCGGCCGGTCCGCTCGGATTTGGTGGGTTGAATGCCACGGCGCCGGCATCGTGGAGCGGTTGTGCCAGTACGCGGCGCCCAGGATCAGGACCCTCCGGATTGTTGATGCCCATCCCGCGAATCTGATCGGCCTGGAAGAACTGAAGGTGTGCGATGTCATAGACGATGCCGCCGGCGCCAACCGTCGTGACGCCGCCGGGCAGCGCGACGTGCAGGTTGTAAGGTTGCTGCCTGTCGGCGGCGTCCCGGCTGGTGACGTTGCGCATGACGATCGCGGCGAGATCGTGTTGCCTTAGCCACGCCTGAAAAGCTCCCGGACTTACGCCTTCGAGGTCGTAGGCCTGTTGTTCCGGAGTCGCAAGCGACGGGGTCGGTTTAGGCGGCGCAGATCGCGCGACAACTTCGACCGGAGACATTTCCCACAACGGCCCGTTGTAATGAACGAGCTCGTCAGGATCGTAGTAAGAGATATCTTTCGTGATGAGCGAAGACAGCAGGAATTCACCGCCACTCATCGATCCGACCGTTCCAGTCAAGAAACGCAGGCGGAATTTGTACGCTGGATCGGGATCGGTGGGCGTACCGAGATTGCCGTCGAGACCTTTCTCCGGTGCGTGCGCGACAAGAATGCGCCCGTCGGTAAGCACGATCGGATTGCGATAGTGCCCAGAGTTTTCCGGGTCGGATGTGTCGAAACCCGCTGTCGCGGTGGGCGTCAGCCAGTCGAGCGCAACGTCGGATGCGTTCAATCCCATCGGCGCACCGAAACGGACGATCTGACCCGCAGCGTGGCTGCCGAACTCCGGTGAGTCCACGGCGACGTAGCTTCCCGGCAAATTCGGATCTTCGCGCATCTGCATGAGATTCCGAATCGGATGCTGGTTCGTCCGTTGCAGCGGATCGAAGAAGAACTCGATCAGATTCGGATCGGTGTTGAACGTGCGGTCGAAATAGTTCTGCAGCTCGTGACGGCCGACGTGATTGATCGTCTCCTCGCTCATGCCATTCTGAAAGATCTGCCAGGGACCAAACAGATTGAACGCGAGCGGCTGGATTCCCGTGAGGTTGGGCGGCGCGATGTACCTAGGCTCGGGAAAGACTTCCGTGCGATCGGCGGTCGGCACGGAGTTCGGATCTTCTCCGCTGTAGTTGAATGTGCCGTAATCGGTCGTTGCGTCGCCGTCGTTCTGCTGATCGCGCAAGAGATGATCCCAGCGCGTGAAGATCACGCGGCCGAAGCTGTCGACGAACGGCCATTCGGCTCCTGAAACGGCATGCTCCATCAGCGAGAGCTCGCCGGAGTGTGTGTCGAGCTTCCATAACCCGGTCGGCGTCGGCGCACTCTCGTATTCATCGCGTTGCGGATAGAGATAGTGGTCCGCGGTGGATGACAAATCGGCTGGCGTCATCGTTTGCGTGTGACGCACGCGATCTGAGACGAAGATGATGTTGTCGTCGGAATCGTAGGTCGGCTGCACGTTGTTGTAGCCGATCGGCTGATTCGGCACCCGGGTGATGCTCGCGGTATCGCCCTCGCCGAGTCCGGTCACTTCGTAGAGCTGCCACATGTAAACGCTCGCGCCGTATTGCGCGTCCGGGGCACCCATCACCATCGAGAACACCGCCTTCGTGCCGGACCAATGCACGGCGGGATCGCGCACTGCGATCGCGTTCGGACCGGCCTGAAGCTGTCCGCCGGGCAGACCGAACTGCGCCTCGGCGGTGAGATTGCGCAAGACGCCGTCGGGATACGCGATGTAGAGATCGCCGCCTCGGCCGGTGTATGGGATATCGCCGCGATGATTCGCGAAAACCGAACCGATCGCGCCAAAATCCGCGGGCACAGGACATTGAGTAACGAACAAGATCGGATTGGCGAGCGTGCTGCTGAGCGCGCCCGTCCCGTCCTTGCGCATATCGACCGATGCTTTTCGCAGCTCAGCCGCGGAAAGCGGCTCCGAGACCACCGATAGTGCGAACGCGAGTGCGACACAGCGCGATGCCAACCCGGTCAGACGATGCTTGTGCACGAGAAATATCCTGTTCGAGGCCGTTCAGAGCGGCATAGAAAGTAACGACGCGTTCTTGTTGCGTGCGTTAGTGAAGAATGAGCGAGACTCATCCTGTGTGCGCGCCCTCGCCCATCTCGACACGCGCAACGTTGAAAGCGTGCGCGAGCGAGAATCCGAGACGTTTCCCATCGATCACGCGCAGTCGACGACACTTGTCGGCTCCTGCATCCACGATGAAGCCAGCGCATAGAGCGCGATCCATGCGCGACACGTCGGCTCGTCGAAATTCGGGCCGAGTTCGCCCGCGAGCGTGTCGAACAGCGCGCGGCCGACCGGTCCAAAATGATGCGCTGAGACGCCGTAACCGCGGTGCCGTTCGCCGAGCGATGCAAGCAACGCCGCGAGCTCGCGCGGTCGGTCGAGCCTTTCGACCATCGCCGCCAACATTTCCATCAGCTTGCGAACCTGCGCCGATAGATCGTCGGGAAAGAGCTTGCGAAACTCGGGCGCGATTTCGAAGAGACGCGAGTAGAAATTCCGCGAGAAGCGCAGCCCGACCGATACGCGGTCGTAGCTGTCCCGAATCAGCACGATTTCCGAAGCGGTCAGCGAGTCCGCGTTGACGCATGAGGAAAACGGTTGGCGCTGCATTCGGCTGCTCAGACCCGAAACCGTGTCGCAAACGCGGCGCGCAAGGGACTCGCGCTCGTCTGCGAAACGCATCGATTTCGCATCGATTTCGAGCACGTCGTCACCGCGACTAACGGTACCGACTCGGGTGCAGGTACATCGGATAGAGCACTTGCTCTTCCTGCTCGATTCGCACCATCAGCACTTCGGCGATCTTGTTGAGCTCTCCGCCGAGATCCTGGCGAATCTCCAGATCCCACGGCGAAGACGTATAGCGCGTCACGAAATCGTTCAAAACGCGGCCAATCTTTCCCATTTCGATGCGCATGCTCGCCATCAGCGCGCTCGATTCCGGGTCGTGGCGAAGCGCGTGCTTGAGATACACGTAGAGGTGCAGGTTTTCCTTGAGCAGATGCGCGCGCAGCGCATACGTAAATCGCTTCAGATTCGACACGGCCGCGTCGAAATCGCCGCGTTGATGCGTAGCGACCAGGCTCTTGTAGAGATGCAACAACTCGCGGTGCTCTGCCTGAAGCTCGTCGACGAGCGCCGGCTTGTATGCAATCAACGCGTCGGACGTCGCGCTCTCGGTGGCGGAGCGCGACGCACGATCCATCGCCCGGAACCAGTTGGCGATTAAGGTCAACATCTCGTGTTCTCCCTGTCGAGATTGGTGCGGAGCGCTCAAAACGTCGGATGCGCCTCCGGATGACGGAGCGTTGGCTCGGTCGTGCGCGACGGCCCACGCGGTGATGCAGTCGCCCGCAACTCGCCGCGCACGGATGCAATACGGCTTTGCCGCAGCATCCGGACATCGGCGTTCGCGCGTGAGACGCACGGACGGTCGCGCTGCGACCTCTGGGAACATCGCCGGAGACGGACGTCGAGACTTTCCCGGAAATCGCCAGGCTCGCCATCGATCCCTGAGTCCGGTTGAAATTAATTAATCGATTAATTAGAATGTTCGCTATGGCTGGTCGTTCCGCCTCCGCCAATCGCTCCCCGGGCCGTCCGCTCAATGCCCGAGGCGACCAGCGCGCACGTCTTCTCGACGCCGCACTGGCGTTGTTTTCCCGGCAAGGTATTGCCGAAACATCGCTCAGCGCGATCGCGCGGCGCGCGCGCGTCACACCGGCTTTGGTCCACTACTATTTCGGCAGCCGCGAGCAGTTGCTCGACGCACTGATGGACGAGCGCATCGCTCCGCTGGTCGCTCGCATCGGCGTCCGACTTTCCGAATCCGGCAACGAGCCGGGCGCCGTGGTGCGCGCCTTCGTCGGCACGATGATCGGCATGCTCGCGGACAATCCGTGGCTGCCGCCGCTCTGGGTCCGCGAGGTGCTGAGCGAGAACGGCGCGCTGCGCGAACGTCTCCTCACGCGCATCGCCCCGAGAATCGCGCCACAACTCGCCGAACGATTCGCAGAGGCCAAGCGCCGTGGACTGCTGAATCCGGGGCTCGATCCCCGCCTCACGGTCGTCTCGCTGATCGGGCTCACGATTTTTCCGCTGGCCGCACAATCGATCTGGCGGCGGCTCCTGGACGCCGACGATATCGACACCGACGCATTGATCGCGCACACGCTGGCGCTCCTCGACGGTGGTTTGCGCGCGCAAGGAACTCAACGATGAAAACGATCTGTCTGATGATGAGCCTCGCAGCCGCCGCCCTGCCGCTTGCGGCGTGCCATCGAGCGTCCGATCCCGAAATGCTTGGCACGCTCGAATGGGATCGGGTCGCAGTGGCGGCCGAGGTTTCGGAACCGATCCTGCGCATCGCCGTCCACGAGGGCGATAGCGCGCACGCGGGCGATCTGATTCTTTCACTCGATCCACGCCGTACCGATGCCGAACTCGCCCAGGCCACCGCCGATGCACGCAAGGCCGAGGCTGCGCTCGCGGAGCTTCGTCACGGCACGCGCATCGAGACCATCGACGCGTCACGCGCGACGCTCGCCGGCGCGCAATCGACCGAAGTCAACGCGCGCCGCGAGCGCGATCGTCTCGCCGAAATTCGCAAGCGCGGCCTGATCGCGCAGGCTGATCTGGACAATGCGGAAACGGCGTTGCGCACCGCCACGGCACAGAGCAACAACGCACGCGCGAATCTCGCCGAGCTATTGAATGGCACACGCATCGAAGACATCGACCAGGCCGAAGCGGCGCTCGCCTCCGCACAAGCGACGGTCGATCACCTGACGTTGACGCGCGCGCGCCTCGACGTACGAGCGCCCGCGGATGGTCGTGTCGATGCGTTGCCGTTCAAGCTCGGTGATCAGCCGCCGCTCGGCGCAACACTCGTCAGCATGCTCTCGGGTCCGGCTCCCTATGCGCGCATTTACGTGCCCGCGAGCCAGCGCGCGCGTTTGGACCAGGGCTCGCATTGCCGCGTACACGTGCAAGGCGTCTCGACGGAATTCACCGCGACGATCCGCAGCGTGCGCTCGGATCCGGCATTTACGCCCTACTTCGCGTTGACAGGCGACGACGCGAGCCGCCTCGCCTATCGCGCCGAGCTCGTGCTCGACGGTGACGACGCAAGAAAACTCCCGGCCGGTCTCCCGGCCCAGGCCGAGTGCGACAGCCGTGGCCATTGACGACACGCCCGCCATCGTCGCGCATGGCCTGACCAAACAGTTCGGCAAGCTCGTCGCAGTCGATCATCTCGATCTGCGCGTGCGCCGCACGGAAATCTACGGGTTTCTCGGTCCGAACGGATCGGGCAAGTCGACGACGATCCGCATGCTGTGCGGCCTGCTCGATGCGACGTCGGGCGACGTCGAAGTGCTCGGCCACAAATTGCCGCAGGAAGCCGCAGCCGTGAAACGTTCGATCGGCTACATGACACAGAAATTCTCGCTCTACGACGATCTCAGCGTCAGCGAAAATCTCGATTTTCTTGCCGCGGTGCACGGAGTCACCGGCGCGAAAGCGCGCCAGCGCATCGACGAGATGTACCAGCGTTACCACCTCGGTGATCTCAAAAATCAGCTCGCCGGAACGATGTCGGGCGGACAGAGACAACGTCTCGCGCTCGCCGGCGCCGTGCTGCACGAACCGGAATTGCTGCTGCTCGATGAGCCGACCAGCGCCGTCGATCCGCAGTCGCGCCGCGATTTCTGGGATGCGCTGTTCGATCTTTCCGAAGCGGGTACGACGCTGCTCGTCTCGACGCACTACATGGACGAGGCGGAGCGCTGCCATACGCTCGCGATTCTCGATCATGGCCGCCTGGTCGCGAACGGCTCGCCGCACGAGTTGATGAAGAATCTTCCGGGTTCGACGGTGCGTATTACGTGCGGCGAGCCGCGCCGCATGCAGCAGGCGCTTGTGGGCGAGCCGCATGTGCTGGGCGTCGCGCAGATCGGCAGCGACTTGCGCGTGCTGACGGACGTGCGCGACGACAAAGGCGACGCGTTGCTCGAACGCGTGCGTGCCGTCGATCCGCGCGCGCATGTCGAACCCGTCGCTCCCAATCTCGAAGACGTGTTCGTCGCCTCGACGCGCAAGCATGCGCAGGAAACCGAGAAGGCCGCCGCATGAAGCTCGCTCGCCTGCTCGCCGTCGTGCGCAAGGAGCTGATCCAGCTTCGCCGTGATCGGCTCACGTTCGCGATGATCATCGGCATCCCGACGCTGCAACTGCTGTTGTTCGGATTCGCGATCAATCTGGACATCCGCCATCTGCCGGCGGCGCTGCTCGATCAGGCAAACACCGTGCATTCGCGCGAGCTTATCGCCGAGCTCGCCTCCTCGCAGGTGCTGGATTTTCGCCGACACGTCGCGGCGCCGCAGGAAGTCGATGCGTTGATGCGTCGCGGCGAGATCAGCGCCGCCGTCGTGATACCGCCCGACTTCGAAACGCGTCTCGCCCGGCCCGACCGCTCGGCGTGGCAGGTCGTCGTCGACGGATCGGATCAGTCGGTGCAGGCCGCCGCGCGGCAGCTCGCGATCTTTCCACTCGATTCGCTCGCTTATGGCGATTCATCGAACCGACCGGGAACGCAGGCGATTCCCCCCGTCGAGATCGTCAATTTCTACAACCCGGAGCGGCGCGCACCGGTCAACACCGTGCCGGGCCTGATCGGCGTGATTCTCACGATGACGATGGTGATCTTCACCGCGATGGCGATCGTGCGCGAACGCGAGCGCGGCAACATGGAGATGCTCATCGCAACGCCGCTTTCCTCGCTGGAGCTCACGATCGGAAAAGTGATTCCCTACATCGCGATCGGTCTGGTGCAGGTCACGCTGATCCTGATCCTCGGTCTGCTCGTGTTCGACGTCCCGGTGCGTGGATCGCTGCTCGGCGTGTATGTCGCGTCGCTCGCCTACATCAGCGCGACGCTCGCGCTCGGCGTGCTGATTTCGACGTTGGCCAAGAGTCAATTCCAGGCCATGCAGATGGCGTTCTTCACGTTCCTGCCGCAGATACTGCTGTCCGGCTTCATGTTTCCGTTCGACGGCATGCCAAAAGCCGCGCAGTGGCTCGCCGAGATATTTCCGCTGACGCATTTTCTGCGCCTGATCCGCGGCATCATGTTGCGCGAGGCACAAATCGGCGAAATGTGGATGGAGGTTGTCGCGCTCGGGGTGTTTGTCGTCGTGGTAATGGGTATCGCGGTGCGGCGGTTTCCGAAGACGCTGGACTGATCGCGCTGCTTCACCCTTCGCACGCGCAACGACGCCGCGCGATGCCTGGCGGCTCACGCAGCGAGCGAGTACCACGCGTCCGTTCAGGCGATTGCGAGCTTCGGATTCTGGCCGTAGCGATTCGTGCTGGCCTTGCCGTCTTCGGCCAGGAACATGATCAAAACGAGACC
>Ga0157372_10007642_pt1 | contig 11495 bp, 11 predicted proteins | sample C55metaG_FD_115307 | JGI IMG/M metagenome (GOLD analysis project Ga0157372, IMG submission 115307) | Corn rhizosphere microbial communities from Kellogg Biological Station, Michigan, USA - C5-5 metaG | ecosystem: Host-associated > Plants > Roots > Rhizosphere > Soil | place: USA: Michigan...
TCAGTGCCATCGGCGATGATGTCGAATTCTTTGAACAGCTCGATGGCGTTTTCGCTGGAAAGCCGTGTATTGAACTTCTTGATGTTCAAGAACGGATTCATCGCTTTGAGTTTCTCAGCGGCGGAATCGAGCTTGGGACGGCCCACGTCGGCGGTGCTGTGTATGATCTGGCGCTGGAGGTTGGTGTAGTCCACTACATCGAAGTCAACGATGCCGAGCGTGCCCACGCCGGCTGCGCCCAGATACAGAGCCAGCGGCGAGCCGAGGCCTCCTGCGCCGATGCAGAGGACTTTTGCAGCCTTGATCTTGAGTTGTCCCTCCATGCCGACTTCGGGCATGATGAGGTGGCGCGAATAGCGCAGAATTTCGTCGTTGTTGAGCGTTGCTGCGGGTTTTACTTCAGTAAGTGTGGGCATCAATATTCCCGTCTGGATTCAAATCATAAAAAAAACTCTTAGCCTTTAGCCATAAGCCGTAGCCGAGTCGGTCCGGCCGAAAGCTAAAGGCTAACAGCTAAGAGCTGATCCGCCCGCAATCGACGGAACGATTGAAATATGGTCCCCGTCTGTAACGGCCGTCGCTTCCTTCTGCATGTAGCGCACATCTTCGTCATTCAGATAGACATTCACGAATGCGCGCAGCTTGCCCTCGTCAGTATAAAGATGCCGGCGCAGTTCGGGATGTTGCGAAACCAGCCCGCTCAAGGCCTCTCCAACGGTTGAACCCTTCACGTCAACTGCAGGCTGTTTGCCGGCATACTGCCGCAACGGCGTAGGTATGTGGATCTTTGGCATGGATAAATGATGCCACAAAACGGGCAAGGGATTCAGATGAGCCCGCGCCCACCCGCGAACCGCGGGACTTCGTCTAATCCAAACGCCGTGCGCGGCGGAATAGAGATAGTCGTGGCTTCTCGACCAAACCGCGCTTCACCGCCTTCTTCGCGATGTATTCTTTTACTCGCAAGCAATCGCGAATCGTAAATCCGCACCTCGGAAAAGCCTCTTTGCCAGACGGGCGCTCTGAATCCCAATTCCTTACCGGCCCGAAATGCGAATCCGCCTTTGATGAACTGAATGGACTGCACGGTCGACCGTCATCTCGCCTTCGACGGTAATCAGGGCGTGGAAATGATCGGGCATAACGACGAAATCATGGAGAGGAAAGTTCGACCTACAAAACTCACACCACCTCGATCCGCTCATCTACCAGCTTCTTGTCATCCTCGTCTGCGCCCATCAGTTCCCACGAATTGGTCAGCACGGCTTTGCCTTTCTCCACGCTGGTGATGACGTAGGAGCAGCCAAACCAGTGGGCTTCGGCGAGGTCGGTTTGCGACCACTGGGCGGGGTGATCAGGATGCGAGTGATAGAAGCCGATGATGTCTTCGCCACGCTCACGGCCCTCGCGCTGGATGCGGACCAGTTCTTTAGGGTCGATGTTGTAACGGTTCTGCGGCGAATCAGTGCGGGTGTTTCCGGCGCGGGCGAGCGAAGTCACCACGCGGTTATCCTCATCGTCGATGTGGCCGAGCATAACGCCACAACATTCGTGCGGATAGGTTTCTTCGCCGTGCTGGCGAAGCGCGTCGTAATGGGATTGGCCGAGTCTTAACATCAGCTTTCAGCTTTTAGCTTTAAGTTCTTAGCCTGTAGTGAAACCAGCGCGGTCCTGGCTAAAAGCTCAGCGCTAAGAGCTCGCTTCCGTCCAAAATCTTTCGCTCAAATACTTGTCGCCGGAATCGGGAAAGATGGTGACGATCACTGCTTCCTCTTGCTTCCCCAGCCTACGCGCGATTTGCAGGCTTCCCGCAATTGCCGCGCCGGCTGAAATTCCGAGCAGCAGGCCTTCTTCTCGTGCGCCACGAATCGCATTTGTATAGGCGTCTTCGGTGGCAATTTCAATGTCTTCATCGGCCAGCTTGGGGTCATAAATCTTAGGCACGATGGCGCTCGCCATGTGCTTGGCGCCCTCGATTCCATGGAACGGCGAATCCGGCTGCAACGAGATGCAACGAATATTCGGATTCAACTCTTTCAGTCGCCGCGATGTTCCCATGAATGTTCCGCTGGTGCCCAGCATGGCAATGAAATGCGTGACCCGCCCTTCCGTCTGCTGCCAGATCTCTTGCGCGGTGCCATGGTAATGGGCTTGCCAGTTGGCGTCGTTCGAATACTGGTCGGCGTAGAAATATTTTTCCGGCTCCCAGGAATACAACTCGCGCGCCATGCGGATGGCCCCGTCAGAACCATCTGCCGGATCGGTGTAGATAATTTTCGCGCCATACGCGAACAGAATTCGCTTGCGCTCGATAGAAACATTCTCCGGCATGCACAGCGTGACCGGAAATCCTTGCGCCGCGCCGATCATGGCATAAGCAATGCCAGTGTTTCCGCTGGTGGAATCGAGAAGAACTTTACCGTCGGTAAATTTTCCTCCACGGCGTCCCTCTCGCACGATGTGCCACGCGGCGCGGTCTTTGATCGATCCGCCAGGGTTGCACCATTCGGCTTTACCGAGAATCTGGACGTGAGGGAACTCGCGCCCGATGCGCTCCAAACGCAGCAATGGCGTGTTGCCAATGCGTTCAACACTGCGCTCCCCCAACTTTTTGTGAGACAATGCCCGCTCTTCCTCCGCGAAGTTTGTGGTCGAGAGACGCATGCAGCCGTGACTATCGTAACGTTGCCAGATGACACAAATCGGCAACTTGTCGTTAGATTATAGAGGAGCCGCTGGGGATACATCGGTGTGAGCTGGGGCTCAGGGTGCTGGTCGCCTGAAGCTACAGTTGATCGGGTATGGTCCTATTATGAATGCGCGAGCATCTAACCGTTTTGTACGGATTAGGTTTTTGAGGAGCGGCATTCAGGCAGAAGGATTAGGTTTTTCTGAGAGCTGAAAGCTGACAGCATAGGAGCTGGGTTCATGGCGACCAAAGTGGCGGAGCGAACATTTGAAGATGCAGTGCAGTGGCTGCGCGATCACGGTTTTGATTTGATCGAAGCCCCAGGCACTCAAGGGCGCGTCTTCATCAAGAAGTACAACGTGTCAGCGGCGATTCAGAAGGACGGCGAGGACGGCGTCAAAATTTTCGCCTACCCTGGCTACCTGATCAGTGGAGAAATTTCCAAGCTCATCAACCGCGGCTATCAGCAGGTGCTGAAGACTTCAAAGACGGAAGTCGCTGCCACTGCCGATCATCTCAAGGCCCTGCAGCAGTTCAGTGAAGAATTAAAAGAGGCGCTTGGACTGCCCAGTCTGTACAACGAGTCGCTCGGCACGGTGAGCGAAGCATATCAGTACGACCGCATCGTTGACCGCGACAAGCCCGCCGATGAGCGCAAGAAGCGTCCGTGGGAGCGAGTGAAGGTGATTGCTCCGAAGAAAAGCCACGCATGATTTCGCGTGAGGGCGCTCAAGCTTTCGTCAGCGTACGTTTATCGGCCGGCTCTTTCACGATGTAGTTCTTTGCAATCTCGCGCAACTTCTTCAACCCCGCGACGCCAGATTCCAGAGTGACTTCTTCTACTTCAGCGACCAGCGCTCCCGGCTTTGGCACCAGCATCATGCCATTGTCATGGGTGCCGCCAACCGCGACGAAAGACCGCACTTTGCCTGATGGATCGTAATGAACTGAGAGTTTCATTTTATTTTCCTTGGTGCCTGCTCATTGAGAGATGTGCGAGTAGCCGATGCCGTAGCCGTTGACCCGGCTTCGACCAACATTCCTGACAGTGAAGAGCATGCGGCGACCGTTCAGATCATCCTGCAGGCTCAGATTCTCCACCGCCAGGATATGCTCTTCTCCGGGCTCTGTAGCGCTGGCGGAGATGCCAACCGCTTCGCCGTAACTGTACGGCCACGCCACCCAGCTGTGAGCGTCACCCGGCGCCAGAGCGTCAGTGTCGGTAGCCGACACCCAATATCCAAACCAGTAATTCACGTTTGCCATGATGCTCCCCCAGAAAGTAGTGATCGCTGAGACGGATTCGTTACGGCAAAGAATTGGCTGTGATTCCCCAACTTTCGAATACCGCGAAGCGGCCACTCGCCGGGGGACATACAGACGTCCTTCGGCGATTCTTTGCAGTGTCACTGTCTATGGAAGTCGCCAGTCAACCCGGTCATGATTGACTATCTTCGCAGGAGCGTCAGGTGCTTCGCCGCCCTTTGCAACCAGAATCTGTGATCACAATTGCTAGCTCAGCCCGGGCAGGCTGCGCTCAGACTTGAGTTCACGCGCGAGCACGCGAACCAGCATGCCGTCGTACTTGGTCCCGCTGGATTTTTCGAGCTCAATGAGAGCTTGCTCGCTGGTTTTTCCGGGCGTCAGGGAGCGGTCACTGGTGAGATTCACATAGGCATCGGCCACACCCAGGATGCGGGCCCAGAGCGAAATCTCGTCGCCCTTCAATCCCAAGGGATATCCGCTGCCATCTACGCGTTCGTGATGGCATTCAATCGCCTTCTGCATGAGCTCGCTTTCGGGAACGCAGGCGACGATTTCTGCCCCCAGCCGGGGATGCATTTTCATGTAATGAAACTCTTCCTCAGCCAGCGCGCTTTCTTTGTTCAAAATTTGTTCCGGAATAAGAATTTTGCCGACATCATGGACGCGGCCCATGAAGCCGAGCAGATGGATATCATCGCTCGTCAAACCGAGCGCCCTGCCGATCATTTCTGAGTACTGCGCCACTGCATCGCCATGGCCGGAGGAACTCAGCTCTCGTGATTCCGCGGCGCGGGCCAGAGCTTCAATCGACTCCCGGAGCAAGGGGATGTTTTTCTGTTCATCACCGGAAGAGAGCTTGCGGAGCGTGGCCACCAGTTCATCGATCTGCTCGGGCCCGGTGCGCTCACGTTGCAGGAACCCCTCCACATAACCGGAAACCTGCTGGCGCTGGAGAGTCGAAGTCTGATCGGTGCCGTAGTCTTCGGCGATAGACACTCGATCCCCGCCGGCTTTTTTCGAGACGTACATACCGGCATCGGCCACTCGAATGATGTCTTCTGCCGAGAATCCGTGCGCCGGGAAAGTCGCGACGCCGAAGCTGCCCGTGATGTGGTGCTCGCTCAGCATAGGATCTGTCGCAACCCAAAGCCGCAGGCGCTCAGCCAAGATTTGCGCCTGTTCCACGCTAGTTTCGGGCATCAGAATTACGAATTCGTCGCCGCCATAGCGCGCAACCACGTTTGACTGCCGGCATTTTTGTTCCAGCAGGCGTCCGACCCGAGCCAGGACAAGGTCGCCTTCCATGTGGCCGAACGTATCATTCACTTCCTTTTTCTTTTTTAATGCGACGGCCACCACCGAGAAGGGGCGTCCGGAGCGCGATGCGCGTTTCCATTCGCCCGACAGCGCTTCCCAGAAGAAGCGGCGGGTCTTGATGCTGGTAAGGCCATCGGTGATCGACTGCTGCTGGAGTTTTTGAAAGACGAATGAGTTGTGCAGCGCAGTGGCCAACAGGTCGGCGAGCGTATTCATTACCAGCCGGTCTTCCGGGGAAAAGGCGTTTTCGATTTCACTCTCGACATTGAGCACCCCGAGCAACGACTCACCATAGGTAATGGGAATGCAGAGCACGCTGTGCGCCGAAGACAACAAGCCCTGCGGCTGCGAATCTTCAGACAGGTGGACCATTACAGCTTCGCCGGTGCGCGCTACCCGCCCAATAATGCCCGCCGTTACGGCAATCTTCCGTCCTTTTTCTTGCGCTGTCGTTCCGGCCTCGGCCCGGATTTCAATCTCTTTCGTCGCATAGTCAAGAATGCCGATCCCAATATGATCGAAGCGGAAATGTTTTTGAATGTGCCCGACGATCTCTGCCAGCATCTGCTCTGCGTCATCGCTGGAAATCGCGGTTTTCGACACGCTATTTAGGAAAGCGAATTGATGGGCCCGACGTTGTTCTTCAGAGAACAACCGCGCATTTTCGATAGCGACAGAAACCTGGCCTGCGGCCGTCTTCAGAACGTCGAGATCGCGCTGTTCGAAAACATATTCGCGGCTGGTGCTCATGGCGGCCATTATGCCGGTGGCCTTGCCGTTAATCAGAATGGGCGCGCCGCAGAAAGACTTTGCCGGACGCCGCGGAACAAATGTGACGCCCAGGCGCTCGCGAGCGCGGTCGAGATCGGACCTGATCAACAGAGGCTGTCCGGTGCGCAGCATGTATTCGGTAAGCCCATTTCCAACTTTGCGCTGGCGCTTGGGAAGGAATTGTCCGTCTTCCACCTCGACGTGGAAGACGATGGCATCGCCTTCCAGAAACGCTACGTAAAAATTGGAAGTGTCGAAAATTTGACCCAGTTCCTTTTGGACTGCGCGCAGCACTTCCTGCTGGTCAAGACGCGAGCTGATCGCCTGACCGATCTGCGTCAGCAGTTGGTACTCTTTCGTTCGCCGCTGCGCGTCGTGCATCACGACATAATTCTCGAGAGTCAGGCCGATCTGGAGCGCGAGGCCGATTAACAACCGCAAATTGGACGCGCCGAACAAGTGACGCTCAGCGTGGGGAAACAAAATCACGCCAAAGTTGTGCTCGCGCGTTTGCAGGCTGACCGCGGTCACGTTACGAATATTTTCAGCAGCCATGGATCGGCGGAACTGCTCGAACCGCCCACCCGGAAAAGCCGGAAGAGGTTCAGCCATATCCGGCAGATCGCGAAACATGACGAAGCCGCCGCGCCGATAGGCGAGCTCGCAGACATATTCGCCGGCGCCGCTGGCATCGAGGTTTGCGGCGAATTCCGGCGAGAATCCAAGTTGAACCGAAGGCAGCACTGCGCGCCAGCGCTCGGAAATACAGATGACCGCACGTCCCGTCGGTAGCGGCGCGACCAGACGGTCGAGGATGCTCTGCATGCTGGGTACCAGATCGCTGGCAGCAAGCAGCCGCATGGGATCAACGCCGAGGGTGGAAAATGCAAGGGCGTTTTCCTGCACCGCGTTCCGTTCATTCTCAAAAAGAACCATCGCCATCGCGATGCCCAGCAGCAGTTGGGGCACCGGCCCAAGCTGTCCGGCAACGCCGAGCATTTCAGCCAGACCAGGCTTGAACTGGCCGACCAGCATCAGCACCGACCAGAAAGCGAGAGAAACAAAAAGCAGGTAAAAAGCCGGCGAACTTCTGCGCTGCGCCGCAAGATAAAAATGAAAGGAACTATAGGCGAGCACCACCGCGACGCCAACGCCGAGGCGCAGGTGCAGATTCGAGGAAGCTGCGTGCCCGCCGGTGAAAAAATGGGCGTCCCAAAACGCCAATCCGGTACAGGCAATGGCTACCACCAATTCATACCATCGCGGCCGGAAGGCCTGACGGCGCTCAGCGCTAGTCAGGCGTCGAGTAAGCCGGGTGGAAACCAGGATGCAGAACGCCATCGCCACCAGTAGCAACGACGCCAGAAATTCAACCGCCGGAAGACTGCCCCAGGCCTGAGACCATGCATCGAGGGCGAAGTGCAGCGCGTAAGCGGCCCAGGCCAGTTGCCATGCCCGGAAGTATGGCTGCCTGCTCTGCTGGTATAAGTACGTGAACACCAGGAAGAGCAGGAGTGGAACCACTCCCGGCAGCAACATTGAACTCAGCGCGATGTTGTTCATGAGCGGAAGCCCTTGCTTCTCAGGCTTCTACGGGGAAGAATGCAGTGTTTATCGTGGCATACGTTTCGGGCTAAAACAATACCCTTTAGAGTGACTAAAGGAACTTTCCACCGCCTCTCACCCTTGCTTGACGGTGCTTAGGGAGGGCCGTAACATCCAGATTGGTTACGAAGGAATGACCAGCCTCTCGGTCCTCTCAATCAAACCGCGCGTCCGCTTTGCCCCTTCTCCTACCGGCTACCTGCACGTGGGGGGCGCCCGGACGGCGCTATTCAACTGGCTTTTTGCTCGTCATTTTCAAGGGACACTGGTTCTCCGTATCGAAGACACCGACCTCGAACGCTCGACTCCGGAGGTGGTCGAAGGAATTTTGCAGGGACTCGAATGGCTGGGGATCAATTGGGATGAGGGGCCCTGCTACCAGACGCAGCGGGTTGATTTGTATAAAGAAGCGGCGGCGAAGCTGCTGGATTCTGGAGCCGCTTATTACTGCTTCTGCAGTAAAGAGGAATTGGAGGCGAGGCGGGTGAAGGCGGCGCAAGAGGGCCGCCCGCCGCGTTATGAAGGCACGTGCAGGAAGATTGATCGCGTCGAAGCTGAGCGCCGCCGAGGCTCGGGAGATGCGGGCGCCGTGCGATTCGCCATCCCCGAGGGCGGGAGTACTTCGTTTGACGACGCCGTCTTCGGCAAAGTCGAGTTTGCCAACAGTGAATTGGAAGACTTCGTCCTGCTGCGCTCCGATGGAAGCCCGACCTATCACCTGAGCGTCGTGGCCGATGACATTGATTTGCGAATTACCCACATCATTCGCGGCGCCGACCACATTTCAAATACGCCGAAGCAGGTGCTGCTGTACCAGGCACTGGGTTCTGCTCTGCCGATTTTTGCCCACGTGCCGCTGATTCTCGGTGCGGATAAGACTCGCCTCAGCAAGCGTCATGGCGCAACCAGCGTCATGGCCTACCGGGAGGAAGGTATCGTTCCCGAGGCGTTCCGGAATTTTCTTGCTCTCTTGGGATGGACGCCGCCTGAAGGCACGTCCGAGACTATGGGCGACGAAGAATTGATTCGTCTATTCGGACTCGAGGCCGTTTCGCGGTCCAATGCCGTGTTCGATCGTGACAAGCTGGACTGGTTCAACACCGAATACATTCGATCATATCCGGCCGAGCGCCTACTGCCTCCGATTGAAGAAGAGTGGAAACGGGCGGGGTTTACGCCTTCAGCCGAGCGCGGCAGGTTGCTTGCGACAATTGATTTGCTCAAGCCACGCGCCCGCAGCCTGAAAGACTTCGCGGGATCGTTCCGGGCATTCTTCAGCGATGACTTTGAGGCTGACCCCGCGGCAGTTGAAAAATTTCTGAAAGATGCGAATGTGCGGCAGATGCTGATTGAACTAGGGCAACGCTATGCCGAGGCGCAGGATTTCAGCGAACAAGGCACAGAAAAAGTTCTACGCGACTTTGCGGCGGAAAAATCCGTGAAAGCCGGCGCGCTGATTAATGGCGCCAGAGTCGCACTCACCGGGCAAGGCGTTGCGCCGAGTTTGTTTGCGGTGATGAGTAATCTGGGGAAGGAGAAAGTGGCGAAGCGGCTGGCGGCGGTCGAGGAACTTACAGGCCAGATAATAACCACTAAAACCTAGCGGTGCGCGTGCGGGCTTTGCGCGGGATTTCTCTTCCTGACCGCGGGGTCTTTCGAAACCTTGATCTCAAAGCTGATCGGCATCTGCTTGGGCGGATAGCAGGCGGCATTATCGCAGGCCTGATATTTCAGCGTGCCGTGCACTGCGTACTTGGCAGGCAAAACCGTCTTCAAAGGCCTCACCGTAACGTCCACGGCGAAGTCACCGCTATAAACGTTGAGTTTTTCGCTGGGATCGAAGGAGAAACTGCGGTCTTCCCCGGCGGGATACTTAACCTTCACGACGGCGATGTCGGTGGGCGCATCCAGCTTGAGTTCGGTTTTTTTCAAATATTCCTGCTTGGGCTGGTTCGAATTAATGTGGAACCCTGAAGCGATGCGGAACTGTAACTCCACGACTCCGGGATGGCCGCGATAGACCGACTTGATTTCCGGCGGAAAATACGCCACCGAAGGCGCTCGGCTACCCGGAGGAAAATCCTGCGCCGAAACAGCTACTGCAATCATTGCGACGAAAATCAGAAATCGGACCTGCATCACTTTTGCGCCACCTGCCCTTGGGATTCCAGGGCTTTCTGAATGTTCGACTCGATTTCCGAGCGGCTCACCAGCCCGAAAACCCGGTCAACCACTTTGCCGTCGCGACCAATATAAAACGTAGAAGGAAGATAGGGAATCCCGCCGTACTGATCGCCCACCGCTTCTTTACCGATCACGATGGGATAATTCACGCCCATTTTCCTGGCAAAGTCGGCAATATCAGACGGAGAAGCATCATCCATTGCGACACCGAGCACCGTGAATCCCTGCGCCTCATATTTTTTCTGCAGTTCAACGAACCAGGGCATTTCGATCTTGCAAGGCTCGCACCATGTTGCCCAGAAATTGAGCAGCACCGCCTTGCCATGGAAATCTGAAAGCTTGAGGGTCTTGCCATCGAGCGAAGCGAGCGAGAAGTCCGGAGCCGGCTGGCCTTGTAACTTGCCTGCGGCGCCCTGCTGCAGCGGCTGGGAACGCCGCGTTTTCTGGATGCCGAAGACCAGCATCAAAGAAATGACGACGGCCACAACGATAAGAATGATCGGATCGCGTTTCACGGAACTCCTTTACAGAACGAACCGGTTAAGGAACGAGAAATAACGTGCCAGCAGAGTGAATCTTCCCAGGACCAGGAGTACGCCGAGAGCCATGAGCAAGCCGCCGCTCGCGATTTCAACCGCATGCATGTGGCGACGGAAGCCGCCATAGAACTTCATGAAGCGTTCAATCCCTAGCGCAGCTAAAAGAAACGGTACCGCAAGTCCCATGGAATAGACAGTCAGCAACAGGATTCCCTGGCTCACCGAATTCTGCGCGGCCGCCAGGCCAAGAATGGCCCCCAGGATCGGTCCCACGCAGGGTGTCCAGCCAAAGGCGAAGGCAAAACCAATCACGAACGCGCCCCATGGCGTGCTGCCGCCTTTTACGTTATGAAGTCGCTTGTCGGCATATAGCGCCTTAATAGGAAGAATGCCGGTGAGGTGAAGTCCGAACAGAATAATGACCACGCCGGCGACTCGCGCCAAAGTGGACTTGTATTGCGAAGCCAACTGGCCTACTTCGGTGGAGAGCGCACCCAGGGTAATGAACACGATGCTGAACCCTATGATGAAGGCGATCGAGTTCAGCATGACCTTCCGCAGCACCTGTGTTTCCTGGACTTTCAGTTCTTCCACGCCGACGCCCGAGATCAGCGACACGTATCCCGGCACCAGCGGCAACACGCAAGGCGAAAGAAATGAAACCAGGCCGGCGACGAATGCGGCCAATGGAAGCGGAAGATTACCCATTTGAAAGTATTGTACCTTCTAGCCGCAAAACGGCAGACTCTCACAAGTAATGATTCTGTAAAGGGTGGGGAAGTTACCCTTCCGAGTTAGTGCGCGCGTTGTTCACTTCGGCGACAACTGTGTCGGGGCCTCGGCGACCATCTTGCGAATCAGTTCCAGCGGAATGACCGCAGTCAAAATCGCCCGATCTTTTTTCTGCTCAATTTTCAGGCTTTCGAGGGCCCGCGTGAAGTCTGCATCCTGCGTCTGCCCGCCGGCGGACAGTTCAGCCGAATGAAAGATCTTCAAAAATGTATCTGCCTGGGTGGTGAATTGCTGGGCGGCCTGCTCGTTTAGCGCAAACGCCTCTGCTCGGAAGTGAACCGCGCCCAAATATCGAACCGAAGCCACAATGGTGGCCGGCCCGGCCAGAGGAA
>Ga0157372_10007644_pt1 | contig 11493 bp, 13 predicted proteins | sample C55metaG_FD_115307 | JGI IMG/M metagenome (GOLD analysis project Ga0157372, IMG submission 115307) | Corn rhizosphere microbial communities from Kellogg Biological Station, Michigan, USA - C5-5 metaG | ecosystem: Host-associated > Plants > Roots > Rhizosphere > Soil | place: USA: Michigan...
AGTGCGGCATACAAAAGATGAAACAGATTTGCTAAATATAACAGATTCGCGAAGCGAAACAACAAACGCAGATTGACCGTCAACAGGTTACCCACAGGCACGCTTGTTGTTTCCCGCTGGCCATGAACAATTCGATAATTCTCAAACTGTCCTCCTGGGGAACAAAACAACGATTCGGCTTCTACGTCACCAGCCTCGGGATGGTCGTCATGCTCACCTGGGCCGGCCTCTACAAAACCACGGTCCCCGGCGCCAACGGCATCACCCCCCTCGTCACCAACAGCCCGCTCCTCAGCTGGCACTTCAAATGGTTCGGCGCCTACCTCGGCTCAAGTCTGATCGGCGCGACCGAGATCACCTGCGCTCTCCTGATCGCCATCGGTCTGTTCAAAGCTCAAGCCGGCGTCATCGGCGCCTTCATCGGCGTGGTCATCTTCTCCCTCACCAGCTCCATGCTCCTCAGCACCCCCAATATCCTCACCCATGTGAAGGGCGTCGCCTACCTGGACGATCTCGGTCTCTTCCTTTTCAAGGATATCATTTCCCTCGGCGCCAGCTTTTACTTACTCAGCTACTTCGGTAAACAAGTGATCGATAACAGAAAAAAATCGGAATAAAAATGCGAACAATGGAACAATTCAAGGTCCCCACCCGGGACGAAGTCTCCCCTGCCAACCAGGTTTGGTTTGACAAACTGCAAAAAATGATCGGCCATGTCCCCAATCTCTACGCCGTCTTCGCGGAGTCGGAGCATGCCCTCGGCGCCTACCTGACCCTGCAGGGCGGAAGGTCCTCCCTCAGACAAAAAGAAAAAGAAGTGATCAACCTCGTGGTCAGCCAGATCAACGCCTGCGAATACTGCCTCGCCGCCCACACCCTCCTGGCCAAATCCCTCGGCTTCACCGACCAACAGATCCTGGACCTCCGCCGGGCCAACTTCCCCGCTGACCCCAAACTGGACGCCCTGGTAAAACTCGCAAAAAGCATCACGGAGAACAAAGGTCACGCCGACCCGCAGTCCGTGGATAATTTCTTCGCCGCGGGCTACAGCAAAGGCGCCCTCATCGACGTGGTCATCGCCGTCGCCGACAAGATCATCACCAACTATGTATTCGCACTCACTGCCGTCCCCATCGATTATCCGTTGGCGCCCGCACTCTAATTAACTACCGCCATCCGGATGGATGGCGGTGAAATAAAAAGCATCTAGGAAAGCACTGTACCCAACCACTGCCGGATGACCGGGCCTATCTCATTCACATGCGTCTCCAACGCAAAATGCCCGGTATCGAAGAATTTGACGATCGCCTTCGTCAGATCTTTTTTAAAGGCCTCCGCACCCGGTGGTAAGAAGAACGGATCCTTATCCCCCCAGACCGCCAGGAAAGGCGGCTGATGCTCTTTGAAATATTGGTGAAATGCCGGGTACAACGCGACATTGCTCGCATAATCCCCAAACAGGTCCAACTGCAGATCCACATTGCCCTCCCGGTCCAGCAGGAACTGGTCCAGCTGGTAAGACTCCGGCGCAACAAGACTCGGGTCACCCACCCCGGTGAGATATTGCCATCGGGTCATCTCCAACGTCATCATCGCCTTCAGCGCGTTGCGGTTCTCCTCAGAAGGGTCCTTCCAGTATTTGCGGATCGGATTCCAGCCGTCGCTAAGCCCTTCTTCATAGGCATTACCATTCTGCGAGATGATAGCCGTGATCTTCCCGGGGTTGGCCATCGCAAGCCGGTAACCTACCGGCGCGCCATAGTCGAATACCTGGATCGCAAACTTCCGCAACCCCAATTGATCCACCAGCCCCTGCACATACTTCGTAAGGTTATCGAAGGTATACGTGAATTTTTGGCGGGACGGCGCATCCGAGAACCCGAAGCCGATCAGGTCCGGCGCAATGATATGATAGTCGCTGTTCAGCATCGGGATCAGGTGCCGGTACATGTGGGAAGAGGTGGGAAACCCGTGCAGCAACAGCAGGGTAGGGGCGCCGGCCGGACCCGATTCGCGATAAAAGATAGTCAGGTCCTGCACCTTCGCGGTGCGGTAATGGACAGTGTTCGTACTCATAAAACCTCGTTTTAATTTTTAAGAAAGGATTTGATGTTCTCGGCGATTTCAAAATGATACTCCCCCAGCGCCAGGTGGCTGGTGTTGTAAGAGTGCAGCTCCGCCCCCGGAACATCCCGCTGGATGGCCTCGGCAGCGGCAATAGGAAAGAAGACATCGTTCCGGCCCCATACCAGCAGCATCTTCGGCTGCGTCTTCTTCAGCCACTGCTGCCATTTCGGATACTCGGCAAGGTTATACAAATGCCTGTAGCGCGTCTTCGTCCTTTTCATTTTAATTGATTTTGGTGATAGTATAGAAAACAGAACAGCTTGTTTTGTAATTCGCAAAAAAATTAAAATAACCTGGCAATCGATTTTTTCGCTGCCTCGATCGGCCACACGGCCTGGTGTATCTTATGACCGACCAGCGCCCCCTCAAATAAAGTGTAGATCTCATCGGCCAGCTCCTGCCGGCCCACCGGTGTCAGTATCTCCACGAACAACGCCCGCACCGCATCCTTTTGTTTCTTGATCCCTGCCCGGATGCGTATCTCATTTCCCGGCATCTCATAAACGATGTTGAGAAAATGACAACCATAGTACTCTTCCCGGGTGACCAGGTTGGCAAGATGATCAAAAATGGCCAGCAGCTTCTTCTTCGGATCGGCGACCCCATCGGCCGCCCGCCGCAACGCCTCCACTGTCCTCACCCCCGTCTCGTCGAGATACTCCAGCAACAGCTCTTCCTTCGACCGGAACTGCTGGTAAAGCGTCGACTTGGCGATCCCCGCCTCCTGGATAATTTGATTGATACCCGTATTCGAATAACCCTGCCTGTAGAAGAGATGGGAAGCGGTTCTAAGAATGGTAGCCCTGAGGGAACTCTTTTTCATGCCCCAAAGCTAGGAGAAAGAAATAAAACAAACAAGTCTGTTTTCTGCCCAAATATTTAATATTCGTACCTATCCAGCAACTCAAACGCCAGATCCCTGGCCGTCACAACCGGCCACACCGCCTTATATACCTTATTGGCTATCAGCGCCCCATCAAATAAAAGATACATCTGATCTGCCAGCTCTGCTTTCCCCGCGGGTTCCAAAATATTGACAAACAGCCGCCGCACATTGTCCTTTTGCTTCTGGATCTGCTGGATCACCCGCTCCGCATCCAGCGGGATCTCCGAAATAATATTCTGAAACTGGCAGCCATAATAGCCGTCCTGCTGCACCAGCCCGATCAGGAAATCAAACACCGCCAACACCTTCTCCTCAGGCATATCTTTCTCATCCGCAGCAGCTTGCAACGCCCGATCCGTCTCCGCCCCCGTCTTCTCCAGGTACGCCATCAAAATATCCTCCTTCGTCCGGAAGGCCGTATACACCGATGACTTCACCACCCCCGACTCTTCAATTATTTGGTTGATACCCGTATTCGCATAACCCTGTTTATAAAAGAGCCGGCTGGCCGTATCAATCACCGCCCGCCGGATATCATTTTTCCTTTCCGTATGCATGCCGCAAAACTAAGCTAAAATCAGACAAGTCTGTTTTAGTCGTATATTCGGTTAACCGCCACTGCCATATGACCCGACTACTCCTGCTCTGCCTGTTCCTGCCGGTCCTCGCCAACGCAAAACCCGCAACTCCACCATCCGCACGCAACACGCCGGATACCCCAACCCTCATCAATCCCCTCGTCCCCAACCAGGTCGCAGATAAATATATCCCCGCCACCTACCCAAGCATCGGCGGCTACCTCGGCTATCGTCTCGAGGTCAATCTCAACAAACGCCTCCTACAGATCGATTCCGCCACCATCCTTTCCGGCTTCGAACATCGCCCCGGCTCCCAAACATGGATCGGCGAACACGTCGGCAAATTCCTCTTCTCCGCCTCCAAAACCTACACCTACACCCACGACCCCCGGCTCAAACAACTCATGGACGCCATCGTCCACACCTACATCGCCTGCCAGCAACCCGATGGCTACCTGGGGACGTATTTGGAAAACGATCGCTGGACCGCCTGGGACGTCTGGGCCCATAAATACGCCATCATCGGCCTGCTGAATTACTATGCCGTCACCGGCTACACCCCCGCCCTCGAGACCGCAAAAAAAGCCGCCGACCTCATCTGCACCACCTTCGGCGACACCCCAGGTAAACGCGATCTCATGACCGCCGGCGAACACGTCGGCCTCGCACCCGGTAGCATCCTCGAACCCATGGTCGATCTCTTCCGCTACACAAACGACCCCAAATACCTCGCCTTCTGCCGCTATATCCTCCGCGCCTTCGAACAACCCGATGGCCCGAAGATCGTCAGCCGCCTCGAAAGCACCGGCGACGTCACAAAGGTCGGCGACGCCAAAGCCTACGAAATGCTCTCCTGCCTCCTCGGAATAGTAAAATACTATAAGCTCACCGGCGAACCACGCTACCTCCAGGCAGCACAAACCGCCTGGCAGGACATCGCCACCCGCCGCCTCTATATCACCGGCACCGCCAGCGACCATGAAATCTTCATGCCCGCCGGCGATCTCAAAGCCACCAACGCGGATAACATGGGCGAAGGCTGCGTCACCGTCACCTGGCTCCAGTTCAATCTCGCCCTCCTCCAACTCACCGGCGAGATCAAATATGCCCGGGAGATCGAACGCTCGGTGTACAACCATCTCCTGGCCGCGGAGTGTCCGCAAACCGGTTGCGTCAGCTATTACACCGCCCTTCTCGGCGCAAAACCCTACCGCTGCGACCAGGGATTTTCCTGCTGCCTCTCCAGCATCCCCCGCGGCATCTCCCTCATCCCCGAAACCATCGGCGGCAATATCGACAAGAAATTCACCATCCTGTTATATGAGAATGGCATCGGGAGGACCACGATCCAAACCGCCGACGCCGGCACGATCGCCCTGCAGGTAAAATCCAACACCAAATTCCCCGCCGCCGGGATGGTGGATTACCTCATCGCCCCCTCCACGCCAGCCACCTTCCCGATCCAATTCCGCGTCCCCGAATGGTCCGCCAATTTCAAAGCCGCCATCGGAAACAAGGTCTACACCGCACGGCCCGGCACCCTGTTGACCATCCAACGCAAATGGATACCCGGCGAACGGGTCAGGATCACCTTCGATATGCCCATCCAGGTCCTCCCCGGCGGTGATTCCTATCCCAATGCGGTCGCCATCAAACGCGGCCCACAGATCTTCGCCCTCGACAAAAGCATCACTGACACGGTACTGCCCAAAAGCTGGGCCTGGAAAGAAGCGTTTTATCTCCCCGGAACTTCGCAAATGAGGGTGTTGGTGCCCTTTGCCGAAGCCGGCCAAACAAACGCCGAAGTAACCGTCTGGATAAATAAATAACCCCATGTTCATCATCGACACCTATCCCGTCGCCGTAGCATTCTGCATCATCACCATGCTCTGCTGGGGCTCCTGGGCCAACACCCAAAAGCTCGCCGCCTCCACCTGGCGCTTCGAGCTCTTCTACTGGGACTATGTCCTGGGTATCCTCCTCTTCTCCCTCCTTCTCGCCTTCACCCTCGGAAGTATCGGCGCCGGCGGCCGCCCCTTCCTCACCGACATCACGCAGGCAAGCAGCGCCAGCCTCGGCTCGGCGATCCTCGGCGGGATCATCTTCAACGCCGCCAACATCTTACTGGGCGCCGCCATCGCCATCGCCGGCATGGCCGTCGCCTTCCCCGTCGGCATCGGCCTCGCCCTGGTCATCGGCGTGGTCGTCAACTACATCGCCAACCCCGTCGGCAACAAGACCCTGCTGGGCGCTGGCGTAGCCCTCATCGTCATCGCCATCCTCCTCAACGCCTTCGCCTACCGCCGCATGCAAAGCGCCGGCAAACACACCTCCGCCAAAGGCCTTCTGCTGGCGTTAGCCGCAGGTATCCTCATGGGCTTCTTCTACAAATACGTCGCCGCTGCCATGTTCCCCGATTTCAACACGCCTGAACCCGGCAAGCTCAGCCCGTACACCGCCGTCGTCATCTTCAGCCTCGGCATCCTTCTCAGCAATACAGTCTTCAACACGCTGCTCATGAAAAGGCCCTTCGTCGGTCCACCGGTCACGTACAGCAAGTACCTAAAAGGCAGCGCAAGAAACCACATCACCGGCATCCTCGGCGGCTCCATCTGGTGCCTCGGCATGTCCTTCAGCATCATCGCCTCTGGCAAAGCCGGCCCCGCCATTTCCTACGGCCTCGGCCAGGGCGCCACCATCATCGCCGCCGGCTGGGGCATCTTCATCTGGAAAGAATTCCGCACCGCCCCAAAAGGCACCGGCGCCATCCTCGCAATTATGTTGTTATTTTACCTCATCGGCCTCGCCCTGCTCGTCGACGCCGGCGCATAGCACATCAGCATGAAAATTTTAGTAATAGGCAGCTCCAATACCGACATGGTCGCAAAAACGACCCATCTCCCCGCACCCGGCGAAACAGTATTGGGCGGCGATTTCCTCATGGCCCCCGGCGGCAAAGGCGCCAACCAGGCCGTGGCAGCCGCCCGCCTCGGCGGCAACGTAACCTTCATCGCCAAGCTCGGCAACGACATCTTCGGCAAGCAGGCAAAAACCCAATACGCACAGGAGAACATCGACACAAAGCATATCGTAACCGACCCGGCGCACCCCTCCGGCATCGCCCTCATCACCGTCGACGCCCACGGAGAAAACTGCATCGTCGTCGCCTCCGGCGCCAACGCCCACCTCACCCCACAAGACATCCAAAAAGCAGAAAAAGAAATGGGGAACCCCTCCTGCATCCTCATGCAGTTGGAAATTCCCCTTGAAACCGTCCAATATGTAGTCAAAAAAGCCGTCGAAAAGAACATCCCCGTCATCCTCAACCCCGCGCCGGCCCAACCGCTCCCCGATGAAATACTAAAACACATCCATATCCTCACTCCCAATCAGAAAGAAGCCGAAATACTCACCGGCATCCCGATCACCGATAAGCCTGGCGCCGAAGCCGCCGCCAAAGCCCTCGCCGCAAAAGGCGTCCACACCGTCATCATCACATTAGGTAAATCCGGGGCACTCATACTGGATCAAGGTCAAATTGAGTGGGTACCCGCCCCGGAAGTCCATGCTGTGGACACCACCGCCGCGGGTGATGTTTTTTGTGGTTCCCTGGCCGTAGCCTTATCTGAAAAACATTCGGTAAAAGAATCCGTCATCTTCGCCTGCACCGCCGCCGCCCTCTCCGTCACAAAAATGGGCGCCCAAACCTCCGCCCCGACCCGCCAGGAGGTTATCGATTTCCAAAATTCAATTCAAACCCCGCCTCGATGACACTCGCATTCATCTTCACCCACAACTCGCCATCGAATTCCTCGACAACGTCCCTCGCGAGCGCCAGGTAAAAGCCCTCGGCGGGGCACAACTTCCCCTCACTGGATATCTTCCCATTCACAACGCGCTCCACCCGCTGCCCCAGCCGCGAAAAAAGTGACCCCGACTGCAGACGCAAACTTGCTTTGAAAACCTCACCCTCCAACACCAGCCGTTCCACCAGGATCTCTCCATCCTCCGCCACCTCGCAAAGCCAGTACAGGATCATCTCCAGCACAAACCGTATCTCCGCGTCCGGCAATGCTAACACCCCGCCGTCTTTATGCCGGTCGACCAACGAAAACCTCCGCGAACACGAACACTGCTTGAATCGGGCGAATAACTCCCGTACCAACCGGTGCGTATCCACCCCTGTCCACTTCCGCCTCCGGTCCAGCTGATGCACGACACCCCATTCCAGCAACGTGTCCAGCACGGTCAACGTCTGATAGAATTGCCGCGCCGCCCGCGAAGCGATCTCCACTCCAAAAGTAGTTCCCTTATGATCTTCCTCTACAAGGTCAAAAAATGACCCGGTAGCATTAAGCGGCGTCTTGACCTCTTTCTCCAGCAAATCCAGCAGCCGCGGTAGTATTCTCTCTTGCAATGCGATGGTTGTTTTAAAAATTTGCGGCTGCAAAGGTGCGAAAGCTGGAACCGATCACAAATAGTGTAAAAAATACAATAAGGTGTCGTAGATCGACGACAGAAATTAGTCAATCAGCTGATGCACAATGGCATAACGTGTCAGCTCGGAGTTGTTGGTAAGATTCATCTTGTGCAGGATGCGCGATCGGTAGGTGCTGATCGTCGTCGGCGTCACCGCCAGCTTCTGTCCTATTTCGATAAGGGATAAACCCTTTGCGAGCAATTTCATCACCTCGAACTCGCGGTTGGAGAGCAATTGATGCGGCAACTCGGCAGTAGGACTATTCACCATCTCCGAAAGCCGCTCGGCCAGCGAAGGAGTAATATATTTCCTCCCCATCAACGCCCGCCGCGCGGCCGTGATCAGCTCCGCCGCATCCATACTCTTGCTGAGATAACCGGACGCCCCGGCCTTCAACGCCCGCAAGGCATATTGTTCCTCGGGATGCATGGTGAGTATCAGCACCGGCAACTTCGGATAATGCTTCTTGATATCCTCCAACGCCTCCAACCCGGTCTTCGACGGCATCGAAAGATCGGAGATCACCAGGTCCCACTCCGATTGCATCACCTTCTTCACAATATCCGCGCCATCGGCCACCGTCTCGATATGCGCACCGGGAAACTCCTTTTGGAAGATTCGCTCCAACCCCTGCCGCACCACCTCATGATCGTCCGCGATGAGAATTTTCATTCCCTAATGTAAATAAAAGTTGCTAAATTATAAGGTCATGATTATGAGAATCGTCGTATTCACCATCCTGCTGGCGTCCTGCACCCGCCCGGACAGAGATCACTACCGTCCAACCTTTGCCCTTGCCATCGCAGGCAAGCATGAACTCATCTTCGGCGCACCCTCCCTTGCATATTACGAAACCACCGATCTGTTGATCAACTACCTCAACGCCCACCTCGACACCGTCCATGTCCGAACCGTCGCCTGCAGCTCCGTAGAAGACTATGAGGACAAACTCCGGAAAGGATTCTTCGATTTCACCGCCATCAATGGACCCCAGCTCGTCATCGCCGGCCAGCACGGCTACACCGTCGTAGGCCGCATCGCCGATGACTATCGTGCCCTCATCCTCGCCAACAAAGATTCTTCGATCAACACCTTCGCAGATTGCCGCGACAAGACCATCGCCCTGACCGGTAACCGCATCCTCGCCGGTTCCCTGATGCCCCTGATGTTCCTCCACCAAAAAGGCATCGACGTCAACAACCACCTGAAACGACTCTATTCGCCTTCCTATGAATCCGTTCTCCTCGATGTATGTCTCGGAAAATGCGCCCTCGGCGCAGTCTGGACCACTTCCTGGGAAAACTTCCAACGCAAACGACCCGATCTCGCCTCCCGCCTGGAAGTGAAATGGACAACACCCTCCCTGCCCGGCACCGCCGTTCTCTTCAGAAAGGACGTGAACCCCGAACTCATCAAAACCATCGCCTCCCTGCTCTTCAACCTCCAAAAGAACGAACAGGGACGACAAGCCCTGCAACGCGTCGGCATCGGCCGCTTCGAGCCCGCCGACAGCACCACCTACCGCCCCGTGAAAGAGTTCCTCCGGAAATCCGATTCGCTTATCCATTAAACCATTAAACGCTGACCCCGTTATGTTGCAATTCTGGCCAAAAAAAATTCGCTCCCAGCTGATCCTGGGGATCGCTCTCGTCCACCTGGTCCTCATGTCCATCTTCGTAGCCGATCTCCTCAAGCGCCAATACTCCTTCCTGGTCCGCCAGGGCCAGGACCAGGCGCTCGGCCTCGCCCACGACCTCGCGATCAACGCCAACGTCTACATCATCGCCAACGACTTCGACGGCCTCGAACGCATGATCCAGTCCTACAAAGACTTCCCCCACCTCGAGTACGCCATGATCCTCTCGCCCGAAAATACGGTCATCTCCCATACCGATCCCAATAATCTCGGTAAGACCGCCACCGACAGCATCAGCCGTGGCATCGGAAGCCAAGCCCCAGGCCCACCCGCCACAAGCCAACCCACCCCCCGTATCCTCACCCACGACAACCACATCCTCGACGTCGCCGCACCCGTCATCCGCGACAAAGCCCTCATCGGCTGGGCCCGCGTAGCCATCAACCAGGACTACATCTATGGCAACCTCACCGGCATCGTCGAAAAAGGCATCCTCTATATCCTCGTCGCCATCGCCGTCGGCACCCTCATCGCCATCCTCATCGGCAAACGCCTCACCGGCGGCCTCCATAAACTCATCGCCGCCTCCGAAAAGATCCGCAGCGGCGACCACCACATCCGCGCCACCCCTTCCGGCGGCTACGAGCTCGACCTCCTCGCCACCACCTTTAACCGCATGCTCGACGAGATCGTCGCCAACGAATCCCAGCTAAAAGACAGCGAAGCAAAATTCCGCTCACTCGTAGAGAACAGCCAGGTAGGGGTCTTCATCATACAACAGGAAAAATTCGTCTACATGAACCCCGTCTTCGAAAAACAAAGCGGCTATCCAAAAGAAGAGCTCCTCGGCCAGGTATCCTTCGACGTGCTCCTCCACGAGGACGACCAACCCTTCGTCCGCCGCAACTACGAACAGCGGATGGCCACCGGCAACGCCGCCGACCGCTACGTCGTCCGCGCCATCCGCCGCGACGCCTCCATCGTCTTCATCGAGGTCATCGCCTCTAAGATCATCTACAACAACGCACCCGCCGTCATCGCCTCCGTCATCGATATCACCGACCGCCTCCATGAAGAGAACCGCATCAACAAAGCCGTTATCGACGCCCAGGAACGCGAACGGATGCAGATCGGCATGGAGCTCCACGATAACGTCCAGCAACTCCTGGCCGGCTCCCTCCTCACCCTCGACTATGTCCGCTCCAATGTCGCCGGTAAAGAATCCCTCGAGGCCCTCGACAACGTCAAAAGTTATATCAACGAAGGCGTCACCGAACTCCGCCGCCTCTCCCACCAGCTCGCACCCTCGATGCGCCTCTCCGGCAACCTCTCCGAAAAAATTCACGCCCTGGTTCAGACCATGAACATCGCCAACACCATCAACGCTGTCGAAATTGAAGTCGACGATCTCAACATCCCACTCAACGAGGACGTCCAGCTCGCCTTCTATCGCATCCTCCAGGAACAACTCACCAACATCCTCAAATACGCCGACGCGACAAGGGTATCCATCCGCGTGAAAAGGGTAGGGCAGCAGATCATCCTCTCCATCCGCGACAACGGCCGCGGCTTCGATCCCACCGAGCGACGCGAAGGCATCGGCTTCGAGAACATCCGGCGCCGCGCGACCGCCATGGAAGGAACACTAAAGATCAATTCAGCGGCCGGCGCCGGCTGCGAGCTCTCCCTCCGGGTCGGGGCATATTGATACAACAACTGTCACAATAGCGGACAATTCACAAGATTCATTCACCTCGTCGTCCTCCAATTCTCCATCAGCATCCTG
>Ga0157372_10007645_pt1 | contig 11492 bp, 9 predicted proteins | sample C55metaG_FD_115307 | JGI IMG/M metagenome (GOLD analysis project Ga0157372, IMG submission 115307) | Corn rhizosphere microbial communities from Kellogg Biological Station, Michigan, USA - C5-5 metaG | ecosystem: Host-associated > Plants > Roots > Rhizosphere > Soil | place: USA: Michigan...
ATTGCCCGCCCGACCACAGCTCTGGCGGTCAGCTAGGTGATCGTGAACGAGCAGGTTGTAAAGCGATTCAACATAGGCGCCAACAACCCCAGGAAAGCAATCGGGGAGCAGATCACATTGAATGGGCGTAAAATGACCATTGTTGGCGTAATGCAAGACTTTCACTATGGTAAGGTAGAGAACCTCATCGGACCGGTAGCATTCACGTTTTGGACACCTGAAGACAGGGCGATCATCAGCGCCAAGATACAAAGCGCCGACATGCCGGCCACCGTAGCCAGGATCGAGTCGGTATGGAAGAAGATCGATCGTGTCCATCCGTTTACGGCTGAATTCTATGACGAAGAAATAAAAGACGCATACAGCGAATTCTCCACTATGATCAAGATCATTGGCTTCCTTTCTTTTTTGGCCATTTCCATCGCATCCATGGGGTTATTCGGAATGGTGGTATTCACCACCGAAACAAGACTAAAGGAGATCGGCATCCGAAAGGTGATGGGCGCCAACGTCGGCAACCTTATATACTTACTAAGCCGCGGCTTTCTATTTCTCCTGTCAGTATCGGCGCTCATTGCCCTGCCGGCAACTTACCTGTTCTTCAAAATCGTTGTGCTCCCCCATTTCCCTTATCATGCGCCCGTGCAAATCACCGAGCTGTTCGTTGGCTTACTGGCTGTATTGCTGGTCGCATTCATTATGATCGGGGCGCAGACATGGAAGGCAGCGAGGAGCAACCCGGTGAAGGTCCTGAAGATCGAATAAATCTGGCTTGCTAAAAACCATCCTTATTTTGTCACATTTACACCCCTTATAACTGTGCCGGTGTTTATAGCTTTGATGTCAAATCAAATCGCATGAAACAGACAAATGCAAGAAAACTGATCTTATCAATGGACATGTCATTCGATGGCATTGTAGCAGCAGAGAATGATGAAGCGGCCGAAAAAACAGAGGCAGCAGACCATAATGTCGATAACAGTGATGAATTATGGAACCATATGTTCAATGACCTGCAATCGGTAGATACCATATTAGCGGGCGGTGGAATGAATCCCCTGTATTTTGATCATTGGCGGGCGCAGCTGAACAATCCAACGGCAGATCCCAACGAAGCAAAATATGCACGGTGGGCCTACCAAATTCCGCATATCGTATTTTCAAAAACCCAGCAAATGGTCAATTGGCCCAATTCGCGCATTGCCACAGACCCTGAAGCCGAGATTGCTAAATTAAAGCAGCAGCCCGGTAAAGATATTTTAACATGGGGCGGCGCCACCTTTGCGAATTATCTTATTAGTAAAGGACTGATCGACGAATACAACATCAGGGTAAGCCCCAAAATACAGGGAAGAGGAAAGGCTCTGTTTAATAATATACAATATAGAAGCAATTTGACACTGATAGATGTTCGGCAGTTAAGATCCGGAACAGTTATGTTGCGATACAAGGCATAGCAGGACATAGAATTGAATTATCTCACGGCAGCGTCATCGGCACGTTCAAGGATTTTTTTCATAGTATCCTGTATCCATTTCTCCGACGTAGGAAAATCATCATAGCCTTTGAGGTCATTAAGCAAGGGGTCATCGGCTGCAATACCCGCTGACTGTAAGATCGCATAGTCTTGCAGCGATTCTGCAAACACCTCCCATCGGATGGAATCGTACGGCCCATCAGGGCCAGGATACACCACAAATGGATCGCCATCCGGGATGCCCGGATATGCGTGTGCTGAGCCGTTCGTATACGGATCTGCTTTCTGGTCCGAGTCAAGTATGTGCCAGTGATTATAACCCCAGTGGAGAAAACCGCCTGCACCAAAGTGATAAAACAGCCATCCGGCCATTCTGATCTTTGGTAACGGCGTATCGAAGAAGCGGTTCAGCCATTTATCACGTGGTGCGGTGCAGAAGTAAACCCAATGAGGTATCTTTTCCTGTACATATGCCCGGGCACTGCTGATAATAGGTACCGGAATATCGGTGAGGTGTTGTCTGCCATATTCGATATCGCTGAGGGCATCCATCACTTTCATCCAGGGCGCCAGTTCATGAAGCAGCTGTCTTGCTTTTTTATAATTCGGTATATGTTCTTTATACGGTTCGTCGGACAGATGGAAATACGAATCCTCTAAAATACTTTCCTGTTGCAGGAAATCATGAAATGAAGGAAGAAATTGCTTCAGGAAATTGACATACGTATCCGAAAAACCATCAAGATCAGGGTTCCATAACAACTCGTAACGGCCGTTCTTTACCGTATATACATGCATGGCCGTTTTGACGCCCCAATACAGCCAGAGATGTGCCCATTCAAATTTTTCATAGCCCAGTTCCTTGCACATGTCGGTAAAGCGTTTGATCACCGACCAGTCGAACGTATACCGGCCCGGTGACGTTTCATTTACGATCAACATCTGGCAGGGCTCCTTGACAAGGACCTTAAATTCAAAGAAATTTTGGACAAACGCGACATCCGTGCCATGTTCGATCAGATCTTTCATTTGCGCCCGGGTATGTTTCCACCATTCTTCACTAAACATTTTTATACCGAAGTAAATGCTGGTAGCTTCTCCCCTCCACCAATGTGTCACGTGAAAATTGCGCCTTGGTTGCAACACCAGCTTACTGACGTGGAGACGCAATTGCAAATTCTGCGCTATCGAATCTTTTCCCTTATGCACGATCACCGTCACCGGAAAATCATGGATACCCGGCTGCATGTCGGTTGGGATATGAAGGCTGATCCAAAAAGAGCGCGTCTCATATGGACTGGCGTCAGCAGAGGTCTGAGGAAACAATGGTTCGGGGACCAGGCCCGGCAGATAGCCAATGCCATCGAGCTCCGATCTACGAACGTCGGTGGTAAAGTGACGCATAGGCACCAGACCGACATAGCGGACCGTCGGTGAAAGCTGCATAGCCGATGACATGGTGCAGGCCACCTTTACCTGGTCCTTTTGGATATTGTGGAACCCCACCTGAAAGGATGCATTGGAGCCGCGGGCGACATATAGTTCAAGCAATTGGCGCCGCCCGGCTGGTGATTGAGGGAAAATGCGCTGCAATGAGGATTCGAGCCAAAACAGGACAGTGGAATCTGCCTTCACGGGTTCGTGGGTAGATCTGTCATAGGCATAAAGCGGTGGAAACAGCAGACAGCCAACTGCCAGTGCCGCAATCATTTTAATCATATGTAATCTTTATCGTCTGGTTGCCAAATTATAGTTAAACGTTTAAACAACCAATTTTTGTTTCATATAGTGTTTAAAACACATGAGTTAAATTCTGTATGTTTTTGGAAGATCCAACTGCCTTAAGTCATGGAGAAATGACCTTTCATCTATTCAGGTTCCTTTCCTGTCGACTCTCCAATGGGCCCCGATCAATAGACACTCCGCCAATTCCTCGAAGACATACCCGCCCGGTTCCAGGCCTTTCCGTTGAATTTCGTCCTGCTCTTGAAAGCCGGCGGCTACTTAAGAAGCTGCCGCCAGGGGAGTATGCGTTCGTGATCAGATCGCAGGGAATAGATATGATGAGGGGTGGCGCAACCCTGTTTTGCTTTGGCGTCGATTGAACTTCTTTCACACTCGACCGTTATTTGCTTTTGTGGGTTTTAAAAATACGCTGAGAAAACCAATACAAGTTATTATCCCACTCAATGTTGTCATGCCCATGAGTATCCACGCTCCAAACGTGAGGAATGCCTTTTTCCCTGAGAAACTGATGGACTCTTTGACTAACGCCCCAAAGTCCGTCTTTATTACCACATGCTATCCATAGCAGCTTGAGCTTTTCCCGGGCAGCCACAACATCCGGAACCAATTCCACATCTGTATAGATACCGCCGAACTGGTTTGTATTAGGCGCCGATGAAAACCCTCCTATATAGGTAAAACTTTCCAGGTTATGCAAACCTATATTCAACGATTGCCCCCCTCCCATTGATAAGCCAGCAATAGCGCGATGTTCGCGATCAGTATAAGTGGAATAATGTGAATCGATATAAGGAATTATATCTTTCAACAGGTCTTGTTCAAATGGCTTTCCATAACCTGCAAAACCATCCGCTCGCCCTGATCGGCTTGCCTTTGATGTATCTGTCACTGTCAGCCTGGTATCGCAGTTTGGGAAAACCATGATCATAGGCTGAATTTTATCTTCTGCAATCAGGTTATCTATAATGTTATCAGCCTGGCACCATTCAGTCCATTGACGATAGTCCTCGTTTAGTCCGTGCAACAGGTAAAGCACAGGGTATTTCTTATCGGCGGTATATCCTGGAGGTGTATATACGCTCATTTGTCGAAATTTCCCAAGCGTATTTGAACGATATTGAACGGCCGTCAACTTCCCGTAAGATATATTGTCGCGATGAACATCAAATCCGGCTGGAGGATCTGGAAACGTAGGCATGGAGTCTGCCCTAAGAGAAGCAGAATCTGTTTGTGCCGGACAGATGTGACTGGCAATAATAAATACAAACGAAATAAATAAATGCTTGTTAACCATTTTTCTTTATTTATGCTAACCTTTTAGGGTTAATCTCTTGATAGAATTATTGTAAACTTTCTTTTAAGCTCCCCCGATCCGGTCCTGTCCTTATACCGAAGTTAGGAGTATTATCTCTGAACTTTCGTTAGATCAGGCGATGTCTTTGCCGGGTGTCCCAAATACCCCTTAGATATGGCGCATTTGCCCCTTTTCGAAGATGGCCATTCGTCGTAATTTGATTACCTTATAAAAATATTGTATGCATTATTTAACGAATTTGCCAAAGAAATGCCGGGGCCTGCTTTTGCCCCAGGTCATCTTGCTGATATGCCTCTGCTCTTTATTTCTGCCTGCCTCCAGCCGGGCTCAAAAGACTATGAGCTGGGAACTCGATAAGATGCCTGTAAACCTGGAAAGGGAACTTGCCTTAAGTGCTCTGCCGCCTCATCTACGCAGTGCGGCTACCGTTTATCTTTTGGAGCCCGCAAAGGGCTATTACGTCGCGCAGAAAGGGTCGAACGGATTTATCTGCTTTATTGCCCGAACGAATTGGGAATGGGGGGAATTCCGGAAAGACCTTTTTGCCCCAATGGCCTACGATACCGAAGGCGCCAGGACAATTTTTCCGATGTACAGGGATGTGGCGGCTATGCGGGCGTCCGGAAAGTTTACGCCCCAGCAGATCAAAGATTCTGTAGCAAACAGGTTCCGTAAAGGGATATACACGGCTCCGGGAAAAGGGGGTGTTTCCTATATGCTGGCGCCCATCATGCGGGTTTATACCGGGAAGCCGGGCGATAATATGGTGATGACAATGAATATGCCGCATTATATGTTTTACGCTCCTTATATAACGGATTCGGATGTTGGCACCAATCCAGATTCCCCCAAGGGGCCCTGGCTACTCAATGCGGGTAATACTGTATTAGGTGAACGAAAGGGGCCTGAAGGGTACTTTATCATGCCTGCTGGTGAAGCAGCAACCGCAAAAATTATGGCAGATGGAAAGGCCCTGCTGAAGCAGCTTGCCGATTACAGCCCTTATTTTAAGGTTGAGAACAAGAGTATGCACCATTAACCGGGCCGGTGGAAGAGAATGATCTGGAGATAACTGTATAAAATGAAAAGCCTTCAAGTCTAACGACTTGAAGGCTTCGATCTTATGGCCCTATGGCCTCAAAAGTTGGTCGAGTTCCATTTCCGATTTGATAAAGACAGCCCGCGGTTGACTACCCTTGCCGGGACCCACTATTCCAGCGGCTTCCAGTTGGTCCATGAGAAAACCGGCACGGTTAGAGCCGAGTTTCATCTTTCGTTGGATCAGCGAGGTGGAACCCAGCTGGTGTATCACGACCAGGCGGGCCGCCTCGTCGAAGAGCGGATCTCGGTCGCTCAGGTTGAATTCGCTGGCCGCCACCTCTTTTTCACTTATAAATTCCGGCAACGTGTACGCTTGCGAATAGCCGTGTTGGCGACCAATAAAACCCGTCACACGCTCCACCTCCGAGGAGTCGATCAAAGCACCCTGGAGGCGCGTAGTGACGCCTTCCCATTGGAAGAGCATATCACCACTGCCCAACAGCCGCTCAGCCCCGGGCTCGCCCAGCATTGTTTTTGAATCTTCCCTTGAAGTCACCTTGAATACAGCACGTGCGGGGAAATGCGGGATGAGTTGATGCAGCAAGCTACTTGGAGAAAGGCGGCTGGTGGTAAGGATCAGATGGATGCCGACACGGGGTCCTCTTTCTGCCAACTGAATCGTGAACTGTTCCACTGGTGGACCGTCTAAACCGAGCAAGTCCGGAAAGTCCTCGATGGCGACAATGATTAAGGGAAGATATTGGTGTCCTTTACGTGGGTCGAGGAGACGCCTCGTAAATTTGTTATTGTATTCTTTGATATGCTGAGCCTGCGTTTCATGCAGCAGGTCGTAGCGATTGTTCAAATCCACGCAAAGAGCAGCGAGCGTTTCGCTAAAATATTTCCCATAGGAGACAACGGCTTCCTCCTGGCCTGGAACTTTGGCTAGAAAATGTCGCTCGACCGTCCGGTATAAACCCAACTCGACTTTTTGCGGGTCCATAAGGACCAACTTTAATTGGGAGGGATGTTTTTTGTACAATAAGGAGATAAGAATTGTGTGTAATGCAATGGATTTCCCCTGTCCGGTGGCGCCGGCGATCAGCAAATGAAGTAAGGCGGACAAGTCGACGATGACTTCTTCGTTGTCGGTCTTTCTGCCGATGGCAATGGGAAGATCGAACGGGGTGTGCTGGAATTTTTCGGAAGTCAGTAACGATCGGATACCCACTGGCCTTCTTTCTCCGTTTGGTACTTCAATCCCAATGGCCCTTTTGCCGGGAATCGGAGCTATGATGCGAACACTTGATGCGGCAAGCCCCAGGGTCATTTCGTCCTCTAAATTCTTGATCCGGGAGACACGTACACCGGCAGCCGGTACGATCTCATAGAGGGTCACAGCGGGACCAACGGAAGCGGTGATCTTTGCCAGCCAGATATTATAATTCTTCAGTAGCCCGACGATCAGGGTCTTGTTTGCTTCGATGGTGGGGTCGTCCGGTTTCTTTACGTGGTCGTCGGTCGCGTTTAGCAGGTCCAGCGACGGATATTGATAATCGCGGAGATCAAGGGACGGATCATAGGGAAAAAGGTCTTTAACGACAGGCGTTGATTTCTCTGACCGTGGGTCCGCTTCCGCCGGCGGACCTATACTGCTAATTGCAGTCGGCAAGTGTTTGTCCTTGTGGTCCATTTCGGTCGGCTCCCCTTCGGACGCGTTCCATTCAACGGCGATAGTCGATGGCGGCTGTGCCGCCTTATTTCTGCTGAATAAAAGCCGGTAGCATAGATAAAGCAGCCCGATTGGAAGTAGGATGAGCAGCCACATGGGAAGATGGTTCGTTGTTACTAATGTAACTTTTTCTCGTGATTCCTCCCCCGGCAATCGCACCACAATAGGTCACGACACCCCAAAAAGGGTGTTTTCACCCATGTCATTAACTTAGCGCAAGAATGGGTGATTTAACGGGTCGAATGTAGTTCAAAAAGAAGCCCTTAGTAAAAGGGGCTATCCCTAATCAAAACTGCCGGCAGGGACTGTCGTATTCAGCTAACGAAACAACTCAACTACCATATCAACCATGATGAAGATTTTAAAGGCCGCCACAAGCGCGGCCGGGAAGGGGCTTTCACAAGGAACCGGCTATTGCCATTCAATTATCTGATAGTCAGCATAATGAAGATGGGCAAGAGTGGTCTCCAACGGGAGATGGATAGCTTTTATAAGGAGACAGAAGACTCCGATTTTAGTATCCGGCGGGTGACGAAGAGCGCGTTCACGCAGGCACGGAAGTTCCTGTCACCGGAGGCCTTTCTGGAGTTGAGCGATGTAGTAGTGAAGAACTTCTATGAGAACGCGCCCTTCCGGGGTTATAAAAATCATCGGATACTGGCTGTTGATGGCGGCTTTTTGAATCTGCCGGATCATCCAAGCATCCGGGAAGAGTTCGGCAGACGGTCCTTTGGCCGGGGAACAAAAAAGGACGTACATAAAAGCATGGCGCTACTGTCACTGCTGTACGATCCGGCTAATTATATGACCCTCGATGTGCAAACGGGGCATGGAGATGGCAGTGAACTCCAACTATTGCTGGGTCATTTACCCAAGGTAGACGAAGGCGATATATTGCTACTGGATCGGGGATATCCGAGCAGGTATTTGTTTTCAATTCTGGCGTCGTTAGGTATCCACTTTGTCGTTCGCATGAAGCACAACTGGGTGCCGGTAAAGAAATTCATGAAAAGCCGCAAGCAGGATATCGTCGTAACGATGGAAGTGCCCGACGGTGATTACAAGCGTTACCAGCAGCAGTATTCCGGCATGAAAAAACAAATCAAATGCAGGCTGGTCAAGGTTCTCGATGAGCAAGGCAACCTGCAAGTATTATGTACGTCCCTGCTGGATTCCGCCAAATATAAAATAGCAGACCTTGCAGATCTATATAACCTCCGATGGGGCATCGAAGAAGGTTATAAAATGTATAAAGCACGGGTGCAGGTAGAGGCTTTCAGCGGAAAGACAGCCACAGCTGTTAAACAGGATATCTATTCGAAGATCATGATGATGAACTTATGCGCGGCCCTGGCCTTTCCTATAGAAGAGAAGGTCGTAAAGGAGTACCGCGAGGCAAAGAAAAACAAAGACGTAAAATACAGACGAAAGATTAATCGAACCTTCGCCTACTGGACAACGAAAGTCAACTTGATCGCGATGTTTATCAAGAGGAGGATTAAGGCTGCGATTGCCGTCTTCGATAAACAGGTTGAGGCCAACACCGAGGCCGACCGACCAGGTAGGAGGAGCCTTCGAAAGAAAAAACCACCTCGTCTATACCATATGAATTACAAAGACTTATGAGGTACAGCGTTTTATGAAGAGACCTTTGGAAGAAAGACTGTAATTTCAGATAGCTTATAAAGGCTATTCTCTTTAAGGAATTGCCTTAATCCTACACTATATTTTATGAATATAATAAAAAAGACTGCCATTCTCGTAGCCTTTGCTATTTTGATCAATGCTTTGCCGCCTATTTTTATTTGGGAGCATCATATGTTTGTTACAGAGCTCAACCCGTTCCTGGGGCTCGTAGAGTTGTTGCTTTTTCTCCTTGTCGCTATTCCGCTGGTTATCCTGGGGATCAAAAAGGTGGGCAAGTATGTAAGATTCAAGGAATGGTTTAGCCCAGCAGCAGCTTTCTTCCTTGGTTTTTTTGTTCTTTTGATCGGCGATCTCCTCAATAGTCTGATTTACGGATCTTCTACGCTGGATTTTCATGTGCAAGACACCTATTTTGTTATAACACACGTTCATTTGATGGGAATTTTTGCGCTGATCTTCTTTGCCTTTTTTACCGTCTATTGGGGATATCCGCGGATGACGGGAAAAATTATGAATGCACCGCTGAGTTATTTGCATTTTGTATTTACATTAAGCGCATTATATGCACTTTCCTGGCCGGTAAATTACGCTAGCCTAGCAGGCATGCCGCGGAGGTATTTGGATTATTCCAATTGGTCAAGCGTGGAGCAGACCCACACTTTTGAAGCGTTGGTGGCGATCCTCCTGATTTGCGCACAGGTAATTTTTGTAATTAATTTGGTTTACTCTCTACTCAAAGGCGAGAAACGAAGGCCTATTTAGTACCATTGTCTTTTGCCTGACTTATCGGGTCGTCGCAAGCGGCTTTCAATAGGCAAATTCAAGTTAATACTGAAAATGTACGGCCGGAAAAATGCAAGTTAAGCCCAGGAACCCCAAGGTATTATTATACGAACTATATTTAATCCTTAACTTAATGACATGGGTGTTTTCACGGGTCAAGGGCGCCTACAGACCGGGATAGCATAACATCCGCCTACAGACCACTCAGTTACTTTTTTTAAATTGTCATATAACTCACGATACTTATCTGGATTCTTACTTTTCAACTTTTCAAGGTTCTGCAATTTCCAGTTGATCGCTGTCGGTCAATTCTTGTGAATAGTTGCTAGGAGATATTCCCGGATGCCCACATGAAGACTCATTGATAAGATCAACCCTGCCATAACGACACCAGCCCTCACCCAGCTCATCCGATCCCATTCTCTCTAAACCTTTTCAAGGATAGCCCGATCCATGGTGGAATCATTATTAAACAGGATAGAATTCCGCGGATAGAACATCAAGCGAAGGTTATTAGCGGGCGGTGGATCTCTGTTTGCGCAAATACGAAGTAGAGCTGGTTGCAGACAAAATAGTCATTTTGCAGAATAGCTGGTGTAATCTGTTTAAGGCAGGATATCTTTATAAAAAGAGAATGAAACGTATTAATATTTTACTTGCAATTCTGCTTTTCTGCTTGTTCTTTTCTAAAGTAAGAAGTCAGGAAAAACCGAAGATAGACAGCCTGCTTTCTGCCCTGTCGAAACGGTCTGGCGATGCCGGCTTTTCGGTTTGCGTAGTAAAGAAAAACAAAATACTATATACAAACGCTTTTGGCTATCGCGATAAGATCCGGCAATTGCCAGTTACTACGAATACCGTTTTCCCGGTAGGCTCCTGTACCAAAGCCTTTACAGCTGCTTTGTTTGGACTCTTGCCTAAGCCCATTAACCTGGATACTCCGGTTCACAGCTATCTGCCGCAACTTAAATTCTATAGGGATCAGATGACCGAGCAGATCACGATCCGTGATTTGTTGTGCCATCGCAGCGGTCTGCCGCGGCATGAATATTCCTGGTTCCTCCTGGTCTCCGACAATCGCGACTCGATGCTTGCCCGGATACAATACCTGCAACCTAATTGCCGCATCGCTGAAAAATGGCAGTATAACAATTTCGGTTACCTGGCGCTGGGAATGACTGCAGCCAGGATCCTGAAGGCAGATTACGAAGAAGCTGTCAGGGATAAGATTCTTGAACCCTTGAGTATGGAAAGGAGCTATTTTTCTTTTGACAGGCTACTTGCTGAAAATGACAGGGCAACCGGCTATAAGAGGACCGGCGATTCGGTTTACCCGGTGAAATATCATCCACTGATTGCCATGGCACCTGCTGGCGGGCTCAACAGCACTGCGATTGATATGGGTAAATGGCTGTCGGCCTGGCTCAATTCCGGCAGCTTATTGCCTGAGTCCTATAAAAAGCAGGCAATTAATTCCTATGTCGTTACAAAGCCAGCACTTCCGGCTGGACAGGAAGGAACGTATTTTTCCAATTATGGATTTGGCTGGTTTCTGAGCTCTTACCGGGGGCACTATCGTGCAGAGCATGGAGGAAATATCGATGGCTTTACCAGTACTGCCTGTTTTTATCCTTCGGATAGTTTAGGTATCGTTGTGCTATGTAACAGGGAAAACTCTTTGTTGCCGGCCATGATCCGCAACCTCCTGACTGATGTTTTTCTGGGGTTACCGAAAGAGCCGAAGCAGGGGA
>Ga0157372_10007648_pt1 | contig 11489 bp, 6 predicted proteins | sample C55metaG_FD_115307 | JGI IMG/M metagenome (GOLD analysis project Ga0157372, IMG submission 115307) | Corn rhizosphere microbial communities from Kellogg Biological Station, Michigan, USA - C5-5 metaG | ecosystem: Host-associated > Plants > Roots > Rhizosphere > Soil | place: USA: Michigan...
ACCTCCTATGGAAAATGTACATTTGGAAGGTTATCCAACTTTGGATGAATTGCTCCAGGGCATATCAGATGCTTTTGTCTATCTGGATAAATCGTGGCGTTACCGTTTTGTAAATGACAATGCGCTTGCTTTATTGAACAAAGACAAAGATGATCTTATTGGTCAGGTTATATGGACCCTTTTCCCCAATATTTCAGGTACTGTTTTCGAAGAGAATTATAGGAAGGTTATGAAGGAGCGTATCAGCATAGTCTTTGCTGAATATTCTCCCGTTAGCCGCACCTGGCTGGAGGTAAGGGCATACCCGCACAATGAAGGCATCTCTATTTTCTTCTCAGATGTAACACAAAAAAAGAAAGCATTCGAAATAATTGAGGAAAGTGAAAAATGGTTTCACAATATTGCTGATAACTCCCCGGTAATGATTTGGAGCGCCAACGCTGATATGTTTTATAATTATGTCAATGACACATGGTTGCAATTCACAGGACGTGTGCCAGACCAGGTTTTAGGTAATGGTTGGATTACAGGGATATTTGAGGAGGATAGAAAGCGTGTGCTTGAGATTTATCAAAATGCCTTTAGCAAGGGAATTAGTTTTCGGACTGAATACCGGTTACAGTATAAGGATGGTACATACAGGTGGGTTTCCCATGCTGGCAAGCCTTTGTATTCACCAGATAAAAGCTTTTTAGGATACACAGGTACTTGTATAGATATTGATGAACAAGTGATGATCTATCGCGAAATTGAGAAAAAAGTATCAGAGCGTACTGTCGAACTTTCAACTGAACTGAAGCTTGAAAAAGAATTGAATAATCTTAAATCACGTTTTGTTTCCATTGCCTCTCATGAATTCCGCACGCCACTCAGCGCTATGCTTTCATCTGTTGAATTGATGGAGCATTACCAAACTATGAACGAGCCTGAGCAAGTGCTTCGGCATATGATGCGTATTAAAGGTTCAATCAGGCATATGATCAATATTCTGAATGATTTTCTTTCTTTAGATAAACTGGAACAAGGGATTATCGCGGTTGAACATAATGCATTTAATCTGGAGGAATTAGTTTTGGAAATTAGTGAAGAGTTGCAATCAACATTAAAAGCTAATCAACACCTTATATGCAACTACAGCGGTCTTGAACAAATTGAAACTGATAAAAAAATACTGTATAATGTTTTGGTGAATTTGCTGAGCAATGCAATTAAATATTCGGATAAAGATGTGATAATTCAAATCGTTGTAAATGATTTGCAAATAGATATCTCAGTTGCCGATCATGGTATTGGAATTCCTGATAATGATCAGCAATCTATATTTGGTAAGTATTTCAGGGCTTCCAATGTGGGAAGTGTAAAAGGTACGGGTCTCGGATTAAATATAGTTCAGCGTTATGTTGAGTTGCTAAACGGGAAAATAAGTTTTACAAGCCAGCATGGTAATGGAACTACATTCTATATCGAGCTACCGATGCAGTAATTGTAGCATTTAGCAAAGAAGTCTTTTTATGCAGTCTGAGCAATGTTCTTTTGGCGCTGATTGTAAAATATAGATACTAAGCTTCCAAAAACAAGACAGCGAATAATGAGGATGATAATCCATCCGAAAAAAGGAATAAGGGTGATAAACTTAAGTAGCATAAAAACTACCCATGCTATAAGTGATAATGAACCTGTCCTCCAGCCCGTATTGCGTCTGTTTTTGATCCAGTTAGCTATTATAACGGAGCTAATAATTGCGGCAAGGATCATCATGATGATATAGCCGAACAGGATAAGAAGTCCGAGCGGCATCCCTATAAGTGTGATGATGAGTATAAGTGCTGTTACAGGTACTCCTAACAAGAATAAAAAGCCGCGTCCTATAGCACGTCCTGTGTTATTGAATGCTTCATCGGCAGCTCTTTTCATTACATCACTGAATAAATACTGTATCAAAAAAATAAAAACCAAGGCAGCTGCGAAATACCATATCATAAAAAATGCAGACGCAAACCCAACATAATACCAATTTCCACCCCTTATTGCTAAGGATGGGTCATATAGTGCACTGCCCTTTTTTATAGAATGTTTAAAGTCCGGAGATCTGTCTTTTTGCCAATAAGAAACATCCTGATAGAATGCTGCTCGATTGCCAATACTTATCTGCTGTGCTGCCAGAGTAGATCTTCCTTTAATAATCCCATCCATTAGTATTGATCCGCACCTGCAGTCTGTAGCCTGCATAGCAGTGCCATAAAATTTCAGGTCGCCCGCCTTACAGGTCATATTTCCAAGGATGATTCCTTTAATTATAGCTGTTCCTGCAAAAAAGAAAGCATCTCCCTGTATATATGAACTGTTATTGGTTGTTATTTTACCTGCAGATATTACAACGTCTTCACTAACAGTATCGTTTAAATATACATCACCTCCTATTACGCGCAGGTCACCATTTACATATCCATTGATTGTAGCCTTTCCTCCTGCAATAATAACATCGCCGTTAACGGTGTCATTTATTACAACAGTTCCGGCAACAATAACAAGGTCGCCGGATATAGAGGCATTGACAGTTGCTGTACCTCCGGTAAGGTAGAGGTCATGGCTTATGGGTTGGGATACAATAATTTCATTACCGCTTTGAAATTTCTGTGCTATTGATAGAAATGGAAGTAAAATTCCGGTTAGAAAGAGAAAGAGATTTTTCATAATTGGGATGTGAGACTCATGGTTGTTATATGTGCTTGTATGGGCCTTTACTTGTTAGTACAGGTAATAACTAATGACTGGTTCATCTATCATAGTAAAACTACATTCATGCATAAGCCTTACCAATGACATCAATCATATATCCGGATGATTTAGCTCAAAGCCTCAATATTTGATTTGTTCTTTCTTTGAAGAAGATCTTTTACTGTTTGTACTTGCTACAATGTGGCTCAGTAATAGCAATAAAACTTTTTAGTATGAAGCGTTATAGTCATCGTGCAGATAAAAAGCCTGAGGAATTCCCTAAGCCTGAACGGCCTGCAGAAATACCCCCGAAACCTAATCCGGATGCGCCCGCTTTGCCGCCTGATAAGCCTGAAATTATTCCCCCGGAAAAGCCGGAACAAACACCGCCGGCAGAAATGCCTGATGTAAACGATTTTTTTACTTTAAAACTTGGATTATGATACCATTTCTTATCGATAAGCAAAAGCTTTATGAGTTGGCCGAGTGGCTCATTACAGGTATGGTGCTGGTCTTCGGTTTTAAGTATTTGAAGCAGATCACTGTTTATGTATTAATGAGCTTATATCGCTTATTTATTCAAAAATCGGCAATGCCGATTGTATAGCTGGATTATGATTTTAAGTGTAACACACTAAATGTTTAGTTATGTTTAAGTTTGAAACTTATACTCAGGAAGCTCATGCCTTTGTTAATAAGGTCGCATTGGCTTTGGGCACGGATGATCCTTCACAAGCTAGCCGGGTAATTACTGCATTTTTTCATGCTTTAAGAGACCGGATATCAACGGAAGAGTCTTTGCATTTTATTTCGCAATTGCCATTTTTTCTAAGGGCTGTATATGTGGACGGGTGGAAGCTTTCACCTAAAAATATCAGAGCAGGTAATCTTGAGGAATTTATCAATACAGTAAGGGTGCGGTGCGGTTATACAGCCATTAAGGATCTCGGTAACGATCTGAATGCAGAGCGTACACTTCGCCAATTGATCAGCGTAATAAGGGAATATGTAGATCAGGGAGAGCTGGATGACATCATTGCTCAATTGCCTGATGAGATCGGTGACTTGTTTGAACGAACAGAAGTATAGTCATGGTAGAGTTAAGCTTATGGCTGGATACTTATGATGATATTTATTCTGATTTTGATTCACGTAATTATCTGAAAAGACGGATCTCTGAAGATTTTATTGATGAACTGCGCATGTCTTTAAAGTACCGGAAGGATCAGCCAGATGCATTAATATTAATGTTGCCTGGCAGCCAGCGTCATGCAGATATTGAAAAAGAAATTACAATTAGTATTCGTGAGCAGATAAAAGAAAGGCTCAATATGCTGCTAGAGAAGGTTCGCAATATATTGGTGAGGGGCTTGTTGTTGCTATGTGCCGGTCTTTTCTTAATGGGTATAAGCGCTTTTGTGACACTCAAAAATCCTGGCGGCTATTTGCCGCTGTTACTCAGGATTTCCCTTGAGCCTGCAAGTTGGTTTATGCTTTGGACGGGATTGGATCTGCTAATATATGATTATCGTAAAACCAGGAAAGAGAAACTGTTTTATGATATACTGACTTCAATGAAGGTGCATTTTAAGGATATATAATTCCCTTTGTCGCTCACTACAAAGTAGCTTCTATTTCCTTTCAAAAAATGCCTTTGTTGCTGTTGCGCCATTATTAAATAGCAGTTGCCTCTGTTCTTTTGTTATATGACGCACACGAGGGTTGATATTGCTTGTGCTTATATAGATGGTATTCCTCTCTTCAATCTCGTGTGGGATACTCTTATTTAACTCTTCTATTGTCAGATTATATAAGGCTCCGATATAGTTTGGCAGTGACCGAATTTGAAAAGGGGCAATTCCTTCTTGAGTCGCAGCATAATTGATTTGCTCGGGACGTTCTAACTTTAAGCCAAGGGTATATGCATTGATCACATGATTTACACTGTCTTCATGCGTATTGAATACCTCAATAGGGTAGTTTGCAAGCAGGCCGCCATCAATCAATATATCTTCATTGTCAGTTTTAGACTGCTTACTTGAGATTTTTCCCGTTGTATCTATAAACATAGCTGTGTAATAGAGCGGAATAGATACGCTGGCTCGCACGGCCTCCTTTACTACAACATCAGGATAACTTTCCCAACTGAAAACAATAAGCTTTTGTTTGGAGAGGTTTGTCACTAATACATACAAGTCTTTGTACTTAGGGTTTTCTTTTGTCAGCTTGTGAAGCTCGCCAAATGTAAGATTCTCATTGCCGGTTTGTTGTTTTATCATATCCCCGATCCATTGCTCCAACCGCTTACCTTTATACCATCCGTAACGTTTTCGGAAACGTTGTTGTCCACCGATGAAAGATCCCTGGCCATCGTTGAAAGTCGCTAAGTCGAGGTTATACATCACGTTTTCAATTTGCCTGGCTGTATAACCCATACAGATCATGGTAGCTGTAATAGCGCCGACCGAAGTTCCGGCAACCTTTTCAAAATGCTGGAGTAATTGTTTATTTTCTAATACATTAATTGCTCCTGCATAGGCTATGCCACGTATACCCCCTCCCTTCATTACAAGGTATTTATATTGCTGTGATTGGCACGCAAAGGATAGGACTATGAATACATATACCAGCATTATGCGTTTCCGTAAAAGCATAATTAAATGTAGTCTAAAATAGGTTTCTTACGAACGTGAATAGCGGAGCCTGCATTAGTTAATACATTTTCAGCATTTCCTTTTTATAAACCTATGAATCTCAACTGTATTGGCATGATTTTTTGATTGCTAGGGTTTCATTATCCATGTCGTATGTATATTTTATGTAATGATAAATTATCTAAAAACTAATATGCATATGCATTAATGGAAGGATGCATGTATAAATCATTGAAAAAACGTTACAACTGACTTCTCCAAACAGTACTTTTTATGGAAATCAACAAAAATGATGCAGAAGGCTTTGACGATCAAATTGAAATAGGGGAAATCGTACAAGATGCTCCTCCTATTCCAAAGCCTCAAGTTGAGAAAAAGCGTAAACGAAAAAATGGGGAAATATCCCATGATAAAATTTTATACACGGAAACTTCGGAAACGCTTGATAAAGAATTACTTAGGGTACTAATGGAGGTCCGTAATGGTAATTTTACGGTACGTATGCCTATTGACCAGGTTGGTGTTTCAGGTAAAATATGCGATACGCTCAATGAGATCATCTCAATGAATGAAAAGATGACTCAGGAATTCACAAAAGCGAGCAATACTATTGGCAAGCAGGGTAAATTAACGCATCGGCTCGATGTTCCTTTTGATAAAGGTGCATGGAGTACCGGTCTTGAATCCCTTAATACACTTATATCGGATCTGGTGCACCCGACTATTGAAATAGCTGGTGTGATCAGTTCCGTTGCAAAAGGTAACCTTTCACAACAAATGCCATTGCAAATAGGCGACCATGTGCTTCAAGGAGAATTTGCACGTATCGCTAAAGAAGTAAATGACATGGTAAAACAGTTGAACCTGTTCTCCATGGAGGTAACGCGTGTGGCTTTGGAAGTAGGTACTGAAGGTAAACTGGGCGGACAAGCTAAAGTAAAAGGAGTAGGTGGCGTTTGGAAAGACCTTACCGACTCTGTAAACCAAATGGCAAGTAACCTTACAGCACAGGTGCGTAATATCGCTGAAGTAACTACTTCAGTGGCGAAAGGCGATTTGTCGCGTAAGATCACTGTGGATGTTAAGGGTGAAATACTTGAATTAAAGAACACGATCAATACGATGGTGGATCAGCTGAACTCTTTCTCCTCAGAGGTAACGCGTGTGGCTTTGGAAGTGGGTACTGAAGGTAAGCTTGGTGGTCAGGCGCAGGTAAAAGGTATTGGTGGTACATGGAAAGACCTTACGGATTCCGTAAACCAAATGGCAAGTAACCTGACCGGCCAGGTGCGTAACATCGCCGAGGTAACAATTGCCGTGGCCAGGGGTGACCTTTCCAAAAAGATCACCGTGGATGTAAAAGGTGAAATATCTGAATTGAAATATACCATCAATACGATGGTGGATCAGCTAAACTCTTTCTCAGCCGAGGTAACCCGCGTGGCGCGTGAAGTAGGTTCTGAAGGTAAGTTGGGCGGACAAGCTGAGGTAAAAGGTGTGGCTGGTGTATGGAAAGACCTTACCGACTCCGTAAACCAAATGGGTAGTAACCTTACGGCACAGGTGCGTAACATCGCTGAGGTAACAACAGCGGTGGCAAAAGGTGACCTTTCAAGAAAGATCACCGTTGATGTAAAAGGCGAGATACTTGAGCTGAAAAACACTATCAATACGATGGTGGATCAGCTTAATTCATTTGGTTCGGAAGTAACGCGTGTTGCCCGTGAAGTGGGTTCTGAAGGTAAGCTTGGTGGACAGGCAACAGTGGAAGGTGTTGGTGGTGTATGGAAAGACCTTACAGATTCAGTGAACCTTATGGCGGGGAACCTTACGGCGCAGGTACGTAATATCGCTGAGGTGACAACAGCGGTAGCGAACGGTGACCTTTCCAAAAAGATCACCGTGGATGTACAGGGCGAAATATTGGAATTGAAGAAAACCATTAACACAATGGTGGATCAGCTTAACTCATTCGGTTCTGAAGTAACGCGTGTGGCGCGTGAGGTAGGTTCTGAAGGTAAGCTGGGCGGCCAGGCAACGGTAAAAGGTGTTGGTGGTGTATGGAAAGATCTTACGTATAGTGTGAACCAGATGGCAAGTAACCTTACGGCCCAGGTGCGTAACATTGCTGATGTAACAACGGCTGTGGCCAACGGTGACCTTTCCAAGAAAATTACGGTGGATGTACAAGGTGAGATCCTTGAACTGAAGAACACGATCAATACGATGGTGGATCAGCTTAACTCATTCGCATCGGAAGTAACGCGTGTGGCGCTGGAAGTTGGTACGGAAGGTAAACTTGGTGGCCAGGCGAAAGTGAAAGGTGTCGGTGGTGTATGGAACGGCTTAACGGACTCCGTAAACCAAATGGGTAGTAACCTGACAGCACAGGTACGTAACATTGCCGAGGTAACAACTGCCGTGGCGAACGGTGACCTTTCAAAGAAAATTACCGTTAACGTACAGGGTGAAATATTAGACCTTAAGAATACCATCAATACGATGGTGGATCAGCTTAACTCATTTGCATCGGAAGTAACACGTGTGGCTCTGGAAGTAGGTACAGAAGGTAAACTCGGCGGGCAAGCGAAAGTACAGGGCGTAGGTGGTACATGGAAAGACCTTACCGATTCCGTAAACCAGATGGGTAGTAACCTGACAGCACAGGTGCGTAACATCGCCGAGGTAACGACAGCTGTAGCGAAAGGTGATTTGTCTAGAAAGATTACGGTGGATGTAAAAGGTGAGATCCTTGAGCTGAAGAATACGATCAATACGATGGTGGATCAGCTCAACTCATTTGGTTCGGAAGTAACGCGTGTGGCGCGTGAAGTAGGTTCTGAAGGTAAGCTTGGTGGACAGGCAGATGTGCCGGGTGTAGGTGGTACATGGAAAGACCTTACAGATTCCGTAAACATAATGGCCTCTAACCTTACAGGCCAGGTGCGTAACATTGCCGAGGTAACAACTGCCGTGGCAAATGGTGACTTGTCACGTAAAATTGAAGTGGATGTAAAAGGCGAGATCCTTGAGCTGAAGAATACAATCAATACAATGGTGGAGCAATTGCGTGCATTTGCTTCGGAGGTAACGCGTGTGGCACGTGAGGTGGGTACGGAAGGTAAGCTTGGTGGTCAGGCAAACGTGCCAGGTGTTGCCGGTACATGGAAAGACCTTACCGACTCGGTGAACCAGATGGCGGGCAACCTTACCGACCAGGTACGTAACATCGCCGATGTGGCTATTGCCGTGGCAAATGGTGACATGTCGCGTAAGATAACGGTGGATGTACGAGGTGAAATATTGCAACTGAAAGAAACACTGAACACCATGGTGGACCAGTTGCGTGCATTTGCATCAGAAGTAACGCGTGTGGCGCGTGAGGTGGGTACAGAGGGGAAGCTGGGTGGACAGGCCTTTGTACCAGGTGTTGCCGGTACATGGAAAGACCTTACCGACTCCGTAAACCAAATGACAGGTAACCTTACATCCCAGGTACGTAACATCGCCGAAGTAACGAAAGCGGTGGCGAGCGGTGACCTTTCTAAAAAAGTAACGATAGATGTAAAAGGTGAGATCTTCGATCTGAAGAATACCATCAACACGATGGTGGATCAGCTGAACTCATTTGCCTTCGAGGTGACACGTGTGGCGCGTGAGGTGGGTACTGAAGGTAAGTTGGGTGGACAGGCCGAAGTAAAAGGTGTAGCGGGTACGTGGAAAGATCTTACGGACTCTGTGAACATGATGGCATCCAACCTAACGTCCCAGGTGCGTGGTATTGCTAAGGTTGTAACATCTGTGGCCACAGGTAATCTGAAACAAAAGCTTTCCATCAGCTCACGTGGTGAGGTAGCACAACTGACAGATACTATTAACGAAATGATCGATACACTGGCTGTGTTTGCTGACCAGGTAACGACTGTGGCACGCGAGGTTGGTGTTGATGGCCGCTTGGGTGGTCAGGCAAACGTACCGGGCGCATCTGGTATCTGGAAGAACCTTACAGAGAATGTGAACCAGCTTGCGGAAAACCTTACAACACAGGTGCGTGCGATATCTGAAGTGGCCTCTGCGGTAACCAAGGGTGACCTGACCCGAATGATACGTGTGGATGCGAAAGGCGAGGTTGAAGAATTAAAAGACACGATCAACCAGATGATCGCCAACCTGAAGGAAACTACATTGCGTAACCAGGACCAGGACTGGTTGAAGTCGAACCTGGCGAAGTTCACGCAAATGCTGCAGGGACAAAAAGATCTGAATACGGTAACACGCCGTATTCTGTCAGAACTGGCACAGGTTGTAAAAGCACAGCATGGTATGTTCTATATCCTTGAGCAGGATGAAAGCTTTGAACAAAGCATGTTGAAATTGTTTGCAGCGTATGCTTACAAAGACCAGTTGAATATCAAGAAGGAATTTGTACTTGGCGAAGGTTTAGTAGGGCAGTGCGCGGTTGAAAAGGAAAGGATAATATTGTCGAATGTTCCGAATGATTACATAAAGATCAGTTCGGGACTTGGTGAGGCCAGGCCATTGAACTTGATTGTTCTACCTGTATTGTTCGAAAACCAGATCAAGGCGGTTATTGAGCTGGCTTCATTTGAGACGTTTAATGAAACGCACCTTGACTTTCTTAGTCAGCTTACGGAAAGTATTGGTATCGTGTTGAATACAATTGAGACCAACTCAAGGACAGAGCATCTGTTGGAGCAATCTCAATCATTAGCTGATGAATTAAGAAGAACAAATGAAGAGCTGCAGGATAAAGCGCATCTGCTGGTAAAACAAAAAGAAGAGGTAGAAAATAAAAATAAGGAAGTAGAGGAAGCGCGCAAATCGCTTGAAGAAAAGGCAGAGCAGCTTACCCTTACTTCAAAATATAAATCAGAATTCCTTGCGAACATGTCGCATGAATTGCGTACGCCGCTCAACTCATTGCTGATACTTGCGCAGCAATTGTTTGAGAACCATGATGGTAACCTGACCGAAAAGCAGGTGCGCTATGCAAAAACAATTCATAGTTGCGGTGATGACTTGATACAGCTCATCAATGATATCCTTGACCTTTCTAAGATCGAATCAGGATATATTACTGCCGACTTCATCAACGTTCATTTCCATGAGATCGTTTATTTCGTGGAAACAACATTCAAGCATGTTTCTGAAAATAAGAACCTGAAGTTTAGCATTAATATTGAAGATAAGCTGCCGGATATTATTGAAACCGATGTGCAGCGCCTGAATCAGATTTTGAAGAACTTATTGTCCAATGCATTTAAGTTCACAGAAAAAGGAGAGGTGAAACTGGATATTTATGAGTCGAAGAAAACATGGCGTTCCGGTAATCCAAGCCTTGATAATGCAAAACATGTTGTTGCCTTTGCTATCCAGGATACAGGTATTGGTATTTCAAAGGATAAGCAGAATATCATCTTCGAGGCATTCCAGCAAGCAGAAGGTTCTACAAGCCGTAAGTATGGCGGTACTGGTCTTGGCTTATCAATAAGCCGTGGGTTGGCTGAATTGCTGGGCGGTTCTATTGAACTGGAAAGTGAAGTAGGCCAGGGTAGTATATTTACCCTATACCTGCCATTAGAATATGATCCTGAGTTTGTGAAAAAGGAAAAACAAAGCTCTTTGCTCACCACAGAATATGAGCTGGTACAGAATGACGAGAAAGTAGCAATCAAAGCAGTCCCTACTGTAAAGCTCCCTGAACGTGACATGGATGGTGTTAACGAGATCATCAATGAAGCAGGCGACGACAGGAATAATATTGCGTTAAATGACAAGATAGTATTAGTGGTCGAAGATGATCTGCGTTTTGCCAAGATCATGATAGAAAAAGCACATGAGATGAACCTGAAAGTAGTAGTGGCTACTAATTTCAGCGAAGTTTTCGACCTGGTAAATAAATACAATCCATGTGCTGTAACACTGGATGTGAAACTGCCGGATGCCAGCGGTTGGAAGATACTTGACCTGTTTAAGAACGATATTAACTTCAGGCATATACCTGTGCATCTGATATCAGGTGAGGAGAACAGGTTGCTGGCAATGAAGCGGGGGGCAAGAAGTTTCCATCTTAAGCCACTGAAAAATGAAGCATTA
>Ga0157372_10007649_pt1 | contig 11489 bp, 10 predicted proteins | sample C55metaG_FD_115307 | JGI IMG/M metagenome (GOLD analysis project Ga0157372, IMG submission 115307) | Corn rhizosphere microbial communities from Kellogg Biological Station, Michigan, USA - C5-5 metaG | ecosystem: Host-associated > Plants > Roots > Rhizosphere > Soil | place: USA: Michigan...
GTATAACTGAAAACCTTCCGGCACTGGTTGAAGTCTTTGATAATTGGCGGATGTATGATTCGGATGTCGGTGTTCTGGACCACATGAAAACCATTACTTAATACTCTAAGTAGATAATCAGTCTCTTCGCCGGCACCAAGACCCGTTGGCGAACCGATGCCTAAATTCTCATCGAATTCGCCCGTTTTGGAAATAACGTGTCGGCGTAAGAATATGGTCGCAGATTTCACGGTGTTCCAGACATTCCGTTTATTGACGACAATGGTTGCCTTTCGAAATGGCAACTCAACAGCTTCTGTTAGGCTGCCGGCTATCCCGTCGCTCTCGGTATGCATGTTAAACCAACGGTTTAGTCGATTGAGTAAATCAGTTGGGTAAAGACAATCATCATCAGGAAATGCAATGATATCTCCAGACACTAACTTAAGACCGGCATTTCTAGCTTTCGACAGACCGGTCTCACTTTTCACATGTAATATTTCCAACTTACCTTGATAGATTTCAATCAAACCGGCCAGCCGATCGTCATCATTTTGGTCAATAATAATAGTCTCCAGATGTTCGTATTGCTGATCTAATAAAGACTGGAACAATGCCTCAAGTTCTTCTACCCTATTTTTGGTAGCAACAATCAAAGAAAACTTCAAGAAAGAAGTGTCATCCACCTCGAATTTATCCATTAGCGACCTCTAAATAATAATTTGTATAATCCTCGATCATCCGTCCTAAGGCGAATTTTTTTTTGACGTAAGGAACGGTATTGCTTGCAAGGAACAATCGAAACTTTTCATCTAGCGCAATTCTCTTGATAGCGGCACTGAGCGATCTAACATTTTCAGGCTCAACTAGCAATCCGTTAACCTCGTTTTTTACAACCTCTGCCACCCCTCCAACGTTTGAAGCTACAACAGGTATGCCCGACGACATAAACTCTAAAATTGCATTAGGCAGACCTTCGCCACTTTTCCTGAAAGACATCAAAACACCACAATCCATAGTGGGCAGATACGCTTCCACGTTATTCACTTTACCATAGAATACAACCTTTGTCCCGAGATCTTTTTCCTTCACAATAGTTTCGAACTGTCCCCGAAGAGGACCATCACCGAAAATATGCAGTGAGATCGGGAGTTCTTTCACTTCCCGAATGGCAGCGATCAAGGTGTAATAGTCCTTATAAGCCGAAAGATTGGCAACTGAACAAAAACGAATTTCCTTGTGGTTCTCTGTACGGGTATCATGATTCTTTATTGTGAACCGTCCAGGATCTACACCGTTATAAATGACCTTGGCCGACCTGCTATCGTGGATGTTGTAAACCTTTAGTCCAGCAAAACTATTGGCAACAATAAATTTAGACCGCTTTAATAAAAAACTTTTCTGAACTTGCCTTCTATTGCGCCGTCCATCTGCATCTCTTATAGTTCCATTTACCCACCTGAATTTCAGAACTTTTGAGACTAAATAAACCATGGAACTGTCTTCAAGGCTCATAGTATGAACGATATCAAACCTATTTTCCTTGATCAGCCTGTACAAAGCTTGGAAAGATGACACCCTTTTCCAGTCACCGGCCCTTTGAGTTAAGGAATACAAAGTGGTATAACTCCTCACCGCATTGTCGTAGAAACCATTTCTAGTCAACGTCAAGACGCTAATTTCGCAATTAGCGCTTTTATGAAATCCTTTCACTAATTCAAGGATTTGCCTTTCTGTGCCACCTGAATTCAAAGAGTCAACAGTAATAAGAATCCTGACCTTTTTAACCATTCGCTGAGACAATTTGTTTGCGCTTAAGACAGAAAAAATAGGCACCCAAAACCATAGTTGGGTAGCTCAGAATTTGCGTCATCCATTCACCTGGCATTATTAAGCCAGTCAAAACGAAAACAAAGATGTTAAACAGAAATACGACTCTCAGAGTCTTATTGAAAGGCGACAAATCCTTTTGTTGATACACGGTCCGGATAATTATAAAAAGAAGAGTAAAAAAAAGCAGGAATCCAACCAACCCAAATTCGACCAATAGATTAGTAAAAAAATTGAAAGGCCTGTCAAAAGAGGAATTAAAAGCCAACTCGCTCATACTAATGTAAAAATCATTCTGCTGATAAATTAGATTATGGACACCTTCTGTAAATGCTGCCAAAGCGCCAGCGCTCGCATAATTTGCGGGTCCCATTCCAAATAAGAATGTGTACGGGTTCGCCAGCCAATAATGTGTTGCAATATGCCAAGCCTTAATTGGCCCAAGTTCTGAAAAATCAATTGCTTTTAACAGCCAAAATAGTCTAAACTCTATACCCAACTTTTCCAGGAAGCTGTCGATGTCGAAATGGGAGAAAACCAGGAAAAGTACGAATCCTCCGATGACGTAGGTGACTCTGCGGGTTACTTTCGAATAAGTAAATAACAGAAAAAATATAAACAACAGATTGGCGATAATTACTTTCTCGTTTGAGGAGAAAAAGGAGATGAGCAAAAAAAAACCTGAAAAACCTAAAAACTTCAGTTTTTTCTCGTAGATAAATTTTGCAAAAAAAGCTACCGACGCCATTGCCATAAATGAGCCAAATGCATGTGCATCGCTAAAAAACCCATTAACATTATCGGGGTGTACTTTCCAGTATTTGGGAATATGTACAAGTGAAACTACCAGGCAGTTTATTAAAATGTAACCGAAATAAAACTTTATTACTCTCCTTATGAATATTTCGTCGATGTCCACAGAACAAAATACGTCGTACAACCAAAGCGGTGAAAGCAATAAATAAACTGATACAAACTGATAATAACTGTAACTAAAGTTGGCTGAAACTATTATCCCAAGAAAGGACAGGCTTAGCAATAAAAGATTAAACAGTTTAATCCTTCCCAGGGAACGATCATCGGCATATTTCCGTGCCGTAAAAAAGTAAATGCCTGTTATAACTATTATTTCAATAAATCTGAAGAACTTAGGAATGGGGATATGGGACCAGGAATAACCCAAGTCTGCAGGATACATTAATGAATTGTTATACAATACCAGCCATACGGTTATAAGGAAGAAGACAATCTTTTTAACCATGCCGGCTTCCCAATTTGAATGAGTTAAAACGCGCAAGAATTTTACGGTACTTTGTTTACTGGGAAATTTTTAAATCTACTCGCTACTGCTTTCTAACGATATTCAGAAGCTAACTTAGTCTTGAATCTTAGGAGTAGTAGAAGGTTTTTGTGCACTAAGAAGAAGCTATTAATGCAATGCAGTCGAATCAGCAGTCACTAATGCCCGTCCAAAAAGTTGTTTATTGCAGCTCTATTTTTTAAACTTGCCAGATTTACCCGGCACTATTCTATTAAATAACTTAATTCCCACCAATTGCACAACTCCATTTATTCCTTTGGTGGCATACGCCTTTTTTAGCTTATCTTTTTTCTTAAAATAAAAATGCGAATACCTGTTCCATTTCAGTTCTCTCATTTTGCTTTTATACAACAATTCATCACGATTAAGAGTTGTACTGTGATCAAGCAAAGAATTTAAGCCATCAGTGTATTTACTTTGCGCTGCTTTGCCCGTCAGTAAATAGCGCCAGATTTCGACGTGTTTTTTTGCATAGTCGGCCCAATTCCATGTACTAACCGACATTACAAGTTTCTCTTTTTCTTCCTGAAGGCAAAGAAAGATGTTTTCAAATTCTTCATAGCTAGTAAACGGATGTACTATACCTCCAGGTGCATCGAGGTGGTATCCCTGTGCTGTTACAATAGTTTTTATGCCGGCTGCCAAAGCGTCAATAAAACCCATCTGACCTTCGTCCATTCCCATATACAAATAATAATCTAACGTTGGGATTATTTTCATGTATTGATCATAAATAAACCGGTCAGTATATCCCACGCTAAACCCTTTTTTGCGAAGTGATTTCACTTGTGGCTCCCATCCGTCCCCCATGATCTTAAATTCAAAATAGAGGGGGTTAATCGCACCAGCCAAACGATCTAAAAAGAATTCCCTTTTTCTTCCATCGTTGTGTACTCGAGAAGCAATACCAATTACAATTTTCTTTATAGACACTACACAATCGTGAGCAGGATTAATATAGCAGAGCTTACTTCTTTCGAGACCAAATTGTGAAAGATGAAACATGCTCTCCTTTGACATACATATTGCTGCTTCTGCAACTTTCAACTGATTTCTCAGCAAGTTCAATTTGTCCATATGATCAACATGGGTGATCATAAGTGTATCGATGGAGTTCTTTTCCCCTGCGTAATCCAAAAATATAATGTGATGGTTAATATCAGCTGATCTATCAGGTACTTTGGCAATGTCAACGACAATACCCATATCGTCAAGATTATCGCGAAGTTTCGTTGCAAACTTGCCTAAAATCCAGCCATCTAAATCCTCATAACAAACAATGCGAACTCTCAATTTCCTTCTGTTTTACTTTTTTGACGCGACACAACATACTCCCCAAGTTTGTTCTGATGGAAGCGCTCCTGTCATCCATTCATTAAAATAAAGGAGCTCCAACCCCGCCATTTCCAGATACATCTCAATTTCCGGTTTGAAAAAAAAGCGCATGGGGTGCACTTCCCTCACGAAGCTGGTCTGATGATCTTCCTTATTAAAAATGGCCATTTCGAAGTGAACTTCAACAATGTTTTCGTTTACTTTTAATACTGGTTCTGCTACTCTTGTTACTTTAACCTCGTCATCTTCCAGTCGTTTCACCCGAACAGTCGGCTTTTCACTTAATACTGCCGGACCGTACCAAAAATCAAAAATGAATAATCCTTTTTCATTTAGGTGGGAACTAACATTACGGATCATTCTTATTGCATTAGCTGTTTCTGCCTGATAACTAAAGACGTGAAATAAAGAGGTAATTGCATCAAATTTTCTGTTCAATGAAAAGTTTACAGCATCATCCCTCAAAAAATCCGAATTGGGAATCTCTTTGGCTAATGCCTGAGTTATCATTTCCTGCGACCTGTCGATGCCTGTTGTTTTATAACCCTGGAGGTTCATATAATAGGCATGAATACCAGTGCCACAGCCAATATCTAATATAGTTTCGACAGGTAATTTAGAAAACTGCTTGATTAATGAATCAATGTGTTCTGTTTCTCCATTATAATCCTTATCCCTATATAGTAGGTTATAATATTTTGCGTAATTGTCAAACACCCGCGCGCTCATGATTGTCCAAATCGAATGATCTCAGCTGAAATAAATTCAATAGTTTCTTCCTTTAAGTTCGTTGCTGAAGGCAGGTATAAACCGTTTTCCGTTAGCCACTCGGTTACAGGGAAACCTTCAACAGTTTCGCATCCATATTTCTTCAGTGCTGGTTGTCTATGCATTCCAACGAACAATAAGCGCGTATCAATGCCCTTTGATGCAAGATGCATTACCAATTGATCACGGGTTTTTCCATATTTGGAAGTGTCAATTACGATCGCGTTCATCCAATGTACATTTAGAACGTCGGGATGATCATATTGAAAAATTATCCCGGGGATTCCTTCAAGACAACGCCGGTATAATTGAGCATTCTTAATCCTCCTATTTTTATATTCATCTGCTTTTTCCATTTGAGCCAATCCTATTGCAGCCTGGATATTTGTCATTCTGTAATTAAAGCCAATTTCCTCGTGAATATAATTTCGAGGGCCGTCCAAAGAGAAGCAAAGGTTTTTAAAATAACGGACTTTATTATGTAACTCCTCGCTATTGGTTACAATCATTCCACCCTCACCAGTAGTAATATTTTTATTGGCAAAAAAGCTGAAGGAGGTAATATCAGCAAGATTTCCTGTTCGCCTTCCTTTAAACTCTGCTCCGTGAGATTCAGCGGCATCTTCGATTACCAACAGGCCATGTTTTTTTGCTATCCTATTTATTTCATCCATTTTACAGGGATGTCCGAAAATCGAAACTGGCATTATGGCTTTGGTTCGGGACGTTATTTTGTTTTCTATCTGTGATACGTCGATATTCCATGTGTTTTTTTCGGCATCCACGAATACTGGCATGGCCCCCGTATAACAGACTGCGAATGCGGATGCGATCATTGTAAAATTGGGTATAATTACTTCATCGCCCTTTTCTATTCCTATCGCAACTAGAGCCAGATGGAGCGCATTGGTACCATTTGTCACTGCTGTTGCGTACAGACTTCCGCAATAGAAGGCAAATATGTCTTCAAACTGTTTGATATATTTACCAGCCGATGAAATCCAAGCTGTTTCCAAACAATCTAAAACATATTCTTTCTCTTTGCCGGCCAGATAAGGTTCACAAACGGGTATAAATTCAGCCATAGCCAGGGTGTTTACTTAATGTTGATGGATTTTTTTTCCTGAAGCCTTGTCAGATTAGGTTCAAATCTTGTTTTATCTGCCTCGCCGGCGTACGGGCCTTGCTTTACTTCAAACATTTCCAAGTCTTCAAGAACTTCAAACCCATGTCCGCCTTCGGAAAGCAATATGACATCACCGCTATGCAAAACTCGGCTTTCTAAATAAACCCGGTCAACGCTATAAAAATCAACCCGAAGTTTTCCCTTTTTTATGAACAAAACCTCTTTTGTATAATGCACTTCTCTTTTTACCAGATTGTGAACATGAGGTTCAATTACCTTTCCCTTTTGATGTTTCATGTATGCAAGCTGCTGGGAAAACTCTCCTGGAGTAAAAAAAGATATTCCGTCTTTACAATAATGATTGTTGATAATTATTGCCAGCAATTCATTATTATGTTTTATTTCTTCTACCATTTGATAATTTTAACAGTATTGCTAGTAACCAACTTTTGATGCCATTGAAACGGTTCATTTGAATTGGAGCAGGAAAATACGTTGTTAACCAGTATGTATTATTCGTTGCAAAGTTCGTTTAAGCCTGCCCGGCCTAAGAGGCAACAAAATGTTCCTAAAAAATAAATCCACTCGGCAAATCGCTTTTAAGACCCAAGATCTCCTTTCATAAATGATGGATAGCGGTTGGGTGTTATTCTTTCTTTTTTCCAGAATATTTAGGTATTCGTTTATTAGCTTATAAGTTCTTGCGAAAACTTTTTCTTCAGTATAATCCGACATCACTCTGCGCCAGCCATTGGCCGCGATTTCACGGCGTTCATCATCATGCTCTAAATAATATTTACATAGGTCTATGCATTCGTCAACCGTATCAAAACCGACCGCTTCTTTGTCTAAATCAAACAATTTGCCCAAATGACTTTTGTTGTCGCATATCTGCATGATGCCGTTAGCGGGTAAGTAAAACGTGCGAAGGTTTATTGGACCGGTTGAGTTATGGATATTGGGTCCGATTTTGGTTCTTTTTAGCATTTCGACTTCTTTGTCCCTAGGCAGTATTCCCCGTTTCCACCCCTTTCCATAAAAATGAGCCATGGGAAAGGCTGCATCAATCTTCTCTAGCCGCTCTTTACGCCAGGGTGCAGTCTTATCAATCATCATAAAAAGATCGATATCCCGCTCGCCATTAAGTATAGTCTCATTATTGATGTTCTTATCGAAAATGCCATGCATCAATCCAAGACAGGTCCATTCAACATTCTTCAGACCCCAGCTTTTATAAGTATCTACTTCAGCAATATTTCCAACGAGCGACAAATCATAAGCAAAAGCTGTTGGTTTAGAACGATGTTCAGAGCTTTCGGGGTCATCAAAACACTGGTATACTGTAAAACAAGGTAGTTGTTGCACAAATTGAGGATGCAGATTTACACCCGAAGCATTAATTAAAACATCCTTACCATCAATCTTCCTTTCCAACTCTTCGTACATCTTAAAAAGAGTTCGATCGCCCCATTTCCATTTCCTATCCAGCTCTTTAAAACTTAAAGCGTCGTTTGGAGGATTGAGCGTTAAACAAAAACCTTCAACATCAAAGCCAGACCTATTTAGGTTACGGATATATTCCTCATTCATCTTCCGCACATCACCATATGCCGCAGATTCAAAAACAGTATAAGCGTATACTATTTTTAGTTTAACACTCTTTTCCATCAAGATACTTTGTGGATTCCGACCCAGGAATCTTTTATGTGAAAAATTGGGCCGTTTATTAATCCATCACGGCAAAGTCGATCAACCCCTTTGCACACAGAATGTATCCAATTAAATTTCTTTACCAATGAAGGATTGAAATCGTGCCAAAGAATAAAGCTTCCTTTTTTAGCGTGTTTCAGAATCTTTCTAGTATCGTTATAAACAAACTTCGTGTCATGGCACCCATCAATGAAGGCAAAATCGATGGTACCAATGTTCGGCTCCCAGGTTGCTGTATTAGCGTAAATCTGCTGGATATTTTTGCTATATGCACTCGCTTTAAATGCAGATCCGATCGCATCTCTTTCTGGGGCATAGGTAACGAACCTACCTCCTTCTTCAATTTCTTCAGGAGGGATATTTACAGTATAAATTTTAGATGACGGAGAATTCTTAGCGAGAAGCAAGGTACCCATTCCATCCGCTGTCCCAATCTCCAACGCAGTTTTCGGCTGCACGTTGCTCATAACCGTTGCCAACGTTTCTGTGTCTCTTAATTTTCTCTCATTTAGATCTTCAATAAAATTGCAATCATACATATCCTGCCTTTCCAGGACTGGCTCGATTTCCCATCGGAACAACTTCATTAATTCCCGAAAGTCATTTACCTCTATTACTTGTCTGTCTAAGTATTTAAAGGATGAAAACCTGTAAGAAGAGGCAGCTAAGTAGCGCTTTAATTTGCTCATAAAGTAGAATGTTCTTTATCTAAAGAACAGAAGTTTGCTAAGAATAGTCTTTTGAAAGAGATAGAAGTGCATGCTTGTTTTTGTGTAATAGTTCACGATAATGAGGCATGCTATGACCCAAAGAATGTAAAAACCGATATTCGGCTGATAATGATTCACTATCAGCAGCCATACAGGAAAGCTTATTAGGATGTTCAAAAGGTATATTTGCAAAACGCATCTCAGTAACGCTGCGGAGTTAATTATTGGCATCTTAAAATAAAACAGCAGTGGAAACACAACGAGAACGCTCGCCGCTAAATAGGTAGTAATTGCGATGGGATAACCTATCGGACCGAAAAACTTCACCAAAACATATAACAATAACAGAAATAATATATTAACGATCAAGCCTGAATAGAAAGCTAGTTTCATCTTCTGCAGAGCAATAAAGACCCGGCTATAAAAAGCATTCAAAGCAACAAACGGAATGCTGACCCCTAGAAATTTCAGCAAAAGTGCAGTTGAATGTACGGATGACATACCGAAACTTCCACGCATGAAAATAATTTCCACGATCTTATCACTATACAAGAACAAAAGAAAACTACATGGAACAATCAAAAACAAAGTCGACGCAGCAACTTCTATCAATACTCTATTCAACTGATTCGTCTGTTTAGTAACGTTAAGCTCATTCAATTTAATTCCCAAGACGGAACTTGTTTGTGAAATAATGAGTTGTTCCGGTATTTGACCGACCCTCTGTGCATAGCTGAGAGACGTCATTATCCCAGCGGAAAAACTGCTGATTAAATAGATTGGGAAGAAACTACCGAGAAACGTAGTTACCTGTGACAGGTAGGCATATAGTATGTTTCTAAGCACCCCTCGTCTGAGTTTGAAACTGACAGACCAAAAATCCCATTTCAGTCTACTCAGTAAAATATAAACTAACCACACGAGGTTAAAGAAGTAACCCACATAAATTCCGATTATCGCGCAGCGAACGCCAAAATATTGATGCAATAGAAAGACAGAAATAACTGTCAGCAAGCTATTTACCGAATTGACAATTAGAGGAAGGGCAAAGTATTTTTTCGAAGTCAATATATCCGTAAAGTAGGCGGAAAGGACAATCAAAAGCAAAACCGGCATAAACCATATCATTGTTCCTTTCTCACTATTCAGAATTGAGATATCCAACTTGGAAAAAGTACCAAAGAAATGTATGGGATTACAAAAAAAGATGATTTCCAACAATAGCACCAAAAAAACAAAAATGTAAAGAAACAAGTTTAGAAACCTTTGAGCCTCTTTGTCGGACACAGTGGCACTTAATTTCATTGCCTCAGGAATTAAAACAAGGTAATTAAGCGAAATAATATAAGATGCTATTAAGGTAATTGTGGTGTAGACAAAAAAGTAGACGTCGGTATGAAAGCTTGTACCGAAATAAAACGCAATAATAACACTCTGGAAAAAAGCAAGCCCTTTTGCAACTCCACTGAAAAAGATTGAAGTGATCGCGCCCTTTTTGTAACTATCTATCTTTAAGAAACTCATCTTTCAAATTCGGCTACACGCGACAATAAAACGTATATTTAAAAATGTCGATTAGAGGAATGAAAACCTGTTTCGATACTTACCATTCTCGCCCACTCTTATAAAATAGAAAAAACCGCCCACAGCGAAAAGAGCACAAAAACTTGCCGCAAACACTGCGATCCAAAACTTCATTCCCTTCTTCATATCCTTCAACAGGTATTCTGGTCTATCCAGGACCTGTATCACAGGGGATTGCTGTGACAACATAAGTTTACTCGCTTCCAAATTCTTCACAACTTCGGCATACAACGTAGCCAAAACTGTTTTATCCCTGGTTTCTATCTCGCTGTTCACAACTGCAGTCCGCAGTGCAGGATTAAGATCAATCGGCTGACTTGCCGCCGCACTGTATGACTTTCTATTCAACGCAACCAATAAAGAATCTGAACGCCGCTGCAACTGCTGAATATTCGCTTCGGCGGTTCCCGTCTTAATGTCAAAATACAGTGCGGACGCTTCGCCCACGAGGCGCTCTGACATCAATCTCGCGAACACACTACTTGCCGCAGTGATCTGCACCTTTATGATGGAACCTTGCTTACTGGTCCGATCGGCGTAAAAATTGTTGTTAATAAGCGTTTCATATATTACGTTCAAGACGCTATCCTGGAGTGGGGTCAAAGGCGTTGGTGCACGGGCGAAACTGACATTAGCTAAGAGAGGGTCTCTCTGCCAGCCTTTCTTTATTCCGGTGAAGTCCAAATACAGATCTGCAAGTGTCTGTCCTTTCTTCTGTGTTGTATCATCCACTCCGCTTAAAAGCACTTTTTTGATTACCTTCTTCGACTTAAGGATATTCAGTATATTATCGCCTGCAAAGAAACTCGCACCACTGTTCAAACCGCCAATATTCAATCCAAATTGTGAAGCAAGGCCTGCAAGTCCGCCTCCTCCCGATGATTTGTCTTCGAGGAGAAAAGTGGTCACTGCTTCATACTTTGAGCTTTGCTTATAATAATAAACAGTGCCAAGGGTTGCCCCGATTAATCCTACTAAGATCAGCAGCCACCATTTTTTTAATAGAAATCGCCAATATGCTCTAAGCACATTGAGAATGTCATTCAAAGAAAAATCATCTTGTCGCGCGTTCATGTGAATCTGTTATTCAAGAGAAGAATTGATTGTCGAAGACACCGAAGATCGA
>Ga0157372_10007658_pt1 | contig 11483 bp, 5 predicted proteins | sample C55metaG_FD_115307 | JGI IMG/M metagenome (GOLD analysis project Ga0157372, IMG submission 115307) | Corn rhizosphere microbial communities from Kellogg Biological Station, Michigan, USA - C5-5 metaG | ecosystem: Host-associated > Plants > Roots > Rhizosphere > Soil | place: USA: Michigan...
CCATGCTCGGCAGTGAAACGGCGTATCTCGGCCGCGTCGCGGGCGATCAGCGTCGGCGGGATGCACTGCGGGAAATGAAGCGAAAAGAGCTTTTCGTTGGCATCGCGGAGCGCCTGCGGGCGATTAACGACGAGGGCGCCGCGCATCTCGGCGAGCTCCAGCACCATCGTGTCGTAGAGGAATTGATCGTCGAACGGCGGATCCTTGCGGGCGAGGATCACGTCGATAGAGGCGAGCTCGCGCCAGGTCGATTGGCCGAGTGTGAACCAGTCGTCATCGTCATCGCGGACGGTCAGTGGCGCCAGCAGGGCCCACGGCTCGCCGCCGCGAAGCGCTAGGCCGCTTTGGAGCGTGTAGAGCAGCTCGTAGCTGCGCCGCTGGGCCTCGAGGAGCATCGCCAGGGTGGAGTCTTTTTCGGGATGGATCGCCGCAATCGGGTCCATCAGCACGGCCAGGGTGCGGTTCATCGTGAAGCTCCGAAAGGCACGACGGGCCGCGACCGTCGTCGCAGCATGGCGGGTGTTCCTATACTACACTCGGCCTCGGACGGGGGTCGGCATTCGGGCAAAAAACGAGCGCTGGTTCTCGTGGTATTTCGCGAGCTTACGAGCACAACTTGACGCTCCGCTAAGTTTTGGTTAAGAAGGCCGAATCCCGCGATAAGCCGTCCCGAAATCCTCGGGTGCGCGCCGGCCACCGCGGGGTGCAGCGCGATCGCGGCATGTTTTTAGCATGCCGGTAATCCGTTTCAGTACGCGGTAGGGGGTCCGAGGTGGATGACACGAAACATGGCAGCCTGACCGGTGTGAAGGTCATGGTCATCGACGACTCGAAGACCATCCGACGCACGGCCGAAACCCTGCTGCGCAAAGAGGGTTGCGAGGTCGTCACCGCGACCGACGGCTTCGAGGCGCTCGCCAAGATCTCCGATCAGCAGCCGCAGATCATCTTCGTCGACATCATGATGCCGCGTTTGGACGGCTATCAGACTTGCGCGCTGATCAAGAACAACCAGATGTTCAAGGGCACGCCGGTGATCATGCTGTCCTCGAAGGACGGTCTTTTCGACAAGGCGCGAGGGCGCATCGTCGGCTCCGAGCAGTATCTGACCAAGCCGTTCACGAGAGAAGAATTGCTCGGCGCAATCCGCAGGCACGTTCAATGATTTCTGCGCACGTCCTTGCTCGCGAGGATCAAAAAGCGGCCATCAATAGCCGCGCTATTCAAGCAAAGAAGTGACTTTGAACACCGCCATTCGATCTACAGGGGATGAGATGGCACATATTTGCATCATCGATGATTCACCGACCGACGTGCACGCGCTGAGCACGATGCTCGCGAGGGGCGGTCACCGCGTTTCGAGCGCGCCGAGCGCCGAGCAGGGCATTGCACTGGTCAAACGCGAGCGGCCCGATCTCGTGATCATGGATGTGATCATGCCGGGCATCAACGGATTCCAGGCGACGCGCGATCTTTCGCGCGATGCGCAGACCGCGACGATACCGATCCTGATCATCACCACGAAGTCGATGGAGGCTGACCGCGTGTGGGGCCTGCGTCAGGGCGCCAAGGATTTCATGACCAAACCGGTGCGCGAGAAGGATCTGCTCGCGCGAATCAGCGATCTTTTGCCCAGCTGACATGGCCATCGCCGCCGACCACTCCGTTGCGACGCCGTTCGAAGTCCTCGCGGACTACGAGCGGCGCAGCCTCGCGCATGTGGCCGGCCTGCCGGATCAGATCGAAGCGCCTGGACTTTGGCGCGGCATCGGATTCCGGGTCGGCGTGCGGCACTTCGTCAGCATCATCGCCGAAGTCAACGAAATCCTGACGCCGCCGCTCCTGACCGCCGTGCCCGGCACGCGCCGCTGGTTGCTTGGCGTCGCCAACGTGCGCGGCAATCTGGTGCCGATCATCGACCTTCGCGATTTCATAGAAGGCGAGCGCAGCGTCATCACCGAGGCGAGTCGCGTGCTCGTGGTGCGCCAGCATGCGGGTAGCGTCGGTCTCCTGATCGACGAAGTGCTCGGCCAGCGCAGCTTTTCCGACGAGCAGCGCGCCGACGCGGTCGGCGAGGCCGACGAGCGCTACCAGCGGTTCGTGGGCGAGAACCTCCAGCTCGGCGACGTGCTCTGGGGCCTCTTCAGCATGGCGGCGCTGGTGCGGGCGGCCGAGTTCCAGCAGGGATCGGCATGAAAGTTGCTCTGTTTTTCACGAAAAGCGAATGGATTCGCGGGACGCGAAAGAGGCGGACGAAGCCTCTGCGGCACGAGGTGCCGACGCGTGCAAGGCAGGGAGACCCGACGTGGCGCATGCCGCGGCGCGGGTCTGTCGGCGTTGCTGCGCGGGCCGGTGGGCGGCCGGCCTTTAAAGACGAATCACAAAGGGGTGGAGCATGAGCACGACTTCGGGCGCATTGGGCAGAGAGCGGAGCGGCAGCGCCAACACGGTGCTGTTCGTCTTGCTGGGCCTCCTCTTCCTGTTCGCGATCGTCGACTTCGGTTTCCTGTACTGGAAGAACAACCAGGACCGGCAAGCCATCTCGTACACGACGCAGATCCAGGTGCTCTCGCAGGCGCTTGCGAAGTACGCGTCCGAAGCGGCCGGCGGCAACGAGCTGGCGTTCAAGGAATTGGAGAGCGCGCGCAACAGCATCGATAGCTATGTGCGGAACCTCAACATCGGCGACAGCCACGGCATGCGCGGCTACGCGACCGAGCCCGCGCTCAAGAACGAGCTCGAAGCGCTGACCAAGGCATGGGGCGCGCTGCAGACGAACGCAACCAAGATTCTCGGCAACAAGGATCTCGTGCTCGGCGCCGCGACCAGCGCGAAGGACTTCACCGACAAGTTGTCTGCGCTCAACTCGCGCATGAACGAGGTCGTCAACATCCTGACGGAAAAAAATGCGAGCGCTTCGCAGGTATACATCTCCTCGCGCCAGATGCAGCTCGCCGACCGCATGGGTGGTCGCGTCACCAAGATTCTCGGCGGCGGCGCGGATGCGCAGGCTTCGGCCGACGGTTTCGCACGCGACGCGCGTCTCTACAGCGCGGTCGTCGCCGGACTTCTCAACGGTGCGCCCGAGCTCAACATCCGCTCGCTCGACAATCCGAACGCGAAGCAGATCCTCGGCGACATCTCGCAGCAATGGAGCGCGCTCGCGACTCCAATTCAAGGAATCCAGGACGCTTCATCGAACCTTCAGGTCGTAAAGGACGCCGCCGACGCCAGCTTCACCGACAGCCAGAGCGTGCTGCTGCGCGCCGGCAACGTTGCGCAGCTGATCGGCGATCTGCCGACCAAGCGGTTGTTCCCGAATCCGTGGTGGGGCGCCATCGCCGCCGGTGCGGCGCTCCTGCTGCTGCTGTTCCTCGGCGTCAATTTGATTCGCGATCAGCAGCGCCGCTATCAGGTGTCCGCGGAGCTCAACCAGCGCAACCAGGAAGCGATTCTGCGCCTCCTTGACGAAATGGGATCGCTCGCCGAAGGCGATCTCACGGTCAAGGCGACCGTCACCGAAGACATCACCGGCGCCATCGCGGACTCGGTGAACTTCGCGGTCGAAGCGCTGCGCAGCCTCGTCACGACGATCAACGAGACCGCCGTGCAGGTGTCCGCCGCAGCGCAGGAAACGCAGGCGACCGCGATGCATCTTGCCGAAGCCGCCGAACATCAGGCGCAGCAGATCACGTCCGCTTCGGCCGCGATCAACGAGATGGCGACGTCGATCGACAACGTGTCGAAGAACTCCGCCGAATCCGCCGAAGTCGCGCAACGCTCGGTGCAGATCGCCGCGAAAGGCGCCGGTATCGTGCGCCAGACGATTCAAGGCATGGACTCGATTCGCGATCAGATCCAGGAGACATCGAAGCGAATCAAACGCCTCGGCGAGTCCTCGCAGGAAATCGGATCGATCGTCGAGCTCATCAACGACATCGCCGAACAGACCAACATTCTCGCCTTGAACGCCGCGATTCAGGCCGCGTCAGCAGGCGAAGCGGGCCGCGGTTTCGCGGTCGTCGCCGACGAAGTGCAGCGACTCGCCGAACGCGCATCCGGCGCGACGAAGCGCATCGAAACGCTGGTGCAGACGATTCAGTCCGACACCAACGAAGCCGTGAGCTCGATGGAGCAGACGACATCCGAAGTGGTATCCGGCGCACGCCTCGCCGAGGACGCGGGCCTCGCGCTCGGCGAGATCGAAAAAGTCTCGAACGACCTCGCGGAATTGATTCAGAACATTTCGACGGCGGCGCGCCAGCAGTCGGCGGCGGCGACGAATATCTCGGCGACGATGAACGTGATTCAGGAAATCACCACGCAAACGTCGGTCGGCGCAAGCCAGACCGCCGAATCGATCGGCAACCTCGCGCAGCTCGCGTCCGACCTGCGCAGGTCAGTAGCGGACTTCAAGCTGCCGGGCTGATCGCCCGACGGGCGGAATCGCAATTCCGCAAACGCCGCCGGTGGCCTTGACGCCGGCGAGAGTTGATGAGGGTGGTATGAAACTGCAAGACAACATCGACTTCACCGCTCTCAACTGGGTCAAGCACGAGCTCGACGTGACCTTGAAGCAGGGTCGCGACGCGCTCGAGGCTTACGTCGAGAATCCGTCGGATGTCGCGCTGATGCGCGAGAGCGCGCTGCACCTGCACCAGGTGCAGGGCACGCTGCGCATGGTCGAGCTGTACGGCGCGGCGATGGTCGTCGAGGAAATGGAGCGCCTCGCTCAAGGCCTCCTAAACGACAATATCAAGCAACGCGACGAAGCCTATTCCGTGTTGATGCGCGGCATGGTGCAGCTGCCCGATTACCTCGAGCGCGTGCAGAGCGGACACAAGGACATTCCGATCGTCCTGCTGCCGCTGCTGAATGATCTGCGCGCGTGCCGCGGCGACAATCTCCTGACCGAGTCCGCGCTGTTTTCGCCGGACATGCATGCGGAACTTCCGCGCGCCGCGATCGGCAGTATGTCGCCGACAGCGCCGGCTGAACTGCGTACGCAGGCATTGCGCCTGCGCCTCGGTTTCCAGGCCGCGTTGCTCAAATGGTTCCGTGACGAAAAAGCCAACGAGCATCTGGATCGCCTCAACAACGTGCTCGATCGCTTGCGCAGTCTTTCCTACGGAAGCGAACCGCGCCGTCTTTGGTGGGTCGCCGGTGGCGTGATCGAAGCCGTGCGCGACGGTGCGCTCGATCCGAGCGTTGCGGTCAAGCTGCTGTTCGGTGGCGTCGATCGCGAGATCAAACGTTTCGCCGACGGCGGCGAGAACGCGTTGGCGTCGGTGCCGCCGCGCGATCTGGTCAAGAATCTTCTCTATTACATCGCGCATTCGACGGCCGAAGGCCCACGTGCGCGCGACGTGCGAACGACCTACCGCCTCGACACGCTGCTGCCGACGCAGAAAGAGCTGCAGCACGCACAAGGCTCGATGACCGGCCATAACCGCAATCTTCTGGACACGGTTTCGGTCGCGATCAAGGAGGATCTGCTACGCGTAAAAGAATCGCTCGATATTTTCCTGCGTTCGAGCGATGCGAATCCGGCGGATCTCGCCAGCCAGGCCGAAATTCTCGATCGCGTCGGCGACACGCTCGGCATGCTCGGTCTCGGCATGCCGCGCAAGGTCGTCGGTGAACAGCGCACGGTGATCGAGGAGATGTCCGACAATCGTCGTCCGATCGACGAAGGCGCGCTGCTCGATGTCGCCGGCGCGCTTTTGTATGTCGAAGCGTCGCTCGATGATCACATCGAACGCCTCGGTGCCGGCGGCGAAAGCGAGCCGATGGAAGGCGAGCTCGAACTTCCGAAAGCCGAAGTGCGCAAGATTCTCGATGCATTGATGCGCGAGGCCGCGGTCAATATCCAGCAGGCCAAGCACGACATCATCGCGTTCATCGAATCGCCGTGGGAGCACGGACGCGTCGAGCAGATTCCACGCTTGCTCGAAGAAATTTCCGGCGCGCTGCGCATGCTCGGGCTCGGCGATGCCGCGCAGTTGATGACCGGCATCGTGCGCTTCGTCGAAACCGAACTCTTGAAACATCGCCGCGTGCCGACGGCCGAGCAGATGGACAAGCTCGCCGATGCGCTTGCCGCGATCGAGTATTACCTCGAAGCGACGCGCGAGCAGCGCGGCAACCGCGAACGCATCCTCAACGTCACGCGTGAAAGCCTCGAAGCGCTCGGCTATTGGCCGGTGCCTTCCGGCGGCGGCGATTCCGACGAAGATGTTTCGCCCGTAGCGCCCGTGCCTGCGAGCGAAGTCGCGCCGCATGCGCCGACCGGCGTCGACGCGGCGCTCGAAGCCGCGGCGTCGCTAGCGTATGGACACGACGCAACGACCGCTGCGCCGAGCGCGCGCGAGCGCAATCTGCAATCGTTGTCGTTCGACTTGCCCGCCGAGCAATTTCCGAGCTGGGGCGATCATCTCCCGAGCGGGCGCAGCGACGGATTGCGCGACGAAAACGTCGAACGACTCGCTGCCGATGCCGATATGCCGAGCATCGATCTTCCGAACATCGATCTCGATGTCGACTTTGCCGAGCCCGCGTGGAACAGCGATTCGAAGGACGATCAGGCATCCAACGACGCGCCCAGTGACGTGCCGAGCGTTGTCGAAATCGCGCCTGGTCGCGACATCGGCGATCTGATCGTCGGCGAAGCCAACGCGCCCGAACCTTTTGCGCACGATCTCGATGGTCTGCGTCTCGCCGAAACCGGCGGGAGCGAACACGGCTGGACCGAGATCGAAGAGGAAATCGAAGAAGAGGTCCCGCTCGAAGCCGCGCAAGACGCCGGTTTCCAGACGACGGCGGGCGAGGACATTGACGATGACATCCGCGAAGTGTTCGTCGAGGAAGTGCAGGAAGAAATCGAGAACATGCGCCGTCAGCTTCCGATATGGAAAGCCGACATCGAGAATCTCGATTCGCTGAAACCGCTGCGTCGCTCGTTCCATACGTTGAAAGGTTCGGGACGCCTGGTCGGCGCGCTGACGCTCGGCGAGTTCTGCTGGAAAGTCGAGAACATGCTCAATCGCGTGCTCGATCGCACGATCGTACCCGGTCATGCGTCGGTGTCGCTGGTCGAACACGCCGTCGACGCGCTGCCGGAATTACTCGGCGCGCTGCGCGGCGGCAGCGCGGCGATGGTCAACGTGCACGGCATCATGCACACGGCCGATCGCGTGGCGGCGGGCGAAGATGCGTTCGTACCGGCGCGTCACGCCGGCACCCGCAAGGTTCGTCGCACCGTGCGTCGTCGCGTGCCGATTGCTCAGCCCGGAGCGGCTGCGCAGTCCGCGGAATTCGATATCGAGAGCGCGTTCGCCGCGTCGCCGCCGGAAGTTCATGCCGGACCGACGCCGAACATCGATCCAGTGTTGTTCGACATTTTGAAGAGCGAAGTCGCCGCCCATCTTGGCGTGATCGGCGATTATCTCGATCGCTCTGAGGATGCGCCGGTCGTCGCGAGCGAAGCGCTCTTGCGCGCGGTGCACACGCTCAACGGCGCGATAGCGATGGTCGATCTTCCTGCGCTCGGCCAGGTTCTGGCGCCGCTCGAAGGTTATATCAAGCGTTTGCGCGGCGTCGCCGCGGCACCCGATGACGCGGGCATCGCCGCGCTCGAAGATACGGTCAAGCTCGCGCGTGATGTCGTCGCGCGCCTGGACATGGGCATGAGCGACCTTCCGGATTCCGCGGATCTCGCACAGCGCGTCACCGCGCTGCGCGATGCGCTGCCGGAACCCGAACGCTCGCTGCATCTTTACTCCGGCGCCGAAGCGGCGTCGAAGCTGGACGATGTCGCGATCGAGACGCCGGTGCACGCCGCCGACGATGAGACCGCGCGTCATCACCTGACACCGGCCGTGGCCGAGGAAGATCTCACGCATTCGCTGGTCAAGAGTCTGGATCAGGAGAGCGCTCCCGCAAGCGGGGCGATCGAATTCGCCGAAGTGCCGCCGGATCTTGCAGCCTCGCTGTCGGCGTTCGATCTTGAGAATCCGTCGCTCGCCGACGCCGCGCGCGGCGCCGAAGAACCGCCCGTCGTCGCACAGGACGACGCATCGGAACCGGCGTTCAGCGGTCTGCCGGCGTTCGTCGATGCGGCGCTGGTTGGCGCGTTCAACGAGGCCGACAAGCACGCCGACGAAAAGAATGTCCAGAACGTATACGTTCCGGAGGACGAAGTTCCCGCCGTCGCGTTCGATGTCGATGAGACCGAGGACCTCGCCGAGCTCGAATCGGTCGCCGATCTGGAATCGAACGAAGTTCCCGCCGAAGACCTCGTCGCGTCGATGCCCGAAGGCAGCGTGTCGTTCGACGACGAACCTCTCTCGATCGAAACGTTGCCGGTCGAGCCCGCACCGATCGAAACCTACCGCAAGAAGAGCGAGCCGCCGATGCGCACCGAACCCGCGCACGCGGTGGATCGCCTTACCGGTGCCGAGGCGCCGCCGATTGCCGAAGATGCGCAGCCCGATGGCGCGCTCGAGCTGCCGGACATGGACGACGACCTGCTCGGCATCTTCGTGCAGGAAGGCGCCGACATCCTGGATCACTCCGATTCACTGATGGCGCGTTTGCGCGAGGCGCCGTCGGATCGTGATCTGATCGTCGGCTTGCAGCGCGACCTGCATACATTGAAGGGCGGCGCGCGCATGGCTGGGCTTGCGCCAATCGGCGATCTCAGTCACGCGATGGAATCGCTGATCGATATCGTCAGCGAAGGTCGCCGGCCGATGGATCGCGTTGCGGTCGAATCGCTCGAACGCGGGTTCGATCGATTGCACGCACTCGTCCAGCGCGTCGCGCAGCGCCAGGCGATCGCGATGCCGCTGAATGCCATTGCGCGCTTCGAAGGCCTGGTCGCCGGCGAATTGCCCGCCGACCTGCACGTGTCGATCGGCGATATCGAAGAAAGCACGACATCGGAAATGCCGGCCATGTCGGTCGAGCCGAGCGAACAGGCCGAAGCGCCACGCGCGACCGTCGCCGCTCCGACCGGACCGCGTCCGGCGCCGCGTCATCTGCCGACGTTCGACGAAGAGGAAACGCCTCGCGCGCCGCAGGAAATGATCCGCGTGCGCTCCGAGCTCCTCGATTCGCTGGTCAACTACGCCGGCGAAGTCTCGATCTACCGCTCGCGTCTGGAGCAGCAGATCTCGACGTTCCGCTTCAACCTCATCGAATTCGAGCAGACGGTGAGTCGTTTGCGCGAACAGCTGCGCAAGCTCGAAATCGAAACCGAAGCGCAGATCATCGCGCGCTATCAGCGCGAGCATCACGAGCCCGGCCAGATCGTATTCGATCCGCTCGAACTCGATCGTTTCTCGCAGCTGCAGCAGCTCTCGCGAGCGCTCGGCGAGTCGGTATCCGACCTTGTTTCGATTCAGGGCCTGCTCGACGATCTGACGCGCCAGTCCGAAACGCTGCTGCTGCAGCAGTCGCGCGTCAGCTCGGATCTGCAGGAAGGCCTCATGCGCACGCGCATGGTGCCGTTCGATTCGTTGGTGCCGAACCTGCGCCGCACGCTGCGCCAGGCCGCACAAGAACTCGGCAAGCGCGCGCAGCTGCGCGTGGACGGCGCGCAAGGCGAAATGGATCGCAACCTGCTCGAGCGCATGAAGGCGCCGTTCGAGCACATGCTGCGCAATGCGCTTGCGCATGGCATCGAAACACCCGAAGAGCGGCTCGCTGCCGGCAAGCCGGCCGAAGGCACGGTCAATATCGCGGTCAGCCGCGAGGCGACCGAAGTCGTGCTGCGCGTTTCCGACGACGGCCAGGGCATGGACCGCGAAGCGATCCGCAAGAAGGCGATCGAACGCGGCGTGCTGAAGCCCGATGTCGAATTGTCCGATCGCGATCTTTACGGATTCGTGCTCGAAACCGGTTTCTCCACCGCCGAGCAAGTGACGCAGCTCGCCGGCCGCGGCGTCGGCATGGACGTCGTGCACAACGAGATCAAGCAGCTGGGCGGTTCGCTGCTGATCGATTCGGTGCAGGGCAAGGGCGCGACGTTCACGATCCGCCTGCCGTTCACGCTGGCCGTCACGCAGGCGATTCTGGTCAAGCTCGGCGACAACACGTACGCGATTCCGATGTCGTCGGTGCAGGGTGTCGTGCGTATCGCGCGCGACGATCTCGATCGCCGCCTCGCGACGGGTAATCCGAAATACAGCTACGCCGGCGAAGAATTCAACATCTACGAGCTCTCGCAACTGCTCGGCGTGCCGGCCGGACGCGCGCTCGACGAAACGCAGTTGCCGCTTTTGATGACGCGCACGGGCGATCAGCGCGCCGCAGTGCGCATCGATGCGGTGGTTGGCTCGCGCGAAATCGTCGTCAAGTCGGTCGGACCTCAGATCAGCTCCGTGCCGGGCATTTTTGGCGCGACGATCATGGGCGACGGCTCGGTCGTGATGATTCTCGATCTCGCACCGCTGGTTCGCCGCTCGGCCGCGCTGCGTGCGCGCGGCGAGGCCGGTGCGCCCGTCGAAATGCCGGTCTACACGCCGCCTGCGGTCGTGCAGGAGCATCGCCGCCATCCGCTGATCATGGTGGTCGACGATTCGATCACCATGCGCAAGGTGACGACGCGCGTGCTCGAGCGTGCCGAGCTCGATGTGATCACGGCGAAGGACGGACTCGATGCGGTCGAAAAGCTGCAGGAAAAAGTGCCGGACCTGATGCTGCTCGACATCGAGATGCCGCGCATGGACGGCTACGAGCTGGCCACATACATGCGCAACGACGCACGCCTGAAGGACGTGCCGATCATCATGGTCACCTCGCGTACCGGCGAAAAACATCGCCAGCGCGCGCTTGAAATCGGCGTCGAACGTTATCTCGGCAAGCCTTACCAGGAAGCCGACCTGCTGCGTCACGTGCAGGAAATACTGAGACTCGATCGTGTCTAACTCGCAAGCGAACACGCAGGTCGCGCTGCTCTATCAGACGCAGGAGCTCGGTCGCCATCTGCGCGACGCGCTGACCTCGCTCGGCACGCCGATCGTTTACGAGGCGGCAACGGATCATCTGGACCCCGGCGCACTGGAGCAATCCGGCGCGCGGGTCGTCATCGTCAATCTGGATCCCGAGCTCGAAGCGCATCTCGACGAGGTTTACGGCCTGCTTGAAAACGATCGCTACAGCGTCGTCTTCAATGACGCTCAGGTCTCGAGTGGTCTTTCCGGATGGGATCAGGCGCGTTGGGCGCGCCATCTTGCCGCGAAGATACTCGGCGACGCCGACATCGATCCGCCGCGCCCCGAAGGCGCGGAGGCGATTCCGACGCCGGTTCCAGTCGCCGTGGAAGCGCGCGTCGACAGCGCTTCGCATGCGCACGAAACCGAAACCGAGGAAACCCTCGCCGACGAATTCGATATGGTGTCCGAGCCCGAAGCGGGGTACGACACGCGCCTGCGATCGATCGTCGACAGTGCGCAAGAGGAGCCCGTGGTGGCGACGAAGGC
>Ga0157372_10007659_pt1 | contig 11483 bp, 8 predicted proteins | sample C55metaG_FD_115307 | JGI IMG/M metagenome (GOLD analysis project Ga0157372, IMG submission 115307) | Corn rhizosphere microbial communities from Kellogg Biological Station, Michigan, USA - C5-5 metaG | ecosystem: Host-associated > Plants > Roots > Rhizosphere > Soil | place: USA: Michigan...
CTCGCTGCCGAAGATGCGCATGAGGTCATCCTCGAGCGAGAGGAAGAACTGGCTCGCTCCCGGATCACCCTGGCGACCGGAACGACCGCGCAGCTGCCGGTCGATGCGCCGCGATTCGTGACGCTCCGAACCGATGATGTGCAGACCGCCGATCTCCATGATGTCGACGTCCTTGCCGTCGGCATCCTTCACCACCGACGGCTTCGACTCCAGCACGCCGTCGCCGAGCTTGATGTCGGTGCCTCGGCCAGCCATGTTCGTCGCGATCGTGATCGCGCCGCGCTGGCCCGCATTGGCAACGATCTCCGCCTCACGCTGGTGGTACTTGGCGTTGAGCACGTTGTGTGGCAGTCCGGCCCGCTGCATCAGCTTCGACAGCGTCTCCGACGCATCGACACTCGTCGTGCCGATCAGCACCGGGTAGCCCAACTCGTGCAGTCGGCGCGTCTCGTCCACGATGGCGTTGTACTTCTCGCGCCGCGTCTTGTAGACGAGGTCGTTGCGATCCTCACGGATCACCGGCTTGTTCGTCGGGATCACGGCGACTTCCAGCTTGTAGATCTGAAAGAACTCCGTCTCTTCCGTCTCCGCCGTACCGGTCATGCCGGCCAGCTTCTCGTACATGCGGAAGTAGTTCTGGATCGTGATCGTGGCCATCGTCTGCGTCTCACCCTTCACGCGGACGCCTTCCTTCGCCTCGACCGCCTGGTGCAGTCCTTCGCTCCATCGACGACCGGGCATCGTGCGCCCGGTGAACTCGTCGACGATCAGCACCTCGCCCTCCTGCACGACGTAATTCACGTCCTTCTCGTACAGGGCGTGGGCGCGCAGGAGCTGGTGGACGATGTTCAGCCGCTCGCTCTTCGACGCGTATTCGATCTCGAGCTGCCGCCGCGCGGCGATCTTCTGGTCGGCGGTGAGCTCGGGGTCGTGATCGATCCGGTGCACCGCCTCGCTGATGTCGGGCAGGACGAACGCCTCGTGATCGTCCGGCGACATGTAATCCACGCCGCGATCGGTGAGGTGCACCGAGTGCCCCTTCTCGTCCAGCACGAACAGCAGGTCCTCTTCCACGTCACGGAACTGCTGCTTGCTCGCCGGGAGCTTCTTGTCGGCGAGGTGGTCCAGCTCCATCCGCTGCACGAGCTGCTTGTTGCCCGGCTCGTTGAGCATCTTCATCAGGCGCCGGTTCTTCGGATGTCCGAGCTGCGCCTGATACAGCTTCACTGCGGCGTCCTGCGTCTTCCCCGCCTCGAGCTCACGCTCCGCCTCGGCCACGAGCACGTTGACCATCTCCGTCTGCTTGCGCGCCAGACGCGCGACGGAAGCGTTGTGCTCGAAGTACTGCGCATCGCCCTCGTTGCCGACGGGGCCCGAGATGATGAGCGGCGTCCGCGCTTCGTCGATGAGCACGGAGTCGACTTCGTCCACCATGGCGAACACGTGGCTGCGCTGCACACGCTGGTCGAGCGAGACCACCATGTTGTCGCGGAGGTAGTCGAAGCCGAACTCGTTGTTCGTGCCGTAGGTGATGTCCGCGAGATACGCAGCGCGGCGCTCCGGCGTGCCTGCTTCCGTGTCGTCGAGGCAGCCGACAGTGAGGCCGAGATAGTTGTACAGGTGCCCCATCCACTGCGAGTCGCGGCGGGCGAGGTACGAGTTCACCGTCACCAGGTGCGCGCCTTTGCCGGGCAGTGCATTCAGGTACAGCGGCAGCGTGGCGACGAGGGTCTTTCCTTCGCCCGTCGCCATTTCGGCGATCTTGCCGAGGTGGAGCTGGATACCGCCCATGAGCTGGACGTCGTAGGGCACCATGTTCCACTCGAGGTCGCGGCCGGTGACGTTCACCGTCGTGCCGACGAGGCGGCGACTGGCCTCGCGCACGGTGGCGAACGCCTCGGGCAGGATCTCGTCGAGCGTTTCGGCGATGACACCCCGGATGTCGCCTTCCACGCCGCCGGTACCGTCCACTCCGGACAGCTCGGTGTCCAGCTTCTCTCGCTCGTCGGCGTCCGTGGCCGCGCGCTTGGCTTCACGCAGCTCTGCCGCTCGCGCTTCGAGCGCGCCGGTCTTCTCGCGCAGGATGTCGCGAAACTTGGTCGTCTGGGCGCGCAGCTCGTCCTCGGACACGCCAGCCAGGCGCGCCTCGTGCTCGTGGATGGCGCGGATGATCGGCTGGAGCCGCTTCCGCTCGCGATCGTGTCGCGTCCCGAGGATGGTCGTGATTACGCTCTTGATCATGCTGTCCCCTTACCGATACAGCCGGCGCTCCGCGATGTAGTCTGCGACGGCGTCCGGCACGAATCCTCGAATGGTGCGTCCGGCGGCGACCCGGGCGCGCAGCTCGGTGGACGAGATGTCCACACGCCGCGTCTGCAGAACCTGCACTCCTGCCTTCACGCTGTCAGCCGGCACCGATTCCCCGCTGCGGGCCATCACGGCGACCTGGGCCAGACTCCGGATCCGCGCCGGCTCCCGCCACTGGTCGAACAGCGCGAATGCGTCAGCCCCCAGCAGCAGTACCAGCTCGGTATCCGGCACGGCGGCAGAGATCGCCGCCAGCGTGTCAACCGTGAAAGATAACCCGGCCCGTTCGATTTCCGTCGCGTCGGCGGAGAACCCAGGGATCTCCGCGACCAGCCGTTCGGTCATGGCGAAACGGTCGTTGGGCGAGGCGGTCGCGCGCCCCGCCTTGAACGGCTGCACCGCCGCCGGAACGAACCGAACCGCGTCGAGGCCGAGTGACTCCGCGGCGTCGATCACCGGGAGGAGATGGCCAAGGTGCGGCGGGTCGAAGCTCCCCCCGAAGATGCCGAGGCGCACGCGCCTCAGCGGTTCGGCTGGGAGGCCGGGACGGGCGTTGAGGCGGGCGGGCCCGTGGTGGAGGTGGGCGTCGTGGCCGGCGTCGCAACCGTCGGCGTGGCCGGCTGTGCGACGCCCTCGCAGGTCTCTGCCACTTCGCGATCGCCGGGATAGTTCTTCCGCAGCGCGCTGCATGCGTCCTGCGCGTCTTCCTTGTACTTGATCGCCCGGTACGCGTCGACGAGGCGCAGCTGGGCATCCTTCGCGGTGGGCGTCTGCGGATACTTGGCGACGACGTCCTTGAAGTAGATGATTCCGGAGTCGTAAGCGCCACGTCGCAGGTAGTACATCCCCGAGAGGTAGTCCTTCTCGGCGAACATCTCCATGAGCGACGCCAGCTCCTTCTGCGCCGTCGGCACGAGGGGCGAGGTCGGATACAGGCTCAGGAGTGTCTGATAGCTGGCCTCCGCCGAGTAGCCGTAGGTCGGATCGAGCGCCGGCTTGCGCCAGAGTTTGCGATATGACCGAGCAGCCTCGAGCGCGGCGTCGTCGGCGAGCGTATCGTCGGGGAAGCTCTCGACGAGGCGCGAGAAGCTCGTGGCGGCCAGCACCCACTCGTCGCGATGCTCGTGCGCCTGCGCCAGATACCAGTGGGCGCGCGGCAGCAGCGTATCGCGGGCGGGCAGATCCGTCGTCAGCTTCTCGAACGCCGACACGGCGTTGTCCCACCGGCCATGGGAGAACTCCTCCATGGCGGCGCGATAGAGCGCCTCATTGGTGGGAAACTTCGTGATCTGGAATTCGGGATGGCAGGCAGCCAGCAGCAGCAGGAGCGTGGCGACCAGCGCCCGACGGGAAGAGAGCATATCGGGAAGAGATACCCGCGAAGGGAGCGACGGTTCGGACGGAATCCGGGAAAGATACACCTGCGACGAGGCAGATCCCACTGTCGCGGCCGTTGCGAGCTAGCGGGCCGCGCCCGGGACCGGCCGCGGGCGTGGGGTGCGCGGGGCCATCTGTGACGCCCCGACGAGGCCGGCAAAATACTGGATCGTGCGCGCGAGCCCCTCCCGCACCGGCACCCTGGGCTCCCAGCCGAGCATCGTGCGAGCGCGCGTGATGTCGGGACGCCGCACCTTCGGGTCGTCCGTCGGTAACGGCTCCTGGACGATGGCTGATGCGGATCCGGTCAGCTCGATGACCAGCTCGGCGAGCTGGCGCACGGTGTATTCGTCGGGGTTGCCGATGTTCGTCGGCTGCGCGTCGCCATGCATGAAGAGCCGGTAGATCCCCTCGATCTCGTCCGAGACATAGCAAAAGCTGCGCGTCTGCGACCCGTCGCCGTACACGGTGAGCGGCTCCCCGGTCAACGCCTGCACGATGAAGTTCGACACCACGCGCCCGTCACGCGGACGCATGCGCGGTCCGTACGTATTGAAGATGCGGACGATGCGCGTGTCGAGCCCGTGATGCGTGTGGTACGCCATCGTGATCGCCTCGGAGAATCGCTTTGCCTCATCATAGACCGCGCGGGGCCCGACAGGGTTTACGTTGCCCCAGTAATTCTCCGTCTGCGGATGCACGAGCGGGTCGCCGTACACCTCCGACGTGGACGCCATGAAGAATCGCGCGCCGGAACGGCGCGCGATCTCCAGCGCGTGGTGGGTGCCGACCGAGCCGACCTGCAGGGTCTCGATCGGGAGCTCCAGGTAGTCGATCGGACTCGCCGGCGACGCCAGGTGCAGCACGCCGTCCAACGGCCCCTGCACCGACGTCGGCGTGGAGATGTCGTGGCGAAGAAGCCGGAACCGCGGCTCGTTCGCCAGGTGCGCGATGTTGTCCTCGTGCCCGGTGACGAAGTTGTCGAGGCCGATCACCTCATGTCCGTCGGAAAGAAACCGATCGGTGAGGTGCGATCCGAGAAACCCAGCAGCACCGGCGATGAGGACCCTCACGTCGGCATCCCGCGCCCGATGGAATCGTAGGCGAAGCCGAGCGCGCGCATCTTCCGCGCATCGTACAGGTTGCGGCCGTCGATGACGGTGGGCGTGCGCAGCAGACGCCGCATGCGCGCAAAGTCCGGATGCCGGTACTCGTTCCAGTCGGTCACCACGACGAGTGCGTCGGCGCCATCGATGGCGTCGTAGCCATTCTCGGCAAAGCTGATCGCATCACCGAGCCGGCGCTGCGCTTCGTGCATGGCGACGGGGTCGTGCGCGATCACCTGTGCCCCCGCGTCGAGCAGCTCGTCGACGAGCACGAGCGCCGGCGCCTCACGCATGTCGTCGGTGTTGGGCTTGAACGCGAGCCCCCAGAGCGCGACGCGCTTTCCCTTCACCGGCCCCGCGAGTGCGGTCAGCTTCTGGAACAGGCGGCGCTTCTGTACGTCGTTGGCTTCCTCCACCGCGCTCAGCACGCGGAGGGGCACGTCGTATTCGCATGCCGTACGCACCAGCGCCTTCACGTCCTTCGGGAAGCACGACCCGCCGTATCCGGGTCCGGGAAAGAGGAATGCCGGCCCGATTCGGCCATCGGAGCCGATGCCCTTTCGCACGTTGTCCACGTCGGCACCGACGCGCTCGCAGAGCCGCGCAATCTCGTTCATGAACGAGATGCGCGTCGCGAGCATCGCGTTGGCGGCATATTTCGTCATCTCCGCGGACGGAATGTCCATGAAGATGATCGGCTTGCCGGTCCGCACGAATGGTGCGTAGAGCTCGGCCATCACGCTGCGCGCATGATCGCTTTCCACGCCGATGACCACCCGGTCGGGGCGCATGAAGTCCTCGATCGCGGCCCCTTCCTTCAGGAACTCGGGGTTACTGCACATGTGGAACGGAAAGCGCGCCGACTCCCCGATCACCGCTGCGACCTTGCTTGCCGTACCGACGGGCACGGTCGACTTGGTGACGACGACGAGCTCGCGCGACATGTGCTCGCCGATCACGCGCGCCACGCTCAGCACGTGGCGCAGATCGGCCGATCCGTCCTCGTCCGGCGGGGTGCCGACGGCGATGAACACCACGTCTGCCGACGCGACGGCCTCGGGGATGTCGGTGGTGAAGGAGAGCCGTTCCTGCTTCTGGTTCCGCTCGACGTAGTCGTCGAGCCCTGGCTCGTAGATCGGCAGCACGTTCTCGCGCAGTCGCTCGATCTTGCCCGCGTCCACGTCGGCGCCGACGACGGAATTACCGGTCTCGGCAAGACAGGCGCCGACCACGAGTCCAACGTAGCCGGTGCCGATGACGGTGATGTTCACGTGAGTACGGTCGGGATGCGTCGACTACGATGCGACGGCGGCTTCCGCAGGCGCCGACGACGCGAGCGGAACGATGCGCGCCTTCGTGCGAGTGGTTTTCGACGTTGCGTTGCGCGTATCGACGATCAGCTGTGCATGGTCCACGAGACGCTGGTAATCGATCGCCTTGTGGTCCGTGACGATCACCACCACATCCGCCTTCTCGATCTCCGCGTCGGTCAGCGCCACACCCTTCACCACGTGGCCATCCTCCCGGATGGTCTCGACGTACGGGTCGTGGAACACGACCTCGGCGCCGTCCTGCTCGAGCAGGCGCATGACGTCGAGCGCCGGGCTTTCGCGCACGTCGTCGATGTCCTTCTTGTACGCCACGCCGATGACGAGCGCCCGGCTGCCGTTCACCGCCTTGCGATCCTCGTTCAGGGCGCGTGCCACCTTGGTGACGACGAACGACGGCATGGCCGTGTTCACCTCGCCGGCGAGGTCGATGAATCGCGTCTTGTAGTTCAGCGACCGCATCTTCCACGCGAGATAATGCGGGTCGAGCGGGATGCAGTGGCCACCGATGCCCGGTCCGGGCGTGAACTTCATGTAGCCGAACGGCTTCGTGGCGGCGGCGTCGATCACTTCCCACACGTCCACGCCCAGCTTGTCGCAGACGATCGCCATCTCGTTCACCATTCCGATATTCACGGAGCGGAAGGTGTTCTCGAGCAGCTTCACCAGTTCGGCCGTCTCGGTGGACGAGACGCGCACCACCGTGTCGATGCAGCTCTCGTAGAGCGCGACGGCGACGTCGGTGCAGGCCGGCGTGATGCCACCGACCACCTTGGGCGTGTTCTTCGTGTGGTACGTCGGGTTGCCGGGGTCGACGCGCTCGGGGCTGAAGGCGAGGAAGACATCGTCTCCCACCACGCATCCGCGCGCCGTGAAGGCAGGCTGGATCACTTCGCGAGTCGTCCCCGGATACGTCGTGCTCTCGAGCACGACGAGCAGGCCGGTGTGCGAGTGCTTGGCCACCGTGCTCGCCGCGGCCTGCACGTAGCTCATGTCCGGATCGCGCGTCTTGCCCAGCGGCGTCGGCACGGCGATGGAGATCGCGTCCGCTTCGCCGAGGCGCGCGTCGTCGGTCGTGGCGGTGAACTTCTTCGCCTTCACCAGCGCCGCGACTTCCTTGGCCGGCACATCCTGAATGTGCGACTCGCCGCGGTTGAGCAGGTCGACGACGCGCTGGCTCACGTCATACCCGATGACGGTGAAACCGGCCTTCGCGAACTCCACCGCCAGCGGCAGGCCCACGTAGCCCAATCCCACCACGGCAACTGTGGCGCTCCGGTCCTGGATCTTGCGCAGCAACACGTCGTGTGCCGTCATCGGATCACTTCGAGAAGAAGGTTTGGACGCCCGTGATCACTTCGTCGAGCTGCGGGCGGGTCAGTTCGGGAAAGATGGGCAGCGAGAGGACTTCCTTGGCTGCCCGCTCGCTCTCGGGGCACTGCCCTTCGCGATACCCGAGGTACGCGAAGCACGGCTGCAGGTGCAGCGGAAGCGGGTAGTAGATGGACGTGCCGACGCCGCGCTCCTTGAGGAACGACTGCAGCGCGTCGCGCCGACCGCCTGGAATCCGCAGCGTGTACTGGTTGAAGATGGATTCGTTCTCCGGAGCCACATAGGGCGTGGTCAGTTTCCCCTGCTTCGCGAGGTCGGCGAAGGCCGCGTCGTAGTACGCCGCGTTCTCACGCCGCTTCGCGCTCCACGCCGCGAGGTGCGGCAGCTTCGCCGAGAGGACCGCCGCCTGCAGCGCGTCCAACCGGCTGTTGTAGCCTACCTCGTCGTGGAAATACTGCTTCGCGCCACCATGCACCCGCAGCCGGCGCAGGCGTTCGGCGGTCGCGTCATCCTGGGTGACGATCATCCCGCCGTCGCCGAAACCACCGAGGTTCTTGGAGGGGAAGAAGCTGAAGGTGCCGATGGTCGGCAGCTCGCCCGCCATGCGCCAGCTGCCCTGCACCTTCCGACGCGCGCCGATGGACTGCGCCGCGTCCTCGATCACCGGGAGGCCGGGCAGCGCTGCCGCCACGTTCTCGATCTCCGCCATCTGTCCGAACAGGTCCACCGGGATCACCGCCTTCGTGCGGCTCGTCCGCGCGGCGCCGGCAGCATCGGGGCGGATGTTGAACGTCTTCGGCTCGATGTCGACGAACACCGGCGTCGCTCCGACGTTGTGGATCGTCCCGGCGGTCGCGAAGAAGGTGAACGGCGTCGTGATGACTTCGTCGCCACGGCCGATGTCCAGCGCGCGCATGGCGAGGAGAATGGCATCGGTGCCGTTCGCGCACCCGATGGCATGCTTCGCGTGCGACAGGCGGGCCACGTCGCGCTCGAGCTCAGCCACCGCGTCGCCGAGGATGAACGTCTGGGCGTCCACAACACGCATGATCGCGGCGACGGTTTCGTCGCGGATCGTCGCGTGCTGGGCGCGAAGGTCAAGGAGAGGTACGGCCATGATAGGAGTGGAACGCGAAAGGAGGGAACTGCGACCGGTGAATTATAACCGCGTTCGGAGCGGGATCGGCACTTCGCACCCCGTTCGGGCCGATTCGTAGATGCCGAGGATCAGCTCGAGCGACTTCCGGCCGGCACGGCCGTCCGTGTCGGCCTTGCCATTCCCCTTGAGGGCGGCAACGACATTTTCGTAGTACGGCATGTGACCGAACCCGTAGACCGACGGCGGAGCGGTCGCTGCCGCGTCCACCAGCTTGTCGTCATCGTCGTAGTCGGCGAACTCCCAGTGCTCCACCTTGTTCACCGCCGTCCCGCCGATCTTGACGGAACCGGTCTCGCCGAGGAGGGTGATGGACCCCTCCAGATTCTTGGGGTAGGTGAGCACGCTCACCTCCATCACGCCCAGTGCGCCGGAGCGGAACTTCACCACCGCCACGCCGGAATCCTCGGCCTCGATCCGCCGTGCCTGGGTGGCCGTCTTGGCCATGACGCTCTCGGCCGGTCCCATCAGCCACTGCATGAGGTCGACGTAGTGGCTCGCCTGGTTCATGAACGCGCCCCCGTCGAACTCCCACGTCCCACGCCACGGCTCGGCATCGTAGTACGACTGCGGCCGCGTCCAGCGCACCGTCACATTGGCCATGTACAGCCGGCCGAAACGCCCCTTGTCCACCGCGCGCTTCAGGAGCTGAATCGCCGGGTTGAGGCGGTTCTGCTTGACGACGAACAGTTGGACGCCCGCTGCGTCGCATGCCTGGACGAGCTCGTCGGCGGCGGCGAGCGAGATCGCCATCGGCTTCTCGGTCAGCACGTTGCGACCGGCACGCGACGCAATGATGCCATGCTGCGGATGCAATCCCGATGGCGTACAGACGGTCACGAGATCGGATGGCACCGCCGCCAGCATCTCTTCGAGCGAGCCGAACGCAGGTACGCCGTGCGCCGATCCAACGGCGCGGGCGCGCTCGACATCCGTGTCGGCCACGGCGACGAGGCGGATGCCGTCCACCTTGCCGATCGCTTCCAGGTGATTCCGGCTGATCCGCCCGCATCCCACGAGCGCCACCCGCACGTCGCCGGTAATCGGCGTCGCGGCAGAAGTCATATCAATCGCTCCAGAGTTCAGAGATTGGGACCCGTCAGTTGCTCGAGCCTCGCGTCGGCGCCCGGGCCGCTGGCGCGATACGTCGCGCCACACACCGCGCACGCGCCGGTGCCGCTGTCCGGCAGCCGCTCGCCGCACTGGCACATCCATCCGATGCGCCGCGCCGGTACGCCGACCATCAAGGCATAGGCAGGCACGTCCTTCGCTACCACGGCACCGGCGCCGATGAATGCATATTCGCCAAGCGTCGAACCGCAGACGATCGTCGCGTTCGCCCCGATGGACGCGCCGCGCTTCACCAGCGTGCGGCGGTACTCGTTCTTCCGGGAGACGTGACTCCGCGGATTGAGTACGTTGGTGAACACCATCGACGGACCGCAAAACACGTCGCTCTCGAGCTCCACCCCCTCGTAGATCGACACGTTGTTCTGGATCTTCGCGTTGTCGCCGATGCGCGTGCCGTTCATGACGACCACGTTCTGGCCGAGCGAACAACGCGCGCCGATCACCGCGCCGCCAAGGACGTGGCAGAAATGCCACACCTTCGTTCCTGCGCCGATCGTTGCGCCGTCGTCCACGTAGGCGGATTCGTGGACGAATGCTTCCTTGTCGATGCTCACGCGTCGGCCTCCGCGCCGGCGAAGATGTCCTGCTGCCATTCCTGGAGCGACCGGACGGTGGCCGGTCGCGAGCGCAGGGAGAGAATTGCATCCGAGGCGGCACTCGCCGCCGACAGCGTCGTCGTGTAGGCGACGCGATTCCGGATCGCCGCCTGGCGCAGCGTATAGTCGTCCCACTGCGCGTGCTTGCCGAGCGGCGTGTTCACCAGGAGCTGCACGTCGCCGTTGACGATCATGTCGAGACAGTTCGGCCGCCCTTCGTGCACCTTGAACACCCGGCTCACCGGGATGCCACGCGCACGGAGATATTTCGCCGTGCCGCCCGTCGCGTAGAGCGTGAAGCCCATCTCGTGGAACCGTCGGGCAATCGGCGTGACGTTCGGCTTGTCGGAGTCGTTCACCGTGACGAGGATCGTCCCGTCGAGCGGCAGGCCGTTCCCCGCCCCCAGCTGCGCCTTTGCGAAGGCGCTTCCGAAGGAATCCGAGATCCCCATCACCTCGCCCGTCGAGCGCATCTCCGGGCCGAGCACCGGATCGGTGCCGGCGAACTTGCCGAACGGGAACACCGCCTCCTTCACGGACACGAACGGGGGCACGATCTCCTCGGTGTAGCCGATGCGATCGAGCGTTTCCCCGCACATCACCCGCGCCGCATGCGAGGCGAGGGGCACGCCGATCGCCTTGGAGACGAACGGCACCGTGCGACTCGCCCGCGGATTCACCTCGAGCACGTACACCACACCGTCCCGGATCGCGAACTGCACGTTGAGCAGGCCCACGACGTGGAACGCGCGCGCCATGGCCACGGTCTGCTCGCGCATCGTCTGCATGTCCTGCTCACCGATCAGGTACGGCGGCAGCACACTCGCCGAGTCGCCGGAGTGGATGCCGGCATCCTCGATGTGCTGCATGATGCCGCCGATCACGACGTTCGTCCCGTCGGAGATCGCGTCCACGTCCACCTCGAACGCATCCTCGAGAAAGCGATCGATCAGCACCGGACGCTCCTCCGACACGCGCGCCGCCGTGGCGAAGTAGTCCTCCAGGGAGGGCGCGTCGTACACGATCTGCATCGCGCGGCCACCGAGCACGTAGCTCGGACGCACCAGCACCGGATAGCCGATCCGCTCCGCGGCCTCCAGCGCTTCGCTGACGCTCGTTGCCGTGCCGTTGGGCGGCTGCGTGAGGCCGA
>Ga0157372_10007660_pt1 | contig 11483 bp, 9 predicted proteins | sample C55metaG_FD_115307 | JGI IMG/M metagenome (GOLD analysis project Ga0157372, IMG submission 115307) | Corn rhizosphere microbial communities from Kellogg Biological Station, Michigan, USA - C5-5 metaG | ecosystem: Host-associated > Plants > Roots > Rhizosphere > Soil | place: USA: Michigan...
CGAAGCAGAGCGAGGCGGATATCGGGAATATGCGCGAGCGATGCGACAAAGCGCCGCGGCGTTTCTCGCCACTTTTGTGCAAGGTATTCCGGGACGGGACGCTAGGGTATGAGCCGAGATACGCGACCGGTGCTGGACGTCCGCGACCTCGCGTTCGGCTTCGGCGCGCGGCGTGTCGGACGTGACGTGACGTTCTCGCTCGCGCCAGCGGAGACGCTCGCCGTGCTCGGCGGCAACGGCGCCGGCAAGACGACGCTGTTCCGTACGCTGCTGGGCCTGCTGCCGCCGCTCGGCGGCACGCTCAGCCTCGACGGCGCCGCGCTCGGCGCACTGCCGCCACGCGAGCGTGCGCGAAGCCTCGCGTACGTTCCGCAGCAGCACGTGCCGGCCTTCGGCTTCACCGTCCTCGAAGCGGTGCTGATGGGGCGCGCGTCGTTGATCGACACGTTCGCGCACCCCGGGCACGACGACTACGCGGCCGCGCACGACGCGCTCGCGACGCTTTCGATCGAGGCGCTCGCCGCGCGCCCCGTCACCGAGATTTCCGGCGGCGAGCGGCAGCTCGCGATGATCGCGCGCGCGCTCGCGCAGCAGGCTAAGGTGCTCGTGCTCGACGAGCCGACGGCGAGCCTCGATTTCGGCAATCGCGCACGCGTGCTCGCGGAGATCGATCGCTTGCGCGGCCAGGGGCTCACGATCCTGTTCTCGACGCACGAGCCCGACCAGGCGCTCGCGCACGCCGATCGCGCGCTGCTCCTCGCCGAAGGCCGCATGCTCGCGCTCGACACCGTCGAGCGCGCGCTCACCGCCGACAACATCGAGCGGCTCTACGGCACGCCGGTGCGCCTGGTGCGGGTCGGCGAACGGCGTTTCGCGTGCGTCCCGAGCAGGTGAACAACCTGTCGACCACAACCGAACCGGAGGCGCCGACCGAGGCAAGTGCGGGAAAGCGACAACGCTCACGACCGTGGAACCCTACGCTCGTCGCCCGCCGTACAAAGCCGTCGTCGTTCGCGCATACTTATGACGCCGGCATAACGTTGCCGCCGGCCCATGGCGCGTCACACATTTCCGGTACCGATCATGTCGTCGAGAAAATCGAGCAGGGACAGCATCCACAAACGCAAGCTGGAGGCGGCGCTCAGGCGCATGGGCACGTCGCTCGCAACGCACACGCAATCGACATTCAAGCCGTCGGGCGTCGCTTCGAAGGCGCTCGAGGAGTTCAAGGCGCGCCGAGCCGCGGAGAAACTCGGGCTGCTGCCGCCCGCGAAGGCGAAGGTCGTCGAGCGCTACGAAATCGACGTCGACACGGCGACGGTGACGAAGCTGCCGCTGCGCATCAAGACGCGCTGAACGCGCGCATCGCGCGCGGCGCGGCGTCGCGGTTCGCGTCGGCGGGCATCGCGTCCGCGCTCGCGCTGCTGATCCTCGTCGTTTTCGCGCTGCATCTGCGCGGGATCGGCGGTGATTTCCTCTCCGACGATTTCAGTCACCTGAGCGTCGTCGCGCGCAACGACGAGCAGGGACGGCTCGGCGCATGGGTCGTCGAGCGCTTCCTGCACGGGCTCGACAACGGTAACTTCGCATTTCGCCCGATCGCCTTCGCGAGCTACGCGCTCGACTGGCGCTTGTTCGGCGCCGACGCGGCCGGTTGGCACGCGACGAACCTCGCGCTCTACGTCGCCAACGCGCTCGTGGGCGCGTGGCTCGTCGGCCGTTGGCTGCGCGGTCGTGGCGAGCGGACGCTTGGTGCCTGCCTGATCGCGGCCGCTGCGCTCGTCGCCTTTCCGTTCGCGGGCGAGATTTCGTTCTGGCCCGTCGGCCGCTTCGACCTGCTCGCCGCGCTGTTCAGCCTGTTGTACCTGCACGCATTGCCGCCGGCCGCGCGCGCGAGCGCGGCGAATCACGGATGGCGCGTGCTATGGCTTCTTTGCGCGTTGCTTTCGAAGGAGAGCGCGATGCCGCTGCCGCTCGTCGCGTCGCTCGTCTGCTATTGCGCGGAGCCGGGCGCAGGCATGCGCAGCGCATCGGCACGCCTTCGCGTCGCGCTCCGCGAAACGGCGCCGACGTGGGTCGCGTTCGCGGCCTATCTCGGCTATCGCGCGTTCCTGTTCGGCTCGCCCTGGAAGGTCTATCCCGATTCGACGCCGCCGCACGGGATCGCCGAATGGTTCGATCGCATCTGGGCGGTGCGCCACGTCGTGCAGAGCACGCTCGGCGGCGCCGCGATGCCGTGGGTGATCGTCGCGGCAGGGCTCTCGACGGTCGCGATCGTGTTCGCGCTGCGCAACTGGCAGCAACGGGTCGACACGCCGAGCCTTCTCGGCATCGCGCTCCTGGCATGTGCGGCGATGTACGCGCTCGCGCCGTCGTTCGGATTCGGCCTTGCCGCGCCGAACGGCGAAGGCGCCCGACTTCTCTATCTGGCGTGGGTTTACGCGTCGCTCGCGTTCGGCGTCGTCGCCGCGTCGTCGCTCGCGGCGCAGTGGACGCTCGTGGGCTTGCTCGCCGTCGCGACGTACGCGGAAGCGGAAAGCCTCGGCAAGTGGCAAGCGGCGGCGCACGAGATGAAGCGCGTGACGAGCCGCGTCGCCGCGCTCGGCGATCGCGTGCCGCGCGGCGCCTATGCGCTGTTGCTGCTACCCGATCACATCGGCAACGTCGTTTTCGCGCGCAATGCGCAGGGCGGCATCGTGTCGCGTCCGAGCCAGCCCGCCGATTACCTGAACCGGATGGCGGTGATGGTCGAGAACGGTTTCACCGACTGGAGCGCGCTGCTGCTGACGATGGCGAGCCCCGGCGTTCACGAGCCGGCGAGCATCGATGCGATCGAGTACGCGTCGCTCTACTGCTGGCGTCCCGAGTCGTCGAGCTTCGTGCGGCTTCCGGGCGGCGTCGCGGCGCGCGATCCCGTGCGGTGGCAAAGCGAGGCGCTCGCGCAGGCGCGCGCTGTGCGCTGTCTCGGCGACCGCTGATCGCGTTGCGCGCCGACGGGGACTCACGTCGCCGTCGTCGTCGCTTCCTCGTGGTATTCCTGCTCGACGTTGACCTTCCAGATCGCGGTCTTGTCGCGCGCCGGATCGAGAATGCATTCGACGGCGAGTCGCGCGCTCACCATCGAGTGATCCTGGTTGTTGTAGCGGTGCATGCCGTTCCGGCCGACCGGATACAGGTTCTCGATTGCGTCGAGGAACGCGCGCAGACGCTCGAACTCGCCGTATGTCCCCACGTACGCCGGATACGCCTTCGGAACCTTGACCACGCGCATGTCGAGGATGTCGGCGTCGTCGGCGAAGCCCAGCTTCACGAGCTCGCCGCGCGCGAGGGTCTGGAGCGCCTCGTCGTCCTTCGTCCACAAGGCGTCGCCTTCCGAGCAGAAGTACTCGAGGCCGAGCCAGATGCGGCTCGCGTCGGCGACCATCGCGGGACTCCAGTTGTTGAAGATCTGCAGCCGGCCCATCAGCACGTCGGGCTCCTGGACGTAGATCCAGGTGTCGGGCACGAGGTTGTTCGGATGGCCGCTGCGGACGTAGCCATTCGGACGCATGCGCGCGAGCAGCACGCCGATCGTGATGAAGTCGCGATAGCAGAGGCCTGCGGCGATCGCCGCGACGTCCTGCGGAGGCGGCGGATCGAGCGCCTGCGCGAGGTCCCTGATCGGCATCGTCGAGACGACGGCGTGACATCGAATCTCGCGGCGCTCGCCGCGCGCGTTCTCGCAGACGACCGAGCGCACACGCGAACCATCGCGGTGGACTCCGCAAAGACGCGTCGACAACACGATCTCGCCGCCTGCGCCGCGCACGTGTTCCGCCACGGTTTCCCACATCTGTCCCGGTCCGCGCTTCGGGTACAGGAAGCGCTCGATCAGACTCGTCTCGGTGCCCCGCTGCGCGAGATCGCCGGACGTCCGGCGCAACGTCTTCGCGATCGCGTGCCGCGCGGCCTTCGCGATCGACAGGCCCTTGATGCGCTGCGCGCCCCATTGCGGGCTGATCTCGCGACAGCGCACGCCCCAGACTTTCTCGGTGTAGTCGCGGAAGAACGTTTCGTAGAGCCGGCGCCCGAAGCGGTTGATGAAGAAGTCCTCGAGGTTGCGCTCGGGACGGATCGGCAGCGCACGCGCCTTCAGGTAGCTCGCGACGATGCGCACGACGCGAAGCGCGCCCAGGTTCCGGAGCGTGCGCGCGCTGAGACTGATCGGGTAATCGAAGAACCGTCGCAGGTAAAGGATCCGCGACAGCCGCGGCCGAACGAGCAGCGCCCGTTCGGGCTCGTTCACCGCGAGCGCGTCGGCGGCCGCGAGATTGGCCGATGGATCGGGAGCCGGCCGCCAGGCTTCCATCGCCGCTGACAGCGGCAGGATCTCGCGCCACCAGTTCGTGACCCACGACACCTTGGAGAAGAAGCGATGACCGCCGATGTCGAGCCCGTTGCCGCGATGGCGCACCGTGCGCGCGAGCCCGCCCACTTGGTCGAGCGCCTCGATGATGATGGGACGATGCGCAGACGATCGGCGCAAAAGCTCGAGCGCGGCGGTGAGTCCGCCGGGGCCCGCGCCGATGATCACGACCGGCAGGGCGTCGTGCGCGTCGTCGTTGCCCGCATCCGCCGAACGACGCGCGTGCGCGACGCCGTCACCGGTCATCGGTCAACCCTCCGCGCTACGCGCTGCGGGGCTGATTCGCGCGCAGGAAGGCCCGCAGCGCTCATGCGTTGAACACGACGCGCACCGCGTTCGTCACGTCGTAGCCGCCGAGCGTGGCGGCCGTGGCGGCGAATTCGGGCCGGCGAGTCCATGCGAAGAGCTTCTGCAGCGGCGGCTCGAAGGCATCGCGGCGATGCGCGACGAGATCGAAGCGCTCGGTTGCGAGCGGCACGAAGGCCAATCCGTTCGCACGCGCGGCGGCCTCGATGCCGAGGCCGACGTCGGCCTGGCCGTCACGGATGATCGCCGCGAGCTCGGTCTCCGCGCGCGCGACGCGCGGCGACCAGTCGAGCTCATCGGCCGCCACGCCGGCCTGCGACAGCAAATGCAGCAGCAGCCGATGGCTGCCTGCTTCGCCCTGGCGCTTCGCCACTGTTACGCGCTTGCGCGCAACATCGGCGATCTTGCGAATGCGCTGCGGGTTGCCGGGCTGCATCAGCAAACCCTGCGTGCGCCGCGCCCACTCGAACACGACGACATCGGCGTCGGTCAGGAGCGAGCGCACGAGCGGCACGTTGTACTCGCCGCTCGCGTCGTCGAGCCAGTGCGCGGCGGCCGCGGTCGCTTCACCGCGCGCGAGGGCTTCGACGCCCGCGCGGCTGCCGCCGGCGAGGATCGCGAGGCCGCAGCCCGATTCGCGCACCGCCCATTCGAGCAGCGGGTCGTGGCTGCCGGCGATGATCGGCGGCCGCTGCGTGACCGGCACCGGCATCGCGCCGCTCTTGCCGGCGAGCCAGGCGTCGATCTTCACACGCGGGAACAGGAGCTTCCCGGTCGCGCGCACGTGCGGGATCGCGCGCTCGCGCACGAGATCGTAGATGCGCCGCTCCTTGAGGCGCAGGTACGCGGCGACTTCGCGGGTGTCCATCAATTCGGCGAGCGACGCACTCTTGTCGACGGGAGAATCGGCCTTGGCCATGGCCGATTTTCGCATAGGCGTTTCGCGCGGCGACGACGCCGGGAGCCGTCGGCGACGGTCGCGGCTACTTGCCGCCCAGGATCGACTCGCGCGAGAGGTGTCGCGCAACCGCGACCAGCGCGACGATCACGAGCGCGAGCGGCGCGATCCACGACAGCGCGAGCGCGCCGGACGCCGGCGCCTCGCCGCGCAACGACGTGTTGAGCAGCGAGTACTGCGCGGACACGGGGACGAGCCCCAGCCACGGGGGCTCCTTGCGCTGCATGAACAGCTGCACGAGCGGAATGAGCGATACGACGAACAGCAGGACCGACACGTTCGCCTGCGCTTCGCGATAGGCGCGCGCGCGGCTGCCGACGTAGAGCAGGATGGCCGGCAGCATGAGCACCATCGGCACGAGCACGATCAGGAAACGCAGGAACTCGCGCGTGCCGAACAGGAACGGCACGCCGACCGGCGGCAACGGTGCGAACGCGAGCGTCAGGTAGAAGCCCGAAAGCGTCAGCACGACGACGAGCGCGTCGAACGCGCAGACCGCGAGCCACTTGCCGACGACGATCTCGAACGGACGCGCCGGTGTCATCAGCAGCGGCTCGAGCGACTGGCGTTCCCGCTCGCCGGCCGTCGTGTCGAGCGCGGCCGCCATGCCGCCCATTACCGACGCGAAAAGCCCGTAATACGCGACGAGGAACAGCACGAGTGCGCCGGACTGTTGCGGCGTGGCGAGGTCGTTGGTCTCGATGCGGAGGGGGTTGGCGACCGTCGATGCGACGCCGCGCAGCATCAGCCGTTGCTCGCCCCATAGCCGCTCGTAGCCGTGCAGCAGCGCTTCCGCCTGGTCAATGGACGCACGCGCGCGCTCGCGGGAGCGGTCGAACACGAGCCGTACCGTTCCGGGCCTGCCCTGCGCGACGTCGGTGGCGAATGCGTCGTCGACGACGAGCACGACGTCGAGATCGCCGCGGCGGATCTGCGCCTCGTAATCGGCCGGCGCCTGCGTGATCTTCACCTGCTGCCGCTCGAGGAATGCGACGATCGCCGGTGCGTGCCGTGCGCCCTGCGTCGGCAGTGTCAGCGTGCGCGCGCGCTCGGCCTGGTTCGCCATCAGGTTGAAGATCAGCAGCAGGAAGATCGGGCCGGCGAGAATCGACGACATCAGCGTCACGACGCCGGTGCGCCGATCGCGGAACATGTCGAGAAGCTCCTTGCGGAGGACGGCGAGCGTGCGGTGCATGCGCCTGTCACCCGCCTCGCGTCGAAAGCGGGGTCGGAGACGACTTTCTCGCGCAGACAACGCGAAGCGCGAAGCGGTGCTGGAAAGTCGTCTCCGACCCCACTTTCATGGGTGAGGTGCCTTCACGCCGCCAGCCCCTCGTCGCTGCCGAGCAGCGCGACGAACGCGTCCTCGAGACCGGTGGTGCCGGCGCGCGCGACGAGCTCGCTCGCCGTGCCTTCGGCGACGACGCGGCCGTGCGAAAGCACGATGATCCGATCGCAAAGCGCCGCGACTTCCTGCATCACGTGCGACGAGAACAGCAGGCACTTGCCCGCAGCGCGCAGCGCCCGCAGCTCGTCGCGAAGCGTACGCACGCTCATGATGTCGAGGCCGTTCGTCGGCTCGTCGAGCAGGATCGTGTGCGGATCGTGCACGAGCGCGCGCGCGATCGCGACCTTCATCTTCTCGCCCTGCGAGAAGCCGCCGGTGCGTCGCTCGGCAATGTCGGCGAGACCGAGCGTCGCGAACAGCGCGTCGATCCGTTGCTCGAGCGCATCGCCGCCGAGACCGTGCAGCGCGCCGAAATAGCGGACATTCTCGCGTGCCGTCAATCGCAGATAGAGCCCGCGCGCGTCGGAGAGCACGCCGATGCGTGCGCGCACCGCATACCGGTCCGCGACGACGTCGAGGCCGTCGACGCGCGCGGTTCCCGAATCGGGCAGCACGAGGGTCGCGATCATCCGCAGCAGCGTCGTCTTGCCGGCGCCGTTCGGTCCGAGCAGTCCGGTGATCGCGCCGTCGTGCGCCGCGAACGAGACGTCGCGCACGGCGGCGATCTCGCGGCGGCGGCCGAACGATTTCGCGATGTCGTCGACGACGATCATTGCGGCGCGAGGCGATCCGGCCAGATCGGCGGCCGCTTCGAGTGCGCGAAGAAATCGATGCAGTCCTGAGGAAGCCCGGCGAAGCCGGCGGTGTCGACGAAGCCGGCGATGAGGCGCGGCGCGCACGCATGCGGCGACACGATGTGCCCGAATCCGGTCGCGATCACGTGCCGGCTGTTCGCGAGCCCCTTGGCGACTTCGGCGCCATACGCGGGAGGCGTCACCGGATCGAGACCACCCGACAGCAGCAGGAACGGCAGCGCGCTCGACAGCGGCTTCGTGAGGTCGGCCGGGTAGCTGCCTTTGGGCCAGCGATCGCAAACGGCGATCGCGCGCTTCGCGAGCGTGCGTACCCGCTCGTCCGCGATGCCGCTTGCGCGCTCCTCGGCGGTGATCCGCGGCACGTCCTCCGCGCACGTGACCGAGTAGAAAAGGGCGGGCGTGAATTCGTACGGCAGATCGCCGACCACTGTCAGCGCCGCCGCGAACAGCGGCCCGTATTCGCCGTCGTGCGCGAGCGAAAGCAACTCCGGAATCAGGCTCGCCGTTTCCGGCAGGTACGTGAGCGGCTGCAGCGCGGCGACGAGCATGTCGAAGTCGACGTGCACCTTGCGCGCCTCGCCGGTGCGCGGATCGTGCACGCTCACGCTGCGGCCGCCTTCGAGCGCGCGACCGATGTCGCGCAACGTCGCAGCGGGATCGGGATGCGCCTTCGCGCACGGCTTCGATGCGCGGCAGGCGTCGATCACCGCATCCAGCGCGTCGTCGCGGGTGCGCCAGACGTCGAGTGTGATGCGCAGCGAAGGCGGCGCGACGCCGTCGAGCACTACGCTGCGGACATGCTCCGGATGACGACGCACGTATTCCTGCGCGACGCGCGTGCCGTAGCTGCCGCCCCACAGGTTCACGCGATCGTACCCGAGCGCCTCGCGCATCGCGTCCAGGTCGGCGACCCACGCGCTCGTCGTGTACTGCGCGAGGTCGATGCCTTGCTCCGTGAGCTGCGACGCGCAAAGCGCCGCTTTCGGCACCGGATCGGCGTCGAACTCGGCGTGCTCGTCGGGCGCGAAAGCGGGGCACGCGAGCGGCGACGAGCGGCCGGTGCCACGCTGGTCGATCAGCACGATGTCGCGCTGGCGGCGCACCGCCGCGAGCTGCAGCGCGAAGGGCCCGAGCGTCGACGCCGCCTGGCCCGGACCGCCGGCGAGCACGATGAGCGGATCGGCCTTCGGTGACAGCGTGTTGGCCGGCAGGATGGCGACGAAGATCGACAGGTGCCGGCCGTTCGGTCGTTGCCGGTTTTCGGGCACGTCGAGCGCGCCGCATTGCACCGCCTGCGCGACTTTCGGCAGGCGGCACTCCGAGAGCTTGATGCGCCGGACGGGTGCGCGATCGCTGCAGGCGGCGCTTGCGAGCAGCACGAACAGCAGCAGCAGGCAGGCGAGCCTTCGCGCGTCGATCATGGGGCGCGCCCGCATGCAACGGCAACGCGCAAGGTAAGATGCGGCACGGGTACGGCGATGTTGTTGATTCGGGGATAGGCGTGGAGCTCGAGGCCGGTATTGTCACCGATTTGCGGGACCGCCAAAGCTACGGCGGCTATCTGCGCCTCGACCGGCTGCTCGACGCGCAACGACCGGTGTCCGGCGCGGGCGGCGCGCCGCCGCGGCACGACGAGATGCTGTTCATCATCCAGCATCAGGTGTCGGAGCTGTGGATGAAGCTGATGATCCACGAGCTGCGCGCGGCGATCGCGCACGTGCGCGCCGACGCGCTCGAGCCGTGCTTCAAGATCCTCGCACGCGTCAAGCTGATCCAGAAGCAGCTCTTCGAGCAGTGGGCCGTGCTCGAGACACTGACGCCGTCGGAGTACGAGGCGTTCAGGCCGATGCTCGGCACGGCGTCCGGCTTCCAGTCGGCGCAATATCGCGCGATCGAGTTCCTGCTCGGCAACAAGCAGGCGGCGCTGCTCGACGTGTTCCGCCACGAGCCGGCGACTTGCGCGATGCTCGACGAGCTGCTGCATGCGCCATCGCTCTACGACGAATTCCTGCGCCTGCTCGCGCGGCGCGGCCTGCCGATTCCGGATGCGGCGCTCGCGCGCGACGTGACGCAACCGTACGAGCGCAATCCCGACCTCGTGCCGGCGCTTGCGCAGATCTACGAAGATCCGGAACGCTGGTGGGACGCGTACGACATGTGCGAGAAGCTCGTCGACGTCGAGGAAGCCTTCCAGCTCTGGCGCTTCCGCCACATGAAAACGGTCGAGCGGATCATCGGCTACAAGCCGGGCACGGGCGGCTCGTCGGGCGTTGCGTTCCTGCGCCGCGCGCTCGATCGCACATTCTTCCCGGAGCTGATCGACGTGCGCAGCGTGATCGGCGCGCGATGAGCGCGGTGGCGCTGTCCCGGGATTCGATCGAGGAGGCTGTGGCGGCCCTCGGGCGCGGGCCGCTTGGCGAAGCGGGGCTCGCCGCCCACGTCGCGCCGCTGTTTTCGCGGACGCGCGAGGCCGCGCCCGGCCGGATCTATCTCGCGAATCACTCGCTCGGGCGCCCGCTCGACGCGACGGAGCACGACGTTCGCGAGGGACTGGCGGCGTGGTACGCGGTGATGGGCGGGGCGTGGGACGCGTGGATGGACGAGATGGACGCGTTCAGGCGTCGCCTCGCGGAACTGATGCACGCGCCCGCGCCGACGTGCGTCGTCCCGAAGACCAGCGCGGGCCAGGGCCTGCGCGCGATCCTCAACGCGTACGACCGGCCGCCCAGGGTCGTCGCGACCCGCGGCGAATTCGATTCGCTGGACGTGATCCTGCGCGAGTATGCGCGACGCGAACGCGCCGACGTCGCGTTCGTCGCCGCGCGCGGCGAAGGCCGCTTCGAGACCGGCGACATTCTCGCCGCGATCGACCGCGGCGCCGACCTCGTCGTCGTGTCGGACGTGATCTTCAACACCGGGCAGCGAATCGACCGGATCGACGCGATCGTCGCGCACGCGCATCGTGCCGGCGCGCGCGTGCTGCTCGACGTCTACCATTCGCTCGGCGTGCTGACGGTCGACGTCGCGGCGCTCGACGTCGACTTCGCGGTCGGCGGCAGCTACAAATACCTGCGCGGCGGGCCCGGCGCGTGCTTCCTTTACCTGCATCCGCGCCATTTCGACGGGACGCTGCGAACGCTCGACGTCGGCTGGTTCGCGAAGCGCGAGCCGTTCCGCTACGAGCGGCCCGATCCGCCGCAACTTGGCGCCGGCGGCGATGCATTCCTCGAGTCCACGCCGCCGGTCCTGACGTGGTATCAGGCGCGCGCGGGGCAGCGCCTCGCGCTCGCGCTCGACACAGCGCGCGTGCGTGCGTATTCGCTTGCGCAACAGAGGCGGCTCGTCGCCTTGCTCCGATCAGGCGGCATCGCGGCGAAAGGAGGAACCGCGGATCACGGCGCGTTCGTCGTGGTCACCGATCCGCGCGCCCCCGCGTGGTGCGAGGCGCTCGCGCGGCGAGGCATCGTCACCGACGCACGTGGCGATTACCTGCGGTTGTGCCCGGACGTGCTGACGACGGACAAAGAACTCGAGCACGCGGCGCGCGCGCTCGACGAGATCGCGCGGACATGAAGGCCACGGTGACCGCGTGACCCCGCCGCTCGCTGGCGCCGACCGCAGCGTATGCCGGTCGGGAGTCGGCGACAACGCGGATCGTCGGCTGCCCGCCGGGGGTCGCGGCGGTCACGCGTTGCGCGTAATCAGCCGGAC
>Ga0157372_10007661_pt1 | contig 11482 bp, 7 predicted proteins | sample C55metaG_FD_115307 | JGI IMG/M metagenome (GOLD analysis project Ga0157372, IMG submission 115307) | Corn rhizosphere microbial communities from Kellogg Biological Station, Michigan, USA - C5-5 metaG | ecosystem: Host-associated > Plants > Roots > Rhizosphere > Soil | place: USA: Michigan...
GCCAGCCGCGATTTCGCCACACAATTCAGGACAAAGTTCCAGCCCCATGCGCACCAATGGCCCAACCTCAGCCTCGACTACGGTCCCTTAACTCTCATGCAGGGCTGGACGAAGCTCGACCCCGCAACTCTCGAAACCGAGACAATGCAATTGATCCGGCAATTCGAAACCATTAGCCCGCTGATCGATAAAGTATTGCATTCTTTTATCGTATGATATCCTCAAACAACGGGTTCATCGAATACCCCGCGCTGATATAATAGTCGAATTTGAGCTTGAAATAGATCACCCGTATCTCCTTTGCCTGCTCGATCTGCCACGGCTATCTCGTCACCCAATTCGTCTATCTTCCTGGCCACATTTCCAGCAGCTGCATTTTGACCTGACAGCGAAATAAGGCCGTTGCACAATATGACCCTCCGTGTCCGGAAGCCACTCGGCAAAGGGATTTAAGTCCTCTACCATATCGGGTATCACCCACGTTTCCCCGTCTTCCAGCAACTCCGCTCCTTCGGCGGCCTTCCCTTTGTCTTTGCCATTTTTTTTAACCGGAAATAACAAAAAAAAGACGCCGGCCGAAAGGCCGGACGTCCGGAAGAATTAATCGATTATGGTTCAATGTTACAGTTAGTCGTCCAGGTCCTCTTTTTCCCTGCTATCACTAATTTGCAAGTACCGGTTCGCCGGAAACCACGAATCATGCAAAGGATATAAATGGTATTTTTTCGCCTCCCGCTCAAAAACCACCCGCATCGCGCGAAGCCTCTCCGGGTACTTCCCCGCCAGGTTGACCCGCTCATTAAAGTCATGCCGCATATCATACAACTCCCACACATCCTTCCGCCAATTCGCCCCCAGTGGATGATAAGCGGCTGCCTTCCAACCGTTTAAATAAAGCCCCCGCGATCCCCCCGTCTCATAATATTGCAGGGTATGCCGCTCCGGAGCCGCCGCATTGTTCAACGAATAGGCAAAGCTCACCCCTTCCAGCGGCGCCTGAACATACCCGTTCACCGATAAAGGCATCCGGCAATGCGTCAGCTCAACCAGCGTTGGCCAGATATCCACGAGATGCGCATACTGATGTCGCAGTCCCCCGGCCCTTAAAATATATCGCGGCGCGAAAACGATCATCGGGTTATGCGTGCCCCCCTCCGCATTCGCATCCCCCTTCCACAACTTGAACGGTGCATTGGTAGCCTGCGTCCACCCCAACGGGATATCACCCTTGAAATTCTTCCGGCCGATCTCCCCGAGATGCGGCATCGCCGCTGCCACCCGCTCCGCATGCGAAGCCTTCTCCATTCCCGCCGGAACACCCGGAATATCACTCGTATACTTCGTAGCGCCGTTGTCACCTATAATAATGATGACAATCGTATTTTCAAGCAACCCGGCATCCGACAGATACTGCACAACCCTGCCCACTTCATGATCGGCCTGAGACAAAAACCCCGCATGCGCCTCCATCGCCCGCGCATCCAGCCGCCGTTCATCCAAAGAAAGCGACTCCCACGCTGGTATCTTCTCATTTCGCTGCGGTAATACCGCATACCCCGGCACCACCCCAAGCCGCTTCTGGTTGGCAAGCACCACCTCCCTGTACCGGTCCCAACCCATATCAAACTTCCCCCTGTATTTCTCGATCCACTCGTCATCCACCTGCAACGGCGAATGCGTCGCCCCCGGCGCCATATATAATAGGAAGGGTTTGCCCGGCGCAGCGGCCTGCTGGTCCCGGACATACTGGATCGCCTTGTCGGCGAGATACACATTCAGCGGTTTGCCCAGCGAAGTATCCACCGGGCTCCGGGTCACGCCCTCCCATAGCACGGGATAATATTGATCGGTGGCCGACTCCAAAAATCCATACCACCGGTCAAACCCGCGGCCCGTCGGCCAACGATTGTAAGGTCCCGCCGCCGTTCGCTCACCGACAGGCGTCAGATGCCATTTGCCCACCGCAAATGTATTGTAGCCGTTCTCCCGAAGCACCTCCGCCATCGTCGCCTTTTCAAATGGCATATAGCCATCATATCCCTGCGCGTCAAAAGCCGTCTCCGTAAAATGTCCCATATGCACCGAATGATGATTCCGGCCGGTCAGCAACGCCGCTCTCGATGGTGCGCAAAGCGCCGTCGTATGGAAATTGGTATATCGCAACCCGCGCCGGGCAAGACTGTCAAAGGTGGGGGTCTCCGCCAGCCCGCCAAAAACGCCGGCCGTACTGAACCCGACATCATCCAGCATCACGATAAAGATATTGGGCGCCCCTGAAGGAGCCTTCGGAGCATACGCCGTTCGGAACAGCTTGGTCGTCGTATCGTACAACAAAGGGTCCTGTTGATAATGTTTCTCGGGACTATGCTGTGCAAAAGCCCAATGCCCCGTTACCACCAAGCCAAGGAACAAAAACCAATGCTTCATAATAGAGGAATAAAAGATTTAATTCACCCAGATCGGCGACGACCACGCTTGCTGACCATCCACCTGCGTTACCCGGACATAATAGGAAGTAGGTTTGGAAGAAGCCGCCGCATGTACCCGGAACCGAACGGTACTCAGATCCTCCGACGGCATATTGTTCCCACCCTGCGGTTTCGCCGGATCGTATAACAGGAACAACCCGCCCTTCTGGCCTGCCGCTTGCTGGATACGCGTCAACGCATAAGCATCGCCGGCATCCTTCACGATCTCGATATGATCTATCGCCGCCGTACCCTGCACCGCCACATCCAGCACCAGCGCCGTGTCGCAACGCAGCTCCGATCCCATCAGCCGGCCATTGATATGAAATTGCAGTCCGATCCTTGCACCCGTCGTTGCATACGTACTCCGCGTCGCCAGGCCCCGGAATATCGATCCGCGGGTCAGGCTATCACTCCAAACACCCGTCAGGCCTCCCTCCCCCGGACTGAGAAAATGCGTATCGCTGCTCCCCAGTACACCCTCATGCCGCCCCGCCTTCAGGACATCCTGGTATTGATGACCCGGCACCTGCCTTCGGCCCTCATGGGGATTGTTATAGTACTCGAATCGTCCATGCCAGGACGCCAGCTCGAAATTGGGCTCTTCCTTCGGTGACCAGCTGGCAGCAGGATTCCAGCGTCCCCAGGTGGCCTGACCCGTGTGATGCGCGCTCACGATCGCCCCATACTCCCGCGCGAAGGCATACAATTTCTCTATCGAATTACCCTCCGTCAAGGCCGAGCTCAGCGACCGTCCCGACAGACCCGGAAACACCAGTATCCTGTGGCCATAGTCCACCGGCGCCGTCCATTCGAAGCCGGGGTAGTCGATGTATCGCCCTTCCTCTGAGAACACCCGCGCCATCAACACCAGCTCATCAAACTCCGATCTCTGCAACAACCCCATTTCCGCATGATCCGAGATACAACTGAAATCAATCCCCAGCCTCTCCCGCGATAACCACAACAGCTGATCCGGCCACCCATATTTCCCGTCGCTATAGATCGTATGTGAATGAATATCGCCAAACGACAATTGCTTACCCGTCATCGTATCGGTACGTTCCAATAAAGCAGCCACCGGCAGTGGTTTCTCAAGATCGTCTTCCGGCTTCGCCGTCTCCAACGGGATAGGATAGGCCGCCGCCGATAAATGACAGAGACCCGCGGAGATCACCACCCGGCCGGAAAGGATCACGTTGCGGTTCGCCCGCGTATTGTACACATCCACATCCCCGCCCCGGTACGCCATCTCTTGTCCCGGCGGCGGCAGCTCCTGCCCCTCCCAGAAAAGTTGCATCGTGCTGTCCGAGGTCGCCAGCAACTGCGGCCACTCATCCCGCCCCAGGGCGACGACCGTGAGGTTATGGACATCCGACCACCGCTCGCCGTCATACACCCGCGCAAAGATGTCAAAATTATGCGCCCCTGTTGGCTCGGCCCGCCATAGGACCCAGATCCTGCCGCTCCGGTCAGTAAACACAAATGGATAATTCTGCGTTTCTTTCCAGTGCCAGTAAGGCTCCACCGCATCATCCGGACTCTTGTCGAAATCCGGCATACTCACCTGCCCATCCATGGCCTCGGGAAACACCTTGCCCGGCACAATCCACTGCCCGTTCCGGTACCCCTTCATAAAGATGGCGCCCGAATGCCGCTTCGATCGGTCCGGCTCGCCCCGCAGACTCCGGCAACTATTAAAGGCCACCCAAACGGTGCCCTGCTTATCAACCGCAAGTGACGGGGAATCATCAATGCCCGCGTCCCGGGTAACAGCAATCATGTCGCGCCCCCTGACCATCCCATCCACATCCATCAACCCCTCGAGATATACGTCATAGTTACCCGATCCAGGCGAATCGAACGCCATCCAAACAGCGCCATCGGATCCCTCCGCGAGGCTCACGCGTCTGTTTAAGTTAAAAGGCGAAACGACCTGAGCGGGACTCCATTTCCTCTTGTCAAAAACCCGGGCCTCCAATCCGATCCGGTTCGATCCCAAACGCTCATACACCAGCCAGATCTTCCCATCCCTCGCGGCCAACACCTTTGGATGCACCGCCATCACACCCCGCGGGCTCAATCGTTCTTCGGGTCCCCACTTTCCGCCATGACGAACCCTGCCATACACGGCCGCACTATCGTGCCGGACACCCTGCCAAATGGCCCAAAGGTCGCCGGCCGGCGCAAGCGCAAGCGATGAAAAACTTTCGCTTCCCTCGCCACGATCCAGCCGCATCGGTTGCTCCCACCTGCCGCCTTCCGGTTTCCTTGTCACGTAAAGGACGTCGTTCCCCGGTTGCGAAGCCGTATAGCTGGCCCAGGTCTCCCCATGGCCGCTTCGGACAACCGAAACATATTTGCTATAAGTTCCCGGAAGGCTGATCGTCTCGGGGCCGCTAACAGCCAGCTTGGGCTGCGCACCCGCGATCCCGGCGATAAATAAAAGGGGTATGGTAAAAGGTCTCATGAATGGCTAAGATCAGTATTTTTGTCGCAACCACCCCCATTAAAAGTCGCACCCGGGTATTGGCCCGCTACCGCCCCCGAAATATCTTTGGAAAAAATTAAATAATGAGCAAGACTTTCATCGACATCGCCATCTCCCTCGACGGTTTCATGGCCGGTGACCACCGCAGCCCCAAAAATCCCATGGGCGACAACGGCCCCACCATCCACACCTGGATGTTTGTCCAGAAAGCATTCTGGGAAACCCACGACATGCCGGGGAACGCCGAAAAAGACGATGAGGACGGCGCCCTCATCCGCGAAACATTCGGCCGCACAGGCGCCTGGATGATGGGAAAAAGGATGTTCGATGAAGGCGAGCTGGCCTGGCCCGAAGGATTATTCAAGGCCCCCGTCTTTGTGCTCACCCACGAAAAACGCGAACCCTGGGTCCAAAAAGACAATACGACCTTCTATTTTATCAACGACGGCTTCGAGTCCGCTCTCACAAAAGCAAAAGCCGCCGCCGGCAACAAAGATATCCGCATCTCAGGCGGCGCCGATTTCATCCGTCAGGCCCTCAACAGCGGCCACGTCGACGAGCTCACCATCCACATCGCCCCCATCCTCCTCGGCAGCGGCCTCCCGCCCTTCGCCGGCGTCGACAAAACAAAGCTCACCTTCACTCCCACAAAAACCGTCCACTCACCCCTGGCCGCACATATAACATATACAATAACCAGCAAGGGCTAGCTCGCATACTTCGCGATTTCACCGCCATGACAGCTGCAGCAATTCCCCGAATCAGTCCTTTTCATCCGCCCTTCGGAACCCGATCCGAGGCCGGGGCCCCTGCGGGGGATTGAGCAGATCTTTTAATGCGCCAAGGACTACCTGTATATCTTGCTCGTGCCGATCCATTCGGGTATCCTGTTGGAGCAGCGTTTTCTCTATTTGTTCAAGTTTGACCAGGACATCTTTATGGTCTAACAGCATTTCCCGCATTTGGGTAAACACACGGATGACCAGGATATTAACGGCAATTGCCCTTTCGCTGTTCAGAATACAGGATAACATCGTAACCCCTTGTTCCGTAAAACAATAGGGGGCATATCGAAGACCTTGCCTATCTTCTTTGGAGGACGCAAATTGCGACCTCCAATCCTCGAACTCCTTAGGAGTCATTTCAAACATAAAGTCAGGCGGAAAGCGATTCATATTTCTTCTCACCGCTTCCTTCAACCGCTTGGTCTCTACATTGTATAATTCCGCCAAATCGCGGTCAATCATTACTTTCTGGCCTCTGATCAAGTAGATCTTCCTTATGATGCTCTCATCTGCCAATGCTATTGTCTTTGCCATAAGATTAGTATTTATATGTTTCCAATTTTGATTGCCATCCAAGGCTCTTATAAAAAAAACGGACTGCCTGTATCAGGTAGTCCGTATGCTGCTGAGGTTATGAACCTCCGTTCTATTCCGCCCCGGCGGTTCAAAGTCGAATAAATAGCTATTTTTAAATTAGATAGAATAAATTTAAGGAAAATAGCCAAGTCCACCACAATTCCCTCAACGTGGTCACAATTTGTGACCACTCCTAACTCAACACCAACCCCTCCCTCAACGCATTATCATAACACGCCTTATCGAACATATAAAGATAAGGCGACCGGTGCGCCCCGATACTCCGCTTCTCGCTCGTCTTCTTCAACAACCCAAGCGCGATCAGCTTCTTGGGAAAATTGCTGATATCCAGCTTTTTCCCAAGCAGCGTTTCATATAAGGAATGGATCTCGGCCAGCGTAAAGGTCGGAGGCAGCATATTGTACCCGATCGGGTAATGATACAACTGCACCCGCATCGTATGCAACGCCTCCTTCACCATCTCGTCATGATCGAACTCCAGCGGCGGGATCTCATGGATATCAAACCACGCACACGCATCGGCGAGGATATCCGGTTGCGGGACCGTGGATGAAAAATCCGTTATCGCATAAAAACCGACCGAGATCGTCTGGTCAAGCAGCCAATTGTCCCGCGCGATCCGAATCCCCGTCGCGGCAAACCACTTCTCCTCGTCAAACTCATCCAACTTCACCCGGTTCGGATCGCCAAACGTCTTGAACTGCTGCAGGAACAGCCCGTCGATCCCCGTCCGCTCCTTCACATTCCGGTTAGCCGCTTCCACCAGGTTCTCCGTCCGCTTGATATATCCGCCCGGCAGACACCACCCATCCAGTAGCTTATGCTTAATCAGCAATACTTTCAATTGCCGCTCATGATAACCGAAGATCGCACAGTCGATCGACACATGAGGTATATAATGTTTGTATCCATGTAAGATGAACTCCTTTATTTCCTGTTCCCTGTCCATATCTCAAAATTAATTTTATTTAGTCGATTTTACTAAATAATAAAACCTTTTCCCTATCTTCATTTCGTAAACCTTACAAAATGACCCACACCAGAAGAAACTTCCTGCGCCAGGTCGCCCTCGGCGCCGCAGGCCTCGGTCTTTCCTCCTCCATACCCTCTCTCGCCCAGGCGGCCGTAAACGCACCGGCCGTAAACGCACCCGTCGCAAACGTCCCCGGCGCCAGCCCCTCCGCAACAAACAAAGACATCTTCTTCAAACTCGCCGTCTCCCAATTCTCCTTCGCCAGCCAGTTTTGGACCCAACAGCTCAAACCCCTCGACTTCCCCGCAAAATCAAAAGAACTCGGCATCCCCGGCCTCGACTATTGCTCCATGTTCTTCGCCGACAAAGCAAAGGACCCAACCTTCCTCAACGAATTAAAGAAACGCTCCGCCGATGCCGGTTGTTACAATCTCCGCATCATGGTCGACGGCGAAGGCGTCCTCGGCGACCTCAACAACATCATCCGCTCAAAAGCCATCGAAAACCATTATAAATGGATCGACGCCGCCTCAACCCTCGGCTGCCCCATGATCCGCGTCAACGTCGAAGGCGAGGGTAAGCCCGAAGACGTTGCTACCGCCGCCGTCGACAGCCTCGGCCGCCTCATCGATTACGGTCGCAAACAAAACGTCGACGTCATCGTCGAGAACCATGTCGGCATCTCCTGCAACGCCGCCTGGCTGGCCGGCGTCATGAAACAGCTCAACAGCCCCCACTGCGGCACCCTCGCCGACTTCGGTAACTTCTGCGTCAACCGCACAAAACCCGAGACCATGGACATCGCCGGGTACATGAAGACAAAATGCCTCGAAGAATACGATCGCTACAAAGGCATCACCGAACTCATGCCCTATGCAAAAGGCGTCCACGCCAAAACCCATCTCTTCAACCCCGACGGCACCGACCAGGAGACCGACTTCAACCGCATGTTCAAAATTATAAAAGACTCCGGCTTCTCCGGCTGGGTCAGCATAGAATATGAAGGCGGCCTCTTTAAAATGTATACAAAAGATAGCAAATACCTCGACGACTACGCCGGCACTACCGCCACAAAGCAGCTGGTAGAAGCCGCCGGCAGTAAAGCATAACCCCCAAACCCAGCCGAATGCAACTCATAAAGTCCCCCACCGTCTACGACGTCATCATCATCGGTTCTGGCGCAGGCGGCGGCATGTCCGGCTACACCCTCGCCAACGCCGGCATCAAAGTCCTCATGCTCGAAGCCGGCCCCTTCTTCGACCCGGCTAAAGACAGCCAGCAACTCAAATGGTCCTGGCAATCACCCCGCCGCGGCGGCAACGCCACCCGTCCCATGGGCGACTTTGACGCCGCCTATGGCGGCTGGCAGATCGACGGCGAACCCTATACCCAAAAGGATGGCTCCGACTTCCAGTGGTTCCGCTCCCGTATGCTCGGCGGCCGCACCAACCACTGGGCCCGTATCTCGCTGAGAATGGGACCAAAGGACTTTAAATGCAAAACGGCCTATGGCGTCGGCGACGATTGGCCCATCACCTATGATGAGATCGCCCCTTATTACCATCGGGTTGACAAACTCATCGGCGTCTATGGCTCCATCGAACATCTCGAGAACGACCCCGACGGCATCTTCCTGCCGCCGCCAAAACCACGGCTCAATGAGCTGTTCGTCAAAAAAGCCGCCACCGGTCTCGGCATCCCCGTCATCCCTGGCCGCGGTTCCATCCTCACCACAGCCCTACCCGGTAACACCACTCGCCAGGCTTGTTTCTTCTGCGGCCAATGCAACCGCAGCTGCAAAATATACGGAGACTTCTCGTCGTCCTCTTGTCTCGTCATCCCCGCGCAAAACACCGGCAACCTGACAATAACCACCAACGCCGCAGTCCGGGAGATCCTCACCGGCAAGGATGGACTCGCCACCGGCGTGTCGTACATCAGCAGGGACGATAAGCAGGAATACCAGGTCAAAGCAAAGACGGTCATCCTCGCCGCCAGCACCTGCGAGTCGGCACGCATCCTGCTTAATTCGAAGTCGGCGGCGCATCCCAACGGCCTCGCCAACAGCAGCAACGCCGTTGGCAAATATCTTCATGACTCCACCCAGGGCGGCGCCGCCGCCGTGCTGCCCCAGTTGATCGACCGCCCTCGCTTCAACGAGGACGGCGTGGGCAGCCTCCATCTCTACGCCCCGTGGTGGCTCGATAGCCGCAAACAGAATTTCTCCCGCGGTTATCACCTCGAGATCTTCGGCGGTATGTTCATGCCGGGCTATGGGGGTTATTTTGGTTTCGAGGGCGCCGCGGTACCCTACCTCAACGGATTTATTCCCGGTCCCGGTGGGAAGACAAAACCCGCGGGCGGCTTCGGGGCCTCGCTCAAGAACGACTACCGCCGGTTCTATGGTACCATGGCCGGCGTCGGCTGTCACGGCGCCTCCACCGCCAGGGAAGATAACTACTGCGAGATCGACCCCAACACCGTCGACAAATACGGCATCCCTGTCCTGCGCTTCCGATACAAATGGAACGCCGATGACATCGCCCAGGCCAAACACATGCAGGAGACGGCGCAAGCCATCGTCAAGGCGATGGGCGGCATCTCCCTCGTTCCGCCCCAGGGCCCCGATACCAACTATGGTCTGGACAAACCCGGCAAAGGCATCCACGAAGTGGGCACCATCCGCATGGGCGACGACCCCAAAAAGGCGCCGCTCAACAAGTGGGGCCAAACACACGATTGTAAGAACCTCTTCGTCACCGACGGGTCCGTCTTCACCCAACAGTCGGAAAAGAATCCTACCTGGACCATCCTCGCACTCGCCATGCGCACCGCCGAATACTGGTCGACCAACGAAAAAAGCAAAACATCTAGCCCGTTCGACATCACCAAACCACTGACAAGCGCCCATTCAACCGCAAACGCCAACCACCATCATATGAAACGTCGCGATACCATAAAAGCCCTCGGCCTCGGCGCTATCTCCGCCACAACGATCCTCGAAGCCTGCAAGACCGGCGCTGATCAAGCCGCAACAAACCCCGCCGAAAAACCCATCGACCCCACCGGCCGCCAGGACTTCGAGATCGCCCGCGATAAGACCCTCTCAACCCAAACATTCTTCACTCCACACGAGATGGCCACCGTCACCGTCCTCGTCGACCTCATCATCCCAAAGGATGAACACAGTGGCAGCGCCACCGATGCCGGCGTCCCCGAATTCATCGAATTCATCGTTAAGGACGAACCCCAACACCAACTCCCCATGCGCGGCGGCCTTCGCTGGCTCGACACCGAATGCCTCCGCCGCTTCGAAAAAGATTTCAAGGACAGCACGTCCGAACAACGCCTGGAGGTCCTCAACGACATCGCCTATCCCTTCACCGCCAAACCCGGTATGCAACCCGGCGTAAACTTCTTCAACAAGATACGTGACCTCACCGCCATAGGTTTCTTCACCAGCAAGATGGGCATCGAAGATCTCGGTTACAAAGGCAATTCTCCCGGCAAATGGGAAGGCGTACCCGCAGAAGTGCTCAAACAGTACGGCCTCTGACCAGGCCCCCGCGACCCGAGCCCCAAAAATCCGTACCTTGAGCGCATGAACCCGCGCGTCAAATCGCTTTTACAAAAATTAAATATCTATCACCCCCTCCAAAGCCTTTACCGCGCCACCCGCACCCGCCTCACCAATCAATATTACAAGCTCGCCTTTCGCCGATACAAAGGCGCCGGCTTCACCTGCAATTTCTGCGGCGCCGTCTACCAAAAATTCGTGCCCGATCATCCAGGCCCCGATATCGCCCCGGCACTCGAGAATAACCACGTCATCGCCGGCTTCGGCGACAACGTCTATTGCCCGCAGTGCGGCAGCAAAAACCGCGAGCGCCTCATAAAAGCCGTCATCGAAAAGTATGTCGCTTTAAAACACGTCGAAGCAAAGCCCGGCACCCAAAAGATCCTCCATTTCTCCCCCGAAAAGAACCTCTACCGCTGGCTAAACCAATCCGCAGCAGCGACCGCAACAGCAACACCCGGCGTAGCAGCAGCCCCTGCCACAGCAGCAGCACCCGCCACCACCATCATCACCGTCGACACCGCCCCGCGCTTCTACACCTCGATCGATCCCCACATCCGCTACGCCGACGCCACCCGCCTCACCTTCGCC
>Ga0157372_10007662_pt1 | contig 11482 bp, 9 predicted proteins | sample C55metaG_FD_115307 | JGI IMG/M metagenome (GOLD analysis project Ga0157372, IMG submission 115307) | Corn rhizosphere microbial communities from Kellogg Biological Station, Michigan, USA - C5-5 metaG | ecosystem: Host-associated > Plants > Roots > Rhizosphere > Soil | place: USA: Michigan...
ACCCCGCCTCGCGACGACGCCCTTGCGCTTCGCTATCACTTCACCTCCATCAGGTTGTGAAGAGGACTTTCACCTCCCAGCTGTCGAACATGCTCGGCACACGGAAAAGGGCCAGCTTCTAAGCTGGCCCTTTGTTTTGAAGATTTCTCTCAGTACAAGCGGAACTGAACTTCGACATTGATAGCCACCGCAACCGGGCGTCCATCTTTCTGCGCGGGTTCAAACTTCCACTGGTTCACCGCCTCAATCGCTTTTTCATCCAACCCGAGCCCCAGGCTGCGAGCGACGCGGATGTCGCGCGGCTTGCCATCGGGACCAACGATCAAGCTGAGTACGCAGGTCCCCTGATACTTTGCCTTGCGGGCTTCTTCGGAGTATTCGGGATCAGGATTATAGATCGCCTTGGGAGCACTCACACCCCCTCCGACGCGGAACACTCCACCACCAATACCCCCACCCCGGCCTTCACCCACTCCGGGTCCAGTACCCGACCCGATTCCACCACCCGCGCCCGTGCCAATCCCGGCACCGGACCCTGTGCCATTGGAAGGCATCGACGGCATTGCCGCCGTAGGGTTGCCGAGGTTCGGCGCGTTCATGGCGAGTTTCACCTGGGGAGGCACAACCACGGTCGGCTCGACCGCGAGCTTTGGATGATCGTTCCGTACGACGATCGCCGGAGGCGTAACCTGCTCCATGGCTAACTTCGGAAGCTTGCCCTTGGGCGCCTCGACCTTGTCATGATCGCCACCGCCACCGCCGCCAGCCACCGCCTTCGGTGAGGGCTTCATGACGGGAATGTCGGCTGGTGCGATCAGCGTGACGACTTCCTTTGGCTTTTCGACGACCTTTTTGCCGAGGTAGATCGTGCCGGCAAGAATCGCGGTAAGAACTACCGCATGCATGACCAGGGAAAGGGTCGCGCTGCGCTTCTTATGATCGGCGTAAAAACCCCAGATGTCCTTTACAGCAACCGGCTTCGAGGTCAGAACCAGTGGCGGAAGCTTCTCGGGGAAAAAGGTCTCCTTGAAGTTTCGGCGTAGGGATTTCCACAGCCCTGGTTCTGCTCCTTTCATGAGCAGATTCAGTTCGGGTTCTGGGTCGGTGCCTTGCGGTGGTTTGAATTCCAATGTGGCCATATGCTACCCGAGATCCTGCTAGTGAGCCATGTTTGTTGCTTTTACTTGATGAGCACCTACAGCGCCAAACTCAGCTTCCGGTTCTCTTCAAGCCCGAAATGATTGCTGCTAACCCACTTATGTCCGTGCCGAGAACTCTGTTGCTTACACCAGTTTAGATGCTCACACTCGGGAAACGTAACTTTGCGAAAATTGTACACCCGATGGGTCAAATCCTGTATGTCCAAGTTCAGTAAAATTCCGGCCCTCGAGCCATACAACTTCTTTAGATGCTGAACCGCAGCTGCGCGGCTTGCATAGACGGATCATCTCGGAGCTCCCTATAATGAGAAAAATCAGCAATTTGGAGACTTCTTCGAGTGCCTGTGGACCTGAAATCGTCTGTCAACCTGCCTAAAACCAGCTTTCCCATGAAGGCCAACCTTCCGCTGAACGAGCCGAAGACCCTTGCGCGCTGGGAGGAAATGCGGCTTTACGATCGCATCCGGCAGGTGCGAAAAGGTGTTCCGCAGTATGTTCTGCACGACGGCCCCCCCTATGCGAACGGTCCGATCCACTTGGGACACGCGCTCAATAAGTGCTTGAAAGACTTTATCGTGAAGTCCAAGAACATGGCCGGGTTCGACGCCCCGTACATTCCTGGTTGGGACTGCCACGGACTCCCGATTGAGATCAAGGTTGATAAACAGCTGGGTGGCAAGAAGCTACAGATGAAGCCTCTCGAGGTGCGCCTTGAGTGCCGCAAATACGCGCAGAAGTATCTCGACCTGCAACGCGAACAGTTCAAGCGAATTGGGGTGGTCGGGCGCTTTGAGAAGCCGTATTCCACGATGTCGCCCGAGTACGAATCGGTTGTACTCGCAACGTTTTACAGCTTTTTCGAAAAAGGTTTCGTATACCGCGGCCTGCGCCCGGTCTACTGGTGCATGCACGATCGCACGGCGCTGGCCGAGGCCGAGGTCGAGTACAAGACCCATACCAGCCCGACCGTTTGGGTGAGATATCGACTGCAGTCCGAGCCGCGGGAGATCGATCCCCAGCTGGCCGAGGCTCGCATTCACGGCGACAAACCGGTCTTTACCATCATCTGGACCACCACGCCCTGGACGCTTCCGGCTTCCTTGGCCGTTGCCTTTCATCCCCATGAGGAATATGTCGCCCTCGAGACCAACGACGCGATCTACATCGTCGCCGAAAAATTGTCGAAGGACGTGGCCTCGAAGTGCGGTTTTCCAAGCGCTCCGATCATCGCTCGCTTCCCGGGGCGTGTGATGGAGCACACCTGGTTCTATCATCCATTTTTGCCCTGGGAGCGGAGGAGGGTCCTTGGCGTCGTGGCCGACTACGTCACCATGGATACCGGAACCGGGGTCGTTCACACCGCACCGTCCCACGGCGCGGAGGACTTTGCCACCGGGGTCCGGTATAAGCTCGATCCCACTTGCGACGTCGATGCGGCCGGCCGCCTCCATAACGGATTGGCTGAATACGATGGACTTCAAGTCTTCAAGGCAAATCCCGTCATCGTCGATCTGCTTAAGTCCAAGGGTGCGCTGCTGCATGAGGAGAAAGTTGAACACTCGTATCCGCATTGTTGGCGGTGCCACAACCCGGTGATCTTTCGCGCCACCGAGCAATGGTTCATCTCGATGGAAACGCCAATGGGCAAGCACAGCTTTCGCTCACAAGCACTCGAGCAGATCAAGGCCGTGAAATGGGATCCAGCCTGGGGTGAGGAACGCATCTCGAACATGGTCGCGACCCGGCCGGATTGGTGCATCTCCCGCCAACGGGTTTGGGGAGTGCCGATTGCAGTGTTCGCGTGCACCACCTGCAAGAAGCCGCTCAAGGATCCGGAGGTGAATCATAGGGTCGTGGACCTGTTCGCCAGCAAGGGAGCCGACGCATGGTATAGCCCCGAAGCCGACGAGCTGGCGAATGGCGCGCAGTGTCCCTGCGGTGGAACATCGTTCCAGAAGGAAGCCGACATTCTCGATGTGTGGTTCGAGTCAGGTTGCAGCTACCTGGTCGAAGTGGCGAAGGAACTGAATTGCCCCTGGCCTTCGGACCTGTACCTTGAAGGGGGCGATCAGTACCGCGGATGGTTCATGTCTTCTCTCCTCTGCGCGCTTGCCGTTCAAGGGAGCGCGCCCTTTAAATCAGTCGCCACCCCAGGTTGGACACTTGATGAACAAGGCCGGGCAATGTCAAAGTCACACGGCAACGACGTCGACCCTGCCGATATCGCGAACAGGCTCGGAGCAGAGATCGTACGCCTGTGGGTCGCCTCGGTGGATTTCCGCGAGGACGTGGTTGGTTCAGAAAACCTGATGCAGCGGATCGCGGAGAACTATCGCACGATCCGCAACAATCTCTTTAAAAATTGCCTCGGGAACTTGTACGACTTCACTGCCGATGACGCCGTTCCCTTCGAGCAGATGCCAGAGATCGATCAGTACATTCTCCGGCTCACTGCAGCTCTGGCAGCGGATGTGGCGCGCTGGTACGAGGAATTTGCTTTCCACAAGATCTATCAGGGGGTGAATCACTATTGCACGGTCGAACTCAGTGCCTTCTACGCCGACATCGTGAAAGACCGGCTTTATATCTTTGCGCCGGATTCCCTGGGCAGGCGTTCGGCCCAGACGACGCTGTGGCGCCTGTGCGAAGCTATGGTTCGGCTGCTGGCGCCGATTATGAGCTTCACCTGCGATGAGGTTTGGCAACATCTGACCGCAATCCAGGCGCGAGAAGAGAGCGTGCATCTGGCGAAGTTTCCTAGCGCCGCTGACATTCTAGGGAGCGCCACCGCCAGTCCGGAAGATGCCGAACAACTCCAGGAATGGGCCACGTTGCGCAGCGTCCGAGACCAGGTACTCAAAGCATTAGAAAACGCGCGCACCCAGAAGCAGATCGGCAAGAGCCTGGAGGCACAGGTGAGCCTGAAAGCTTCGGGTCCCCTGTATTCGATCCTGGAGCGGCACAGGGATGAACTTCGTTATCTGTTCATCGTCTCGCAGGTGGCGCTAGAAAAGTCTGCTTCGGGGAACGGCACAAATCCGCTCTCCATTGAAGTCGGTAAAGCGGCGGGTGAAAAGTGCGAGCGCTGCTGGAATTATTCGATCCACGTCGGGGAGGACCGGGAATACCCAAGTGTCTGCGAAAGGTGCTCGGCGGTGTTGAAAGAGTTGCCATCGAAGGAAACGTAACGCCAGTTTGGCTCTTCGCCATTGCTCTCAGCCTCGATCAAGAGCTCTGGCGGAAGGTCGGATGGGTAGTGAAGACCTGCTTTCGCGATGCTCCTTAGAATCATGCGTGCCTACAATTTCTTAATTGCACTAGCTGTTCTCATCCTCGACCGCTACACCAAGTGGCTGGTCGCCAAACGGATTTCCCTGCACGACAGCATCACCGTAATTCAGCGGCTTTTCTATATCACCCATGTCGAAAATCGCGGGGCAGCCTTTGGTATCTTCAACGATTCCCCCACTCAATGGAAGATCGGATTATTGGTGCTGTTCTCGATTGCGGCGCTGGTGATCGTCTCGACTCTGCTGTGGCGAAGCCGGCATGCAATGTCCGCCAGTTCCATCGGCTTATCGCTGATCCTCGGTGGCGCTTTAGGAAATCTGTGGGATCGGCTGCTGAGCGGGCGAGTAGTGGATTTTCTTCTCGTCTATATCGGCTCTTATCAGTGGCCGGCCTTTAACGTTGCCGACAGCGCAATTGTTGTCGGAGCCGGATTGTTGGTCTTCGAGATTCTATTCACCAGGGCCCCGGGGGCGGAGAAGACGGCCTAGTGAATCTCCCTCAGGGCTCTCCGCCGCTACGGCGTCCCGTATAGCTGGCGGTAGACATTCGCATTGCGCATGATCGCCTGCACGTACTCGCGGGTTTCGGTGAAGGGGATGGACTCGACAAATTCCTGAATGTCGCGATACTTCCCGTTGGCTTGCCAATCGACGACGCGATAGTCGCCCGCGTTGTAGGCAGCGAGAGCGTATTCGAAGCCGCCAAACTGATCCACCATGGAGCGGAAATACTTGGTGCCGAGTTGCAGGTTGACGGCGGGGGTGAAGAGTTGCTGGGTCGAGAAGTGCTTCAGCTTCTCCTGCTTGGCGACGCCTCGTCCCACCTTCGGCAACAACTGCATTAGACCTACGGCATTTTTTGGCGACACGGCATTTGGATTAAACTCCGACTCCTGCCGGATGAGCGAAGCCACCAGGTAGGGATCAAGAGCATTCGTCGAAGCAAATTTCCTCAAGTCCGGCCAGTATGGGCGGGGAAACAAGGCTTCCCAATAACTCCGGGGTAGCGAGGAAAAATCGATGGCAAAGTAGTTCGGAATCGCCCGCTTCAGGGTTTCCACCGCGAGATTGTAAAAGCCCGCATCCTGATACGTGCGAGCTATTTCCCCGGCAAGCCAGTTGCCCTTGTCTTCATCAGCCGCTGCCTTCAGCTCACGTACTGCGAAATCCAGCAGTCCTCCATTTTCGAGCAGGTGTGCTTTTTCGACACGCAGATTGTCGTCGGGAACGGCCGCATTCGCTGGCCCCGGCACATCCTTGATGGGTGGAACGCGGTCAAGAATCGCATAGTGCGGATCAGGGCCAGAGGCCTTGTCCAGGCTGGCCATGCGCTCTCGCGCCAGCGGACCGTAATAGTAGTTGCGGTAGCGCTCGTTGACCTTTTGATAAAACGCCGCCGCCATTGCTTTATCGCCTTCTTCCTCGGCCAGGCGTCCGCGCCAGTAGAGGGCACTGGAAACCTCGTTTGAATCAGGATAAAGAGATATCTGCTCCTCGAAGCCGGACTTAGCCTCGGCTGTCCTTCCCTGCCTTAAGCTCAGCCACGCAACCTTCCAGTGCACGTAGTGGGCACGAGCACTCCCCGGAAACCGCTTTTCCATCTCGCGGAACGAATCGATGGCCTTGTCGTAATCGCGTCGTAGCAAATAAATATTTCCGGCAGCAAAGAGCGCCTGTTCCAGATACGGACTGGTTGGCGCGGTTTGGCGAAGATCATTGACGGTGCGGAGGAATCCGTCGTCATCATCCGACGCCCGCTGGATCTCACCGATGGTGAAAAGTTTTTGGGCCGCGACTTCAGGCGTGGTCAGGGGCAAGGAGTCGAGCAGGTGGCGAGCATCTTTTCGCTCTCCGGAGCGTAGCATCGCATCCGCCAGTGCTAGCTGGATCGACGGCGTGTCCGTCGGTGTGGCCTGCTTGAGCAGGTCGCGGTAGGCATCGATAGCCTCGGCATAGCGCTTCGCCTTGGTCAGGGTGTCGGCGCGGTTGCGACGATCTCCGAAGCTCGGCGGCGTAACGCCTGGTACGTTGCCGAGTTTGCGCAATTCGGTTTCTGCACTCGAGGCTTCAGGGCTGAGCGGCACGGTGAAGTAAACATGTTGAAACACCGCAGCAGCTTGGGGGATTTCCCCGGCCGCTTCGTAAGCCCGGCCCAAGGCATATTCCAAGTCAGACCGCGGGGGCACCCGATCGTTTTCAAGCAGCGCGATGGCTTCCTTCGATCGACCGTCGGTGAGCAGTGCATTGGCGTGCAGCACGCGGGCATCCCGCAGGAGAAGCGAAGCAGGATAGGTTTTTTCAAAGGCCGCCAGGGCGGCAATCCCTTCCGAGTTCCGGCCGGTCTGGATGTAACAATTGGCAAGATAGAAGGCGACGTAATCGCCGATGTCGCCGGCATGAGGTTTCGCTCGGCTCAGCGGATCGATGGCCTTACCGCAATCATGATCCAAGAAACGACCATACCCGACCGCCAGCCAGGCGAGGGCTCCCGCGTCGTCGGCGCTGTGTTTGCGCGCAAAGGCTTCTACGCCGGCATACGCCTGTAACGTCCGGTTCTGCAGAAGTTGGATGGCCATTGGCTTCAGCGTGCTCGACGCCACAAAGGCCTGATGCATTCGCCGGAAACGAGGGGTGTTACGCCTGGAGGTCTTCCGGTGCGGGCTTCGTTTCGCGCTGGGAGAGTCAGCCGCGGTTTTTCGCTGGCTGGAGGATTTCGGTTTCGCAGTAGAGCTACCAGGCGCCGGCTGCGACTCCGCCGCTTGCCCCATAGCGGGCAATCGCGGACACACGACCGCGGTTAGAAACAGCGCGAAAAAGGAAGACCTGAGAAACCCCGACACGGCTTTCTTCTATTATCGCCGAAAATTGCTGCCCATGAGAGAAACATCATCTTCCGCAAGGCTGCGAATTAGTTCCTGATTGAAATAGTCTGCGCTGGCCGCCGCGGTATTGCCATATCGCTTTTGGTACGTGGCTCGGCTTTTTTCAATGTCTTCTTTCAGACGGTCGTAGAGATCGCGGTTCTTGCGGCCTTCCGCCACTTTGGCCTGGTTGTAAAGCTTGATCTCGTCCATCAGCAGGCGGGCAAAGCGCTGCGCCTTACGATGGAGATCGTCATCTTCGCCTGCCGGCGCAGAGACCGCACCACCACCCCATGCCGCCGCTGCCGACATGGCTGCGGCCGCTGCGGGAGCCCCCTGTGCACCGGGGGCATGAAGCGGAGCATGCGCAGCAAACGGATCGTTTGAGGGAGAAGAATGAGCCGTCTCGTGAGGTTCCGCGGATTCCTTGTGTGCCTGTTTGCGCTGAGAAACAACTTCCAGCCATGAACTTGTCGCGCGTACCAGGACGTCGAGCGCGGCGGCGTCAAGCGAGCTGCCATCGCCTTGGTCTGCGTAGATCAGGGCTGAAATCTTGTCTTTCAGCAGAAGCGGCAGGACCACGACAGAGTCTCCGCTCGGCTTGCCGAATTTCCTCACGAACGCGGGATCGAAATCTGCAATCACCCCGCGCTCGGCAGCACGCGATTGCATGCTCTCAGCCACCAGCTTGGATTCCATTCCCAGGGTAAAGTCTTTTACGTCGCTGTTGCCGAATCCCGTACCTTGCCAACCGGAGGCCACGCCGTTCTTAATTACAAAGATCGCAGCCCGCCCGCTATAGAGAATCGTGCTTTCGAGCAACGCCCGAAGAATCTCCTTTTGGCTGGATCCGGCCTGAATCGTGGTAATTGCCTTTTGCAGGGCAGCATTGGAACCACCTGGCTGGCCGCCCTTGCCGAGCGCTGGCTGAATTTGCTGTAAAACCTCTTGCACCACGCTTTCGCGCAGTGAGGCCATTTGCCGCTCGAGCACTTGGGCAACGGCGTTCCGAACAAGCTCTTCGACACGATTGTCAGCCATGGTTACCCGCAAACAAACCAGCACAGAACACTGTGCTTTCTGGATTATAGGTGGAACCTCCGGGCCACTAGGAGGTCACTTTAGTCACATCTTCTACCTGAGGAGTGCTTGCCGCGACCGGGGGGAGGAAGGATAGAGGGGGAGGAAGGAAGAGGGCGGTCTGCACCGCCCCTCAGAAGTCCCGAAAACACTCTACAGCATGTTCACGCTTTCCACGTGGATCGAATCACCACTGACATGTCCGGTCACAGCCACATGGTGGCCTTCATGTCCCGTCAGTTTGTCGGGATTGTCAACCGTTAGTACCTTTTGGTCCTCGTCGGTGACAACCACCATCTTTGCGCCGGCCTTAAGGCACTTTTTCGTACACTCCGCAGCTCCGGCATTAGCACCTTTGGCTCCGCACTTCGAATCGGAAACGTATCCGTTTACGGTGGTGGAGTCGGCAGCGAATGCCACGCTGACCATCATGAACGCGACGCAAAAGACAACAAGCACTAGCAGCAGCTTTCTCATATCTGGATCTCCTCCTAATTGAGCAGCTCGGTGACACAACCGTCCGACGATGCCCCGGAACTATACCACAACTGGAGATGGGAGATTGTTATCGGGATGTCACTTGCTGGCCGTGTGATTGGCAGGCGCGGCAGGGGGTGGTTGGGACGGTGAGACGTAGATCACTTCGCCGGGGCGTGCATAGTGGAATTGCTCCCGCGCCTCTTTCTCGATCCGCTTTGGATCACTTTTTAGCTGCTCCACTTCCTCGGAATACCTCTGATTTTCCTTCTGAACTTGCCGGATCTCTTTCTGGACCCGCTCGTACTCAGCTTTTTTAGCGCGATACACCACCATCCCATTGGCACCGAAGGTCACATGCACAAACAGCCAGACGGCCAGCACCGCTACGGCAGCCGTGGCAATTCGGGTTCGAAGTTCGTAAAGGCGCGTCAGGTAAGGTTCAAGTGCTGCTTGAACCCTTCCCGCCCAAGCCTCAGCCTGGTCAGCTCCATGGGTCAGCGAGCGCAACCTTTGTTCGGGCGACGGGAGTACGCGGATTCGGGGAATTCCTACTCGAAAATCCATTGCTTGGCAGCGGCACTCAGCTTTGACAACGCCTGCTCGCTGCCAGCTTCGGAGTAAACCCGAACCACCGGTTCTGTTCCGGACAGCCGGTAGCACACCCAGGAGCTGTCATCGAGCACAAGCTTGAGGCCGTCTTTTCGGACGGCTTCGCGCACACGCTGACCCGAGAAGTTCTGCGGATCTACGCGTAACTTCTCAGTAAACTTCCCCTTCACCTCTGGCGTCAATCGGAAGTTCTCCCTAAGGGGATAGAAGGAACCAACTTTGACAAATAGCTCCTCGAGTTGACGGCTAAGAGATTTGCCTCGCACCGCAACCGCCTCGCAGCACAGAAGTCCGGCGATGACTCCATCCTTTTCTGGAACGTGGTGGCGAATTGAAAGACCCGCGCTCTCTTCCCCGCCGATCGCAATTTTGTCCTGTTTGATCAGTTCTCCGATGTACTTGAATCCCACCGGCGTTTCATGCAATTCGACGCCGTGATGCTTTGCGAGAGCGTTGATCATATTCGTGGTCGCGACCGATTTGCCGACACCGTTCTTCCATCCGCGGCTTTCGACCAGATAGTCGAACAGGATTGCGATCACATAGTTTGGCTGCAGGAAGGTCCCCGCTTCGTCAACGATGCCGAAACGGTCGGCGTCCCCGTCAGTTGCAATTCCAATATGTGCCTTTATTTTCCGCATCTTCTCGCGCATGGGCTCGAGCAGGTGATCATCGGGTTCCGGCGCATGGCCTCCGAACATCACGTCTCGATAATCGTGCACCGTTTCAACCTGCACCCCGGCCTCGCGAAGGAGTGCGTCGGAGTAGCCTCGGGCCGCGCCCCAGAGCGGATCGAACACCACTCGCAATCCTGCTTTCTTGATGGCGGGGAGATCGACAATTTCACGCAACCGCGCCAGGTATGCGGGCTTCACATCGAGCGAGTTGCCAGCCGCCTTGTTCCCATTCCCCGTCGATCCTTCAGCTGCGATATGGGCTTCGATCTGCTTCGTCACTTCAGGTAGTGCGGGCGCACCATCGGGTGTCGAAAATTTGATTCCGTTATATTCCGGAGGATTGTGTGAGGCGGTGAAGTTGATCGCGCCATCAGCCTTCTCGTGAATCACCGCGTAGGAAATCGCGGGCGTCGGCGCCGCCTCGGCAATGACCAGGGGAGTAATGCCATCGCGTGCCAGAATGTCGGCAGCCATCGAGCAGAAGGTCTCTCCTAGAAAGCGCGGGTCCCGGCCGATGATCACTCGTGCGCCTTGTGGCTTCTGCGACTTCACATAACGTGCAATCCCATTGATTGCGCGACGCACGTTCGCGAATGTAAACTCCTCGGCCATTACCGCGCGCCATCCGGATGTGCCAAACTTGATCTGAGTAACCATAACAATCCCCTAGAGATGGCAATCGGCACTTAGCGGCTGGCGCCTGGCCTAAACCGAGAACAGAGCTGCTGCCGGAAGCCGATCGCCGAGGCTGATTCTATATGACCGACAAACTGCTCGTCTTAACGACAGCCGGTTCAGAAAACGAGGCCCGCAAACTCGCGCATGCAATCGTCGAGCGCAATCTGGCGGCGTGCGTGAACATTGTTCCGCGGATTCATTCGGTTTATCGCTGGCAAGGTAGGGTTGAGGACGCAGAAGAATGCTTGCTGATCATCAAGACAACCAAGAACGCTGAGCAGCAGGTCAGAACCACGATCCAGGAATTGCATTCTTACGAGTTGCCGGAGTGCCTGGCGATCAGGGTCAATGGAGGCAGCAAAGAGTATCTGCAGTGGATCTCAGCGAGTGTCGATCTGGGCAGTTAGCAGGGAGCGGTGGGCGAGCAACTGCGACGCTCCGGCTCGTCGATCGGCGCCCGGCGGCTCACCGTTGCTAAACACGGCGGCAGGACTCGCCAGCCGCCGTTCGCGCAGCCCTCCCCCAGGGCCCCGCTAGAAAACCTACCCTTTGCGGTCGTGTCGGATGCCGCGGCGATCATGCCGCATGTCGCGACGATCATGAACCAGTTCCCGCCGGTCGGCGCGCACATCTCTCTGCTCGTGCCG
>Ga0157372_10007663_pt1 | contig 11481 bp, 16 predicted proteins | sample C55metaG_FD_115307 | JGI IMG/M metagenome (GOLD analysis project Ga0157372, IMG submission 115307) | Corn rhizosphere microbial communities from Kellogg Biological Station, Michigan, USA - C5-5 metaG | ecosystem: Host-associated > Plants > Roots > Rhizosphere > Soil | place: USA: Michigan...
AATGTACTAATAAGGAACTTGACCACGGGAGTTACAGCGGGCAAGAAGTCACGGATAGCGGGCAATACCTGTTCGCCGATTACCTTGGCAATAGAAGCAAACGCGGGCTGAACTACGGCGGCCACCTTCCGACCATTCTCGATAAGAACGGGAAGAATAGCGCGGGCGAAACTACCTAGCGCTGCCCCTACTTCTGCAAGTGGAGCCTGTAGCGGGCCAATTGCATTCATCAAAGACTGGAAAAGTCCCTTAGCATTATCAAGCCATGCGCCCGCGAATTGCTTAGCGAGTGGCCCGATTGCATCCCAAATCTTGATCAGAGCATCATGGATATTTAGCAGGAACGTATAAACCTGGGGGGAGTTGAATCCGAATGCCTTGGCAAACTTATCACTGAAATTACCGGTAATAAGTACGTTGGCTACTCCCTGGATTCCGCCGCTAATCTCCTTGACCTTATCAATAGCGGGCTGTGACTTCTTCCATAGGTTTGTTAGTCCCGAGACTGTAGCCTGTAGTCCGTCGGCAACCTTGGGCATTGCAGCAGCCACGGCATTAGTTGCGCCAGCCAATCCATCCTTCAGGAGTGGAATTACAGGCTGAAGTGCGTTAGCCAAGCCAATAGTGAATGTATCCTTGAACGTGGAGGCAAGACCAGAAAGAGACTTACCCTGCTTCTCCATCAGCCCATTGAAACGCTCTAGTCCCTTGCCGGATTCTAGAAGCGTCATAAGCTTATCTAGCTCTTCACGCCCAAGCTTCCCACTCTGAGCTAGCTTGACCACTTCAGCCTGAGACTTACCAGTAGCCTTTGCCAGCAATTCATAAACAGGGATTCCCGCGTCGCGCAACTGATTCAAGTCTTCGGCAGAAATCTTGCCCGCCGCATTCATCTGCTGTAGAGCAACTGTCGCGCGCTTAATTCCTTCGCTTCCTGTTCCCATTCCAGAGGTAATGTTTCCCAATGTCTTCATAATTGGGATTACCTTATCGGCCTTCACACCGACGGAAATCAGAGAGCTAGCAGCAGTCTGTAGTTCCGGGAATTCAAAGGGAGTGGTCGCCGCAAACTGAGAAAGCTGCTTTAGGAACTTATCAGCCTTCTGTGCAGAGCCAAGCATAGTTGTGAAAGCAATGCGGGAGTTTTCCATTGCCGCCGCAGTCTTAACACCGATAACGGTAGCAGCAGCTAGACCAGCACCAGCAGCGAAAACAGTTCCCTTAATCGCAGCACCGAGAGCAGGACCAACACGGGAAATGTGCTGTTCGCTTTCCTTCTGGAATCCGGTAAAGTCAGGACGAATTCGAACCCTGGCATCACCCAAAAGCGTTGTCATTTAACCTCCAAATGCTGCCAGTGCTTCTCGAATTGCTTGCTGACGTGAGTCTGTATTGATTAGGGCAACGTCATAAAGGTCGTCAATGTGGTTAGACGTTTCTTCGTCCTCTCGGAGAATGTATTCCACATATGAGAGAAAATGCGTAATTGGGTAGTTCAGGAAAGATGAGCCGCCACTAATGACATTATCCTTGATTGCCCTTCCTTCAAGAATAACCCAATTAGTGACGGCCCATCCTACTAATTCCTGAACTACTCGGAAGGGCGGCCTGTTGCCTTCTCCACAATAACCGGGATTAGGTTTACAGATTCGTCTTCGTCCGCAGTATAAACAGCACGTCGGAATTCAGGGTACTGGTCGCCCAATACCAACTCATAGAACTCCGCGAGCACTGCAATATCTTCGGGATTCCCGGTACGCTCAGCACGCGCGAATTCCGCCAACATCAGGGTAGGCGGCTTCTTTCGGATTTCCCAGGATCGGCCCGCGAATTCGAAGGTAGGAAGTTCATTCTTTGCGTCCTGAATTGCTGTGTCAATCGGCTCAGTCACGTTCGTTCCTCACGAATAGTAGAATCATTACGGCTGGACTACCTGTCCACCAGCCTTTGCGTCGGTAGCCATCCATACCTTGAATGGTCGCGCACCAGTCGGAACTTCTAGCGAGAATGTCACGGGAACAGTAGCCTTATCTGCTCCACGTCGGCGGCCAACAGTAACAGAACCAGTCTGGAATACCTGGCGGAAAATCCACCTTTCTGTGTTGTCCTCAGACTGCCAGATAAGGGCCACGCGAACTTCAGAACCAATGTTAGGTGGTTCGTATGTCCACAGAGCAGTTGCGCCAGTTCCCGTGTTAGTAACTGTTCCACCATTAAGAGCTAGAACAAGATTCTTCACGGTTACTTCGGCCATTTCGAAAGCTACACTTCCGCTTCGGCCAGTTGTCTTGTGGGAGATAGCGTCGAGAACTTCGGCAACTACTACATCGTCGCTAGACAATTCATAGCTGAATTCCGAACCATTCTCCGTATAACCAATCTGCTTCCATGCTACCGGAAGTGTGTCAGAAATAATGCTTCCTGTCACTGCCGTAGTTGGATCAGCAGTTCCCGCAGGTGCCCAATAAAGCAAACCAGGCCCCAGCGAAATTGTCTTCGGGTCCATTGGCATTTAAATTGCCTCCAATTGTTAGATTACCCTTTTCGCCGCAGCGGGCCTAAGGTGTGGACGTGGCGGATACTTTGACGTTCCTACTTCATGCCACCAGAGGACGAATCCGGGATGGTGTCGATCATAACCTACATCAATAAATTCGCCCTCAGAATCGCTCCCGACTTCCGACGTTTCGATTGCTTCCACGTCATCTTCGTCAATCGCGCGGGCATTTGAACGGGCATTATCACGTACTCGCGTGCCCACTTCTTCTAGAAGGTCGTCAACGTCAGAATCTAATCCGTTCCGCCAACCTGGATTAAACCTGAAATCAAACTCCCTCGGCATCCTTTGCTGCCTTCGACTTAGGAGAGGCTACCAAATCCTGCCAACCATTACGCTCTACATTCTCAGTAGGAACCTGCTGTCCCTTTAGGTGGGCGAGTGTAGTCGAATTGGGAAGGTAAAGATCAGCGGTAGCCACTACATACTCTTCTGCCATTTAGAATCCTCCTGCGTGAATTTCTAGTGCGGCTTGCACCATTGTCCGATAGTATTGTGTATCTGGGTCGCGCAAAGGCAATGGTCCGTCGGTGTGAAGCCAAGCGCCCGCAATGTAAGCCGATACGCCGAATGCTCCCTTATAGTCGGGCCAAACATTTGCTACTGCCGTTCCAAGGTTATCCGATTCGGCGCGCGTACTTCCCCATGCATCAATCTGGTAAACCGGCTTCCTCTCCCACCTATTCGCGGGAAGATAGAATCCTACTGTGACGCGCAAGCAAGGAAGAGTTTGCATCATTTCGTCGGAAACGCGGCCACCATGTAGAGGCGCAAGATCGGAATGATTCTTTAGCCAGGAAATCGCGGGCGGCAATACCTTAGGGATTACGAATTCAGGTCGCATCAATTGGCCTCACATATCGCAAATCGACTTCCACCCTGTCAAGGAATGAAAAGCCTGGAATCGAAAGATTATCGGGCGCATTGATTACTTCGAATCGCTTTCCCGAATATTCAATCTCATCCCCGGCGTCGATTTGCGATCCTGCGGGCAATGCAATACGCCATGTGTCGGTAGTGAATGCCTCACCTTCCCGTGATGACCTTTGCTCAATTCGAGCGCGCGAATCAATCCGCTCAGCAACATCACGGGAAGGTCGGCCATATTCATCTGTCGTGCCGTCGGAAAGTCTAACGATTGTTACGGTATCATTCATCAGGCTGGTAATCATGGGACGATATACTCTCCGTATGTCAGAATTGGCACCGAAACGATAGAACCGCCAGGAGAGCGCAAACGCCTAAGACTGCGACGTTCCTCGGAAGTTAGCCCTACTGATCCGACGGTGCTATCGTTACCGGCGAATACGACATTAGCAGCGCCCAGACCCATAGAACGAGCGCCAAGAGGATTAGCCAATACGCGCAAAGCTACTGCTGTTGCAACGGAAACAATTACCTGCCTAGCGTCACCTGTAGAAATCTCTGGATCGGCACCGTAAGCTTCCCTTACCAATCCCACGACAGTACGGTAAACGGCACCGTAACGCTCACTTGAAACTTCAATGCCCGCTAGGACCGCTAGATCATCTTGTGTAAACAGCGTCACGGTGCGTTACCTCACTTCTTGGGAAGGTCTGTTCCGCCAGCCTTGGAAGCGGGTTCCTTTACCGGCTTAGGGTCAGAAACTCCCTCTACAGGCTTTCCGTCGGAATCGAATGGGTCGGCAGGAACTACTACGAATTCCTTTAGATCGGTGCGTGGCTCTGTCTCATTACCAGGACCAGGAGCAGGATTAGCAGCGGGAGCACTTTCCCCACGATCCTGAGGCGCGCCGAATTCAGCAGGCATTACGTAATTAGGATCACGAAGCTGCTCGGGTGTTGGGTATTCAGCCATGTTATTATTCCTTTCGCTCACTGAACGGCTGTGGCAAGACCAGTGATCTTACCGTGCTTGACTTCATTACCGTACTTTAGACCAATCTCGCCGTAAACCTGGTAGTTCTCGGCAGAACCAGTCTTTGCCAGTGGCTCTACGAATAGGAATCCCTTGCCAGGAATCTCTAGGAATACAGGAGCGCACTCTTCTAGAGAAACGAAAGCAATTGTGTCGTCAGGCATGTAACGGTCCAGCATTACATTGAACGAACCAAAGTCCGTGTAAATCTGCTGTAGGTCCACGCCACCGACATTACGGGTAGGCTCAGCGTATCCCTTGTTAGTCACGAAGAGTGTCGTAAGGTTACGCTTCTGCACTGGCGAAACAATAAGAGTACGTGTCTCACCTTCCAGCAATCCACCGCTAGAATAGATTGTCTGAGCCATGTCATTAATCATCTTGGCAGTAAGAGGAGCAGCCGCCGCAGCAGTTGTGTTAGTTGCAATCGCCGCAAGAAGTCCGCGTGTCTTACGTGGAGCAGTGTTGTCCGCAGGGTGCGCAAATGTACCCACAAGGAACTGCTTTTCAAGGTCGCGCGCAATCTGCTTTAGGTGTGCGTTAACCTGGAAATCAAGCTCATTAATGCGGGCTGCCTCGTCAAGTCCACCAGCGTTAGTAGCAGCAGGAGCACCAGTAGAAGCAAACTGCCCAGAAGCAGCTAGCTTTGTGTAGGAAATAGCAAGCGCTTCCTGGTGAATCTCGACTACGTTATACGCTGCCGAACGAGTACGACCTTCAGCCGCAGGAGCATTAGCACCTTCTAGACGCTGACGTGTGTTGTCAGAAGTCCTAAGGTCAGTTGTGCTCCACTGGAACATAATAGAATTTACTCGCTCTCCTCCTGTGAGTCCACCAATGGCAGAGAGGAAGGGAGTGTCGGTAGGGGAAAGCTGAAAGAGTTCCCCGACATAATTCGGTGCATTGAATGTGGTTACTGTTCCGGCAATACCGGCCATTTAAATCTCCTTATTGTGCGTTAGCCTGCTCAAAGGCAAGCTGAGACTTTAGCGAGCGGGCTGTATTCCAGTCGCCAGCCTTTTCCGCCTCGACAATTCGAGTACGCAAATCAGGTGGGTCAACCTTCGGACGTGGCCCGTTATCATGAATTCCCTTCTGCTGTGGTCCGAGAAGGGCTAGGAGAGAATCAGCATCCGTAGCCAATTCCTCTTCTGTGTTACCAACTAGCCTAGGAACCAAATCCTTCGGCAATCCCTTATCAAGCGCAACCTTTAGGCGGGCATTCTCCCTTTCCAAATCGGTTAGGCGAGAGGACGTTTCCTTACTTCCGCCCTTTGCTTCTTCCAATTCGGCCAAGGCTCGATCCCTTTCCTGCTCCACGTTACGCAACTGTGTTCGGTAACCTGCGCTTTCTCGACGAAGTTCCTTTACGTAATCCTCGTCATAGGTCTTGCCCTTCGGAGCTTCCTTAGTCTCGGTAACTTCCTGAGTCTCCTTGACTTCGGTTTCCTCTGTCTTTGTTTCCTCTGGCATTTTCTCTCCCGGAGATTTAAGCGACCTGCGCTTCTGATGTAAAGTGTTGTCCTGCGATTTGCAGAATTGGCCCAAGCTCACCGTGATGCCTGATTACTGGCGATTCCTTGGGCGATTCAAGTGATCCCAAATCCTCACTGTTTAAACGTGAGCCAGGATCATTAGAGCCAATGATAGGCATTACAGCACATCGGCAATGCGTATGAATTGGCAAAAGATTAGATCGATGATAGACATTCTCGGCGGCCAAATGACAGAGTGGACACGTTCCGCCCTTGCTCAATTCTGGCCTGACGACTCGGCGATAATCCTTGATCTTCTGGGCGGTCATTGACTTCTGAGTGCCCACCCGATAAGCCAGGGACATATCGTCATCCCCAATTTCCCTCAGCCTAGCCAAGCCAGAATTGTAAGCGTCGGCGAAAAGCAGGCCATTCTTTAGCCCACTAAACACTTCCACGAATGGACGCCTATAAACTTCCGCCGTAGGTACTCCGCGCAAGTCTCCGGTAAACTGAATTCCCGTAGGGTTAACTCGCTTACCGGTCATTTCGGTTAGTACCTGGGCGATATAGGCATCTGCCATTCTCCCCGACATAACCTGAGCACCATTAACAATAGGTGTAACTGCCCGCGTGAATTGCTCGATTCCGGCATCATCCCACGTTGTTACTGCGCCCCACTGCTGTTCCAGAATTGCCAGAATTCGGTCCACCAGTGCTTCCCGCTGTAGGCTGTGTGCCGCTAGGATTTCCTCCAACATTTGGGCCTCCCAATGGTGCAGCCAAAGTAGCAGTTACTAGAGCATCTTGAACGCGCTCAGTTTCCATTCGGTCGATAGCGTCAGGAGTATAGCCAAGGTCCATCATTAGCTGACGCCAAGTAACGCCAGCAGTCTTCTTCTTTAGTGCGGCATCGGCAAGCTCACCCAATGTGCGCGATTCAGGATCGGCCCACAAAGCTTCAGCGTTTGTAAAGTCAGTAGGGTCATTGGCAAGAAGAGCAGCCTTTGCCATTGTCGATTCCCAGCCTCCACTAGCCTCCGGAATGTGCTCACGCTTTACCTTCATGATCAATCCGGTTTCGGCGGCCTTCAGTGCATCTCCCGTCACGTTAACCATTCCCGTGAGAAGGTAATGTGGTGGAGTGCGAGAAATGGAAGCCATATCCCTAACGTCGGCCGCAGCAGCAGAAATAATATCCGATGTAGAAGTCTGCGAGAATTCGAATAGTGACGGAGTGTTACCATCTTCGCCCGGCTCGAAAATCCATGCCGTTCCTGGATCATTCCTTAGCTCAGGAGGAATGGGATCACCAGAGATAGGATCACGCTCTAGAACATAATCAAGAATCGCCTTCTGACGGAATGAACCGAACTGCTCGGCAACTAGTCGATGGAAGATAGTATTGTTTACACGAAGCTGAATAGGAATAACATCTTCGAATTCGCCACGCGGCCCGGTCATCGGATCGAACCTGTTTTCGAAAGGAGTAATAGGAACATCATCTAGACCAGTAGGCATAGAGTCAATTAGTTCCCATTCCTGGAAAGCTTCGAATAGAACATCGTTGGTCTGTGAAGTCACGAGCAATTCGGAGGACGAGGACTTTGCGCCACGATAACGGAATACGTATCCTGCCGACAATCCAGCCTCACCCTTTGGCAGATAAACATTGGCGCGCAAATAGCCACCAATATCATCCATCCATAGCTTTAGGGCTGCCCTTACCTCACGCCTGTCTTCTGGATAAGATTCGTGAATTACCTGAGTAGGGTGTTCCGGAGTAATTACTACTACTCCGTCCTTTCGTGGGTGGTTGCCGACCATTGTGTAACCGCGACGCAAAGCCAGCATCATTCGGTGAACGCTAACCTGATCAGCGTCGAGATGAGCGGCATTCCACCTTTCCCACGTAGCATCATCCGCAGTGTCAGAATCACCAACACGAAAACCAACCACATTCATTCGCTCTAGTGGCGACTCAACTACTAGGGCGAGATAGTTAGTTCGGGCAATTGTCTGGAATCCACGGAATAGAAGTCGGAAATTTTCGGGAACGTCGGGCAATGGGTGATCACCACGGTAAAGCCTGTCTAGGTAATCAATATCCTTGCGCTGGCCGTTTAGCTTTGCAGTAAGCCGCTTTAGCCACCACTCAGGAGAAAACGGCGTCTCCAAATTGTAAAGCGCCATGCGGCTCCTTATACGCTAATGATTCGACCACCGCGACGGCTCATCTTTGCACCAGAAGCAATAGCGTCTGCTCTTGCCTCATATGCCAAAACGGCTGCCACTACGGCGTCAATCTTACGGGTACTTTGTGGGTGCTCCTTCTGAATGCGGAATCCCTGAGGAGTCGGCACCTTCTTTGCATTCAAAGCGTGCTGAGTCAAATGCTGATTACCGTTATGGCGAAGTTCCTGATCATGGACCGCATTCTCGAATCGTTCTAGTGCGCGCGAAACCAAGATCGATCGCCCGGCAGTCATCCACCATTCAATAGGATTCTTCGGAGAGGACTTAACCTTTAGCTTATGTCCGTACTCACGTTCCCACTTAGCGATAGAAGATTCCCACTTAGCGGGGTCGGCATAGAATCCGATTACTCGATATGTCTTGAATGCTTCCTCTACTTCAGATTCTACTTCCTCCACCGACACGCGCCAATCTTCGCCCATTGGTCCGTCAGGCTGCTCCCAAATACGAATAGGGAATAGAGCACCGTCGGATAGTCGGGAAGCAATTAGGGCTGTAGCGTCTGCCTTCCCACGAGCACGCTTCTGGCTTCCGTCGAATCCAAGTGTGATCGTTTCGCCCGGAAGAAGGGTTAGCTCAGTGTCGCCGCAAGATTCCCATTCAGGATAGGTTAGCCAAGAATCGCTAGCGGCAGTAGGCTGGTTAAGGAAATAACGCCTGCTGTCAGATACCGGATTGCGCGGATCGTAAATAGACTGGATCATTCCGTCAAGATCCATCCAATCAGAAGCAGGACCATAAGCTTCCTTTAGTCCATTGATTAGAGAATCCTTGTCGCCGAGCTTAGTGGACATTGATGCCTGCCTGTGATCGAACAGCAGGTTATCCATCTTCAGCTTACCGGCCAAAATGTCCTGTGCTGTCTTGTGACTCTGTTCCGCAATCGATTCTTCTCCGGGAGCATACATCGTGGAGGTTTCCAATCCCCACGGGTCAGCGTCCTTTCGCTTCTGTAGATTACGGTTAACGGTTCGCCACATTCGCTGCAACTCGGGAAGAATGTAAAGGTGAGTTTCGTCAAAACACCGCAAACGATTCCTTACCACCATCCTTGGCAGCACTGGAAGCCGTCGACGGAACAATCTCACCTCCTGCGGGAACCTGAATCTTAGTCAATCCCACAGCATTCTTATTAACGCCGTAAGTCTCGATAAGTCGGCGCGAACCCTCACCATATCCGCCTAGGTTGTAATACACATTGTCATATGTGTTTCCAGCCTGAGTTTCTTCCGTCGCCAAACAACGAATGAACGGATATGTTACGACCTTCCCCATCGGCTCGCCCGCTGAATACTTGTACGAAAACGAGCCAATTCGGAATTCCTCTGTTCCCTTCGCAAATCCCGCGAACCTGGACGGGCCGAATGCTTCGTAGAGGACGAGGAATCCCGCAAGCTCTGACTTGGCACGTCCCTTACTTCGGGACAGGAATGCAGTTCGATAGAGGCGTCGTCCAGATTCTCCGAGTGCATATGCGTCATAAATGAACCCCGCAAATTCGTCGTCTAGTAGAATAGGCTGACCTTGAACGTCGCCCGGCCCGTGAACGCAGAAATGCTCAATCCATGCAATTGCCAAGCCACCTAGAGAGCGATGACGTGAATGGTTAGGGGAACGTACCAATAGCTTAGTATCAGACATTCCCCATCACCTACTTTCCGCCACCGCCACTGTTATGTCCGCCATTAGCACTTCCGCCCTTTGCATTCTTCACGTTAGGCTTTGGTCGGCCCGGTCCCTTGATCTTCCACTCGGCCTTCTTAATTCGCTTCGGCATTATTCCTCCAATAGTCGCTTACGTCGGTCTTCCACATCTTCCTTGAATACCTCATGGATTTCATCATCCGTCACATGAACACTAATGTAACGAATTCGCAACTTTCGCCGAGCTTCTACAGTAGTTCCCATCAGGTCTTCCCGACGACGCATTTCCATAGTAATCGCCGCAGTCATATCACCATCGTAGAAACGTTCCTTTAGTCGCGCGGTGTCGAATGCGAAAATCCAATCCGAGTCTGCCCATAGAACAGTATGAGGAAGCGAGCGAACCGCATTCCACCATTGAGACGTGGCATCCGACCAATCACCCGGAGGCAAATCTGGTGTGTTTAAATTAGGTTCGTTGACTACCTCGACCCATTCGGCATTAGGAGTTCGGCCAATCTTATGATCCTTTGGCTCTGGTCCTGGTAGTGCCATTTCGCCTCCTAAAGATTAATGTACATTCCCCAGCCCGAGAAATCAGTTAGAGGAGTAGCATATGCGGTAATGTGATATGCTGTGTGGAAAGAAGAGCCAGAGAATGTTGCAGTTCCCGGCGCGATTGTTCCCGTCTGGTTTAAACGATAAGCAACCTCTACTTGCACCTGCTGTAGTGCTGCTGTAGTTCCGGCATTAGTGGATGCGTCAGACTGCGAAGGTGTAGTTCCTTCAGCCCAGTTTGTAGGTGGAGTCGCAGTAATCGCTGTAGCACCAGTAGCAGAAGCGCGGCCAGCAAACAATACAATCGAAACAACACCTGTTCGGGCAGAAGTTACAGAAGGTGGAGCTAGAGTAGTTCCCGCTGTTGTCTGACCTGTTCCGACAGCAGACTGATCTAGAGCAAGTGCCCCGATATCAGCCCGGAATGCCATTGTCGAATATGCCCACTTACCTGTAGAAGAGGTAACCGTCGGCATAACATCACCAGTGGCCCAGACCTTATACAGAACTAATGGTGCATAAAGGCCCGTGGAGTTAACGGTAGAGGAAAGAGTATTCCATCCCGAACCTGTAAACGTCATTGCGGTAGTCTGATTCTGAACCGCACAAACAACTACGAAATCTCCCGGAAGCAATGTGCCAGGAGCGGAAAGAGGACCGAATGCGCCCGCCGTATTAGAGCTAATTCCTGTAGAGCCAACTAGAGAAATAGCAGGAGTGCCGTGAACGGAAGCGGGAGGAGCAGCACTAATCGGAAATGCGATTAGGAGAGAAATTCGGTCAACCTGTCCAGATCCAGACCACGTACACACCGTAGAGACAGTGGCAGCAGCAGTATTCTGGAATGTCGCCACAAAGGTAGAAATATACCTAGAACCAGGAGCAGTAGTTACTGTCTGCTGATTAGCAAAGCTGTTTGTCCACGTCGGAGAAGTAGCCTGCCCCGAGCCTTCAGCCGTTCCCACCAATGCAAGCCACAAATCACCCGTAGAAGAAGTTCCGGTCGCACTAACCGAGGGAGAAGAGGTAGAGCCAGTCTGAGCATTAGCAGTATTCTGAACATCACGGGGCAAGCCAATTCCGGAATACTCT
>Ga0157372_10007665_pt1 | contig 11480 bp, 9 predicted proteins | sample C55metaG_FD_115307 | JGI IMG/M metagenome (GOLD analysis project Ga0157372, IMG submission 115307) | Corn rhizosphere microbial communities from Kellogg Biological Station, Michigan, USA - C5-5 metaG | ecosystem: Host-associated > Plants > Roots > Rhizosphere > Soil | place: USA: Michigan...
GTCTCATTTTTGAGAACTGTTCATCCAGCTCCTTATTCATGGTGGCTGGGTCGTCCCCCTGTATGGTAAGCCGCAGCCGTACCATCCCATAGTTCGGCAGATAGGCGAGCCTGATATAGGGCGGCAGGGCTGTCTCAAAAGCGGCAATATGCTCTGCCAGAAAGGATTCCCCAATACCTGCGGTCAACAATGTACGGTGCGCTATAAACGGCAGCCGGAATCTTTCCCGTATCGCGGGCAGCACGGAGTCGGTGATCATCCCTTTCATTTCGTGGGGTACTCCGGGCATGGAAACGAAGATCTTACCTTCCTTTTCAAACCACATACCCGGCGCGGTGCCCCTGTTGTTGGGGATCACGGTGCAGACATCGGGTACTTCTGCCTGCTTAAGGTTGCGTTCGATCATGGGACGCTGCAATATCTTTTCGAAGATGCGTTTTACATTGGCCAGGGCCCCCTCGTCCACCACCAGCTTACCACCGAAGTATTTATTCAGCAGGGGTTTTGTGATATCGTCCGCTGTAGGACCCAACCCACCTGTAATGAGTATGATCTGCGACTGCGCAGATTCATCGTCCAGGGCCTTCCAGATATCATCCCATACATCTCCGACGGCCACGCGATGCCGTACCCATATGCCGGCTTTATTCAGCTCCTGCGCCATCCAGGCGCTGTTGGTGTCTATTACCTGTCCGATCAGTAGTTCATCTCCAATGGTGATAATACTGGCAACGATCTTTTCCATGCCGCAAAATTAAGTTATTGTTATACTGTTTTTCACGTTTCGCAAATCTTATATTTGATGCGTCCGCCAGGAGTGGTGTCCATCCTGGTTTTTTGTCTTCTCTTCATTTCCTGTAAAAAAAACGATGCACTCTCATTCTTCCGGTGGCGGGTAACAACGGCAGCTGGACGCTGGATGTATATGATGCTGTATTGAAGATGACCTCCGGTTCCAATGTGAATGATCCGCATTGGATCGCGGGTTTTGCCAGCGACTCCCTGGCATTGTCCATGACCGTGAATATTAAAGGTCTTGGCACCGCTCCGCTGACGATACCTGGCGGGGCTTCGCAATCAAACGCCTGTATCGGATAATAATATTTTTTCGGGTCATGAGAGTATGAAACGAAAAAAAAGTTCTCTTCTATTGGGCCATTCGTTCATGTGGCTCGTCTTTACAAGGAATGACGCAGGAACGATTTGCACATCTTTTTGGTCTGTATAAGACCGGTGACCTCACGAAGGAAGAATGGGATGAACTGCGTGAAGCGATCCGGGGAGGGCGCAGCCGTAGCCGATAAAGATGAACTAAAATTGCATTAGTTATGAGAAAGTTTATGATCGTTGTTATTATTTTGGCAATGAGTATCGGGAAAGGGTTTTCAGCTCAGGCTCCGATGTCCCCACTGCCTGCCGTCCGTAATGGATTTGTGGTGATCTCCCATCGCGGCAACCATGTAAAGGTGCCTGAAAATACGATTGCTGCGATACAGGAGGCTATCAGGGTCGGGGCCGATTACGTGGAAATAGATCTTCGTACGACGAAGGACGGATACCTGGTGCTGAGCCATGATGCTACGGTAGACCGGATGACGGATGGAAAGGGAAAGGTGAGGGATCTTACCTTCGAAGAGATCGGCCGGCTAAAGGTCGGGAAGGATAGTGTTATGTATCGTATGCCCGTGTTCAGGGATGTGCTGAATGTGTGCAAAGGACGTGTGAACATATATTTAGATTTTAAGGATGCGGATGTGGAAGAGACCTATCGCCAGATAAAGGCTGCCGGCATGGAAAAGCAGGTGGTGGTCTATCTTAATAAAGTGGAGCAATATGCGCAATGGAAAAAGGCGGCGCCTGCCATGCCGCTGATGGGAAGTTTGCCGGATCAGGTAAAGACGCCTGTACAATTCCGGCAATTCCTGGAAAAGGCGCAGCTGGAAGTTCTGGACAATGTTTATGATACGGCTTTACAGGCTGTTGCCCATGAGAAGGGGATCGCCCTTTGGCTGGATGTGGAAAGCGCCGGCGAGGGGCCTGCGCTTTGGGACAAGGCCCTGGCCTGGAATATACAGGGGTTGCAGACGGATCACCCCGAGGCGCTGGTGGGATATCTGCAGCAGACGCGGCGCCGGAATGGCCGCGGCATAAGCGAGCCGCCGGGACATGGTGCGGGGAGCAGCCCTAAAACCAGGGCGCCAGCTTTTCCTCCAGGTAATCGGGAATCTTTGTCTTTTCCTTCGTATCCTTTTTTAGAAAATACAGCAATACTTTTCCTGCCGTGAGCAGCTTGCCTTGCTCATTATACACTTCCTGGTGGAACAGGATGCGATGGTCCACGGGTATTTCCCTGATGGTTGTACGAATTGTCAGCAAGTCGTCATAATGGGCCGGGCGGAGATATTTTATGGTAAGTTCCACTACGGGAAGGATGACGCCGTCGAGCTCCATATTTTTATAGCTTAGTCCCAACTGGCGGATGGATTCCACCCTTCCTACTTCAAAATATTGCGCATAGTTACCGTAATAGACGACGTCCATCTGGTCAGTCTCGGCATAGCGGACCCTTATTTGTGTTTCACTGGTGTACATTTTCTGCAGGGTTATGTTTTACTGTCATCGGCATCCAGCCGGACAGCGATCGTTTTGTCTATAAATTTCGTCAGGGCAGGGGCTGTGTATATCAGAAAGGCGCCGACTGTGACCCGCAGCAATTGTATGATCAATGCTTCTTTTTGGGTGCTTTCCTGTTTTAACTCTCTTGAGTCGATGGCTTTGCTGAAGATGTCATAAAAATCACTGATCGCATATGGGATGGCCTGGACCATTGTATACAGACCCAGTCCAAGGAAAAGCACCAGGATGATGTTACGACGGTCCAGCTCCCATTTGGGTGCATCTTCCCATGAGGCTTCCGGCTCATCTTTTAACAGGATATGGGCGTACTTTCGTGCATTCTTTACAAGCAGTATGCATGTTATCGAGAAAAGGACGATCATGATAAGATAGTATGCCGATTTCTCTGTGAACTGGCTGGTAGCATAATAGACTTGCCCCAGATATGCGAGGGAAGACAACAGTAAAAAGAGGTATTCCAATGCGGAATAGCCGGCCAGGATGGCTACGATCAGGATGGTCGTATGGATGAGGTCGATCTTTTTCATATATCGGTTTAGGGGTTAAGAAGGTATTATCTTCCCATCATACCATCCACGCTGAAACGGCCGGGGCCTACCAGCAAAATGGAGAAAAAGACGCTGAGATAGAGCAACGCGGCTTCATGGACGGTAAGGGGTTGGCCTTTATGAATTAAAAAGGCGGCTACAGCCATTTCGATGGCTAATACGAGAGCGGCGACCCGGGTGAAGAGGCCGAGGACCAGCAGCAACGCACAGAATACTTCTGAAAACAGCACCAGGATAAGGGACCAGCGATGTCCAATGTGGAAAGGGTCGGCGAAGGAGCCCGCTTCTTTGCTGAAATGCATCAGTTTGGGGAATCCATGGTTGATGCACATCATCAGGCCGAAAGTCAGGCGCAGCAAGAGGCTGGCAAGGTTGAATGAGTTCTCGGAATAGGCGGTGGAGAAAAATTTCTTCATGGTGTTGAATTTTTTGGGTGGGTCGAAGATAAGATATTGCCAACAAACTGTTAAAGGTCCCACTTATCCACAGGTGTTTGGAACGATAATTGGTAAAAGGTAAAATATTTAGAAACTTTATCACGTTAACCCCCGAAGGGGCCCCCGGCTGGCGGGGGATCGAAGCATCGAAGCAAGGACATTTGAAAAAAATAAAGATAAACTGTCTTTTTCGTGAAAAAACCTGTATTGTTTTTTTCTATCATTCTTTTCAGCTCTTCGTCATTTGCCCAACAGACCAAATATCTGGACGATCCGCAGGCCAGTTTTAAACAGGCCAAGGATTTCTTTCAAAATGAATACTATAGCCTGGCTTATCCTATCTTCAGAGAGCTGAAGTATTCGCTGCGGGAGACAGATCGCAGCAATAATGCCGTGGAATACCAGGATGTAAAGTATTATTACCTGGTGTGCGCCCTGGAGCAGAACGACAAGACGGCGGTTGACCCGGCGCGGGAGTTCATCGACCTGGAGAACAATGCTCCACGGGTAGGGATGATGAGCTTTCACCTGGCTGAATACTATTTCCGCCAAAAGGATTATACGGCAGCTGTCCGGCTGTATGAGCAGGCGGATATCGAGAACCTCAGCAACAGGGAAATAGCGGACCTGAAATTCCATCAGGGCTATGGCTATTTTACGCAACAGCGGTTTGATAAGGCATTGCCCTTATTCGACGCCATCCGGCAGTTGCCGAAAGATCCCAATTATATAGATGCCAACTATTATTATGGGTTTATCTGCTTTTACCAGAAAAAATATGGAGAAGCGCTCAACGCCTTTAAAGTTGTGGAAGATAATCCCCGGTATGAAAAAGTGGTGCCCTATTATGTCGCCAATATTTACCTGGTCCAGGGACAAAAGGATCAGGCTATCGAATATGCGGAGGCCCGTCTGAAGAAAGGCAACCAGTATTATGACGTTGAGCTGCGGCAGCTGGTAGGTCATGGTTATTATGAAAAGCAGGATTTTGCCAGGGCCCTGCCTTACCTGGAACAGTATGTCAATCAATCGAAAAAGGTTTCGCGGATCGACCTCTATGAGCTGTCCTATTGCTATTACCAGACAAAGAGCTGGGAAAAGGCCATTGCGGGATTCAAGCAGCTGGGTGGAAAAGAGGATTCCCTGGCTCAAAATTCCATGTACATGCTGGGCGACGCCTATTTAAAGATAGGACAGAAGTCGAATGCCCGTAACGCATTCCTTTTCTGCAGCTCAAACAGCAGCAACCCGCAGCAGAAAGAGATATCCCAATTCAATTATGCGAAGCTCTCCTATGAGCTGGGCTACCAGGATGTGGCGCTCACGGAATTGCAGGCTTTTCTACAGAAATATCCCAACTCCACCTACAACCGGGAAGCCAAGGAGCTGCTGGTCAGCGTCCTGGCCAACACCAATAACTACAGGGATGCAATGACATTCCTGGACAGCCTGGACCATCCTTCTGAAAATGCCCGCCGGCTCGTTCCGCGCATATTGTATGGCCGTGCAACGGAAATGGTGAACGACGGTATGCTGCTGGGAGCCAATGAGCTGATAGATAAAGCGCTGAAGGACCCTTACAATGCCAGCGTGCTGCCCTATATCAATTTTTGGAAAGGAGAAATATCCTACCGGCTCAGCAGGATCGACGACGCTATACGCTACTACCTGGAATACCTGAAGACGGGCGGCACCAATGGTGAAGTAAGTCCTGTCAATGCACGTTATAACCTGGGCTATTGTTTTCTGAAAAAAGAGAATTACCGGCAGGCACAGGGATTTTTCGAGCAGGTGGTCCGTACGCCACAGCTCAATTCCTCGCCCCTGGAACAGGATGCCTATGTCCGGGATGCCGATTGTTACTACATGAACCGTGACTTCAAGACGGCACTCGCTATGTATAATAAGGTGCTGGATTACTCATGGCCCGCCAGTGACTATGCGACCTTCCAAAAAGCAATGATCGCGGGTGTCAGCAATGGCAAGGAGAAGATCAACCTGCTGAATTCCATCAACCGGAAATATCCTGCCTCCAACCTGGCTGCCGACGCCAATATGGAGATAGCAGGCACTTTACTGGCGGGCGAACAATTCAGGGAGGCCCTGCCTTATCTGAAGAATGTATTACGTGCTCCCGGCGCGGATGCCCTGAAGCCGAAGGCCTATCTCCAATCGGGGATCGCCTGGTATAACCTGAACAACAATAAAGAAGCGCTTACTCAATATGACAGCCTGCTAAGGAACTTCCCCAACTCTCCCGAGGCCCAGGATGCGCTGGATAATGCCAAGACGATCTATGTGGAAGAAGGAAAGAGTGCGGATTATGTCAACTTCGCTAAATCCATGGGAGTGGAAGTAAGCGCCAGCCAGGAGGATCAGCTGGCTTATGAAGAGGCGGAAGTGCAATTCAACAATGGAAATTTTCCAGGGGCCAGTCAGAAATTCGAAGCCTACCTGGCTAAATTCCCCGACGGCAAGTATTCCCTGGAAGCCAATTATTATAAGAGCGAGATCTATTCCAACCAAAAGGATTGGGCCAAGGCTGTCACGGGTTACCAGGCTGTAGCCGACAGGGTTCCGAACAAGTTCGGTGAAAAGTCTTTGCTGCAGGCGGCCCGCATCAACTTCTTCGAACTGAAGAATTATACCCAGTCCGAAAAATACTTTATCAAGCTGAAGGATTTTGCCGGCTCACAGGAAAACAAGATGGAGGCCATGCGGGGTCTGTTGCGCAGCCAATATCAGCTTGGTAAATGGCCGGATGCGGTGGAAAACGCCAAGGACCTGCTTAACCAAAAAGGCGTGAGCACGGATGACAAGGTGCTGGCCAATATGGCTATCGCCAAATCCTACCAAGAGAGCAATCAATGCGAGACGGCACTACAATATTTCAGGACGGCTGCCAACCTGAGCAAATCGGCCTATGCGGCGGAGGCCAGGTACCAGATAGCCGATTGTTTGTTTCATCAAAACTCGCTGAAGGATGCCGAGAAGGCGGCTTTTGAAGTAGTCAACAAATCCGGCTCCTATGAGGAATGGGTCACCAGGGCCTACCTGCTGCTGGGCGACATCTATGTTGCAGAAAAGGATTATTTCAATGCCAAAGCCACCTATCAAAGCATCGTGGAAAATGCCAAGATAGAGGACCTGCGTAAACAAGCGCAACAGAAATTAGACCAGGTGACAGAGGAAGAGAAGAAGAACAGCAAGGTCGGGGATCAATAAAAATATTAGTATACAATCATAGAAGATCGAGCAATGTATAGGAAATCATTTTTTCTTTTTGTAGTTGCCTTGTCGGGATGGGGGGTATGTCTTCACGCCCAGGATACGACGAAGCGGAGGACCATCGAAATTACCTCCTCATTCAAGCCCGTATTGCGAGAGGCTGTAAAGATCAATTTCAATGCAGCCCCGCCGCAAGCAGACACTTCCAGGCCCCGGCTGAACTACAATATTCCCGCTCAATATCTTTTTCTTATGTACCAGCCGGGGGAGATGAAGCCGGTGGCTTTCCAGGGCGATACGCTCAAACCCTGGGAAAATTACAATTATATCAAGGTCGGCGTCGGCAATGTCCATTTCCCTTTTATCCAGACGGGCTTTACTTTCGGAGATGAGAAGACGAGCCAGTTCAATATTTTCGCGAACCACCTCAGCTCGAAAGGCAGCCTGCCTTCCCAGAAGAACAGCCTCACGGATGTAAAGCTGATGGGTACGGTGAAGACGGCGAAGAATTTAGAGTGGACTGGGAGCGTAGGCTTTAAGAATGACGCTTATTATCTGTATGGATACAGGCCGGATTCTTTAAAGACCAGGTTCACCAACGACAGCCTCAAGCAGTTTTTCCAGACATTTGAAGGTAAGCTGAGCCTGCGCAATACGGAGCCAACGGAGTTTGGACTGACCTATCGTCCCAATATCAAGGTATCTGTATTTATGGACAATCACGATCCAAAGGCATCGGAAGCCAATACGGTGCTGAACCTGCCGCTGGAGAAATCGATAGGAAAGAGCTTTGGATTCAACCTTGCGTTTACGGCGGACCTTACCAACTACAGACCGGGAGGCAGCCTGCCCAACCAGAATAACAATGTATATGTTGTAACGCCCGCCTTCCTTGTGAAGACGCCCAACCTTTATCTGCAGGCTTCCGTGGCTCCCTCCTGGGACAACAAACAGTTTACCCTGCTGCCCAACTTTATTGCCGACGTCAATACGACGGACCAGCGGTTTGGTGTGCAGTTAGGCTGGATCGAATATTATGAAAAGGGGTCTTATCAGAGATATGAGTCGATCAACCCCTGGCTGGCCCAGCCGGGTCTGCTGCTGAATACGCGTGTGCAGGAGCGGTATGTGGGTTTGAAAGGTTCCCTGGACAAGCATTTTGGCTATTCGGCGAAGATCGGGTTCAACCAGTACAGGAATATGCCTTTGTTCGTGAACGATACCCTGGCGGATGTTACCGGCAGCGGCGGCCGGCAGTTCGATGTGCTGTACGAAAAATCCATGGAAACCCTGCAGATCCATGGGGAGCTCCACTATATCCAGGGGGAGGATTTTACGGCCAGCGCCAGCCTGAACTATCAGCAATTCCATAAGCTGGAAACGCAGGCCAAGGCCTGGGGGCTGCTGCCCCTGGAACTGAATGCCAACCTGAAGTGGCAGGCATTCAAGGACTTCTGGGCCAAAGTAGACCTTTTTGCCTTTGACGGCGCCAAATACCGCGCTTCCAACAATGGTGCGGATTTCAAGGGAGATGGGGCTTTCGATCTGAATGCAGGGGTGGAATTCCGGATCACCCGTCAATTGAACCTCTGGGTACAGATGAACAATCTTTTTAATAAAAAATACGAACGGTGGCACCAATACCCGGTGTATGGGTTCAATATCCTCGGCGGGATCGTATTTTCTTTCAGCGGTAAATAAAGGCTTTTTCTGTAGATTCGCAGCCTTAAAGCCTAAAAGGAGGTGTCATGTTCCAGGTATTGAATGCCTATTTGTTCCAGCATAGAAGTATCAGCATTCCGGGGCTGGGTACTATCTACCTGGAGACCTTTTCTGCAAGTGTGGATGTGGCTGACCGCACCATCCTGCCTCCTTTATATCAATTTCGTTTTGACAAGTATTTCGACTCTCCTGACCGGGAGTTCTTTGCCTATATCGCCTCCCAGCGGAATGTGCTGGATTACGAGGCGATCAAATGGTACAATGAGTTTGCCACCGACCTTCGCCACCGTATCCGGACGGAAGAAAAGGTGGATTGGGATGGTGTTGGCACGCTCAGAAAAGGGGAGGGCGGCATTGTCGTTTTTGAGCCGGCGTCCACCAACGGTCTCTTTATGACTCCGGCGCCTGCCCATCGTGTCAACCGTCAGGATGCACAGCATACATTGCTTGTAGGCGACCAGGAACGGACAAATGTAGAGATGAATGAATGGCTGCAGGATGAAGAAGAGGCCGTGCAAAAAAGAAAGCGGTCCTGGTGGATCGCGGCATTGATACTGGCCTTGCTGGCCCTGATGGCCCTTGGCTGGCATTTTTATAACAACGGCTGGAATATCGGTAACCAAAGTACCCTCATTATCCTTCGCTGAAAAAACCAAAAGCGCCCAGAACATCGCATGCAACAAGAGACATCGATACATTATAAAGCCTGCCCTTCATGCAATTCTGCCGACATAAAAGCTGCCATTACCGCACAGGACTATACGGTCTCGCATAAGACCTTTGACATATGGGAATGCGGTAACTGCACCCTGCGATTTACGCAGGATGTCCCGGATGCAGCCAGTATCGGCCCTTATTATAAGAGTGAAGATTATATCTCGCATACAAACACCCGAAAAGGGCTGGTGAACAATCTTTATCATATGGTGCGCAAGCAAACGCTGTCGGACAAGCGCCGGCTACTGTCTTCCGCCACCCGGCTGAAGCAGGGAAAGATGCTGGATCTCGGGGCGGGTACGGGGGCATTTGTCGCTCATATGGCGGAGAATGGCTGGGAGGTGACGGGGCTCGAGCCTGATGAGGCGGCCAGGGAAGTGGCTTATACTCAAAATAAGGTCCGGCTACTGCCTATGTCGGATTTCTATTCCCTGGCTCCCGACAGTTACGACGCCATCACGCTGTGGCATGTGCTGGAACATGTGCATGACCTGCATGTTTATGTGGGACAGCTGGCCAGGCTGCTAAAAAAAGAAGGGCGCCTCTTTATTGCCGTACCGAACTATACTTCTTATGACGCTGCCGTCTACAAAGGCGCCTGGGCTGCTTATGATGTACCGCGTCATCTGTATCATTTTTCTCCCGATGCCATGGAGGACCTGCTGGCCAAACATGGTCTGCAGCTGCAGGTGACCCGGCCGATGTGGTACGATAGCTTTTATATCAGCATGCTGAGCGAGAAATACCGGAATGGCAGGAACAATACCGTCAAGGCTTTTTTTATGGGCCTTATTTCCGACATAAAAGCCTTTATAGATAAGTCGAAGTGCAGCAGCCTGATCTATGTGATAGGAAAGTAGCGGTGGCGCGTCTTCGTCTACAGGTTGAATTTTATCTCGTAAATGTCCGGCCAGAGTTTGCCTGTAATATATACCTTACCAGTGGTGGAATCATAGGCGATGCCGTTCATGGTATCGGATGCAGCATACTTGTTCTGTTCTGCGCTGGATAAGCCATCCAGGTCCAATCTTCCCACTACTTTTCCGCTGGCAGTATCGATCTTCAGTATATAGTTGGTCTGCCACTGATTGGCATAGATAAAACCATTGATCATCTCCAGCTCGTTGATATTGCTTACCGGTCCGTTGTTATCTGTCACGCCTACCACTTTTACCAGCCGGAATGTAGCGGGATCGACATAGCTGATGTTGCTGGTGCCGTCGCTGATGATGAGATTGGTACCGTCCGTGGTCATTCCCCAGCCTTCTTTTGCAGGGATGGGAAACTGGCCCAGCGGCTTGAAACTTTTAGCATCATAGATAAATCCAACCTTGGTCTGCCAGGTCAGCTGGTAAACCTTATCCTTTAAAAAGGTGATGCCTTCTCCAAAGTATTTACTCCTGTCCAGCTCGGCTTTTTTATCGATCTTTCCCGTTTTTGGATCGACCACGCCAAACATGGATCTTCTGCTCTCCGGCATATTGGGTTCTGTCCCGGTACTTTCATACAGCTCACCGTTGTGAAAAAGGAAGCCTTCTGTAAAGGAGGTAGTATCATGGGGTAAAGTCCTGACTACACTGTAATTAATGGCAGGGGGAGAGTTGTCCACCGGTTTTTCGCCCGTGGCGTCGGGTTTGTTACTATTTGTACAGGAGGCAAAAAGGCTTAGGATGATGAGGCACTGGAGCGGTTTGTTCATAATGCGAACAAATTTAAGGGTCTGCAACCTCAATCCAGGATCGATCATGTAAAATTTATCGTAAAAATTTGCATTTATGGGGAAAAATGTATTGTTTTACAATAGGTTATACCGTCCCCTCTTGTATTCCAACATCTTTAATGATCTAACTGCCAATATTCTCTGGAAGCCCTCTTGTTAAAAGAAGGTATCATGAGAATCTTTTTACGCTTGTCCGTACTTTTATTGCTGCTCAAATCACCTGCTGTTGCCCAGCAAGGCTGCCGTTCCACCGAATATCAGCAGCAAATGGAACGTTCCCGTATCATGGTTAATGGAGTTGATGGAGTTAACGGCTCCGGTCAGGGAGGGAAAAGTCCTGATGTCATCACCATCCCTGTGGTCGTTCATATCGTATACAATAGTCCTTCACAAAATATCACGGATGCCCAGGTGCAATCGCAGATTGCGGTATTGAACAGGGATTATCGCAAACGGAATCCGGATACGGTA